>MDTB01007121.1_pt1 | contig 41808 bp, 43 predicted proteins | sample 811161 | NCBI WGS metagenome assembly MDTB01 (sample SAMN05326650, study PRJNA326480) | marine metagenome | isolation source: seawater | place: Mediterranean Sea | collected 2009 | reverse complement strand
TTTTCCTTGTTTCAACTTACTTTTATCAAATACATAATCTATCAATTTATCATCTATTTTGGAAAATTGCATTAAGGCTTGGCCTTTTCCTGAGGCTCCATAAATTGATATTTTATTTTTTTTCTTTTTTAGATCATAAATTAATTGATAAATACTTTTTGAATGATCTTTAATATTAAACTTAAATTCTTCTAAGTGTCTATTAGAAAATAGTTTATATCTGCTCTCTATATTTAGGAGATTTTTAACTCTTTTTGTTGAAGTTTTTTTCGCATCTAGTCTAGATATAAAACATCTTATTGATCCACCCTGTGAATCAATTTTTTCAACATCGAATACATCAAGCTGATTGTTTTTACATAAATCTATAATTGACTTTAAGCTATGAAATCCAATATGTTCATGAAAAATATTATCGTACTGATTATTTTCCAAAATATTAAGTAAATGTGGAACTTCCAAAACAAAAATTCCATTATATTTTAAGATATTTTCAACACCTTTAAAAACCTCATTTGGCTTAGACAAATGAGCTATAACATTTCTAGCAAAAACAAAATCAAATTTACCAAACGTTTTTATAATTTTTTTTGAAAATTTGTAATTAAAATATTTGTTTATAGTAAAAATATTTTTTAAGTTTGCTTTTTTGGCTAAGTTTTTTGCTGGATCAACTCCCACTATAAAACTTTTAAATTTCTTTTTTAAAATATTTAAAAATGAACCATCGTTGCTTGCAATTTCTAATATTTTTGATTTTCTTGAAATTCCTAGTCTTTTTAAATTACTTAAGAGTTTTTTAATAATAATAATATTAGTTTTTGATATTCCAGTTTCCCATAAATAGTTTTTAAAAAGTAAATCTGGTTTTAAATGTTCAAATATTTGAACATGTTTGCAGTTTAAACAATAGCCTAGAGTTATATTGTATTTTTTTTTATTTTCTTTTCCTTTATAGAAATTACCAACTAATGCAATTTTTCCTAGATAAATTATTTTTTTTATCTTTGAATAACAAATTCTGCAACTTTTCATAAAAACTATTTTTTAGTGAAGTAATCAATTTGAAGTTGTGAAATATCTTCAACCTTTTTGTTCAAAAAATAACTTTTGTACCAATCAACTGTAAATTTAATAGTCTCATTTAGTGTTAATCTCGGTTGCCACTTGAGTTCCTTTTTAGCTTTATTTATATTTAAACTTAATAAATGAGATTCATGAAACTTTTTATTTTTTTTAACAATTATTTTATTTTTGGTATCTCCCCACTCAATTATAAGTAATTTTACAATTTCGCTTACTTTTTTACAATTTTTTTTATGTGGACCAAAATTCCAACTTGGTATCAAATTTGATTTTAATTTTCTATCTATTAGTTTATGTCCTAATGTCAAATATCCTGAAAGGGGCTCAAGAACATGCTGCCAGGGTCTAGTTGAATTTGGGTTTCTTAATAAAATTTTTTTTTTATTTTTAAGTGATTTTATTACGTCCGGAACAATTCTGTCATTTTTAAAGTCTCCACCACCAATAACATTTCCAGCTCTAGCACTTGCGACAGAGAGAAATTTATTTTTAAAATAACTTTCAAAAAATGATCTAAAAATAATTTCAGCTCCAGCTTTGGATGAAGAATAATTATCAAGACCACCTAAAATATCAGATTCCTTATAACTCTCTGATTTATTTAAATTTAAGTAACACTTGTCAGATGTAATATAGACTAAGTTAGAAATTTCATTTTTTCTTACTGATTCCAAAATATTGGTGCTTCCTAGTATATTGGTTTCTACAGTTTCTAAAGGATGACTATAACTATGTGATACGATGGATTGTGCAGCCAAATGAAAAATTATATCTGGTTTTTCTTTTTTTATTACACTATTAACTTTACTAAAATTTCTTATATCAACAAAATATTGTTTGATTTTTTTGTTTAATTTAAACGACTCAAATATAATTGATCCCTTTTCTGGTTTCAAACCAACACCAATAACTTTTGATCCAAGTAAATGCAACCATTCACAAAGCCAGGAACCTTTAAAACCAGTTGATCCTGTAACTAGAACTTTTAAGTTTTTGTAACTTTTCAGAAAAGAATTGTTTTTATTCAATTTATTTTTTAGTTTGGGGGATACTCTGATTTGCCAATTATTAAGTCTACTAATGATAGTAAGAGAATCTGATGAATATTTTCAATATGATTATAGGCTTTACTATTAACCCAAAAATTAATATCTCCGAGCTTCATTAACTTATTATTTTTATCATTACCCGTAAATGTAATGATATTTTTTATTTTTTTTGTTTTTGCATGCTTAGCAGCATTTGTCATATTAGGAGAGTTGCCCCCTGCAGAAATCAAAATTAATGTATCTCCTTCATCTCCATAAAACTCTATAGCTTTTTCAACCCATCGCTCATAACCGAAATCGTTTGAAAAACAAGTTAGTAAATCAGACTCATTATAATTGGTGCATCTAACACCAGCATTTTTTGTGAGATCTACACTAAAATGGCTTGCTATTGCGGCGCTACCGCCGTTTCCAAAAATCATAGTTTTTTTTCCATTTTTATGTGTTTGTTTAAGAATATCTTTAACACGAATAATATCTTTTAAATAATCATCATTATCTAAAAGCGTTTTTAGGTTTTGAAAGTAATTTTTTAAAAATTTTTCGTCTGACATAATAAACTTTAACTTAATATTATTTAAACTTTAATCAAGATAACATTTAATTAATAAAGTACCTTAATATATTTTTTTCGTTAAATCTAAAGTAATATTTTTCCCTTATTTTTGATTTTTCAAATTTTTGGTGGAGTTTCTTTTTTTTACAATAAGAATCAATTGTTTTTACAAGACTTGTATGATCACTAATAATATTCATTTTAGGATTATATTTTAATAATGGATCGATACTCATCTCATTTTTGATTTGATAATATAATGGTATGTTTCCATTAATTAGACCTTCAATTATTGCACCTGTACCTCGATATAAAATAAAATCTGCATACTTTAAATCTGAAGTAAGTTTATCGTAATTTGAGAAATGAAAATTTTTTGGTACCTGTTTTTTGGTTTTAAGTCTTAAGTAGGGATTGGATCGAAAAATAAACTCTATATTGTTCGCAGATCTTGCTGCGTCTATTCCTAAATTAAATAGCATGTTTGTTTCAGAACTAAAGCCTTCTGGTAGAATTAAGCATCGTGGTTTTAAAGAATTTTTTTTATTTAAAATTATTTTAGAATATTTGAAGTTTCCTATCACTGTTTTTTTTATATTCAGTGTTTTTTTTGAATTGGTAAATTCACTCATAAAAACTTTATTAGTCAAAAAAATTTGATCTGGATCATATAACTTATTAAAGCTTCGTTTAATTGCGTGATTAATTTTAGTAACAGGTGCGTGTTGATATCCAAAACAGCTTATATTTTTATTAAATTTTCTAGCTTCAAAAAAAATTAATCTTTCATGCCCAAAACCTTCAAATGCACAAATTATCTTTTGAGGGTTTATGATTTCTAATAATTTTATTAGCTGTTTTGATATCCTTAAATTAAATCTAGTCTGTTTATCAAAAAGTGAAATGTTTGTTCTCGTAATAATTTGTTTAAATATTTTATTACTTATTTTTTTTTTAATTTTATTAAGATGGAGATAACTTGGAATTAAATTTATAAATAAGCTTAGTTCGTTATATATATTTAAATATTTTGGTAAAACATACGTATTTGAAATTTTATTTTTAGATAGTATGTAATTTAATCTTTCTGAACTTTCTTTGGTATGATTAATTAACAATCTATAACAAATATTTTTTTTATTTTTATTACAAATTTTTTGAAAGTTTGCAAAGTAGAAATCATCTTTATTTTTTAAATCTATAGTTCTTATTAAATTTGAAACTAATAATATTGAAGATGGATTTATTTGAATTTTTTTTCCTTTATAAAATATTTTATACAAATAATTTTTAAAAAATAGAATAATAGATTTTATTAACACAAATATATTTAATAAAATTAAATTTATTGGTAAAGAATACAATTTTTTTAAATACTCATGATGATTTTTTACTGCATGCAAAAAACTGATTGATGCAATATTATTTTTAGAATTATAAAGTGATAAAATTTTATCACAATAATAACAGTATTGTTTAAAACTTATTTGTTTCAATTTATTTAAAATTTTTAAAATTAGTTAAAAGTCTTGCAAACTTTAGATCGGGTAAGTTATTTATATCGTAGTTTTCTAAACGAGATATATAAACACCTATTGAATTTTTTACATCAAATGTTTTCAAGTTAAAAGTTGGTGAGATATTTTTTATGTGTCGAAGGAAAAATTTTGTTCTAGTAATTTTTAGTGCTGGCGATCCAATATAAGATTTAGGCCAATCCTGTGTACGTTCTAATGTTGAATATTTTTTTTTTTTTGTACTTAAACAAATTAAATTTAAGATTTTTTTTGTTTAAATCAACGTATAAAAACGGATGTTCAGTACTATCAGTGAAAGAGAGTATTGAATTAATTTTTTTATTCTTATTTAAATAATTTAACATTTTGATCGATTTTTTTATACTTTCTGATTTTAAGAAAGGATTAGTTACTGGTAAAATCATTAAATATTTTGGAATTATTTTCCCATTTTCTTTTAAAAATCTTAAATACTCTAAAATTACCGAAATTGTTGATGCTTTAGAAGTTGCGTATTTTTTTTTACGCATAAACGGAACTTCTGCACCAGTTCTTAGTGCAATATTTTTAATTTTTTTTGAATCTGTTGAAACAACTACTCTTGTATTAAAAATTTTTTTGCAGATTTTTATCTTACTTACGAGTAGAGAATCCTTTTTATTTATTTTTTGTAAGTTTTTATTCTTAATTCTTTGTGATCCTGATCTTGCTGGAATAAAAATTTCAAGATTACTCATTCAACAAAACATCTTTAGTAGTAATTGAATTTATTCTTTTTACCTCTACTAACTTTCTAAATGAACTTTCCCTGCCACCAATTTCAAAAGCACTGGAAGATGTTAAAGTGCCTAATCCTTTAACTTCCTCGTAAATCTCATTTTCTGCATATTCTGATGGCAGATTTGTTTTAAATATCGGATCTAAATTTCCACTTTTATTTTTTTTCCAAATATTATGACTATTATTCTTAACTATTGGTACAATTGTATCAAACTCATTTGAGAAGTTATTGATTAAGTTTTTAAAGAAATCTTTTTGTCTATTAATATAAATTTCTTCAGCTACAAGTATATGAGTTGGATTAAATTTTTTGACATTTCTTTTATAAATTTTACTCAAAATATACTCTGTTCCTAAAAAATCTTTTTCTAGGTCCTTATCCCTATTAATAATCGTAACTTTATCGTGATTAATTAATTTTTTTAATTTTTTATCTGAAGTACTAATAAATATTTTTTTAATTTCTTTAATTTTAATTAACTCATTCAAAGTTTCGAATATTATAAACTTATTATTAAAAAAAATTGGTTTTTTTACTGGAACGATCGCAATAATCTTCCTTCTATTTTTTGTTGAATAAGCTTTTTTTATAAGAATTTTAGAAATTGTATTAACTCTTGTGGTGTTTGAGTGATGCCCAACTCCATGAAAATGAATTACGCTTGCTTTCGGTTCATAAACTATTTTCGTTTTACTACCAATAATCCTAGATGACCAAATTCTATCTTCTATGTGTCTTACCGTTTCATCAAACTTTACTTTACTCCATAAACTTTTACGTATCATGCTATTTGCATTGTGGAAAAATGGCTCAGTCGTTTGAATTTTTTTATCAAGACCAAATAAATATGTAAGATCTCTCACGTCTTCGGGATCTGAAATATTTGATGGCTCTTGTCTACCATAGCATGCAGCAATTTTTTTGTTACTGAAATTTTTAACAAGATTTTTTATCCACTCAGAATTTTTTGGGATACAGTGTCCTGAAATAAAACCAATTAAAGTTCCCTTGGTTTTTTTGATTCCTAAATTAAGAGCTTGTCCTGGAAAAAACTGTTTAGATTTATAATTTATGACTTTTAATTTTGGAAAATGAGATTTAGCAATCTTTGGGGTTCCGTCTGAGCTGTTATTATCTACTAATATAACTTCAAAATTACTATAATTTTGGCTATAAATTTCATTTAAACATTTAATAATCCAAATTTTCTCATTTTTACTTCTTACGACTATTGATACAAAAGGTTTTTTCATTAAATAATTTTTTTGTTTAAAACTTTTGCCATATCCTTTAGTTTTTTTATAAGTAAAGTGAATTCCTCAAAATTTATAGCTTGAAGAGGATCTACGGCTGCATTTCTTGGATCTGGGTGAAATTCGATCATTAATCCTTCTGCCCCAGCAGCCAAAGAACCTAAGGCCAAAGGTTCAACCCATTTATGCCAAAAAGATGCATGACTTGGATCTGATATTATAGGTAAACAGCTATTATCTTTAACTGCAGGTATAGCTTGTATATCTAATAAGAATCTGCTGCTAGCTTTATGAGTATGAGGGACCGAAATACCTCTCTCACACAAAATTACATTATGATTATTTTTAATCATTGCGTATTCTGCAGCTCCCAAAAGATCTCTTATAGAACAACCAAAATGTCTTTTAATGAGTAATGGTTTCTTTTGCTCTGCAGCCTTTGAGATCAAAGGAAAGTTTTGCATATTCCTTGCTCCTATTTGGATTATATCGATGACATCTTTTAACATTTCGAGTTTTTCATGTTCCATAACTTCAGTTACAATTTTGACATCAAAATTCTTTTTAACACTTTCTAATATCTTGATTCCTTCATCGCCAATATCAAAATATTTCTTTGATCTATAGGGAAACGTTAATGGTTTATAAATATTACCTCTCAGTAATTTTATATTATTTTTCTCAAGTATTTCACAACATTTAAAAATTAAATCTTTATTTTCTACCCCATTTGGACCTGCGATTACAGGAACACTCACTTCATCACCAAAAAATAAATTTTGATCGATTTTGATTATTTTTTTTTTATTAATTGAAGAGGCTAATGGAAATTTAGATTTAAGGTCCTCTTCGGAAATATCTTTTCCTGGAAATTTATTATCCATTGCTTTTCATTCCCCTTAATATTTTAGTGTTATTTTTTAAATTATTTACAATTTTAAAAGCCTCGACTGCTTGTATCAAATTCATTTTTAAACCATTAAAAGTTTTATGTCCATGAATATTTCCATGTTTTAGTAAAACTGTCTTTTTAGGATTATAAATTATATCAAAAATTTTAATTTTATTTTTTCTTTTTAAGATTTTTTTTGAATTTGTATTATTTATCTTAAAAAGTTTTTTGTTTTTTTCTAAAAACTTTATATTGTTTTTTGTTTTGATAGTTTTGTATGAAACTTTTGACAAAGGTGAATAATTTTTAAGATTGAAATATCCTGATTTATTAAACCACGAGTCAAAACCAATCGATGTTGAATTAATAATAAGATCTATATTTTTCAGATTTTCAACTTTACTAAAGTTTGTCATATAAATAAACCTATTCTTATTAATTTTGTTGACTCTTTTTAAAAACTTTCTAATTTTTTTAAAATTTCTATTTAGTAAAATTAAATTACTATTTTTAAAATATTTTAATACCGATACTACGCAAGCTTTACCTGCCCCACCACAACCTATTATTAAGATATTCTTATTATTTTTTTTTAACTTCATATCTTTTAAAGTATTTAATGATCCATTAAAATCTGTATTATATCCTTTTAGACTCCCATTGATATTTTTAATTGTATTAATTGAGCCAATTAATTTTGCATATGGGTCAATAGAGTCCAAATATTTCATCATTGTTTCTTTATATGGGACTGTTACAGATGTACCTAAAAAGTATTTATCTGACTTTAAATAATTGCATAATTTTCCTAAACTATTACTGTTCATGTCGGCTGGGTACATTTTTGCATCTTTTCTAAAAAATTTGTACGCTTTGTTCCAAAGTTTAGGTGATCTAGCCCCTTTTGATGGAGATGACCCTATAATAAGAGCAAAATTAGTATTTTTTTTTAAATCAATTTTATTGTTTAAAATATTATTTAACTTGTTTTTCAATTTCCTAACCTCGATGAAATATTCTTTTTGTTATTGATTATCCATTTTTTTTTGAACGAAGATAAATATAACATATTAATTAATTTTAGAGTATCTAGTGTATCAATTGCTTTAAGTGGTTTATTTTTTTTCTTATTATTGAAATTTTCTATAATTTTTCTAAAACACTCATGATGTGAAATTCCTACTCCAGAATTCACTTTTTGAGAGTTATTTTTACATTGTTGTTCTAATTTTTTATTTTCTTTTTTATTATAGTTTATGATTGATACTTCATTGCATGCCTTACCAAACAAACTAATTAAATTTTTTTGACAAACTATTTCGATAGAGCCTTTTAAATCTGTGGGTATTAATGCTGTCGATAAACCAATTTTGCAAGTCGCATTTTTAAATTTAATTATTCCTATATGAGTATCCTCTGCTTCCAATTTATTACTAATATTATCTATAATACTTATTGCTTTCAATGGTTTGCCAAACAAGTAACAAAGAAGATCTATGTAATGAATACCTTGTTGTGCTAAAACACCTCCATCTTCCTTCCATTTTCCGTGCCATCTTGAATAATAATTTTGTGGCCTAGACCATAACAAGTTTAAATTAACTAAAATAGTTTTGTCATTTTTATTTTTATTAAGATAATTTTTTACGTACTTAACAGCTTTGTTCTCTCTATTCTGGTAAATTACAAAAAATTTTAATTTCTTCTTACCTGCCTCTTTATTTAAATAAATGAGTTGATTTGTCTTTAAAGTAGGCGGCTTTTCTACGATAACATTTTTACCATATTTAAAACATTTTAAAATATCTTTAAAATGACTTCCTGAGGGTGTGGAAATGTAACAAAAATCAAATTTTTTGCTAAAAAATTCATTTTCATTTTTATTATAATCACATTTAAATTTCTCAGAATATTCTTTAGATTTTTTTTTGTCTTTATCAAAAACACTAATAACCTTTGAATTTTTTAATTCATTTTTAAATAATTTAAAAACTCTTACTTTAACAACTGCTCCGAGACCTAAAAGACCAAAAGTTACTATTTTATTTTTTTTCATATTCAAATAAAAACCAATTAATAAATTTTTTTATACCTTTTTCAATATCTGTTTCAAATCTAAATTTAAATAATTTTTTTTCTACTAAATTATTAGATTGAGTTTTTAACACATCGCCTGGTTGTCTGCTTTTATAAATTTTTTTAGCCTTCTTGGAAATATTTTTTTCAATTAAATTTATGAATTTGCTTAAAGATACTGTTTTAGGATTACCAATATTGAAAACATTATTTTTTTTAAAATTTATTTTTTTTAAATTTTGTTTTAATAGAAAAAGATTTTTTACAACATCGTCTATGTATGTAAAGCTTCTATGATGATTACCCGAGTTGTAAATTTCTATTTTTTTATTTTCAGAAATTAGTTTACAAAACTTAAAATAAGCCATATCTGGTCTTCCCCACGGTCCATAAACTGTAAAGAATCTTAATCCTACACATTTGACTTTATATAATGAAAAATAAACATTTGATAAAAGTTCCATGCTTAGTTTAGAAACAGCATACACTGAAATTGGTTTTCTTGGAGTAACCTTAGATGAATTTTTTTTATCATTTCCATAAACAGAAGAGCTGGATGCATAAAAAATAGCTTTTAAACTTTTAAAACCTTTAAAATTTTCTAACAGATTTATATAAGCCATCGTATTATCTTTGATATATTCTTGAGGTTTTAATATTGAGTACCTCACGCCCGCTTGACCTGCGAAATGGTAAATATAATTTATTTTAGTCTTAAGAGCTTTTTTTTTATAAATAGATTTATTTTTTAAATCACCAAAAATATTTTTAAAATTTGAGTAATTTTTTAGTATTTTCAATCTTTTATATTTGATTTTTTTATCGTAATAATTATTTAAATTATCTATACCAATAACATGTTTGTTATTATCTAATAATTTTTTAGCTAAGTGGAAACCTATAAAACCAGCACATCCTGTTATTAAGTAAATTTCTTTTTTTTGCATTATTTATTAAAAAACTTCTTTTCTAAAATTGATAAATTTAAACATAAAAATAAAAACTTGCTTTCCTCGTGGGTGATTAATTTATCTTCTTTGTCAATTAATTCTAAAAATTTTTTTTTATTTAAATGTATATTTAATATCTTAGATTTTTTTAAATATACTTTTATTTTTTTCATATCATTTTTACCAAAAAAGGATTTAAAAGGTGAATAAAATCCTGTTTTTTCAAAATTATTAATAATTTCATTTGGAAAAATATTTTTCATTGCATCTCTTAATAAAGACTTTGGTTTTCCATTATGCATGAAAAAATCCTTTTTTAATTTATACACATTTTCAAACAATTTATGTGATAAAAATGGGGATCTAGACTCTATATCATAACACATTGAAACTATGTCAGTTTGCATTAGCTGTGTCGGTACACTTTGTAAATAAATATTTTGAAGCATATTATTGTAAAACATATCTTTTGAAAAATTCTTTATATTAATTTTTTTATTTTTTTTTATGTAGTTATAAGGAATTGAATTACCCTCAGTAAAGAAATGTAATCTATCTCTAATGTTTTTTTTCTTTGAGTCTTTGAAATTTTTTAGATTTGGATTTCTTATAAATTTTAATATATTTTGTTTCCAAAAAGCGTGTTTCTTTTTAAAAATTTTACTTTTACTGTTGTATGAATTTATGTGTGCTAAATAATTAATATAATAGCCACAAAATAGTTCATCTCCACCTATACCTGTTAACAAAACTCTTCTTCCATCTTTCTTAATATTCTCACAAAGTAAAGCTAAACCTAAGGAAGTTGGAGTAAGTAATATATTAGAGCTTTTGATGATAATTTTTTCTAAAATTTTTAAAGAATTTTTTTTATTTGAGCTAATGTACTTGACTTTGAAATTATTAAATTTTTCTGAGATTTTAATCTTATCTCTCTCATCATATTTTGGATTTGTAGAGATTAAACTGTAACCCTTAATCTTAGAAATTTTATTAGCATTTGAAACTATTGTATTTGAGTCTAATCCACCACTTACTAGAACGGAATTTTTAACGTCAGATCTTACATTTTTTTTAACAGTATCTTTTATTATTTTTTTTAAATTATAACAGGCTTTTTTATATTGAATATTTTTATTACCTATTTTTATTTTCCAAAAAGAAATAGGTTTTATTTTGCTATATCTCTCTATTTTAAATTTTAGATATGTTCCAGGTGGGATTTGATAAATATTGTTAAATACAGTTTCATTGTCTAAGCCATATGTTTTATCAGGAAAGGTTAATAAATTATTTATTTTTTTTGATTGAAATAAAAATTTTTACCTATAATTTTTCTTAAAGATAATATTGAATTACTAAAATAAAAATTATTATTTTTATTAAAGTAGTAAAAAGGTTTTTCTCCTAACCTGTCTCTACTCATGATTAATATTTTAGTCTTTTTATTAAAGTAAGCAAACGACCACATGCCCTCTAACTTATTTAAGGCTTTTTCCGAATAAAAATTAAGTAATTTTAAGAGAACTTCAGTATCAGAATTAGTTACAAATTTTACACCATGTTTTTTCAATTCAGATCTTAACTCTAAATAATTATATATCATGCCATTAAATATTAGAACTCCTTCTTGATCATTAAAAGGTTGATTTGATCCTTTATCAATATCTACAATAGAAAGTCTTGAGTGAAGAAAAATTAGCTTTTTATTTTTTACTTTTTCAGTGTAAATATCATTACTATCTGGACCTCTGTAGATCAATGAAGATTTACAATTTAAAATATTTTTTTTATTTGGAGAATTTATAATATTTCCAACGTATCCTGCAATACCACACATATATATTTTGAATAATTTTATTAAAAATTTTTTATAATTTTTCTTAAGCCTTTATCAATACTTACTAAGTCTTTCCTAAAATAATGAATACTTTTTGGGGCAACATAGGAAAATGGGTTTCTATCATAATGACCAAGTTGTGGCTTATTTTTATAAGTTATTTTGTGACTATTTATTTGTAAATTTTCTTTTAAATATTTCATTATATAACTTACTTTAATACTTTTTTTACCTGTAATATTTACAATTTTATTATCAAATTTTTTTTTTAATAAATCAGCGGTAGACTTACATGCATCATCGATATAAATAAAATTACGAACTGCTTTTTTTGTACCACCATATTCTAGTTTTCTTTTTCTTTTAAAATTAAACAGTATTTTAGCTATTCCATTTCTCTTATCAGCATTATGACCATAAATTGATCCATATCTTATTATTGTATAATTTAGGTTAAATCTTTTTTTATATTCATGAATGTATAATTCAGAAGAATGCTTACTTGTTCTATAAAAACTACCCTGACTACTAGAAACATAAATTGAACTCGCAAATAAATATTTTTTTATTTTTAAAATTTTACTTGCTTCAAGAGTATTCACTGTTCCTAAAATATTTGTCTGAACAGTTTCAATTGGCTTTTTTATTGACTCTCCTATGTCAGAAATTCCTGCAAAGTTCAAAACATAATTATGACCTCTTGTAGCCTTTAGAACTTTTTTAAAATCTGAAATATTACCCTTAATGAATTTAATGTTTGGACCTTTAATTTCATTTGTTCTTGTGTCAAATATTGTTACTTTAATATTTCTTCTCAGAAAAATTTTTGCAATATTTGAACCTAAATAACCACTACCACCAAAAATTATTACTTTCATTATTAGTTTTTATATTTTGAGTATAGATACCTTAAAACCATTCTGTCGTTCTTAAGAGTTTTTGCACCCCGATGGACGCCACCTTCGTCAAAAATAATAGCGCTTCCTGCTTTTAAATTATAGTCGTAATTTTTGGTATCAACATTTTTTTCACAAAACTCTGTTTCCGTTAAAAAATTTTCAACTATTTTAGAGTTGTTATCAAAATGATTTTTAAAAAAATTTTTGTTATTTTTATCTATTAATATTTTCCTTAGATCTTTTAGATGCCAGTAAGGTTTATAATCTATTTTTTTCTCAAAAATTCCTTTTCTGATGGCGTATCCTATTTTATGAGATTTGGGAATATATGCCATGCAACCGTTCTCCGGTTCAACATCTGTGAGGTATATAAATATTTTTAAAAAGAATTTTTCGGGATTAACATATTTTTGTGGTTTTTTATCCCCATGATAAGCTTGGTCAGTGTGCCATGGTACAACAGGATTATTACTTACAGGACTAATATAAGCATCAATATAATTTAAGAAACTATTATTAGAAAAAAAGTTTTTTGATATTCCCATTAAATTTTTTTTTTTAGAAAGATTTAAAATTTTGATACTTGAATTAAATTTTTTGAAATCTAATTTAATCAATTTTAAAATTAAAAGTTTTGAGTTTGTTGGCCAAAAACTGTTTTTTGTGTTTTTGAATGCCGAATAATGTTTGATAATATTTGTTAAATCTTGAATTTCATTTATATTAAGGAAATTTTCAATTTTAATAATTCCTTTTTCTTTTAATTCGTTAATTAAATTTTCATTCATTGCTTAACAACGCTAATATAGGCTATATATTTTTTTTCTGGTAAAAAATAATTGTTTTTTTTATCCAATCTCTTATTAAATAATTGGAATTTAATTAAACCAATTTTTTCAAACTGCACTAATGTTTTAATTGCAGCATCAGAAATATAAGGATCATAAGAATTTTTACTTTTAAGAATAATATCATCGCACATTATAATTCCAGTTTTTTTAACTAATCTTATTGAATTTACTAAATCAATAGTTACTGTAGGATTTCCATGAAATCCGTCAATCCAAATTAAATCATATTTAGGTTCACTTTTTTCCATAGTGAGTAAATTTGAATTCATTTCGTAAAAATTAATATTATTTGTATTTTTAATAATATTATCTCTTTTTTCGAGATGTTTTCTTAAATACTCTTTTTGATCTCTCTTATAATTTTTAAAAAATATCTCGTCATTAGTGTTTAAATCCAGAGTTTTTATATTAGCCCCAGGAAATATTTTTGTCATTAATAATGCAGTTGATGCATCAAAAGTACCTATTTCTAGTATTGATTTAATATTGTGTTTGAGACTAATTGCTGAAAATAAAACTAAATGTTCTGATTTCATATCATAAGAAATATTCTCATTACCGTTTAAAATACTTTTTAATTTTTTTTCTGCCATGAGATAATCTAAACTTAAAGATTTAAAATTATTTATTTGCTCATTTTTCAAATATTGAAAATCTTTAAAAAAATTTTTGAAAAAATAAAATAACTTTGAAATTTTTCTTAAAATAATATCCATAGCCTCAGTTTATGATCTTTTTAAAATTTTTTGATACATTCCCTTCAAATAGGTATTTTTTATAATCAATTTTATTATTTAAATTTTTTATCGTCTTAATTGTTAATAATAAATTATCAGCATCATTAACATAATATACGGCTGCATTACTTTTGAGTGGATTTAATTCAGATTTACAATGCTTATATCTTTTCCACTGATCAAATAAAATTACTGGCTGTTTTGAAACTAAAGCATCCTCAATTACTGTGGATGAAAAACTTATAGTTATAAAAGTATCACTCAATACTTTTTTTAACTTTTCATTAGAAAATTTTAGATTTTTAAATTCAATTTGAAGACTGTCTTTAAGGTGTGAAATTCCAGGATGAAGCTTTACAATAATTTTCAATTTTATTGTATCACTCAAATCATTTAGAAATTTTAAATTTGAATGATATTCAAAAAAACTCTCAATTCCATAAGGCAACATATTTGTAAAATCTCTATTAGTCACTGCGTATAAAATATTTTTTTTAGAATTTGCCTTATTAGCTTTACTAAATATTAAATTACCTGTTCTTAAAACTTTTAAACCATTTCTACTATTAAAAAATTCCTCTGCAATTTTTGTTTGCGAACAGTTAATGCAATCTTCTGAGACTAACTCAGACGAAATAATATTATTATATATTTTACCATAATTATTTTCAGAATGAGATATTGTACCGTGAGGTATTAAATAACAGGAAATTTTGTTTTTTTTTGCATATTCAATAAGGAAGCTATTCACCCCTCTATTCATATTTAAAAATATTTTATTAGGTTTGTTTTTAGAGAAAAATTCTTCAAATATTTTCTTTTTTTTTTTTAATTTCTTCAATTTCAGTTTGAATTTGATCTCCCCTCTGTTCAAAGAGTTCGGAAAAATCATAATTTTTATAATTATAATTTATTTTTGGAAAATCAAAAATTTTATTTTTTGTATTTCCTTTATCAATTTTTAATCTTAGAACATTTATAAAATTTACACCTAATATTTTAAATAATATTTTTTTAAAAGTAGAAATCTTATTGAAATTAAAAAGAAAAATTTTATTTTTTGAAAAAAAATTTGTAAATACAAGACTTTTAAAATTATATCCCAAATTAGATATAATTATAAAATTATTATAATTTATTTTTGGTAATTTATATTTTAAATCAATAGAGTGAAAATTATTTTTTAGTTTAGCGATTAAAGTTATTTTTTTTTGGTTGTTAAATAAGCCCAAAATAATTTTAGATAAAAAATAATTATTCTTATTTGTGACAAAATCATATTGGCTCCATCCCGAGACAATTATTTCATCAATTTTATATTTGTTATCTATTGCCATTATTAACTTTAAAACATAAAAAATTGAAAAAAAATATTTTCTTATAATTCCTAAATACCTATTTTTGTAAACATCATCAATTTGCAAACTTTTAATGATAATATTTTTTACTTTTTCAGCTTCGTTCAAGCTTTCTATATGAAAGCTATTACCTAAAAACTCACCGGGATTAATATAATTCATATTTTTTTGTTTTAGGTATAAAAGAGTTTCTAAATTGACAGGGACCCATAAAACCGGTTTTTGCAAATTATTATTAATAAACTCTATTTCCTTTATACTCTGTGCTAATGTTAATGAGATTTTTTCCATTAATAGCTTTTCGGAAAATTTGTATTATTAAAATTACTTAAGAAAAATAAATAAATTCTTTTAAAGTAAAAATAGAATGAAAAAATTACATTAATAAAATTTAATTTAATCAACTCTCTTTTTAGAATATTAAGTTCAACTTTTAAAGGAATTAAATTTAAGAAAAAAGTATTCTTTTTATTATTCAAGCTGGTTTTTTCGTAATCATATTTTTCAAAAAGTTTCGATAAATAAAATTCTAATAAATAAATATCTTTTTTAAAAAAAAAAATTACTATCAATTTTATTGCTAAAATTTTTATTAAGTCCATTAAGATATTTTTTTGATAGAGCATCTCCCCACCATTTTTTTCCGTGGTATGATGAAATTTTTAATTTATCTAAATAACTTATATTGAGTTTAATACATAAACCCCTCAAAACCTCATCACTATTACGATGTAATCTTTCTAATTTAATAACATGAACTTTTTTATTTGTTGATATTATTTTTTTTAAGGCATTAAACTGTCTGTCAATATGAAAAAAAATAGACCAGGGACTTACATGTTTGCCTTTATCATACTCAAGCCAATGTTTAATGCCTGATGATAATGAGGCAATCGGATGCCTTATCGTATATAAAATTTCATAATCAAAAGTTTCAAATTCTGACAGAAAATCTAGCGTATGTATATTGATTACAATAATTTTTTTTTTTTCAATATTTTCGTTACTTGCTAAAGAATACGAAAGATGTAAGCACTCAAGAATGTTTTTTTTATCTAGGTTGCCCCTTCTTTTAATCATTTCTAAAAAAAAAGTTTTAAACTTTTCTTTATCAATTACATAATGTTCATCTTTATTTTCACCTAATTGATCATGTCTTTCTCTTAGATTAAGTTTTGAATTAAAGAATAAATTATAATCTTTAAAAAAAATATTTAAAATTTGATTTGAGTCTTTTACATTGATTAATTTTTTAAAAAATTCTCCCCATCTAAAGATACCTGGAAATTGAGATATATTTGGATGCTGATCAAATAAACTTTGCATTAAGTCAATTCCCGATCTTCCTCCACCAATAAGCAATAAGACTTTCACTTTAAAATTTTATTTAATAACTTTTTAGATAAAAATTTAAGATCTTTTTTAAAATTATTATTAATTACTATATGGGGTCTTTTTGGAAATTCTGGTTTAATTTGCAATCCTACAATATTTTTATTTTTATTTTTATAAATTTTTTTTTTTTTACCGAATTTTTTTATGGTTGATATATTTGATTTAATATATATCTCGCAATAGTTTTTGATATTTTGTTTATTCCACTCTCTTAACTCTTCAAATAAGCCAACAACTGTAAAGATAACATTAATATTTTGATCTGTTAAAAATTTTAATAATTTACAATACTGTTTACCATAATTTAGTCTTGATACAGGATCATAATTATCCAATTTAAATATGTTTCTTAGATCGTCCCCATTTATTACCATTGTTCTACCAAATTGTTTGCTTATATCTTTATTTATTAGTTTTGCTATAGAGGTTTTTCCTGCTCCAGACAGACCCGTGATCCAGAAAAGATATCCTTTATTTTTATCTTTTTTATGATTGAATAATTTTTTTGATGTCATTTTTTGTTAAATTAATTGGGTTATTAGATAACCTTTGTAGATTTATGTTTTTAATAATTTTTTTTAAGTCTATACTTATATTTATTCCAAGTTTTTCGAAGTTATCTTCTAGGTTAGCCTTTCTTTTTAAAGAAACTATAAAATTGAGAAAATCTTTTATATTATTTGAATTAGATATTTTAAATAAAATATTAAACCTTTTTTTTAAATCAAATTTACAAGAAGAATATTTAATTTTATCATAATTAAACTTTAAAAATTTATGAAGAGTTAATGATACTGCATGTCCATGGCTAATTTTAAAAAAAGATGTAAACGGATACGAAACAGCATGAGGTGCTGTAGTCTTCGATATATTAATTGCTTTTCCTGCAAGATTAGCTGCTAAACACATCGCAAAAGTATTTTTTAAAGTTGGATTATATAAATTTTCTAAGTAGTTCTTGAAGGATAATTTTAGAGATTTTTCAGCGTATTTAATACTCTGTTCGTTTGATTTCTTTGATAACAAAGACTCTATTGCTTGTGCAATGGCGTCAAAACCAGATGATGCTTTTATTTTTTTTGATGCAGGTAAAATTAATTTAGGTATTAAAAAAAAATTATCTGGTTTTATCTCATCACCTTCAATTGAATATTTAATCTTATCAATATATATAACTGCGTTATTGGTTACCTCAGCCCCCGATCCAGCTGTTGTAGGGATAGCCAAAACTCTTGTTTTTTTAAAAAGTTTATAAATACTTTTTTGAATATCACTTTTAGTATTTTTATCAATTCTTAAGGCGTTCGCAATTTTTGCATAATCAATTATTGTGCCTCCTCCTATTGCTATAATTAAATCTGGAGTAAAAACGTTTATTTTAGAAATTATTGATTTTAATTCCAAAAAATCTGGATAAGCAGATTTTTTAATAAAATATTTTATTTTTTTTTTTTAATTTGATCAAGTATTTTTTTTACTCCTGAACTTGTGAATGATTTGTTTCCGCGAATAATAAAAATTCTTTTAAACTTATCTTTTGATAAAAATTTTAAAAGATACTTATTCGAATTCATTATATTTATTAGATTAAAAAATTTTTTTTTATTTGATCAAGATTTGTAGGTCTTGGTAAATTTTCAATTGTTTCTGATCTGATCTTGACTTCTAAAAGGCCTGGGCCCTTTGATTTATTAAATTGTTTTAACGTTTTGGTAATATTTTTTTTGTTTTTTATAAAAAAATAATTTTTATAACCTAGACTTTTAGAAAGATTTTTAAAATCTATTTTATCAGCGTTTGTAGGTTGGCCACCTACAGATTCGTGTGAATTATTATTTAACACTATATGTTTGAAATTTTTATTATTTAAAAAACCAATTGTCCTTAGCGATCCAAGATGCATAAGAATAGATCCATCGCCGTCTAAACAAAATATTTTTTTAGATGAATGCATAGCAAATCCAGCAGCAACACTTGCTGAATGCCCCATTCCACCAACCATATAAAAACTCTGTACTTTCTTAATAGTCTCTAGGTTGCTTAGTTTCATTAATTCTCTTGATGTATAACCTGTTGTTGAAACTATCTTACTTTTTTTTGGTAATAATTTTAAAAATTTACTAATGAAATTATATCTTTTTATTAAGCTCTTATCTATTTTTCTTGTGAATTTTTTTTTATTTTTTAAAGTTCCTTTTTCAATTAGAAACGCCGTAATTTTATTTTCTTTTTTTGATTTATTAATTAATTTTTTAATAAATTTTAAATCACTTTTTTTTCTGAGTACCTTGTAATCAATTTTGAGTAGTTTGAGTAAATCAGTTGTTATTCTACCCTTTGCTATATGTTGTGGTTCATCTTGCTTATTTGGCGATCCTCTCCATCCAATTAAAAGTACCATAGGTATTGAATAAACTTTTTTATTGGCAATAGAGATTAGAGGATTCATGGCATTACTTAACCCTGAATTTTGAAAATATACACAAGGTATTTTTGACTTGGATAAATAATATCCAATTCCAAAAGAAATTGCAGAACCTTCGTTAACTGTAATTAAATTTTTATTTTTTGGTAAATTTTCTATTGTATTTAAAAAGCTTTTGAGAATACTGTCTGGTACTCCAGAAAAAAAATCTATTTTATTTTTTTTCAAAGTTTTAAACAAATCTTCAGAAAAAATCATTTTTATCTTATTAAATTTATTAATTCATTAACTGAACTTATTTTTTTCTCAAGTTCATAAGATCTTTTATTTTTAAGTATTGATTGTACGACAGTCTGCATAGCTGGATAAGTAGCTCTTAGCATTTGATTGGCGTAAATTACTATCTTAAATCCGTTTTCTATGAGTTTTTTTTCATTAGTTTTTGAATATGTAGAAGGTATTGCGACTAATGGTTTATTGTATTTAGATTTTCTAAAAATTTTTGAAAATGTAAAAATTTCTTTTGGAGATTTTTCTTTGCTGTGTATTAAAATTAAATCGGCTCCAGCTTTGGAATATTCTTCTGCTCTTTTAATCGCATCTTTCAATCCTTTTCCCAAAATGAAACTTTCAATTCTAGCACCAATCAAAAAGTCGTTTGATTTTCTAGTTTTCTTGATGAGTTGGATTTTTTTACAAAAATCTTTAATTTTATCTTGGGTAGCCCCAGTTTGATTTTTAAATAAAGAATTCTTTTTTAAACCAATTTTATCCTCAATCATGATGGCAGAAACACCCAATCTCTCTAAAGTTTTAACAGAAAAAAGTATGTGCTCTAATCTACCCCCATTGTCTGCATCAAAAATTAAAGGTTTAGAAGTGACATCAAATAAATCACCTAAGCCGTTAAACCTAGACGAAAAATCTAAAGATTGATTATCTGGCTTTCCCTTAATACTCGAGTCGGTTAAACTTGAGGACCACATTGCATCAAATTGTTCAATTTTGTTTTGTGTTTCTATTTTAGTGTTTTCAATTATTAATCCTGCTAAGGGGCTGTGGGCTTCTAATACGCGAACTATTTTTTTACTACTTATTAATCTTCTTAATAATGAAACTCTTGAGGTGGGTAAAAGTTTATTAACGATTTTTGACTTAATTTCAGAAGATGAAATATTTTTTGTATATTTTGGTTCAATGAGTTTTCCACCCCATTTACTTAATGTTTTTATGACTTGGGACCTTGTCTTAGCTTGCACACCTGATTTCCAATCATCACCATGAACTACATAGTTGGGCTTTATTAAATTTAAATTATTTCTATAATCTAAAGTTTTTTGTGGAATTACATCTTTTACAAACTTGATATTTTTAACAACAATTTCCCTCTGAAAATAATCTAAAGTAGGAATATTTTTATATGATGATATTGCTTCGTCAGTGAGTAATCCTACGATTACTTGACCATATTTTTTTGCAGTCTTTAAAATATTTATGTGTCCCTCGTGTAAAATATCTGCTGACAAAGCAACATAGACGGTTTTACTATTTTTTTTATTTACTCTCATTTTTCAATAAATAATTTAAGAATTTAAAGTCTTCATTTGTATCTAAATCAATACTTTCTTGTTCTGAAATTTCATATAAAAATGGTTTTTTACCAATTCTACATCTAAATTTCTTTAGAGATTTTTTTTTTATACCGTATAATCCTGTTGTTTCCTTTATTATAGGTTTTGCGTCCTGACTTCTAGGTAAAATTTTTGGTTTATAATTGACTGGTTTATTATTAAACCAAAACCATGAAAAAATTTTATTTATTGTGAAAATGGAATCGTATTTTTTTGTGTTTTTTAAAAATTTGATACAATTATTTATAGTTTTTATCCTTAATAATGGTGCAGTAATAAAGAGTTGAAAGTAAATGTCTGCATTAATTATTTTAGAATGATAGTTTAAAAGGTCGTTACCGTTAGCGTTATCTGAGGATAATTTCTTTAATCTTTTAATAAAATTGATTTTCTTTTTTTTACAATATTTTTGTATTTCTAAACTATCTGAGTCAACATATACAGCATCAAAATTACATTTATTTAATTTATCTAGTAAAAATTTATATAAAGGTTTTCCCCATACTTTTTTAAAATTTTTAGACTTTACTCTTTTTGAAATTTTTTTAATTGGGACTATAGCGACTACTTTCATCGATTAATATGTTTGGCAGACTTATTATTTTTTAACCAATTTCTATAATGATTTCCTGGACCATAAGATTTTTCTAATTGGTTTTTATCATTTTTTCTAAGTCCAAATAAATATTTTTCAGACTCAGATAATTTTTTTTGTACATCTTTACTTACATATTTTTTTAAATTAAGTAATTGTTTTAGATTTCTATTTCTATATTCGGTTACTATAATACCCCTTTTTTTCCCAGAAATATTATTGCCACCCCTATGCCAAACTAATGCATTTATTAATAAGATTGATCCAGCTTTTGCATTTACCGTAATCTCATTTTTACAGGGTAAATTCGGATTTAAATATTTATCCGGATAGGATAATTTTTTATGTGATCTAGGTACTAGTCTTGTAGCTCCGTTTGATTCGTTGGAATCCTCAAGATACAAAAAAGCTACCAAAACCTTAAACCTTTGCTTTTTGTTTGTTCTTGGAAGCCAATCAATGTGTAAAGGCTGATCACCGCTTTTCTTTTTAGGTTCTCTGAATAAAATTGAAGATAGTTTTATTTCAGATTTTATAATATTAGATGCAGCCCAAACTATTTCTGGCAGTGTAGCAACTTTAGAGAAATACGAACTTTTATTTAAAAGATTGCCAACTCTATTTGCCTCTTTTTCAATTTTTTTTCTTTTTAGAACTGTATTCTCTTCTTTTCCTTCACTTCCAGCTTTAAATCCCTCATTTTTTAAAATACCATCAATTATATTTCTAAGTTTTTTAGGTTTACAACCTATCCATTCCCAAATTTTTTTATTTGGTTTAAGTAACAAATAACCTTCGCTATTAAGTTTTTCAATTTGTGAAGAACTTAATTTATTATTTTTATATTCTTTTAATTTCAAAATCTCTTTAATTTTACTTGCCATCTTTTTTACTTAAAATTCCTAGACCACAGTTCATTTTATTTCCACCATTAAAAATTTCTTTAAATTTAAATTTTGATTTATGACTTTTTTTTAATTCTCTCCAGAATTTTGGAACTCCCTTAACGACATTTGACTTGATATCATGTAATATAATTAAACCATTATTACTTAATAATTTTGAATAATTTATAAAATCAGATTTTACAATTTTATATTCGTGTCCACCATCTATGAAGATAATATCGTAATTTCCTAATATTTTAGTAGACTTTAGAATTTCAGGGCTAGTAGAATTTCCACAAAGTAAAACTAATTTTTTAAATCTTAAATTTGCATAAAAAGTTCCGTAATTTATTCCTGTGGGTTGAACTATATCTATTGCAACATTTTTTTTAAAATTAAAAAATTTATTAAGTATTGTGTTATTTATTCCTGAAGCGAAACCAATTTCTAAAAAATTATTTAATTTTAATTTATTTTTTTTTTCATAAGATTTTAAAAAAAATACTAGTTCGGCTATTTCGTTTGGGTTTTGTATATAATTGTTTCCAAGTCCATCATAAAGTCTTGCTCCTCCAATTTCTACGTTAGACAGACTTTTTAAAAAATAAACTAATTTTTTTTTATAATTTTTAGAAGCCTGATAATTAAAATTAAATTCTTTCATGTAATATTTTGCTTATAGTTTTTCTTATCATATTGTTTTTAGAGTACAACCGATCATTTTTATAAAATTTAGAAAATTCATCGATTTTGAAAATATGCTTTGTCCATAGCTTATCATTTTTTTTATTTATGTATTTTTCTAATATTTTTTTAATAACCTCTTCATCATCTCCATAATACCAAAAAGCCCCGAGATTTTTTTTAAAAAAGTTATGTTTATCTTTTTTAGAATTGAAAAAAACTACCTTTTTTTTTGCAAACATTAATTCATATCCTAAATTTGAATTACTGCAAACTACGAGATTTGATCTTTTAGCTAATGAAAAACTATCCTCTGATGTTATTGGGATGGCATCTAAATATTTGGCGTAAAAATTTTGCTCTTTATCGTAAAATTTTTTACCTTTATTTTTATCTTTTCTATTTGCAACAAGAGCTATAACTAATTTTAATTTATTTTCGTTACAAAAATTTGAAAGTATTTTCATCAAAAATAAATCATAATTATTTCTCAACTTATTATTTTCTGATCTGTATCTTGAAACAAACATAATATCATATTTTTTTTCGTATTTTTTTTTGTTAAAGTTTTCATTTATTTTTGTTGAGCCATTAATTATATAATTTGATTTGATTAATTTACTCATTTTCTTTTTTGATCTATTATCATAAACAAAGTAGTAATCTACTTCTTTATTTTTAAAGTTTTTTTTATAGTAATTCTCATCACGATCAAATATGTAACCAAACTGATAGCAAATAGAAATTTTGTTTGGAAAAAGACTTTTAAAGTAAAAAATCTTTTTATTCATTTCGTGTCCAATAGCAACTTTAGGATTTAACTTCTTTAAAGCATTTTTAAAATAAATCTTACCAAAGCCTACCTTAAAAAAGTTAGTAAGAAATTCAAATAAACTCTCTAAAAATATTGTAACGTAATAATTGTTCTGATTATAGTTATGATAATTGAAATTTTGAAATTTAAAATTAGAAAATCCATCATCTAAAACAACTAAATCAACAGGTTTTAAATTTTTAAATAAAATATTTTTTCCTAATATTTTTTTTATCATATGCATTTTAGAAGTTTAGATTTTCTAAGTAATTCAGAAACCTTATATATATTGTTATTTTTTTGTCCCAGGATCTTTGAAATATTATTTACAGATGTTTTTCCGTCAGAGAGTAAAAGAACATTTAGTACTAATTTGTCAAAATCGTAATTTAGTTTATTACTAACTTTTTTTCTTAAACCATAATTACTTAATTTAGGTTCACAAGGATAGTTGTATATATTTTTATAAATTTTGTTTAATTTATAATCTCTATTAATTTTTAAGGGTGAATTATTTATCGAAATATTTTTTATGTAATATTTTTCTTTATTTTTTTTTATTAAATTTTTTTCAATAGTTAGAATTGTTTTTTTGATTAGATCATAAGATTGTAAAAGACCTTCCGGAGAAATAAAATTTAAATTATCAAGGGATGTATGGTATTCTTTATATTCTCCATACTTACTACTCATAATTGAGCAAACTGGCAATTCGACTTTCTTGCTACAAAATTGTCTTTCATCACTTCCTCTATCAAAAAATGAATATTTCTGAAATTTTTTTTTATTTTTTTTTAAAGTATAAATTGCAGCAGTATCAGATAAAGTATTTCCTTTTTTTGACGCTAGATAAGATATTTGATTTTTTACCCCAACACAGACAACGACAAATCCTGCAACAACATTTTTTCTCAATTTGTTTAAATTTTTTTGAATGTAAGCTATTGATCCAATAGTTTCTGGAATAAATAGTATTCTGTAGGAATACTTTCTATTTTTAAAATTTTCCAACCACTGAGTTAGCCTTGTTGTTACTACAATTCCTGAGGTCTCATTATTTCCCATTGATGGATGACAAATATTTGTTGATAAAAGTATTTCTTTTGAAGATCTTCCCTTTATAAAAACTTCCCCATAAAACATTTTTCCTTTCTTAAATTTAGAGTTTATATTTATATTATAAAAAGTTTTTTTTCTTAGTTTTTTAAATTGATTGTAAGAAAGACAAAAACCCCAATTTTTTGAATAGTAAGATGTTATATAAGGTATTGCAGTTGGCTGTTTTTTTATAAAATATAAATTTTTAATAAGTTGTTTATAGGAAATTTTTTTTTTAATTGATTGAGAATAATTTAAAACATGAAGGTTGTTTTTATTAAAATCAATAATTTTTTTATTTTTGTCATCTGCAATATAAGCATCACGTAAATGCCATTGTTTTGGAATTTTCCATCCATAAACGACTTTACCCGACTGAAAGGATTTTATTTTTAATTTTGTAATTTGTCTTCTTAAAAATTGTAAGGTTATTTCATTTCCTGGAGCTGAGACACTTCTGTTAATTGGAAATAATTTTTTAGCCCAATTATACATTATTTTACCATCTGCTTTATTCATGTGAAAAAATTAATTTTTTTTTGAAATATACTTAACTATCTTTTTTTGACTAACAAGTTTAGGTACATCAATATTTGGAATTTTCATCTGAAATTCTTTTTGTATTTCAACAATTAATCTAAGATGGTTTAGTGAGTCCCAATTTTTGGTATTCTCCATGTCATATAATTTTTTATTTTCTTTAAAAATTTTTTTGAAAATTTTTTTCAATTTATTTTCTAAAAATTTTTTATTTAATTTCATGCAATTTTAGTAAAAAAATTTTTAATTAATTGTTTTTTGTCAATTTTTCCATTTATATTTCTTGGGAAATCGTTCTGCATAACAATAATATTCGTTGGTTGCATAAAGTTTGGTAGTAATTTTTTTGCTGTAGAAAAAAAATATTCTTTATTTTTTTTATTTCTGTCATCAGGTCTAATATAATAAATCAAATCAGTAAAAGATTTTGAATTATCACGTGAATATGGAATAACACAAATATCTTTACAAAATTCATTTGATCTAAAAGTATTTTCTATCTCTTCTATCTCTACTCTACTTCCCCTTACTTTTATTTGAGAATCTTGCCTACCATGATAAAAGAAAACTTCCTTTTCATTTTTATAAAGTACATCTCCTGTATTATATAATTTTTCATAGATTTCTCTTTTGGTAGGATTGTTTATAAAATATTTGTTATTTAAAAAATTATTTTTCCAATAACCTTTAGAAACTTGAACCCCATAAACATGTGCATTTCCAGTTTGATTTATTTTAGACTCTTTATTGTTTTTAATTAAAATTGTATTTATTTGTGGAATTTGTTTACCAACTGGAAGAGATCTGAGTTTTAAATCATTTGAAGTTAACTGATGCCAATGAGAAATAATTGCGGTCTCAGTTGTTCCATAAACATTATAAAATTTTGTTTTTGGTAATTCTTTAAACAATGAGATTAAAAGATCTTTGCTTAAAAATTCACCTCCAAATACAACATGTTTTAATTTTTTTAAATATTTTGAATTTAGTTTTTTTAAATCTTTTAATTTTTGGAAAAAACTTGGTACTACAAAACAATTATTTACATTTTTATTTCTTTTAAAAAACTCAATAAAATTAATTTTATACTCTTTTTTATTCATGGGGACAACGGTGCCTTTGTTATACCAGCATACAAAAATATCAAAAATTGATGGATCAAAAATAATCTCGGAAACATGTGCGAACCTCATTTTATTTTTAATTTTAAAATATTTTTTTGAATTTAATATATAAGAAGTTGTGTTTAGATGACTTACCATAACTCCTTTTGGGTTTCCTGTGCTTCCTGATGTATAAATAATGTATGCTAGATCAGAAGAGTTCAAATTCTTAATTATTGGAGTATCTGACTTTTGACTCCATATATTTTTTTTTGTAAGAAATTTTCTTGAATTTTTATTTTCATTAATAACTATAATTTTTGCTTTATTATTTTTACTTATTAAGTTAAGAAATTCTTTTTCTATAATAACAAATTTCGGTGATGTTAAATTTACTAAGTAATTAATTCTTTTTTTTGGAAATTGATCGCTCAATGGTACCCAGCATCCACCTGATTTAAGAACTGCTATTAAACTAGCATAAAGATTAATATTTTTTTTTGTTAAAATACAAATTCGATCATTCGGATTAAATTGAGATTTTAAAATCAAATTAGCAATTTTATTTGCAAAAATATTAAGGTTTTTATAACTTATTTTATTTCCATGATCATCAACTGCGATAAAATTTGGATGTTTTAACGCAACATGCTCAAAAAAATTTTGCTGAAACATTATTCTAGTTTAAAAGTTTTTTTTTATTAATGAAAAAATATTTATCTTTTTTAAGTTGTTGAATACCTATTTTAAAAGCTGGTTTCATATTCAAAGCCATTATTTTAAATTTAGGATGGGAATTTACCCTTAAAAGCTTTTTTTTCTTCAAAATTTTCTGATATTTTTTTGAATTGTAAACAACATTCAAATTAAGATTTCTTAAAACACTAAAAGAGTTTCCAAATAATATTTTTCCTTTAGATTTAATTTTAGTTTCGAAAACTTTTTTAATCAGATACGGTACATTGAAACGATTTTCAATAAACCTTATAAAGGTACACCTGCTTAAGTCGCACCCAATAAAAATCATATCTGTATCAACTTTATATAAATTGTCCCAAGGAGAGTTATATCCAAAATCTTCTGGGGTTGAATTAAAAGTAATTTTCTTTGCTAAAGGGCCTACAGAACTAATGTTAAATAAAGGATTAGATGATCTTAGTGTTTTTTTTTTAAAATAAATAAATCTTGCGAAATCCCCAATAGCTTTGGAAGGTAAACTTTTTACTATATCAAATTCTCTGTTTTTATCTGCGTACTCATAAAAAGGTGTTAAAGTTGAAATTGTACAGTTTTTTTTTGTAAATTTTTTTAATGAGTTAAATATAAAATTGTTGAGTTCATTTATTTTTAAGTCATTGAAAATTCCAAGATCTATTAAAGATACATGAACTAAACAAGATCTGGTTTGACCGATTTTAATCTCTGAGAGAGCTTTTAAAAATTCTGATTTTTTCAATTTTTATTGAATTGCTGAAAAAGAAATTGACTCTTCGGTACTTAAGCTATTAGTTTCGTCATCGCTATCTAAATACCAAACATTCATATTTCCTTTTTTATCAAGTTCGACAGTATCGGGTTTTTTCCATGATGGATTCCACTTTAGTCTATCTTCAATATTGAAACCTGATTTTAAAAGGATTGAATTAGTTGTTTTATCCTTTTTAATTATAGTGTCGTGATACAAAACAATTTTACCTATATCACTTAAAATACAATATTTTGGTTTTGCTCTTCCAGAAAATTCACCACAACTACTTAAGTCAGACATAAGTTCAAGTCCTTTTTGAACGGTTGTTCTATGATGGGACATTCCTCTAAGTGGAACTGCATGAAATAAATAATGATTTTCTATATCGTAATCTCTTAACAATGAGTAAAGTTTTGAAAGTGTCTCAAAATTATCGTTTACTCCTTTGAGTAAAGGATTTTGATTATAAATTCTAAAACCGACTGATTGTAATTTTTTTATTGAAACTATACTTTCAGGCCAAAATTCGACTGGATGATTTATATGTGTTCCTAATTCAAATCTGAAATTTTTAAATTTTGAAAAAACATCAAGCATTTTATCATTTATTCTTTCTGGATCGTGAAAAGGAACTCTGCTCGCTATTCTAACTATTTTTATATTTTTTGCATTTTTCGCAATTTCATTTATTGTATATTCAAGTAATGGGACACTCATTAAAGGATCTCCACCAGTAATAAGTACTTCGTCAAGTTCGTTTGCTCTTTCCTCTGTTCCTATATATCTCGTTGCATTTGAAATATTTTCCTTACTCATTGTTTGAACAGGATATTGACCTCTTAAGCACCATCTACAATGAGCAGCGCAGACTGTTGTTGGTTCTATTAAAATAGTTTTTTTATATAATCTTTCTAAACCAATAATAGGTTTGTTGTCATAGTAACCAGAAACACCAGACTGATAATGTCTTGGTTTTTCAAGGTTAGCATCAATTTTTTTCTCTAAAGAATTAATTTTATATTGCTTCTCAAGTGCGATGTAATCAGAATTATCTTTACCTAATTCTTTCTCTGCTTTAATCATTTTTGATTTCAGAAACGGAGAAATCAGTTCTTTAAATTCGTCTTTAGTTTTTGTTCCAGCCATATTTTTATTTTAGATTATTTTTTTAAGTACTCAAGCTTAAAAGCTGACCCCTTAAAAAGATTTATTTTACACGTTTTTCCAAGTATTTTTTCATAATACTCTGTACTTAATCCGTATCCTGGTCTTATAATGCCAATATTATTATTCGAAATTGTTTCACCTGCTTTTATGTCCTTAATTACGTAAATCGATCTTTTTAGCTTTTTATTTTTAATCTCATTTGGACTCTGTTTGTAATTAAGTTTTCCTAAGGATCTGTGTATCTCATTTGTTATTGATGTTAAATTTTTTAATTCTTCGGGTGTTACAGAAAAAGATGAGTCAACAGTCTTGTTTTTCTTATTTAAAACTAGGTGTTTTTCTATAATGGTAGCACCATGGCTAACTGCTGCACATGATGCTGCTATACCCAAAGTATGGTCTGAAAGACCAACCTCAATATCTTTAAATTTTTCTTTCAAATAAGGAATTGTTTTGATGTTCGACTCTTCAATTTTACTTGGATAAGAACTACTGCATTTCAATATTGCTAGATTTTTTTTTCTAAATTTTTTTAAAAATTTAACCAGTTGAGATATTTCCTTAAGATTCATCATTCCTGTTGAAACTATTAGGGGCTTATTTGTTTTAATAACTGATTTAATTAGTGGATAGTGATTATTTTCAAACGAAGCAATTTTGTAAGCTGGACATCCAATTTTTTCTAAGAATTCTATTCTTCTTTGATTAAACACTGAAGTAAAGCAAATTATATTTAATTTACGTGCATATTGAAAGATGTCTTTGTGCCAGTCCAATGGAGTGTGGGCCTTCTGATATAGTTTAAAAAGATTTTTTTTGTTCCAAGGACTAAATTTATTTTTAATAATAAAATCATTTTTATTCACATTCAAAGTGATATCTTCAGGAGTGTAAGTCTGTATTTTTACAGCATCTGCCCCAGCAACTTTTGCTAATTTTATAAGTTTTAGAGCTTTTTTAACTGAACCACCATGATTACCAGACAATTCAGCTACTATAAATGGTTTTTGCTCCTTACCTATTTTCCTATTACCTATTTTCATATTTAAATCTAATAATATTATTTTTTTTAGAAGTTTGATAAAAATTATTTGCTAAAATAGCTTTAATTGATTTGAAATTTTGCTTTTTTGAAACTGCTAAAATTTTTAATTTTCTTTTTTTTAAAACTCTTTTTTTAAGCATCTGTCTTATAATATTTGATCCATATCCTTTATTTCTAAAACCCTTATCAATTAAATAATTTAAATAAAAAGCTCTATTTTTTTTATCTAGTCTAATAAATCCAATTATATTGTTATTAAATTTTAGTTTCCAAAAGAATAGTGGTTTTTGTTTAAGTCTTTTTGTAAACCAATGTTTATGTTGAATAAATTTAATCTTTTTTGAAGAAATTGAATTTCTCCTTGTATTTATTTCATTTCTCCATTTAAGTAAAATATTAATATCCCATATATTAATATTTATTAATTTAAAACTTTTTTTCAAAATTATTTAATTTTTGATAGCAATTTTGAGATTACCCTGTCTTCTTTATTTATCTTTTTGAGGATAATACGAGCTTCTTTTGGAGCTTTTCTGACTGCTAATCTCAACAAATCCATCCAATTTTTATTATTCTTAGATCGTGCAAGTTCTACTTTTTTCACTATTTTTAAATAATTCTTTTTCATATACTTATTTTTAACCATTTCCATTCAAACACTTTACTTCCTGAAATTTGAATATTATTTTGAAAAACTTTGGTAGCTCCTTTTTGTTTTTGCTTAAATTTTTTATATTCTTTGTTAATATTAGTTTTATTGAACTCATCTTCAATAAACTTTATTTTAAAATTCCCTAAATTGTTCAAAGTTTTTTTTATGTATTCAAAGCTATAAGTATTTTGATAAGCAAAATTTATAGGCTTCTTGTTTTTAAATTTATCGTCATATAAATATTGGCTCAAATGGGTGTTGGAACTCACTAATGTTCTAACAAAACAATATTTTTTGGTAGATTTAAGAAGGTTTTTCAATGGTATTTCTATTGATGGCAGGTGGAGAAGTAAATTACAACAAAATGTTATATCAAATTTTTTAAAGTGCTTAGATGAAATATTATATATGTCTTCACAGTAAAATTTAGTTTTTTTATTTTTAATAAAAAATTTTTTTGCAAAGCTAATGTATTTCTTAGTTGCATCAATTCCAGTGTAGTTAATATTTTTGTCAATTTTTTTTAAAGAATTATAATAGTGTCCAGCTGCACAACCTACATCTAAAATCATCATTTTTTTTTTGTAAACTTTTTGAATTAGTTTTCTTAGCTGTTTAGCACTTTCCATTTCTGGAAGATTTTGCTTTAATCTATCAAAAGTTCTTTGCTCAACTTTATAATTTTTATTCCAAATTTTCCAATTATTCACCATGATGTCCATCCGCCATCAACAACAATATTTGCACCATTTATAAACGACGCATCAGAAGATAATAGAAATTTTATTGGTTTTGAAGCTTCATCTACATTTCCGAATCTTCCTAAAGGAACTTTTTTTAATAATTGTTTTTTTAAAGACTTGCTTACTTTCTTGTTTGGGAATGGTCCAAGAGAAACACAATTAACTCTGATTTTTTTTGGTGAAAAATTACAAGCTAAATATTTTGTCATTTGAATTAATGCCGCTTTTGAAGCTCCATATTCTATAGGATTAAAATCTTTTTTGCTTTTATAAATTCTGGTATCAGGGCTTACCAATCCATACATAGATGTTATATTGACAACGGATGATGCTTCTTTAAACTTTTTTTCTCCATTTAGTAATAATTTTTTTAAATCAAATAATATTTTGAAAGGTGCAAACAAATTCATATTTAAAGCATTTTCAAAATTTTTCTTTTTAGAAAACTCTATTGCACCTGTTTTTCCGCTGTAGGCATTATTCACTATTCCATTTATATAATTGAATTTTGTGTAAATTATTTTTTTAATTTTATTGAGATCTTTTTCTACTGTAATATCAGCTTTAATAAAAAAATAATTTTTCTTAAAGTCTTTTGAATTTTTTTTAATTAATAATTCGGCAGAATTTTTATTTCTTCCAATACAAATAACCTTTCCTCCTGACTTCAAGATATTGTGTATAGTTGATTGCCCTATAAAACCATTTCCTCCCGTTATTACAAATATTTTATTTTTAAAATTCATAATCTACCAGTTTGTTGGTATTAAAATCTTTTCATTTAAATCTTTAAAAGAATTATTAATCAATTTTTTTTCAATAAAATTTAGTTTTTTTCCTTTTGAATATTTTATAACTTGTCTAAACTGATTTAAACTATTTATTCCAAAAGTTATATAATTAATCCATTTGAACGATCTTATATAGGAAGTGCTTAGTTCCAGCTTATTTCGTGTATTTGTTTTTTTAATAATTTTATCTATTTTTGAAATCATATCTTTTGAATTAATAATTTTTTTGGGCCATTTTTTATATTTACTTAAAATTAAACCACGTAAAAATATACTTCTTGCTTGAATTTCGACATCTTGTCTTTTTTCAAGAGATGATAAGAATTTTTCATTTAACCATCTTTGATCAAGTATATTAAAAGGAATTTGCAGAAATTTAATTTCACTTAACTCTAATGAATAAATAGCTTGATCTGGAGTATAAACTGATATTCCAATCTTTTTAATGAGTTTTTTTTTTTTGAACTCACTAAGTGCTTTTAATAAGCTTTTCTTATTTTTTTTTAAATCAGAGAAATTATGTATTAGTAACACATCAATACATTCCCTTCTCAAGTCCTTTAATATTTGTGAAATTTTAACTTTTAAATAATTTTTTATTTTAGAATTATTTATTTTTCCAATTTTATCTATTTTAGTAATTATTTTAAATTTTTTATTCTTATCAAGTAAACCAATCTTTTTTTGCGCGTCCCCATAACTCAATGCAGTATCGAGGTAATAAATTTTATTTTTTCTGGCTTCCTTTAAAACTCTATTAACAATACTCTTCGAACGAAAAATATTATTATTGTCCAGACCATATTTCATTCCAAATTGAGCTGTGCCTAAAACTAACTTTTGCATAATTAATTAAGGATTTTATTCCAACTGGTTTTGATAGGATCGTCTGTTTGGTCAAAAAAATTTTTTACTCTTAAATAATCTTGTTTAGTGTCTATTGTTAAATTTTTTCTAAGATAAGAACTTGGAAACTTTATAAGTTTACTAATTTTCAGTTTTTTGTTAATTTTAGCTTTAGATAAAACAGATATAACATGTTCTTTGTCGAAGTTTGATAATTTAGTTTTTTTAAACTTTCTCAGCATTTTTAACCTAAATACCTGCAATGCAAGACCATAGGGTAATTTAAAACTTTGATGAGTGTCTAAATAGTCTAATTTATAAGAATGAAAAATTTTCATAACCTGATTAACAAAATATTTATCTACAAAAGGATTGTCGGAAGTTACTCTGATAATTATATCTTCATCTTTAAAATTCTTGGTAGTATCTAAATACCTTTTATACACATTATTTAAGCTACCTCTATAAACTTTAATTTTGTTTCGTTTTAAAATATTATTAAGTTTATTATCTCTTTTGCCTTTTGGTATTGCTACTATCAGGGGTCTTTTGTTATTCTCTAGTCTCTTTGAACACAAAATCACTAGAGGATATTTTTTAATTGGTAATAAAACTTTGCCATAAAGCCTTCTAGAATTTGTTCTTGCTTGAAGAACAATTCTTTCTTTAGGTTTAGCCATTTAGTTTCTGTTTTAAAATATTTATTATTTTATATATTTCAATATTTTTTAAGGAATAAAAAATTGGCAATGACAAAGTTGACTCAAAATAATTTTCAGCAACTGGATAATCTCCTTTTGAAAAATTAAAATTCTTCTTATAATATGGCTGCAAGTGTATTGGGAAATAATGTGTTTGAGGATGTATATTTTTGCTCTTAAATACTTTAATTAATTTTTTTTTAGAAATTTTTGCTTTTTTAAAATCTATTTTCACTGGATAAATATGATAAGCATTTTGATAATTTCTTATTTTTGATTGTAAAGTTAAACAGCTGATGTTTTTAAGCTCTTTATCATAGATTGCTGCAATTTGTTTTCGTCTATTTAAAAATTTTCCAAGTTTTTTTAATTGAGACAAACCTAAAGCACATTGAAAATCAGTAATTCTATAGTTAAAACCTAAATATTTCATTCTAAATGGCCAAAGCTCATTATTTTTTTTAACTCTTTCCAGACCGTGGTTTCTTAAACTTTTTACTCTATTAAAAATTTTCTTATCGTCAGTTAGGATTGCACCACCCTCTCCTGTAGTAAAATTTTTTACAGGATGATAGCTGTGGGTAGCTATGTCAGCATATCTTAAGGCGTACTCTTTGCCATTTAATTTAGCTCCCATAGCATGACAATTATCATTGATAAGTTTAAAATTATATTTTTTTGATATTTTTTTAAGAGAATTCCAATCACAAGGGAGACCAGCATAATCTGTTGCTATAACTGCTGCAATTCTTTTTTTATTTTTTTTAAAATTTTTTATTTTTTTTTCTAATTTTTTAATATCAATATTGAAAGTTTTTTCGTTAATATCGACAAAATCTATTTTTGCTCCTGAATATAAAATAGAATTAGCTGATGCCAAAAAAGTATTTGGTGTTGTTATTACATATTTATTTTTTAAATTTAAAGCAAGACAAGATAGATGCAATGCTGCTGTTCCACTTGAAACTACACAACAATATTTTGCATCAAATTTTTTTCTAATAGCTGTTTCAAATTTTTCAACATAAATACCTTGGGTTAATTTTTTACTTCTCATTGCCTTCACGACAAAACTAATATCGCTTTTATCTATGAAATGATTTCCGTAATTAATCATTTAATAAATTTTTTATAATTTGTTTAATTTTTAACACCGAGAGAAAATGCTTGTTAGATTTGCTATTATAGGTAAAACCTATTTTTACTTTATTGAAATTTTTCTCCTTATTGTTTTTAATATATTCTTTTAAACTCCAGTCACTAAAATTAGACTGAGGGTATATAATGAAATAATTTTTAAATTCAGCAGTATTAAATGAGTCAGATGGCGTGATCATTTCTTCATGTATTTTTTCTCCTGGTCTTACTCCAATAATCTTCTTTTTAATTTTAGGATTAATTGCATTAGCTAAATCTACAATTCTGAAAGAGGGAATTTTTGGTACAAAGATTTCACCACCAATCATTCTATTAAGTGAGTCTAGAACAAACTTTACACCTTCGTCTAAAGAAATATTAAATCTTGTCATATCCTTATTGGTAATAGTAAAATATTTTTGATTTTTTGCTTGTTCCAAAAACAATGGAAGAACAGACCCTCTACTATTCATTACATTTCCATACCTAACTACACTAAACTTGGTTTTGTGATTTCCTCTATAATTATTCGCTGCTACAAATAATTTATCAGAGGTAAGCTTAGTAGCACCGTACAAATTTATTGGTGATGCAGCTTTATCAGTACTTAAAGCTATTACTTTTTCAACGTTTGAATGATAAGAGGCCTCTATAACATTTTGGGCACCTATAACATTTGTTTTAACAACTTCGAATGGATTGTATTCGGATGTTGGCACCTGCTTTAAAGCGGCAGCATGAACTACTATATCAACATTTCTCATTGCAAATTTAAGTCTTTCAAGCTCTCTTACATCACCAATTAAATATCTAATTTTTTTTGAATTGTAAGTTGGTTGTAACTGCATTTCATATTGTTTTAATTCGTCTCTACTAAAAATTATAATTTTTTTAGGGTCACAAGACTTAAGTAAAATTTTTACAAATTGTTTTCCAAAAGAACCGGTTCCACCAGTTACCAGTATTGTTTTGTTTTTAAGAGTATTTTTCATAAATACTATTTAATTATTTTTATTAGCGTGTGTATCTTTGGTTTCTTTTTCTTTTTTTAAATATGTTGGTTTATTTCCAACAGTATTAAATATTTTAAATATTAAAAATATCATTATTGAATTAAATAAAATATTTATTGCTCCAAAGAATAAAATTATGATTGTATTTGATGCCCATCCAGGAGTAGGTATTCCATAAATAAAAAACTCACTTAATATGAAGATAAAATATATCAAACACAAAAACCCTATGCTTAATGCAAGTAGAAAAATATAAACAGGAATTTTAGATGAATAAAAATATAGACCTGTTAAAGCAAATTCTAATTGTCTTAAAAAATTATATTTGCTTTTACCTTCTGACCTTTTTTGGGGTGTATACTCAATAAATGCTTTTGAATAACCAGTCCAGTGAATAAAGCCTCTTAAAAAGTGACCTGAAAATTTTGATTTTACAATAGAATCTCTCACAACGTTATCGATTAAATAAAAGTCAGATGATCCCTGCTTAATATCAATATTTGTTAGTTTTAAAAATATTGAATAAAAAAACTTTGAAAATAATGACTTTATTTTGTTCTCATAATTGAAATATTTTTTTTTCATTTGAATTATTTGACAATTTGTAGAAAACAATGTTTGAAGCATAAGAATTATATTTTCTGGGTCTTGTTGAAGATCAGAGTCTATAGCAATATAATAATCTGCTTTAAATTCTGATAGACCCGCAAATATTGCAGTTTGATGTCCAAAGTTTTTTGTAAGATGAAGCCCCTTAATTTGATTGAATTTTTTTTCGTATTTTTCAATTATATTATAACTTTCATCATTACTTCCATCATTAACTAAAATGATACTAGTTTGTAAATTAAATTGATTTTGGATTTTTTTCTCAATTTGTAATAGTTTATCTATTAGATTTTCTAAATTTTTTTCTTCATTATAAATAGGTGAGATAATATTGAGTTTTTTCATTATAATTATTTTAAATTTGTTTTAAGTTCACTCACAATACCGTTGCTTATATTATAAGTTTTATCTATTTGTAATCCATTTAATTTTTTGTGTGAAACAATGATAATAGTTTTCTTTTGGTTGTTTTTAATGTGATTAATTGTTTCTACGATTTTGTCTTGGTTCTTTTGATCTAAAGAAGCTGTGGGTTCGTCCATCACAATTACTGGTGTGTCCCTATAAATTGCTCTTGAAATTCCTATTCTTTGATTCTCTCCACCTGATAAACGCGAACCACCTTCTCCAAGACTATAATTAAGTGATTTATCTAAAAATTTATTTAAACCAGATGCAGTCATGGAATATGATAACTTACTGTTATCTTTTTTAATATCAATTACACCAATTGCTATATTGTTTGCAATTGTTTCATCTATAATTATTGATTCTTGAGGGACAAAACTAAAGTGATTTTTCCAATTTGAGTCTGTAGAGGATATTTTCTGATTTTTAAAGTAAATTCTACCATCAATTGGTTTTAGCAATCCCAAGATAAGATTTAAAAGCGTGGATTTACCAGATCCACTTTCACCTACAATCTCGATTAATTGACCCTTACTAATTTCGATATTAACATTCTTAAGTAAATTTACTTTAGAGTCTTTATGATTAAAATTTAAGTTTTGAATTAGTATTTGATCAAAATCAAAATTAGGTTTTTTTTTAATATCAATAACTTTTTTTTGTGACAAATCATTCTGTTCACTGTGACTCTTAATCTGAGAATATCTATCGACAAATTTTTGCGCATATTTAATAAATTGAAGTGATGCTATAATTCTGCTTAACGATGGTAATGTTCTAAAAAAAATAACTGAAAAAATACCTAATTTTATTACCAATTCTTTTTGGTTTAAAATGTTATAATTCATGGTAAATAAAATAATTATTATTACAGACAGAATAAAAACCATTTCAATCCAAATACCAGGTAAAATATTTATAAATTGTCTTTTGGCATCAGTATATGCAGCAATTTTTTTTGATTTTGCAAATTTTTCTACAAAAAAATCTTCTATATTGTGAAGTCTTAATAACTTTATTGCAAAGAAAGAGTCTTTCAAATCTTTTACTGATTTACCGTCAGCGACCATTCGTGAATAACCTATGTTTTCCAATTTTTTTTTTGGAATTATAAAAAACATTAAATAAAAAAATAATATAAATGCAAACACAATTAAAATATCAGCAGAATAAAAAAAGAATAAGGTCGTTACAATTGCCAATAACAATAAAAATTCAGTGAAAATTGTAAAGTATTCTTTCAAAACACCCTTTATTGTTGAAATCATTTGAATATCTCTAATTAATTCAGCAGAGTTATTTGTTATATGAAACCTTAAATCTTTTTTAACGTAATTATTAAAAAGTTTTTTTGATAAATGTAGTTCAAATTCAGCCAAGGTATCTAAGACTTTTTTTTTCAAAAATGTAGAAATTAGAGATTTAATAAAATAAAATCCTAAAAGTAAAAAAAGAAAGAAAGTAATAGTCTCTTCATAGTTAAGTTTAATTAAATAATTAAAATCATATTTCTCAATTATACTTGTTAGTAAACTATTATCTAAAATACTCAAAATTACTGGTAAAAAAAGACCCAATCCTAAAAACTCTAAAATAGATAGAGTTAAGACTGATAGAAAATAAATTATTCTTTTTTTCTTAGCAAGTTGAAAAAATATGTTACTAAAATTCTTAAACATTTAAATTTTAAATAAATGGTATTTAAGGTTTTTTTTTTCTAAATAATTTTTAACATACTCTAATTCAGAGTTTGTAGTAGTTATTATCACTTTATTAACTTTTTTATCGAAATATCGAAAAATAAATTTTGAATTTTCTAGACTTTCATATTCAATTTCATTATTTAGTAAGTGAGTTTTGGCAGAAAATATTCTATTTTTACCAAAGCTCAAGCCCAATACTTGATTTTTTTCATCTGCATTCATGACCTGTACCCAAGAATTAAATATTTTTTTGTTTGATAAATATAAATTTAAAAAAGTATTGTGGTAATTGTAATTATTTATATAAGTTAAACCTTCTAATCCTAATAAATTACTCCCAATACTTTTAGACTCAACTTTAATAACACAATATTCTTCTCTACTATTTAAAGTACTACATTGTTTTTTGATTTTATTTGCAATTAAATTATAATTGAAGTGTTGTAATAAATATAAAGCTTTTTCATTTTTTTTATCTTTTGCCTTTTCCAAGCTCCAAGATTTAATTATATCGTCAATGGTAACTCCAGAATGATGTTCGGACATCTCAGATTTTAAAAAATTATTTGAAACATTTATATTTTTAATATTCGAATAATAAATAAAAAAAACAATTATTATTACAGATAAATTAGTAAATTTTTTCCATTTTGTTTTTTTTTCTAAAATAAAAAAAATACATAAAGATACGATTAAATGAATTGGTATTAATAGGAAAAACATTCTAAATTCACTCAAAGTGGTAAAGCCTTCTTTATAATTTTCTAATTTATCACTAAAAACTAAAGAAAAAATAAGAGGAAAACAAAAAATAAAAAATAAAAAATAAAAATTTAGTAAATTTTTATTATTTTTTTTTCTGATAACAAGAACAAAACTAAAAATTAAAATAATAAAAATAAATACGTTAGATATGGGATATCTTATATTTAATAATAAATCGTAAACTTTAGAACTAAATATCTCATTATAAAATAGGCCTCCAGAAATACTTCCAAAAACTGTTTTTATATTTACTTTTAAAGTTTGTAGCAAACTAGCGGTGTATTCTTTATAAAGTGGCATAAAAACACCTTCGGCAGTCTTCGGCAACAAAAATTCATCAAATCTAATAAAATAATAAATATTTTTATAATTAAGCACTGTTAATAAAAGTAAAAATACTAAAAATGAAATAAAGAAATTTTTAGAAATTACTTTAAGTTTTATTTTAAAATCTTTTTTTTTAAAATTATCAATTAAGAATCTAAAAACAAAATATGAGATTAATAAAAATCCAATTATTCTACCTACCCCATAATGTAATGAAATTAAAATGAGTGATAATATAAATAGTATCCAGTTTGTTTTGCTTGAATAGTCCTTCTCGAGATTTATTAAAGCTAATATTAAAATAATTAAACCTAAGAAGGAAACCATTATAATTGTCATTGTGTTTGAGTAAAAAAAGAATAATGGGTTTGATGCGATAAGAACAATAGTTAATAATGAGGTAATTTTATTTGTAAATTTTTTTATAATTATGAACAAAAATACTAATGATAAGCCAGCATAAATTTTTGTAATTAGTCTAACATTATCTAGGTTTTTATTTAGTCCAAAAAATTCCAAAAAGTTTCTTGATAAATCTGCAAAGCCATGACCTGTGTCCCCTATATTTGCCCGTGGTGAAATTTGAAAATTCAGATCATTGTATAATGATCCAAAACTATGAAAATAATAAACACTTTCGAAATTGTATAATATTTTTGGGCCATCCAAATAAAAAATTGGTATAAAAATAAGTATACATAAAAACAAAATTAAAAAAATTTGATATGGGTTTGTTATCTTCATATTAGATTTAATTCACACTTATTAAGATTTAATTACTCTAGAAAAACCTGAGTAAATTGGGGTATATTTAATTGATGGAAACATCTTAGATGATAGTTCAGTGTTAAATGCTCTGTAACCTCCGTGAGGCATTTTACCGATTCTTTTAGTTTTAATTATTTTTGATTTACTTTTAAGTATACTTTTTATAGTTTTTGCAATCTTCATGAAACTTACAACCTGTCCTGTTGCTATATTGATTACGCCAATGCTTTGTTTGATTAAAATCTCATAAATAATTTTTGAAACATCTTCAATATAAACGTGATCTCTTAGTTCTTCACCATGACCGAATAATTTAATACTTATATTTTTTTTTGCTAATCTTATAAATCTATTTGGTCCATATCCATTGTGTGGATCTTTTTTTCCGTAAATTAACGTTGGTCTAACAATACAAAAAGGTCCGTCAAATGAATTTTTTAACATTTCTTCCCTGCATAAATGCATTAATCCATGTAAAGATTGAGGTAAAGTTTTGGAGTATTCACTAATCCTTTTTTTTGTATCTGAGTAAACAGCGTCAGAACTGACATAAACTAAGTGTTTAATTTGTTTTCTATTAATTGCTGAGCATACATTATTACACATTTTGATATTATTTAAGAACATTTCCTCATTTTTTACAGGTGC
>MDTB01011842.1_pt1 | contig 41817 bp, 38 predicted proteins | sample 811161 | NCBI WGS metagenome assembly MDTB01 (sample SAMN05326650, study PRJNA326480) | marine metagenome | isolation source: seawater | place: Mediterranean Sea | collected 2009 | reverse complement strand
TTGAACAGGCTTAAACCCAATATAACCGTTAGATCCAATCCAAATTTTGTCAACGTTATACCAATAATAATCAAATGCAGGGGCCACATTAAAAGGTCCTACAATATTATCATCCCCTAACCCATCAACATAATTTTCAGTAGATTCAATATCAATCCAATTATAGTTAGCTGGCATAGTTGCATGATCACTATTATACCAAGTATAGCCATAAGGACCTGGCCCTCCAGAATTTTGAGCTATAATTGTTAAACTTAAAAATGTAAAAGAGAGTAAAATATATTTTTTCATAATTATTATTTTTAAATAAAGTTGTGAAATTACAATTTTTTTGAAATAAATAGAAATAGGATACAAACAATTATTATATATATGTTTTATAGTTTTATAAATTTAAATAAAAATATTATATATTATATACTTTGTTAGTTTTGTTTAAAAGAAAAAGTTTATTTTTTTGTAAATATTAGTTATTAAATATTATTAACATTTTTTAAAATAATTAAATATGATTAATAACTGAAAACAAATAGTTTAACTAATAAATAAACAATTAAATAAGGGTTGTTAATTATAATTATAAAAACAAAAATTTAATAAATAAATATATTTTTACAATTAATAAAAGTTAATAAGGTAAGTTAAAAATAATGAAAAAATAAGAGCTAAGATTTAGAAGTGAAATTTATTAACAACAATAAAAAAATACTAACAAAAAAATAAAAAATATTTTAAAAAATAACACATATTTACTAGATTAAAAAAAAAAAATTAACAATCATATTAAAATAAAAAAAATGAAAATAGGATTAGCATGCGATCATGCAGGATTTGAATATAAAGAAGAATTAAAAAAATATTTATCTAGTAAAACACATAAAGTAAAAGATTTTGGATGCTACTCTTTTTCAAGTGTAGATTATCCTGATTTTGCGCATCAACTAGCAAATTCTATTGAAAATAATGAAAATGAACTAGGAATTCAATTTTGTGGAACAGGAAACGGAATAAATATGTCTGCCAATAAACATCAAGGAATTAGAGCGGCACTTTGTTGGAATATACATATTGCTGAGCAAGCGAGATTACATAATAATGCCAATATTCTTACTATGCCAGCAAGACATTTAAGCTGGGAAGAAGTAGAAGAGATTGTAGATGTTTTTTTATGTACAGAATTTGAAGGAGGAAGACACGAAATAAGAGTTAATAAAATTAAAATTTAAATAAATGAAACAGAATATATTTATACTGTTTTTATTACCTATTTTTTGTTTTGCTCAACAAAAAACTTATGTTACGTATGATAATTTTGAAACATATCTAGATAATAATGGAATTGGAGATGGAATAAGTTTAAATGATAGTGTATTAAAAGCAAATATTAACACCGTAACACACCTAAACATTGTTTATAAAAAAATTTCTGATTTAACAGGAATAGAAGGTTTTACCGCTTTAACCTATTTAGATTGCCGCTCGAACTACAATCTTACCTCTTTGGATTTAAACCAAAACACTGCCTTAATAACAGAATAGAATGTGGAAAAACACACTTTGTTTTTTAATAATTCCTTTTGTAATCACCGCGCAAGAAAGTGTAAAATTTTCTAAAACTATAATAGCCGAAGACCTAGAAAGACACATTAATATTTTAGCGTCAGACTCTTTAGAGGGAAGAGAAACAGGTAAGTCAGGCCAAAAGATGGCGGCTGACTATATTATGAATTACTTTAAATCAATAGGTACACCACCATATAAAAGAAAAAAATATTATCAAAAATTTAAAATTAGATCAGACAGATTATCTAGAATATTGAAGAAAAAAGTAGTTGTTAAAGGAGAAAATGTTTTAGGTTATATTGAAGGAACAGACTTAAAAAATGAACTGTTAGTTATAAGCGCACATTATGATCACCTTGGAAAAAAAGACAGTTTAATTTTTAACGGAGCTGATGATAATGCTTCTGGAACAGCTGCAATAATGGAAATAGCTCAAGCTTTCATGATTGCAAAAAAAGAAGGAAAGGGACCTCGAAGAAGCGTTTTAATAGTGGCTTTTTCAGGTGAGGAAAAAGGCCTTTTAGGCAGCAAGTATTATACACGCAACCCTGTTTTTCCTTTAGAAAAAACAGTAGCAAACCTAAATATAGACATGATAGGAAGGCTAGACGAATTACATCAGGAAGACCCAAACTACATTTATTTAATAGGGGCAGATAGACTAAGCCAAGAGTTGCACGATATTAGCGAGCAGGTTAATGAAAAATATATAAAATTAGAATTAGATTATACATACAACAAAGAAGAAGATCCAAACAGATATTATTATAGATCAGACCATTACAATTTTGCGAAAAATAACATCCCTGTAATATTCTACTTTAATGGTGTACATGAGGATTACCACAAACCAACAGACACAATAGAAAAAATAGATTTTTATAAAATTAAAAAAATAGCAAGATTGGTGTTTTTAACTGCTTGGGAAGTAGCGAATAAAGAAGAAAGAATAGTTGTTGATAAAGATAAAAATTAAAAAAAAAAGATTATTTTTTAACTAACTCAAAAATACCACAACCCCAATTACACCCAAAATTATCAGTAATAGCGCTCTCTGTTAAAGCAACATCTTCAAAAAAATTACCAGCATCATCAACATAAGAAACCGCTCTTACGGTATAATTAGTTTTAAAAATATCCAACAGGTATTGAATTGAAAAAACCCTATGTGCATTAAACTCTATTCTTTGTTTTCCAATAGGAGCAGAAAAATAAAACACACCGCCTGGTTTTAAAATTTTAGTAATGTTTGCAATTGCTTTTAAATGACCAAAATAATCAACAGGGTCTCCATATCTTCCAAGTCCAAAATGCTCTATCGCATGCAAGGAAGAAATAGAATCACAATAATTTAGAAGGTTTTGCGGAAGCCTCATTAAATCAGCTTTTTGAAAGGAAACATTTTTAATAGAGATGGTAAGCGGGCGAATATCTAAAACCTCCACCTGTCTAAAAACAGCAAGGTGTGCGACAAAACCATCTATCCTTGATCCAATATCAAGATGTTTTTCAGGACGAGCATTAAAAATGCTTTTCGCTACATATAAGTCTTGATGAAAGTAGTGCCCCTTCATATTTCCGCTTTCTGCAAATCGCTCAAAAAGAATAGGATATTTTTTTCCAAAAACAAAACTTTTATCGTCTCCCTTTTGGCTTTTCAATAAGCGCAAATCTTTAAAATAAAAAAACAAACCGCTAATATTGTTTTTAAGCAGTGCCAAGTCAACCCCACAAAATTTCAATAACGAAAGTAGACGGTTCATTTTCAACAATTACAAATCAAACTTTATACCTTGAGCTAGGGGCAGTTCTTTAGTATAATTTATAGTATTAGTTTGTCTTCTCATGTAAATTTTCCATGCATCAGACCCACTTTCTCTACCTCCTCCAGTTTCTTTTTCACCTCCAAAAGCTCCTCCTATTTCCGCTCCGCTTGTACCAATGTTTACATTAGCAATTCCACAATCGCTACCAGCTGCAGAAAGGAATTTTTCAGCTTCTCGCAAATTAGTAGTCATAATTGCAGAAGACAATCCTTGTTTTACCCCATTTTGCATTTCAATAGCATCTTCAATTTCGGAATATTTCATGATATATAAAATAGGAGCAAAGGTTTCATCTTGTACTATTTCATAATTATTTTCCACCTCAATAATAACCGGCTTAACATAACAACCGCTCTCATAACCATCTCCCTCCAAAACACCCCCTTCCACCAAAACATTACCACCCTCTTCTTTTGCTTTTTCAATAGCATTTAAATATATATTTACCGCATCTTTATCAATTAAAGGCCCAACATGATTATTCTCGTCTAAAGGATTTCCAATTTTTAATTGAGTATAAGCGGAAGACAATTTATTTTTTACCTCATCATAAACCGAGTCATGTATTATTAATCTTCTTGTAGAGGTACATCTTTGCCCGCAAGTACCAACAGCACCAAATAAAGCGCCTACAATTGTCACATCTAAATCCGCATCAGGAGTAATTATTATCGCGTTATTACCCCCCAATTCTAATAATGATTTTCCAAATCTTTCAGCAACTTTAGCACCAACAATTCTTCCCATTCTTGTTGACCCTGTAGCAGATATTAGTGGTAATCTATCGTCTGTAGTCATCATTTCACCAACAATATAGTCCCCATTTATAATACAAGAGATGCCTTCAGGCAAACTATTTTCTTTTGCAACCTCATTCCAAATATTTTGACAGGCAACTGCACAAAGCGGAGCTTTTTCAGATGCTTTCCAAACACAAGTGTCTCCACAAATCCAAGCTAAAGCTGTGTTCCAATTCCAAACAGCAACAGGAAAATTGAAAGCAGAAATGATTCCAACCACACCAAGAGGATGGTATTGTTCGTACATTCTATGTCCTGGACGCTCAGAATGCATACTTAAACCATATAATTGACGAGAAAGACCGACAGCAAAATCACAGATGTCAATCATCTCTTGAACTTCTCCTAACCCTTCTTGTAAAGATTTGCCCATCTCATAAGAAACCAATTCCCCTAACGGCTGTTTATACTCTCTTAATTTTTCACCATACTGACGAACAATTTCCCCTCTTTGAGGAGCGGGCTTTAATCTCCAATCTTTAAATGCGGTTGTTGCAGCTCGCATTACTTTTTCATATTCTTCTCTTGTTGTTGTAGTTACTTTTCCTATTAAACTACCATCTACAGGAGAGAAAGATGTAATTTCTTTTCCAGCACCAAAAGATTTTTGGCCTGTTGAAGTTCCGTGATTTGTTTCTTTAATACCTAAAGTTAATAAAGATTTTTTAATATCTATCATAAGTAAAATGTTTGCTAAAATTAGATTGTAAAAGTAGAAAAAAGCAGTTGTAAAATGTTATTCTTTTTCGTTTTCTGTTTCTTCAGGAGTTGTTAAAGTAATTTCATCCTCAGCTAAAACAGCAAGATTTTTTTTACGCACCATCATAGCCCAGGTCATAATAACACAGGAAAACAAAATAACAAACAGAAGCACCCCTTGAAAATCAGTTTCGGGCATTAATTCTTCAGGAATAGCGAAAAACAAAAGAATAGTAATGAGCCCTCTTGGTGCTAAAAAAAGTTGAGGGTTAATATTACTTCCGTTAATAACAAAAAGCATCAATGCGCGAACCAAATAAATAACAACCAAAACTAACAAACCTAAACTAACTACTTCTAAACTTAAAAGAGAGCCTAAATAAACTGACCAGCCAAAAATAATAAAGAAAAAAGTTCGCACAACAAATGCTGATTCAGCAGTAATCACCTTCATATCATTCAACACATCTTCCACTTTTTCCTCATTTAAAAGTTTGATTAATCCTCCCATAAAAAACACTTTATAGTTGTTCAAAATCATACCAAAAATAAGGATGATAAGAAGAGAAGATAGTTCAAAGATTTGTCCAATAGCATACAACAAAAGTAAAATAGCAATCAGCAAAAATAATTTTACTTGTCCTTTAATGTTTTGAAACAAATAAATAAGAGCATAAGAAATCAGGATAGAAAAAATAATAGTAAGCGCTAATTCGGTAAAAAGCTCACCATAGATTCCGCCACTAGCAGTAGAGTCAAGCATATTCAACACGCTGGAAAAACCAATTATTCCAACAATATCTGAGAAAGTGCTTTCGTAAACCATAAACTCCCGCTTATCTTCATCTAAATCTTCAATAGACGGTAATATAATTGCAGAGCTTAAAATAGAAAGCGGAATACTAAAAAGCAAACCATTAAGCAAGCTGATGTCTAAAAAATAAGCAAAACAATAAGCTGCCAAATAAGCTGTTCCTCCCAACCCCAATAAAGCCATTAAAAAAGACTTAATGATTAAACCGATCTTATCTTTCTCTAGGCGTAAACCCAATGCTGCCTCTAACAAAATTAGAATTAAACCAACAACACCTAAAACTTCCAAAGGTTTTGACAAATCAAGCGAAAAACCATCAAAAAGAAGTAATCCGTAATGGAGAATTATTCCTAACGCTATCAACATCAACACAGAAGGAATCCCAGACTTTTTAGCGTAGACATTAAAGAAATACGACACAATAATGGTGACTGAAAAAATAATTATCAAACCATATGTGCCTAAATTATCCATCTAAAAAAGCCTCAAAATATCATTCCCATTTGCATAAACCAACAAAGTTAATAACAAAATCATTCCAGAAATTTGCGCATATTCCATTACCTTTTCTGGAGCAGGCTTACCGACCAATATTTCATAAAGCAAGAAAGCCACATGCCCTCCATCCAAAGCGGGAATAGGCAAGATATTCATAAAAGCTAACATCAGTGATAAAAAAGCAGTCATTTCCCAAAAAGATTGCCAATGCCATTTTCCAGCAAAAAGATTACCAATAGTTCCAAAACCTCCTAAACCCTTATAAGCACCAGTGCTTGGAGAAAAAATTAGCTTAAACTGATTGATATAAGAGCTCAATTTCCGTATTGCTAAATCATAACCAGCAGGTAAAGATTCAAAAAAGGAGTAGGTATTGGTATTTAATGAATAAACACCTAAACTTTCCAATTGACTCAATGATAAATTAGATGGAGCAAAACCAATCATCCCTTCATCTGTAACATTTACAGCAATTGGAATTTTGTTTCCAGAACGGACTACACCTACATTGATATTTTCACCTTTATTATTTTGCAGTACCTGTTTAAATTCATCAAAATATTTTGTTTGCACTCCATTTACAGAAAGGATTTTATCCTTTTTTTCAAAACCAGCAACTTTTGCATTTGAGTTTTCAGTAAACCCACTTATTATAGTAGGTATTCTTGGCGCGAACAATAATCGCTCTTCAGATTCTAAAAGCTGAGCAATAAAATTTTCTGGCAAATACAAATCTTTCAGCACACCATCTCTTTCAACAGTTACTTTTTCTGCATACAAAAGCGATTCAAAAATAGCAGAAAAAACTTGAGGTTTTTCATCATCAACAGTAATAATTTTATCTCCATTTTCAAATCCCAAATCCTTAGCAAGGGGGCTTATACACCAAATACCGTCAGTTAAATTATCATTTGGCAAATACTTATCACCATAAACGAAAAGCACCATAGCATAAATAAAAATTCCTAGAATTAAATTCACAGTTACACCCCCAAGCATAATAATTAATCTTTGCCAAGCGGGCTTTGCCCTAAACTCCCAAGGTTCCGCTGGTTTTTGCATTTGTTTTTTGTCCATACTTTCATCTATCATACCAGCAATTTTAACATAACCCCCTAAAGGTAACCAGCCAACACCATACTCAGTATCTCCAATTTTCTTTTTTAGCAAGGAAAACCAAGGGTCAAAAAAAAGGTAGAATTTTTCCACCTTTGTTTTAAATAATTTGGCCGGAATAAAATGCCCTAGTTCGTGTAAAATCACTAGGATTGATAAACTCATTATCAGTTGAGCTGCTTTTATTAAAATTTCCATTTACAATAATTTTTTTGCTAATATTCTAGTTTCCTCATTTGTAGCAATATAATCTGCTAAAGTGGGTTTGGAAACAAAAGTAATTTTTTCCATACAATTGGCAATCAAATCAGACATATTTAGAAAACCAATTTTATCTTGCAAAAAAGCAGCTACAGCCACTTCATTTGCAGCATTCAAAACGCAAGGCAAATTCCCTCCTTTTTGCATAGCATTAAAAGCCAATTGCAGGTTTCTAAAAGTATTCAAATCAGGATTCTCAAAGGTCAAATTAGGATAATCCAAAAAGTTAAAACGTTCAAAACTATTCTTAATCCTTTGCGGAAACCCTAAAGCATATTGAATTGGCAATTTCATATCCGGCAAACCTAATTGCGCTTTAACAGAACCATCTTCAAATTGCACAGCAGAATGAATAATAGATTGCGGATGTACCACCACATCAATTTGATCAGCAGTTAAATCAAACAACCATTTAGCTTCAATTACCTCCAACCCTTTATTCATCAAAGTTGCGCTATCAATAGTGATTTTTGCACCCATATCCCAGTTTGGATGTTTCAATGCCTGTTCTTTGGTTATGCGTAAGAGCTCTTCTTTCTTTTTCCCCCTGAAAGGGCCACCTGAAGCAGTAAGATAAATTTTCTCAATAGGGTTGTAATCTTCTCCTACTAAACATTGAAAAATTGCTGAATGTTCAGAATCTACTGGGTAAATAGAAACCCCATATTCTTGACATAATGTTGAGATTAAACCTCCAGCAACAACTAAAGTTTCTTTGTTGGCAAGAGCGATGTTTTTCTTTGCCTTTATCGCTCTAACTGTTGGTTTTAATCCTGCATAACCCACAAGAGCAGTAAGCACTAAATCAATATTTTCTCCTTCAACAACTTCCGCTAAAGATTGTTCACCAGCAAAGACTTTTATCCCTAAGTCAAAAAGCGCCTGATTGACTTCTTGATATTTACATTCATCAGCTATTACGACCGTATTAGGCTTGAATTTTTTAGCTTGTTCTATTAATAAATCACTATTACTATTTGCTGTCAACACCTCTACTTCAAACAATTTATGGTGCTCAGAAATAACGGCTAAAGCTTGCGTTCCAATAGATCCGGTTGAACCTAAGATGGCAATTCGTTTTTTCTTTTCCTCCATTACAAAGTATTTAATTTATCTGCAATTATTCTGTCGTTTGCAAGTCTTGGTACTTTATTTTGTCCCCCCAACTTTCCAATAGACCTCATATAATTTCTAAATCCATTTTTTGAAATTTTGGTGATTTTTAGTGTTCGCAACACATTTCCTTCAATCAAATCTTTATAATAAGCATTATGTTTTTGCAAACAGTGGTCTATTGATTGTGCAAAAGTAGTCAAATCAGAAGGTTCTTTTTCAAACTCTACTAACCATTCGTGATAAGGCAATCCATTTTCTGGATTTACTTGGGGCGCAACATGAAACTCATTCACCTCAGCTGCTATTTGCTCAAGAGTTTCTTGTAAGGATTTTTCCACTTCTTCAGCAATTACATGCTCTCCAAATGCAGAGGTGAAATGTTTAATTCTTCCACTTACAATTAGTCGATATGGATTGATTGAAACAAACCTTACAGTATCTCCGATATTGTAGCCCCACAAACCAGCATTAGTGTTTAAAATAATTACATAGTTTATACCTAGCTCAACATCTGCCAAATAAATTCTTGTTGGTTTTTCATTATAAAACTCATCAGTAGGGATAAACTCATAAAAGATGCCGTGATTTACACAAAGCAACATTCCATTTGCTGTTTGAGAATCTTGATACGCAATGAACCCTTCCGAAGCAGGATACAACTCTACCCCATCTACTTTTTTGCCGATTATTTTTTCAAAATTTTTTCGGTAGGGCTCGTAATTCACACCCCCATAAATAAAAAGACCAAAGAATGGAAAAATATCTTTAATTAACCTTCCTGTTTTAGCTTGTAATTTTTCAAAATACATTTGCACCCAAGGAGGAATTCCTGAGATTAGACTCATTTTTTCACCCAAAGTTTCTTCCACAATAACATCAATTTTAGCCTCCCAATCTGCTATACAATTGGTTTTAAAAGAAGGTAGTCGGTTTTTGCTTAAATAAGCTGGTACATGGTGAGCTACAATTCCAGATAATCTTCCGGTTAAAATACTTCCTGTTTTTTCAAGCTCAGGGCTGCCTTGCAAAAAAATCATTTTACCGCTTACTATAGTTGTGTTTTTTGTTTCTGCAATATAAGTCAAAATAGCATCTCTTGCAGCTTTGATGTGGTTAGGCATACTTTCTTTACTGATAGGAATGTATTTTGTTCCGGATGTTGTTCCGGATGTTTTGCAAAAATAAATAGGCTTGCCAGGCCACAATATATTTTCTCCACCATCAATAATTTGCTGCACATATCCTTTTAAACCTTCATAATCTCGAATAGGAACATTTTTTTTCCAATCTTCATAATTGTTTATGGAAGAAAAAGCATGATTAATGCCAAATTGGGTGTTTTTGGCTTTTTTAATTAAACTGTCAAGTAGTTTTTTTTGAGCCTCAACCGCATTGCTTTTCCACCTGTTGTTTTTTGCAACAACATATTTAGCAAAAGGCAAGCTTAAAAAGGTTTTTATTCCCATACACTTAAAAAGAAATATAATTTTCAGGATTTATTGGGATGCCATTATACCACAATTCAAAATGTAAATGCGGGCCTGATGAAAATTCTCCAGAATTTCCAATGATTGCAATTGCCTCTCCAGAGGACACATGTTGGCCAACATATTTAAATAAAGTAGAGTTATGTTTGTAAAGCGAAAAAATACCATTTGCATGCTGTACACCAATTACATAACCTGTTTCAAAGGTCCAATGACTGATTACAACCACCCCATCAAAAACACATTTAATAGGCTCATTTTCTTTAGCAACTACATCTGTTCCAAAATGATCTTTTTCCCTATCAAATTTTTGTGTGACAACACCTTTCAAAGGGCTAAAAAACAAAATACTTTCCAAATCTTCATTTTTATTATCCTCAGCTGCAGAAAGAGATATTTTATCTTCTGCCTCAACTTGCACTCTTAAAAGAGAATCTTCTTTAGATCGCTTGAAAGAAAGCCCCCCTTCAGCAATCTCAGTAGATTTTTCCATTTCTTCTATAAGATTGAGAGGATCTTCTCCATTTATAATAGCACTAATATTTTTTAAATACAATTCGTTTTCTAAAAGCGCTATTTCCAATGAATCTGTTTTTAGTGTAATTCCAATCAATTCTTTATGTAATCGACTGCTTGCTTTACCAGGGACATATTCACTCAAAGGAGTGTAACCAACAAGCAAGAGAAAAAAAACAAACAATAAAACAGCGGTAACAGTAAAAAAAGCAATTAATTGAACACCAGTAAAACGAAATGAAATCCGCTCTTGAAGTGAATAATCACTCATAACGATTAAGCGAAACTTATGCTTTAAGTTGCTTAAAAATGATGTATCTTTTTTTTTCTTCATACCGCTAGGCAAATATCAGTAAAATATATTTTCTACTATAAAGAAAACATATTAGAAAAATAAAATATTTTTGTGCAAAATTAGTTTAATTGTTGTAAATGAAATTATCTAGCAAAAATAATACTGTAAGATTATTAATAATATTTCTCACTTCAATAGTAATCACATCTTGTTCAACAAAAAAGAACAATTTTTTTAGCAGAAGCTATCACAAAACTACTGCTAAATACAACGGCTATTTTAATGGTAATGAAAGCTTAAAAAATGGAATTAAAAAACTAGAGGAAAATCATAAAGATAATTTCTCACAAATCATAACCGTTTTCAAAACGGGAGATTTAACAAAAAACCAAACAACACATCCGTATATGAACAAAGCTATTGAGAAAGGTTCTATTGTTATTCAAAGGCACTCTATAAATATTAGAGGTAAAGAATACAACAAATGGATTGACGACAACTATTTTATGATAGGTAAGGCTTATTTTTACAAAGGAGAATTTGATGAAGCTATTAAAACATTCAACTACATTAAAGAAACATACAAAAGAAACCCCATCAGATATGATGCGGCTGTTTTTTTAGCAAGATGTTTTGTTGAGAAAGAAGATTATGTTTCTGCTGAAATGGAGTTAGACAAACTTCAATCAGACAGAAAATTTCCAAAAGAATTAGACGCTGATTTAGCTCTAGTGCTTGCCGATTTTTACTTGAAACAAGAAAATAATATATTAGCTTTAGACGAGTTGAACACAGCTGTTGATCTGATAAAAAAACGAAAAAACAAAACGAGGCTTTACTTTATTTTAGCACAATTAAATCAACAGAATAAAAATTTTAAGAAAGCAACATTTTATTATGAAAAAGTTATAAAAAGCAACCCTGAATACGAAATGGTTTTCAACTGCAAAATCAGTATAGCACAATGCTTACAAGGTAATTTTGAAAACAGCCAAAAGGTAAGATCCGAGCTTTTAAAAATGACAAAAGACGACAAGAATAAAGAATATTTAGATCAAATTTATTATACAATTGCAAAAATCGATTTGACAGAGGAAGACACCTCTTCAGCAATAGAGAATTTAAAATTGTCAACTGAAAAGAGTCAATTTAATGACGAGCAAAAAGCAAAATCATTTTTAGCGCTAGGGGAAATATTTTACACAAAATCTGATTATTTACCTGCTTCTCAGTATTATGATAGTACCATTACTTTTATGGATAGTGAGCATAAAGAGTTTAATCCAACAAAAGAAAGGCAGGTATTGTTGGGAGAACTTGCTGCTTATATCAGCACCATATCTTTCCAAGACAGCTTACAGCTTTTGGCCAAAATGAGCGAGAAAGAGCTCAATCAAACAATTCAAAAAATAATTCTAGCAGAGCAAAAAAAGGAATTAGAAAAACAACAACTAGAAAGACAGAGAGCAAATCAAAAGCTTGAAAGCAATAGATTTGGCGGAAGAGAAAGTAATTTTGGAGAAAAAAATTCTGGAGGAAGATGGTATTTTTACAACCCTGCAACATTGAGTTTTGGACATTCACAATTTGTAAAAAAATGGGGAAAAAGAAAAAACGAAGACGACTGGAGAAGAAGCGATAAAAAAATGTTGTCGAATTTAAGAAATGATTCATCAGCTCAAAACCAAAATGAAATAGGTAAAGAGGAAACATTAAATAAAAAAGACCCTAATTACTACAAAAACAAAATACCACTGACAGCAGAAAAAATAGAGGCGTCCAACTTAATGATAATGGAAGCCTATTCTCAAGCGGCTATGATTTACAAAAGCTATTTGAGTGAAAAAGAAAAAGCAAAAAAGATGCTTCTTGCTCTTTGTGAGCGTTTTCCAGAAAACAAGAACTACACCCCACTTTCCTATTACAATTTACACCTTATATATGATGAGCAAAACAAAAACAAAAAAGCAGAAAATTCCAAGACAATATTATTGACTAATTTTCCAGAAAGTGTTTATAGCAAACTACTAAATGAGCCAGCATACTTTACAAATATTAAGCTAAAGAAAGCAGCCCAAAAAACAACCTACGAGAACACAGTTGCTTTATACTACAATAAAAACTATACCGCTGTTATCGATCAATGTGATTCAATACAGCAATACACTAAACCAAATGAATTAAGCGCTAAATACGACTTGCTTAAAGCGCTAGCTTTAAGCAAGCAAAATGACAGCACATTATTTAGAAAACAGCTTGAAAAAATAATTGAAAATCATCCAGAAACGAAGGAAAAAACCAAAGCTAAGGAAATCATTGTGCTATTGGAGAATCCGGAAAAAATGCTAAAAACAAATAGACAAATAGAAAGCGGAACCCCCTATGTATTTGAGCAAGATGAGGCACATTATTTTATTTTATTAATACCAAAAGAACAAACTGATGTTAATTTTATAAAAACATTGCTTTCGGATTACCACAGCAACCAATATAGTATAGAAAATTTTGAGATTACAGCAATTCTTTTTGGCAAAGACAAGCATCTTATAATGATAAAAACATTTGACAATAGTAACTTAGTAGTAGACTATTATAATGATTTTTCAAGCGCAAGTAAAGTCAATAATGAATTGTCAAAAACCGAAAGCAAAAAACTTATTATTTCCTCTCAAAATTTTCAGTATTTTTTCAAACATCAAGACATAGAAAAGTATTACGAATTCTTCACAAATAATTATATGATGGAACTTAGTAATTGATAAAGAAATTGTTACATTTGTGCTTCCAAAACAATTACTCATGTTTACAAATAAAAAAGAAATGATTAAAGAAAACGAAACTTCAGGAGCAGTTAATATTATTGGAATTGGCACAATTATAACTGGCGACATTCAATCAAAAGGCGATATAAGAATTGATGGTACACTGAAAGGTTCAGTAAAAACAAGCGGAAAAGTTGTTGTTGGGCAAGCTGGAATAATTGAAGGAGATGTTGAGTGTAATAATGCTGATATTGCAGGCACGCTTAATGCAAAAATTTCAGTAGCTCAATTACTTTCGCTTAAAGCATCCGCAAAACTTACTGGCGATTTAGTCACTAATAAATTATCTATTGAGCCGGGAGCTGCATTTACAGGACATTGTAGCATGGGGGCAGTTATTAAAGACATTAAAAATGTCGAAAAAACACAACCAAAAGAAAAATCGGCTTAAAAATTACGCACGCTTTTCTTCTTTAGCTATTCAGATGGGCGTTATTATTGCCGGAGGGGTATATTTTGGTAATTATTTAGATTCTCAAAATACAAAACAGACACCGTTTTTTACTATTATTTTTTCCCTTTTTGCAATTGGGTCAGCCCTGTATTTAAGTTTAAAAGACATGATAAATAAATGAACATACTAAGATTAGCCCTATTTTTTCTAATTGTTTATTTAGCACACTTGTTTGTTGTGATGCAGTTTTCAAATCAAGTCAATCTCTCATTTGTCACAAAAACATACATCTTCTTTTTTCTCTTGTACCTATGTGTTTTAGGCCTTAAAACACTAATTACAAAACTGTCATTCAGCTCGCCAATTTTAGTGCTTTCATTAAGTTTTTTAAAGATGTTTGCAGCATTAATTTATTTATTACCACTATTAAAAAACAGTAGCACAAGCTCAACTACCTATATCGCTCACTTTTTTATTACATACTTCGTTTTTTTAACAAAAGATATAGTTGAAAACAGAAGGCAACTCAAAATGAAAAAATAATCTTTAAAAAGAGCGAAAAAACAATTTACATTTCAATTATTTATATACTTTTGCTCCGATTTTAAGAAATGGAAAACACTAGATTAAAAACATTTTTAACAACCGTCTTAATTTGGATGTGTACAACAACTGTTTTTGCAGGAGATCATGCTGCAGAAACCAAAGAAGGAGAGCTTTACAATCCGGTACCAGCTATTATGCATCATATTTCGGATTCTCATGAGTGGCATTTATGGGGGGAGGGAGATCAATCTTTTAGTATTCCTCTACCTGTAATTTTATATACAGCAGGAAACTTAGATGTTTTTATGTCTTCGGCATTTGATCATGGAAATTCTGCCGTACAAAAAGGAGATAGAGTTTACACTCTAGATTCACACGGGCATATTTTAGAGCAAAGTGGTTTACACCCAATGGATTTTTCAATTACTAAAAATGTTGCCTCTATGTTGTTGTCAGTTTTAGTATTGTTGTTGCTTTTTGGTACAGCAGGCAAGAGTGCTAAGAAAAATAGTGGGGCGCCAAGAGGGATAGGTGCTTTTTTAGAGCCTTTAGTAGTTTTTGTTAGAAATGACATTGTAAAACCAAATGTTGGTCACGGATATCAGAAGTTTCTTCCATATTTACTTACGTTATTCTTCTTTATATTGGTAAATAACCTGTTAGGGCTGCTTCCAGGAGCAGCAAATGTTACAGGAAATATAGCGATTACATTAGTGTTGTCTTTCATTACACTGATTGTGACAAATATATCTGCAAACAAAGCTTATTGGGGGCATATTTTTAATCCTCCAGGGGTGCCATTAGCACTTATGCCTATTATGATTCCTATTGAGGTTGTTGGTGTTTTCACTAAACCTTTTGCACTGATGATTCGTTTGTTCGCAAATATATCAGCAGGACATATTATTATATTGAGCCTTATCTCTTTAATTTTTATGGCACAAAGCGGACTAGGGAATGCAGGAGCTTTTGGAGTGGCGCCAGTATCAGTACTTTTTGTACTGTTTATGTATTTAATAGAGGTTTTAGTAGCTTTTTTACAAGCGTATATATTTACATTGTTAACCTCCTTATTTATAGGATTGGCAACTGTAGAACATCATTAACAATTAACTAATTTTTTAACCAAAACTATTTTACAATGGAAATTACAGGAATAGCAGCAATCGGAGCCGGACTAGCAGCAATTGGTGCAGGTATCGGTATCGGTAGAATTGGAGGATCTGCACTTGAAGCAATGGCAAGACAGCCTGAGCACTCTGGAATGATTCAAACAAACATGATTATTGCAGCAGCTCTTGTTGAGGGTGTTGCTTTATTTGGTGTGGTAGTGGCTCTTTTACAAGGGTAATTATTGCGGTAGATTAAAATCAGTTAGAACAATGTCATCTGTAACGGTTGGTTGCAGATGGCTTAACAAAAAAAATTATTATGGACCCAATGGCACTGGTAACACCAGCAATAGGATTGATATTTTGGACATGTGTAGTGTTCACACTTTTAGTAATATTACTAAGAAAATTCGCATGGAAACCAATTCTTACAGCAGTTGACGAAAGAAATTCAACCATTGAAAATGCTTTGCAAGCAGCAGAAAAAGCAAAAACAGAAATGGCAGAGTTAACAGCAAACAATGAAAAAATAATTACAGAAGCAAAGAAAGAGAGAGATACTCTTTTGAAAGAAGCTAGAGAGATGAAAGAGCAAATAGTAGTTGATGCAAAAAACCAAGCGAATACAGAAGCAGAAAAAATTATTAATTCAGCTAAAGAGCAAATTTCAAACGAAAAAATGAAAGCCGTTACAGAATTGAAAAACCATGTAGCAGAACTCTCTATTGCAATGGCTGAGAAGATTGTAAGGGCAGAGCTTTCAGATGCTGATAAACAAAAAGAGTTTGTTACAAATGCGCTTAAAACCAATGAGATTAATTAAAAGATGAGACAATCAAGGGTTACTAATAGATACGCAAAAGCACTGCTTAATTTAGCTGTTGAGCAAAACAACTTATCTGCTTGTTATAAAGATATGCTGATGCTTAGCTCTACTTGTAAGCAGAGCAAAGAATTAGAATTATTGCTTAAAAGTCCGATTGTAAAAACCGATAAAAAATTAGCGATTCTTAAACAACTTTTTGAAGACAGGCTTGATAATTTAAGCATGTCTTTTGTTAACATAATTACAGCTAAAAAAAGAGAGGCGTTACTTGCTGATATTGCTACAAGCTTTATTTATCTATATAAGGCTCATAACAAAATAGAGACAGCTACAGTAACTACAGCTATCACTTTAGATGAGCAATTAAAAACACAAGTAATTGACTTTATAAAACACCATGGAGAGCAGGATGTAGAATTAACAGAAATTGTTGATAAAAACATTATTGGAGGAGCTATTATCAGAATGGGAGACAAGCAATTAGACGCAAGTATTTCTAGAACGATAAAAGAATTAAAACAAACATTTAACAAAAACCTATACATAAAGGACTTCTAAAAACTAAAGACAATGGCAGAAGTAAAACCAGCTGAAGTATCAGCAATTTTAAGAAAACAATTATCAGGCTTCGATTCAGAAGCACAATTACAAGAAGTAGGAACCGTACTACAAGTAGGTGATGGTATAGCTAGAATTTACGGATTAACAGATGTTCAATCTGGAGAATTAATTGAATTTGAAAGCGGACTAAAAGCTATCGTATTGAACTTGGAAGAGGACAATATTGGAGCAGTACTTTTAGGTCCATCAAAAGGAATTAAAGAAGGAGATATCGTTAAAAGAACCAACAGAATTGCATCTATTAATGTAGGTGAAGGTATGTTAGGAAGGGTAATTAACACCATCGGAACACCAATTGATGGTAAAGGGCCTATTGAAGGCGAAACTTTTGAAATGCCTATTGAAAGAAAGGCTCCTGGTGTAATTTATCGCCAACCTGTAAACGAGCCACTTCAAACAGGAATTAAAGCAATTGATGCAATGATTCCAGTAGGAAGAGGACAAAGAGAGTTGGTAATTGGCGACAGACAAACAGGTAAAACAGCTGTTGTTGTTGATACGATTATCAATCAAAAAGAATTTTATGACAAAGGTGAGCCAGTTTATTGTATTTATGTTGCAGTAGGGCAAAAAGCCTCAACAGTAGCAGCACTTGCTAAAAAACTAGAAGATGCTGGAGCACTTGCTTATACAGTTATTGTTTCTGCAAACGCATCTGATCCTGCTCCTTTGCAGTTTTATGCGCCACTTGCTGGAGCTGCAATTGGGGAGTATTTTAGAGATACAGGTCGTCCAGCACTAATTGTATTTGACGATTTATCAAAGCAGGCAGTTGCTTATCGTGAGGTGTCACTACTACTTAGAAGGCCTCCAGGTCGCGAGGCATACCCTGGTGATGTATTCTATTTACACTCAAGATTATTAGAAAGAGCCGCAAAAGTGGTAAATGATGATGAGGTCGCATCTGAGATGAATGATTTACCAGCATCATTAAAAGGTAAGGTAAAAGGAGGAGGATCTTTAACAGCTCTTCCAATTATTGAAACACAAGCAGGTGACGTATCGGCTTATATCCCAACTAATGTTATCTCAATTACTGATGGACAAATTTTTCTAGAGTCTGATCTTTTCTTATCAGGAGTTAGGCCTGCAATTAATGTGGGAATTTCAGTTTCTCGTGTGGGTGGTAATGCACAAATAAAGTCTATGAAAAAAATTGCTGGTACACTTAAATTAGATCAAGCACAATATCGTGAGCTAGAGGCTTTTGCTAAGTTTGGTTCCGATTTGGATGCGGCGACTACTGCTGTAATTGAAAAAGGGAAGCGTAATGTAGAAATCCTTAAACAAGGACAATACTCACCACTTAGAGTAGAGGAGCAGGCAGCCATAATCTATTGTGGAACAAATGGATTATTAATGGATGTTCCTGTTGATAAAGTTAAGGAATTTGAAACAGAGTTTCTTTCATTTATGCGCCAGAAACACCAAAACATTTTGGATGATTTGGCTGCAGGAAAACTCACAGATGAAATTACGTCTACTATTGAAAAAATAGCTGCAGACCTTTCAAAAAAGTATAGTAACTAAAGTATGGCAAACTTAAAAGAAATACGAAATAGAATTTCTTCAGTTGAATCTACCATGCAGATTACTTCTGCAATGAAGATGGTATCTGCTGCAAAATTAAAAAGAGCACAGGATGCTATTGTTCAACTCAGACCATATGCCGATAAACTTACTGAAATATTAGTGAATTTAAGCTCAACATTAGATGGGGCTGATAGTAATGCATTTTCTTCAGAAAGAGAGGTAAAAAATATTCTTTTTGTAAGCATCACTTCTAATAGAGGGCTTTGCGGAGGTTTTAATTCTAATATTATTAAACAAACCACTTCTTTGATAAATAATGAGTATAAGAATGCAAATGCATCAATTTTTTCTATTGGAAAAAAATCATCAGAGCATTTTTCTAAGAAAGACTATAATGTACTTAGCTCTCATGATGATTTATACAATGAAATAACATTTGAAGCGGTTGCTGAGATAGCTGAGAATATCATGAATACTTTTATTGACGGGGAGTTCGACAAAGTTGTTTTAGTGTATAATCAGTTCAAAAATGCAGCAACTCAAATTGTAATGAGCGAGAATTATTTACCAGTTGAAACGCCACAAGATGAGAATGCAACTATTGGAGATTATATATTTGAACCTACAAAAGAGGAAATTGTTCAGGAATTAATTCCAAAATCATTAAAAACACAACTCTTCAAAGCCATTTTAGATTCTCATGCATCTGAGCATGGCGCAAGAATGACAGCAATGCATAAGGCTACCGACAATGCAAATGACTTAAAAGACGATTTGACCTTATTCTACAATAAAGCAAGGCAAGCAGCAATTACAGGTGAGATTTTAGAAATTGTTGGAGGGGCAGAAGCGCTTAATGATTAGCGAATAAAGCAAACAAAAATTGTTAAAAACCCTCTACTTAGTAAGAGGGTTTTTTATTTTATAAAACTGCTAAACCGCTATATTTGTATAAAATAAATCAATATGGAGTACAAAAACATACTGTTAGACTATTCTGATGCAATAGCATGCATAACAATCAACAGACCAAAGCAATTGAATGCCTTAAATTCAGCAACCATAGCAGAATTAAATACTGCAATTACAACTATAAATAATGATGAATCGATAAGGTGTATTATCATTACAGGAGCAGAAAAAAAAGCTTTTGTTGCAGGTGCAGATATAAAAGAATTTGCAGCTTTTTCAAAAAAAGAAGGAGAAGCATTAGCGAGAAAAGGGCAAGAAATTTTATTTGATTTATTGGAAAATTCTAATAAACCAACAATAGCTGCAATCAATGGTTTTGCTTTAGGTGGAGGTTTGGAATTAGCCATGGCATGCCACATGCGTTTGGCTTCTGATAATGCAAAAATGGGTTTACCCGAAGTTTCCTTAGGGGTAATTCCAGGCTATGGAGGCACCCAAAGATTAGCTAATCTAGTTGGTAAAGGAAAAGCATTGGAAATGATTACTACTGCAGCTATGATTTCAGCAGAAGAAGCTAAAAGTTGGGGATTGGTAAACCATATCACAACAATAGAAGAACTTATGCCTTTAGCAGAAAAAATAGCCTCAAAGATGTTAAGAAACTCACCAATGGCAATAAGTAAAGCAATAAAAGCGGTTAATGCCAATTACAAAGAAGGAATAGACGGTTTTGAAGTAGAGAAAGAAGAATTTGGTAACTGCTTCGCAACAGATGATTTTGTTGAAGGAACAACCGCTTTTTTAGAAAAAAGAAAAGCAAAATTTTAATTGAATCCGTTAAAACAATTAGCAGGGCAAACCGCTATTTATGGTTTAAGTAGCATTGTTGGAAGGCTGCTTAACTATTTATTGGTTCCGCTATACACCCGTTATTTTATTCCTGCAGAATATGGAGTGGTTACCGAGCTTTATGCTTATGTTGCTTTTTTAGTGATTATTCTCACTTATGGATTGGAAACAGCTTTTTTTCGGTTTTCACAAAAACAATACGATAAGAGTTTAGTGTATAGCACAAGTTTGATTTCGCTTGTTGTTAGCTCCATTTTGTTTTGTTTTTTAATGATTTCGTTTCAACAACCAATAGCTAACTGGTTAGAATACCCAAACAACCCTGAGTATATACTTTGGTTTGCACTGATAATTGGGCTTGATGCCATCTCCTCAATTTCTTTTGCAAAACTAAGAGAACAAAAACAGGCCGCACGATTTGCGCTTATCCGACTGTTGAATATTTTTATAAATATTGGGCTAAATTTATTTTTTATTATTTACTGCCCATATGTATTGGAAAACAACTTGCCAACTAACGATTTTGTAAACTCTATTTATGATCCTACTGTAGGTGTTGGTTATATTTTTATAGCAAACCTATTTGCTAGTGTTTTCACAATCCTTATGCTCCTACCTGAGATGATAAAAGCTTCTTGGAAATTTAATGCGTTGCTTTGGAAAAAAATGATGATTTATGCGCTCCCTCTATTAATTGCAGGTCTTGCTGGTATAACGAACGAAACTATTGATAGAGTTTTACTTAAACATCTTTTACCTGATAGCATTGACAAGATGGCAGAAATTGGAATTTATGGTGCTTTTTATAAGATATCCATTATCATGATTTTGTTTATTCAAACTTTTCGTTTTGCTGCAGAGCCTTTCTTTTTTGCACAAGAAAAACAATATAATTCCAAAAAGATATATGCAGATGTGCTCAACTACTTTAGCATTTTAGCGGCCTTAATATTTTTAGTAGTAATGCTTTATTTGGATGTGGTAATTCATTTTGTAGGAAGTGCTTTTCATAATGAAAAAGGAATTACTATTGTACCTATTTTACTGATGGCAAATTTATTTTTAGGCATTTATTACAATTTATCAGTTTGGTATAAGCTGACAGAAAAAACTATTTATGGCGCAGTGCTTGCCATATTTGGCGCCCTAATAACCCTGCTATTAAACCTTATACTTATTCCAAAAATTGGTTTTGTGGGCTCGGCATGGGCAACATTGGTTTGTTATTTTAGCATGATGGTAGCATCTCTCTTTTTAGGCAGAAAACATTACCCCATTCCTTATGATTTAAAAAGAATATTTTTATATATATTTCTTTCTTTTGTATTGTATAAATTAAGTGTGTTTTTCAATACAACAATGCTTATAAACACAATTTATTTAGTTGTGTTTTTACTAGTAGTTTTTGTGTTAGAAAAATCAAAAAAAGAAGTAATTTCCGAACCTAAATTGTTTGACTAAAAAATGAAAATAAAAATTGTAAACAAATCAAAACACCCATTACCAAATTATGAAACAAGCCAATCTGCTGGAATGGACTTAAGGGCAAATTTAGAGCAACCAATTACACTAAAACCACTTGAAAGAACATTAGTAAAAACAGGACTTTTTATGGAGTTACCAGCAGGATATGAAGCTCAAGTACGCCCAAGAAGCGGCTTAGCTTATAAAAAAGGAATCAGTGTACTAAATTCTCCAGGAACAATTGATGCAGATTATAGAGGAGAAATTGGCGTGATATTAATCAATCTATCCGCAGAAGAGTTTATTATTGAGGATGGAGAAAGGGTGGCACAAATGGTAATTGCAAAACACGAACAAGCTGATTGGCAGCAGGTAGTAGAATTAATAGAAACCCAAAGAGGTGCTGGCGGATTTGGCAGTACAGGGGTAAAATAAAAAAACAAAAAAATGAAAATTATCGTTCCAATGGCAGGAAGAGGTTCTCGTTTAAGGCCTCACACTTTAACCATTCCCAAGCCACTCATTCCAGTTGCAGGAAAGCCAATCGTACAGAGATTAGTAGAAGATATTGTAAAAGTTTGTGGCAAGGAGGTAGATGAAATCGCTTTTGTAATTGGCGATTTTGGCAAAGAAGTAGAAAACAAGTTACTAAATATAGCAGAAAGTTTAGACGCTAAAGGGACCATCTATTATCAAGACGAGCCATTAGGCACTGCGCATGCGATATTGTGCGCTCAAGATTCGTTAGAAGGAAATTGTGTGGTGGCTTTTGCCGACACTCTTTTTAAGGCGGATTTCACATTAGACAGTAGTAAAGACGGGATTATTTGGGTGAGCCAAATTGATGACCCTTCATCTTTTGGAGTTGTAAAATTAAATGATGAAAATGAGATTACCGATTTTGTAGAAAAACCTGATACTTTTGTCTCAGACTTGGCTATTATTGGGATTTATTATTTTAATGATGGAGCGTATTTGAAAAGCGAGTTACAATATTTGTTAGATAATAACATTAAAGATAAAGGTGAATTTCAGCTAACTAATGCGCTAGAAAACATGAAAAATAAAGGAACTAAATTTTCTGCAGGAAAGGTTGTTGAATGGCTTGATTGTGGCAATAAAGATGCTACAGTTTATACTAATGAAAGAATCTTAGAGCACAATCGGAATGAAGTTTCAACTTCTGCAACTATTGAAAATTCTGAAATAATTGAGCCGTGTTTTATTGGGGAAAATGCAATGATTCAAAATGCAAAAATAGGCCCTTATGTAGCCATTGGAAACAATACCTTAGTATCAGATAGCGTTATTAGCAATACAATTATTCAAAACAATAGCAGTATTAATAATGCAAAACTGCACAACTCTATGATAGGCAATAAATGCAAATTTGATGGCAAAAACATTCAACAAGAAGTGAGTATTGGTGATTTTTCGGAGATAGGATAAGTGAAAAAAGTACCATTCATACTATTAATTTTTCTGAGCACACAATCTATTGCACAATGGAAAAGCTATTATCCAGAGGGAACTAAAAGAAAACAGCAAGAAAAGCAAGAAGAAAAAGCAGGTAATCAACTAAAATTCAACACACATTTTTACAATGCGCTTAGCTTAAAAACATTAGAAAAATATGAAGACGCTTTGGTTGAGTTTAACAAATGTATTAAAATCAATCCATCAAATCCCGTTCCTTTTTATGAGGCAGCCCTTATCTATAACTTATCTGCTCAAGCAGAGTCGGCACAAGAACATGCTAAAAAAGCATATTATCTGAATAAGGAAAATATTTGGTACCAATTGCTTTATGCAGAACTTCTAGCAGCTAATGCTTACACTAGTAAAGCAGCTGTAATATACAAGCAAATGATAAAAAAACAGCCAGGAAATGAGGAGTATTATCTATTGCTTGCTGATAATTATATTTATGCTAGAAAATATTCAGAAGCCATAAAAATCTATAATCAGTTAGAAAAGCAGAAAGGATTAGACAAGCACATTATTATTCAAAAACAAAAATTGTATTTAGAAAATAATGACTTGAATGGCGCTATTACAGAAATTAAAAAACTGATTGAAGTCGATATAACAGATTTGCAGGCATACCAAATTCTTTCCGAGTTGTATTTATTAAACAATGAAAAAGACAAGGCATTTGAAGTATTTAAAAAAATATTAGAACTTGATCCTGAAGACGCAAAAGTGCACCTCACATTAGCGGATTATTATAGGGATGAAGGAGACAATGAGGCTTCATATAAGCAGTTGAAAGCAGCATTCTCCAGCCCTAAATTGTCAATAGACGTTAAGGTGAGTATACTGATTTCCTATTACTCTATTAGTGATGAGTATGCGCAAATGAAAAAACAAGCCATGGATCTTTGTGAAATTTTAATAGATGTGCATATAAATAACCCTATAGCACATGCAATCTATGGCGATTTTTTATACAAAGACGGAAGAAATAAAGAGGCAAAAGTTCAGTACAAAAAAGTAATAGCGCTCGATCAAAACAGACCACAGGTTTGGAGTCAATTACTTTTTATAGAATCTGAACTAAGAGATTATGCTGAATTAGAATTAGATAGCGAAAAAGCACTTCAATTATTTCCTACAAATCCAGTCTATTATTTTTTTAATGGCATTGCAAATTCACAATTGAAGAATTACAAAAAAGCAATATCTTCTTTGGAAATAGGTTTAGAATTTGTTATTGAAAACCCTCCTCTTTTAGCACAATTTTATTCGTCATTAGGAGATAACTATCACTATATTAAACAACATTCGCATTCCGATTCATTATATGATAAAACCTTAGCAATTGAACCAGAAAATGTTCAAGTGTTGAACAATTATAGCTACTATCTTTCTTTGCGCAATCATAAAATAGAAAAGGCAGAAGCAATGTCAAAAAAAAGCAATGAGCTTTCTCCCAATAACGCTTCGTTTCAAGACACTTACGCATGGATTTTGTACCAACAAAAAAAATACACTGAAGCTAAAATTTGGATTGAAAAAGCTTATGAAAATGGTGGAGATTCAAGCCCAGTAATTACAGAACATTATGGTGATATTTGTTTTCAGCTTTCAGATAAAGAACAAGCAGTTATTTTTTGGAAAAAAGCCAAAAGTTTAGGAAAAGGCTCTCAATATTTAGATAAAAAAATTGTAGATAAAACGTTGTATGAATAAACAACTTTTGCTTGTTTTCATTTGTTTTCTTTTAGCTGCTTGCGGTATTAAAAAGCAGATAAATAGCAATAACACATTAAAGCCAACTACAGCAAAATTATTAATTTCAACAATTGAGGAATATAATAAATCACCAGACTGGCTATCGCTAAAAGGCAAAATTAATTTAGATAAAGATGGACAAACACTAAAGCTTTCTACAGATATCCGAATTAAAAAAGACAGCATAATATGGATGTCAATAAAAGCGCCACTTGGCATTGAGCTTTTTCGTGCCCAACTTTCAACAGACAGTATCTTTTTTCTAAATATTCTAAAATCAACTTATACTAAAGCGCCGATTTCTTATTTGCACCAGCACTTAAAAAACGCAATAGATTACATACAAATACAGCAAATATTTTTTGGAACACTAGAGACTCCTAAAACTAGCTATCGTTTTTCAGAAAATGGAAACAATTATAGCCTATTGACGAAAAAGAAAAACATAAGCTTTTTAATTGAAAAAGAAGATTATAGGATCATAGAGGCAATATTTCGAAAATCAGAAAATGAGTATTTTAAATTAGAAATAAGTGATTATTTTAAGTCAGAAAATGATTTTTTGATTCCTAAAAATCTAAAATTAGAGGTAAAAGCTTCAGAAATTTTTTCCTCAGAATTGAACTTTACAAGAATCAGTTGTAACAAAAAACAAAAAATCCATTTCTCTATCCCAAAAAACTATGTTGAAAGCGAATAAAATAGTCTTATACATAGTTATAGTTTTGTTTGCAAACCCCGCATTTACCCAAAGTAAAAAAGTATTACAAGAGCAAAAAGAAAAGCTTGAAAATGATATTGAATACACCAACAAACTATTAGAAAAAACCAAAAAGAATAAACAGAAATCGTTAGGCTATTTAAACACTCTCAGTAAACAACTCAAAAACAGAGAAGAGCTGATTCAGATGCTAAACATTGAAATAGGATTAATTGATAAACAAATTCAGAAAAACAAAATAAAAATAAATGAAACCCGCGATGCTATTTCAGCAAAACAAGATGACCTTAAAAAAATAGAAGAAGATTATGCTAAAATGATTTATCATGCTAGTAAAAACAAAAACAGTTATGACAATTGGGTTTTTATATTTTCTTCTAAAAGTTTTAATCAAGCCTATAAAAGACTAAAATACTTAAAGCAATATGCTCAACATAGAAAAATGCAAGCAGTACTCATTTCCAATATAAAGGAGCAATTATTGCTAAAAGTAGAAAGCCTGCAGAATCATAAAATTTATTTGCAACAGGATAAAGAAAAAAAGAAAAACTTAATAGATGATAAAAAAGGGGAAGTTAAAGATTTAGAGGTGCAGCAAACTGAAAAAAAAGAAGTAATAAACAAGCTCCAAAAATCGGAGAAGTATTTCAAAAAAGAGCTACAAAAAAAACAGCAAGCAGCAAAATTATTGGATGAAAAAATTAGAAAAATAATTGAAGAAGAAATTAGAAAAACACGGGCAAAGAAAAAAACAAAAGATGGTTTTGAACTTACTCCAGAAGCAAAGCTACTTTCAGATAGTTTTTTAGAGAACAAAGGAAAACTACCTTGGCCGCTTGATAAAGGGCTTATAGTGGAAGCTTTTGGAAAACAAAAGAATGCTGTTTTTAAGGATGTTGAGACATATAACAATGGAGTAGATATTGCCACCGAAGAAGGCGCAAAAGTAAGAACAGTATTTGACGGAAAAATATCTAGAATCTTCCTTATAAAAGGGGCTGGAAAAGTAATTTTAATAAATCATGGAGAATATTTCAGTGTTTATTCTGGATTAAAAGAAGTCAGTGTCAAATTAGGAGTAAAAGTATATGCAAAAGAAGAAATTGGAGTTGTAATGACAGATGAAAACAAAGGCAAAACCCAATTGCATTTTGAGATTTGGAAAAATTACGATAAACAAGATCCTTCCCTATGGCTTTATAAGGCTCACTAATAAAGAAATCATTACTTTTGCTAAAAATTATAAATGTATAATATGAAATCAGTATTGTTATTTACAATGGGCGGAACAGAATGGCTTATAATTGCCCTAGTTATTCTTTTACTATTTGGTGGTAAAAAAATCCCGGAACTAATGAAAGGATTGGGTAGAGGCGTAAAGGAATTTAAGGACGCTTCTAAAGAAGGCATACAGGAAAATAAGGAGGACATTAAATAGCGACCATTGAAAACTTACAGCTCCTTAAATAGCATAAAAAATGCTATAAAAGCTAATGAAACTAATTGTCTTAGCTTAACCAAATTTTACATAAAACAGATTGAAAAAAACAAACATCTAAATGCTTTTGTTGGGGTATTTGAAAAAGAATCCATAGAAAGGGCAAAAGCAATAGATGAAAAAATCATAAATGGAACAGCTGGGAAACTAGCTGGAATGGTCATAGGTATAAAGGATAATATTTGTTATAAAAACCATAAATCTTCAGCAGCGTCTAAAATGTTATCGGACTTTGAATCGCTTTATAATGCAACTGTAGTTGAGCGATTGCTGAATGAAGATGCAATAATAATTGGCAGGCTAAATTGTGATGAATTTGCAATGGGAAGTACAAATGAAAATTCAGTATATGGTCCTGCAAAAAACCCTATTGACAATTCAAAAGTTCCAGGAGGATCCTCAGGAGGCGCGGCAACTGCAGTAGCAGCTAAACTATGTTTGGCAGCTTTAGGAAGTGATACAGGAGGTTCTATCAGGCAGCCGGCATCTTTTTGCGGAGTAGTTGGCTTAAAACCCACCTATGCTAGGGTGTCCAGATTTGGATTAATAGCCTTTGCCTCTTCATTTGATCAAATTGGTCCAATCACAAATACAGTTGAAGATGCAGCTATTCTGTTAGAGGTAATTGCTGGAAAAGATGATTATGACAGCACATCATCATCAAAAAAAGTGGGAAGCTATTCAGAATTGAAAGATTCCAAACAAAAGAAAATCGCCTATTTTTCAGAGGCATTACAAATGGAAGGCTTAGACAAAGAAGTTAAAGCAACTATTGAAAAACAAATAAATACTTTAAGAAAAGAAGGCAATATAGTAGAGCCAGTTTCTTTTCCATATTTAGATTATTTAGTTTCAACATACTATGTAATTTCTACTGCAGAAGCCTCTTCTAATTTAGCGCGATATGATGGGGTACATTATGGCTATAGAAGCAAGAATGGAGAAAATCTTGATACAACATATACACAAACAAGAACAAATGGTTTTGGTAAAGAAGTCCAAAGAAGAATAATGTTAGGCACCTTTGTTTTAAGTGCTGGTTATCATGATGCGTATTATACCAAAGCTCAAAAAATGAGAAGGCTTGTACAAGACAAAACAAATGAAATCCTAGAAGAATATGATTTTATTTTGAGCCCAACAACACCTCGCACAGCTTTTGAAATAGGTAGAAAAGTGAAAAATCCTATTGCTATGTATTTGGAAGATATTTTTACTGTATTGGCAAATTTAAGTGGAAATCCTGCAATTTCATTACCTCTTGCTACAAATAATAATAGAATGCCTTTTGGCACACAGCTAATGGCCAAACCATTCCATGAAGCGGAATTACTTAATTTTTCTCATCATATAATCAACAGTTTGTAGTTGAAAACTGTAAGCAAAATACTCCTTATTTTTAGGTGATTATATCGAATTTTGTTTTAACAAAAAGTAATGATGAAAATAGTGTTAAGTATATTGAGCTGTCTGTTTTTTCAAACAGCATTAAGCACGAATAGTATTAAAGTTTGTTCAGATTCTACAAATACTGTAAAAGCAATAAAGGAGACAGCTCTAAGAGGCAACCCTACAAATGAAATAGAAGAAAGGCTGAAACTACTAAACGAAAAAAGCCCTTTTAATCTTGTTTATAACAAATATGTAGAAAGCTCAATTCAATATTATTTGGGTAAAAATAAGAAATTGATTTCACGAATGCTGGCTTTATCACCAGAGTATTTTCCTATGTTTGAAGCCCAATTGGATAAATACAATATTCCTTTAGAATTGAAGTATTTGGCGATTGTTGAATCTGCTTTAAATCCTAGAGCGCGTTCTCGTTCTGGAGCAAAGGGGTTGTGGCAATTTATGTACAATACGGGCAAGCAATACAATTTAGAAGTCACATCTTATATGGATCAAAGACAAGACCCACTAAAATCCACAATAGCAGCTTGTCAGTATTTTACTAAGCTCTATGAAATGTTTGGGGATTGGTCATTAGTGTTGGCAGCATATAATGGCGGACCTGGCTATCTTTCTAGAACTATGGCAAAAACAGGATTGTATGATTATTGGGAATTAAGACCATTTTTAAGGAAAGAAACAAGGGGATATGTGCCTGCTTTTATTGCTGTAAATTACGCAATGAACTATTATAAAGAACACAATATTGAAGATGAAATTCCGAGCAAAATAGTTGCTCAAACAGATACAATTACACTAAAAATGCAAATGGAATTTGATGTGCTTTCAGAACTGATTTGTCTACCAAAAGAAACTATAGCACAACTGAACCCTTGCATGACAAAAGAGGTGTTCCCTAAAAACACAAACATTATACTTCCAGTAGATGTTATGATGGATTTTTCTGTAAATGAAGAGGCGGTTTACACTTTTGTTGAAGCGGTTGAGAAAAAAGAGATATTGGTAAACGAAAGCAGATTCGTTTATGTTGTACGACAAGGGGATTATCTAGGTAAAATTGCAAAAGAAAACGGAGTGGCTCTAAATGACATTAGAAAATGGAACAAGCTAAAAAATGATAAACTGAAAATTGGCAAAAAACTCGTTTTATTTGTAAAAGATGATTTTAAATCAGCTGCTAAAAAAAAGATTCCAAACCCAGTTTATATTGTGAAAGAAGGAGATACGCTTTGGGACATTGCCAATAAATATGATGGAATTAGCGTTAGCGAATTGATGAAACGCAACAATTTAATCAATAATCAACTAAAACCAGGAGAAAAAATACTTCTTCCTACTGGCTAAAAGATGCGAATTTTACAGTTTTTATATTTAGGGCTATTGCTAATAGCTTGTGATGAAAATAATAAAGCTTTACCAAAATCAACAGGCTCAGCAAATGAGATAATAGTTGTTGTTTCAGATGCTATTTGGGAGAAATACCCTTCAGAAGCCATTAAAAATATTTTTTCAAAAGACTATCCTGGACTGCAACAAAGCGAGCCATTTTTAAATGTTATTCATATTAATCCTGTAGATTTTAGTTCGATATTCAAAACACATCAGAACATCATTTTAATATCAGAGAATATTGAAGAAGGAAAAAGAAAGGATGTATGGGCTAACCCCCAATTACTTGTTAAAATGAATTGGAACCCTGAAAGTAATAAAACTCAATTTGCTTCAAAATGTGAGCAATATGCAAAGCAGTTTTACCAAAATCAGCTTCAAAAAATAAGGAAAAAACACACTGTTAATAAGCAAAAAACAGCAAACAAATTTGGAATGGAACTCTATTTACCATCTGAATATAGTATAGTTGAAAACAACACAAACTTGTTTTGGGCAACCTATAATCCTAAAAATAAGGACTTAATTAAACAAGTATTAGTGTTTAATTTCAAAATTAATGAAATCAATTTTCATGAAAATTTGATTACAAAGCTAGATTCTGTTTTATCAAAAACGCTTAAGGGGAGATCTGAAGATAATTTTGTACAAATAGAAAAAAGATTTCCTTTAGAAATTTCAGCAAACACCTATAGGGGGCTGTGGAAAATGAAAAATGATTTTATGGGTGGACCTTTTTTAATGAAAATAAAGAATCAAAAAGAAGGAGAAATTACAATTACTATAGGCATTGTTTTTGCTCCAGGAGAAACAAAGAAAGGGTTTATGATTGAGATGGATGCTGTACTCTAATCAGGCAATACAGCCAATTTATTTCTTACAATTTTTGCTCCAATTACACTTACCTCATAAACATAATAACCTGAAGTCAAAGCAAAAATGTCTATACGCTGATTAGTTGTTTTTATATCTTCTGAAAGCACAAGTTGTCCAGCTATATTGTAAATATTCAAAACAGCTTTTCTGCCTATTAAATTTTTAGGAGTATTTAATATAAAATAATCAGTTGTAGGATTAGGGTAAATGCTGATATAAGAAAAATAGTCACTTGCAATTCCATTTGGCTGAGTATGTAAAATGCTTTCCCAAACACCTCTACCAAAAGTAGCAGCTCTAATTTTTCCAACACCATAATGAATCTCTAATTCATCAACAGTTACATTTGGCAATCCTGTTTTGAAACCTTGCCACTCAGACATTGTATTGTCTTTATGATAGACACCAATATCTGTACCTATATATAAATCGTCATTCGCCATATCTTGATAAACGATGCAATTTACTGGAAGATTTGGTAAATTTGATCCTGAAATGTTTGTCCAATTGCTTCCACCATCAATTGACTCGTATATTTTATCATTATTATAATGTGACATAGTGGCCCACACCCAATTAGGGTCATTAGCCGAAACAGTAATATCAGAAATAGCATTTGGCAAACCATAGTCAATTCTATTCCAATTACTACCACCGTCAAAAGTTACATATATTGTTGAATAAGTTGCAGCATAAATTACATTCTTATCAGAAGGAGCTAATGCAATTATTCTGATGTCTCCCATTTGAAAATTTGAAATTGAATCCCAGGTTGCTCCACCAGTTGTTGTTCTATAAACTTCTTGATATCCAGCCACAATATAATTTTTATCTAATGGGTGCATCTTGTATGGTGTTACCCATGCTCCTTCATATGATACTGGTTTCATGTCGGACCAACTACTTCCAGCGTCATAAGATACTTTTATGTTTCCGTACTGAGAGGCTGAATAAAGAATATCCGTATCATAAGGATCAATAATACACTCCATCCCGTCGGCTCCTCTTATGGCATCCCATCCTGATGCAGATAACCTTTCGGTTCCATTGTCTTGAGCTCCAGCAATTAAAACATCTGCATTACTTTTAGAAAGACCCAATCGATAAAACTGGGAAATTTCGAGCCCATCACTAATATCCGCCCAAGTGTTCAAATTATCTAAATACTTATAAATCCCCCCATCATTTCCAGCATATAAAATATTGTTAATCGGGTTGTATTCAAGCGCATGCTGATCGACATGCATATACGCGTAGTTTCCATTTCCACTACTTGCTTCAATATCCCAATCTTGTCCTCCATTTGTAGATTTCCACAGGTTTATACCCCCGACATAAACTGTATTTTCATTTATTGGAGAGACAACCATGCACATATCATACCATGACTGACCCCCTTCTGATGTTCCGTCAGTTTTTCTTCCTAGTATATTACAGCCAGCTAGATTTGGATCTGGACAATCTACTTGCGTGGACCAGTTATTTCCTGAATCAGTGGATTTGTAAAATCCATAAAGACCAGCGTCTACCTTAGCAATTAAAGCATAAACAACATTGGGATTTGCAGGCGTGACACCAAGTGAAATTCTATCTAACCCTCCTGATGGCAACCCTGAATTTAATATAACCCATCCTGACCCACCATTTGTTGACCTGTATATTTTAGAAGCGCCACTAGAAGCATCTAATGCCGCATAAATAACGGAAGGATTATCAGGTTTGAATTTTATATCACGCATTCTGCCAGTAAGGGTGCTGTTCCATGAAGTTCCTCCATCAGCACTAATAGTAATTCCATTATTAGAAGCAACTACTAAACTGTCAGGATAGTTAGGGTTTATAATTATTTTATTAATTCTTTTATATTGACTTACATTATAGCTTAACCCTGTTGTGTTCCAGCTGTTTCCACCATCAGTACTTTTCAGAATACCAATACTATAAGTGTCTGCACCATCTCCATCTCCAGTAGCCAAGTACATGATTTGGTTATTTGTTGGATGAATCGCAATAGAAGAAACTCCAATAACTGGTAAATTATCGGTATTTGTAGTCCAAGTATTACCACCATCTATAGTTTTCCACAGACCACCTCCAGGAGCACCAAGCCAAATAATATTAGGGTCATAAGGATCAAAAGCTATTGCATTAACCCTACCATTTCCTCTTTTTTTACCATTTGATAAAATAATTGGCGTATCGAATGGACCCAGTGGCTCCCAATTAGAGGAGGAACCAACTTTACTATTAGTAAAAGCTTCTTGCTCTTTTTTCCACTCATCAAATAAGGCTGTAGCAGGAAAAAAATTGTTTTCAGGCATGCGTTTTTCCAAAAAAAATAATGAACGCGCATAAGGCTTGTATCCATTTCCTTTTGTGTAAGGATGAATAGCTCTATATTCATCAAAAACACGAATTTTTTCATCAATAGAAGTGCTTTCCCCTATCTGTTCCTCCCAAAGCTGTGCGAAAGAAAAGCTAAATCCGAATGAAAATATGAGTATAAAAAAAGACTTTTTCATTTTGTAAAAAGTTAAAATTTGGAATGCAAAGATACTATTAAATTTCTGCCGCTTGCACTAATACCAGAAGCAAAAGTCTTGTAGTGTATATCCATAATATTTTCAATTCCCATACTAAAGGCTGTAGTATTATCAATTTGCTGTTTGTAGAACAAATTAATGGTGTACCACATAGGTGTTCCATCTTTGGTTGCTTCCTGCAAATTATCTACCCCTTCCATATCAAATTCATACGCATATTTCCATTCATTATATTTGCCATTTATCTCAAAATCAGATTTTTTGTAGCTGTATTTTATAGCGATTTTTGTATTAAAAGGAGGAATATGAGCAAGAGGCTTATTCTCATTTTCCCTACCTTGCAAATAATTACAATTGCCAACAAAAGACAAATGATTACTAACATTATACTTTACATAGAAATTAAGCCCATTAATTCTGGCAGAGGAGCTATTTTTATTCATTTGAACACGCATTAATTCTCCATCAAAAACAATACTATCTATCCCATTTACGCTTCCATATCCCCTGCTAATTGCATTTGCAATATGGGTGTGAAAAATTTGAAATTGCAGTTTTAATTTCGGACTTTGATAATTGATTCCAAGTTCGATATTATTAGAATATTCTGGCTTTAACTGACTGTTAGGAACAACCACATCCCTATCATTTTTAGAAAATATTTTTCCAATATCATCAATATTTGGATTCCTAAATCCTCTGTAGTAAGAGGCTTTTAATTTTGTTTTTTTAGTTGCTTTGTACCATAATAAAATAGAATTTATTAAAGAGGTGTTTTTAGTAATGACTTGATCAAAATTAAAAATAGGGTTATTCCAATTTGCTTCTAAATAATTATGGTTAATTCGGCTACCAAGTAATGCTATTAATCTTTTTGAAAGCGGAAGTTTTAATTGGCTATATGCAAAATAATCAATAACAGTACTTCCTCCATCAGGATAGCGACTAAGGTTAAAATAAGTGTTTTTACTATCAGAAAAATTGGCAGTTGAACTTACTTTCTGCCATCTCCCCCCCACTCCATAAAGCAATTCAGCATCAAAAATTTGTTTCTTGCAATCTAGAATCAAATCATAAATATTTACATTTTCAAATCTGTTGGAAAACAATGACTCCCCTGTTTTTTTATGATGACGAGATTCAGAGATATTTTGAAAGGCAAAGGTAGCCGTATAACTATCAATCAAGAAGTTAGATTTTTTATCATTTAGCATAATGCTTTGAAAAAACCTATTTTGAGGGCCATAATACCAATCAGCATACTTTTTAGTACCTTCATTTTCATCATTCAGTTTATCAAATCTACTGATATCAGAGGAGATTGAATACTGTGTATTAAAAGTAAGAGTTTTCAATTGACTAATACTGAATATGGTTTTATGTATAAAATCTGCTTGACTGTATGAGGTAGAAAGCTGCTCATTTTCTTTCACAGCAAATGGCTCGTTGCCCCAATTTTTATATCCATGCAATCTGTTTCTACCCATTTTTAAGTTCCCAATTGATTTGACTGAAAAACCGGTAGTAAATGTAGCTTTTTTGCTGTGATAGTTGGTAAGAAGGTTAAGCAAAACAGCATTAGAAGCGCTTTCATATTGCTGATGAAGCTGCACAACTTTTTCATTTTTGAAGTTACTTTTTGTATGAAATGATAGGGCGCTTCCCATTGCTCCATTTCCATATGCTACAGATGCAGGTGCGGAAAGCAATTGTACATTTTCTATGAAAAAAGGATTAATAGTTGAGGCTGCTTGCAAGTGTCCGCTTCTATAAATGGTATTGTTAAGTGGAATTCCATCGACTACCAGTAAAAGCCGATTGGCTTCCATACCCCTGAAATTAGGACTTCCACCTCCAGATTGACTTTCTTGTAAAGTTATCCCTAAATTTCCTTCTAAAATTCCTGTAGTAGTTTTAGGAAAAATCAATTTTTCTTTTGGTTTAATTTCGCCAACAATTTGCGCACTTAAAGTAGCCGCTTTCTCAGAAGATAAAACAACAGTTGGCAGCAGTTTTGTTTTAGGAGAAAGATAAACAACAGCAGGAATGTCGGTAGCAAGGATTTTTATTGTGTGATAAGACAAATGAGAAATATTAACAGTATCAGATTTTTTGAAAACCGATATATTTGCTACGCCATTTTTATTTGTGCTTTTCCCAATATTTTCTGACATGAAATTTACATTTTCAATTGGAATATTTAAAATTTTGTCTAGAACAGTAATTTCTTGAGAGAAACCAGGCTTTACTAGTAAAATAATAAGAAAAAGCAGAATTATTCTCATTGATTTAATTGTTCAATTACAGTGTGCGATTTCAGGTTTTTTAATTCATGATGATGTAGCTTGAAATAATCTAATAGAATGAGTAACAAGCCCCCTCTTTCTTTCTGAGAAAAAACAACCTTCTCATTTAGCAATAAAGATCTAAAATTAGATAATGCTTCATCTTTAATAAAGTGATTGTGTCCAAAATCACTTTTTGTAAAACAACCATTTTGTAAATCAAAAAAGGGAAAATCATTATTATTTTTTGACGGATAAAATCCTAAAAACAAGCTCAAATTCAGCAAGAAGGATAAAGGAAGGGAATTTGAGATTTTATCAGCACCCTCTAGTTCAGTAATAATGACTTCAACATAATTAAAAAGCGTACTGTCTTTTTCATTTTCAATTAACACCCTCAATAATGCTTCAGCTATAAAAACCGCCATCAATTGCCGATTGATATCATAAGGAATTTTCTCTAAAGATTTTGAGAGGCTTAGCTCTTTTATACGTTTTATCCCTGAGCCAGATTTATTGTAAAAGCTTACATCAAGAAGGTTTAAAGGGTGAAGCAGCCCTAGCTTTGTTTTCGCCTTTTTCTGCCTAACACCATTCAGCATAAAAGCCTGTAATCCAAAATCATAAGTAAAAATTTTAGCAATTACAGAACTTTCAGAATAGTTGTAATAATGTAGTGCAATCCCCTTAGTTTTTTGTAACATTAGTGAATAAATAGAATTTTATTAACCATTGTTTCCTCCCCATTTTCATTGGAGCTAAATACTAAGTATACCCCTGTGCTGGCCCTATTGCCACTTTTGTTTTTGCCATACCAAATGGCCTCTCCTCCATTTGCTATAGTTTCAAAAACCAAATTTCCATTGATATCAGTGATTTTAACATTTGCATCTCTGACTAATCCGCTAATTGCAATTTTTCCATTAAAATTTTCCCTAACAGGATTTGGAAAAACTTTTACATTATTATGAAATTCATAGCCCTTAGTAGCATCAGATCTATAAGAAATAATCCCTTTCTCAGTGCCTATAAACACCTCTCCGCTAATTTCATTGATGGCAATATCAATAATATTGTTAGAGAAAAGAGGGCTGTTTTCAGTAGTGAAATGATGAATTTCTTCCATCCCGTCATCAGAGAGCAGATAAAGGCCCGAGCCATTTGTGCCAATCCATTTTCTATTTGCACCATCCACCTGAATACAATTTATTCTTTCATTGTCTAATAGATACTGCCCATACTCCCCCTGTTGAATAAGAATTTGTTGGGCATCAAAATTCTGACCTGAAAAAACCAATTCTGGAGAATAAAAAACAGTTATTCCCCTATCCGTCCCTACCCACAATTCTCCTTCTAAATCAATCACTAAGCTATAGACCTCTAATGAAGGTAAATTACCACTACCAATATTCTGATTTATCAATTGCAACTGATCATCATTAGTGTTTTCAATTGAGCCATTATCATTAAAAACAAAAAGTCCTTGATTCTTTATAATGCCCCATTTTTGCCCAAAACCATCAACAATCAAATCCTTAAAATAGGTTGATGTACCATCAATTCCTGTAACTCTGAATGAGTACCAATCCCCAGACTTAGTCTTAACAACTAATGGATTTTGCGCTAAAGAATTAAGGCTCCATAAATTTTCATCATCATCAAAACTTAAATCAGAAACCCTTATCCATCCATTTACATTTGAAATGCTAACTGTGTCTAATGCGCCATTTGTGTTAGTGTAGTCATGTTTTTTAACGAAAGTTTTGTTTTCTAATTCAACAATCCCACCATTCCAACTGCTCAAATAAACCTCAGATTTATCATTTGGATTAATGGCAACACTGACCACATCATATATGCCGCCAATTTCTCCAGAAGGAGTATAATTCCAATTGGCATTGTCTTCAAAAAAGAAAACACCATCAAAATTCCAGATATTTTCTCTACTTGCATAATAACCACCAGGACAAACCCACAAGTCATTTTCTGCAGTCTGTAGCTTAAAAACATTAGCAGTTCTTGGCCCATCAGGATTAATTTTTGAAAGAAAAGTAGACCCGTCAAACTGTAGTAAGTCCTTGTCAAAATCAGCTACCCATAAAAAGCCATCTTTATCATAAATAGCATGTTTTGCAGAAGAGATATTTTGGTTAATATTTTCAATTGAATTATCAGATTTTACAATATTAATTTCCTCTTCTAAAACAATAAATAAATCATCATTCGAAGTGTGAAGATGCGCTATGCTTTTATCGAAAGTGTCGTAAATTTCCCAAACCCCATTATTTACAATTACAATACTATCTTGAGTAGATGAATAAACAGACCCATTAAATAAAGTGATGTTTTTAAATGAGTTATTTGTAAGCGAGGTGTCTTGGAAATTTTCATGCTTTCTCCAACTATGAAAATCAGATAAGTTTTCTTCATCTTTGCTTGCTGAATAAATACCTTCAGATGTTGCTACAAAAATTGAATCTACTGAAAAATACGTGTCATTAATCTTTACAAAATTTCCATTTTCTCCTATTTTATAAGTGTCAATTATTTCATGATTTTCTGTGTCTAAAACAAGCAAGCCAAATGGACAAGATAAGTAGGCAAAATAGCCATCAAAATAAATGTTATTAACCGTTTTTTCACCAAGAATATTTTTCTCTTTTATATCAGAAATATTGATAATTCTGTCATTTTGTAAAAGATCAATATTTGTATTTTTATAGGCAATTAGTAAACTGTTGTTTTCAGCACAAAATGCAATTTTTACCACTTCTGTATCGGACAGTCCATTTACTTTTGACATTCTGTTGATGCTATTATCAGTTTTATCAAAGTAAAATAATCCGCTTTCAGTTACGCAATAGATTTTGTTGCTAACCTCAGCAAGATAAGTTGCATTATGATAAGGCAAATGGTCGCGCCAACTACCAATTGCAGTAAGCTGAGCATTAGCCAAGAAAGGGCTAAGTAAAAGCCATAATAAAAAGTATAATTTTAAGCAGTATACATTCATCTTAAAACAAAAATAAAGCATTATACGCAGATAACTTATATATGCCATAAAAATTGTGATTAAAAGCCATTAGGATTGTTATTTTTGCGCTTTATGGCCCAGTAGTTCAACTGGATAGAATATCAGATTTCGGCTCTGAGGGTTGGGGGTTCGAATCCTCTCTGGGCCACCAAAAAGAAACCCGCTCAATTGAGTGGGTTTCTTTATTAGTAATGACATTAAAACTATAATAACTTAATCGAACTTATTAATTGTAAATGTTAGGAGTTTTTTATTTTTGTAACAATATTAAAAAAAAAAAATGAAAAAATTAATTACACTATTAATGCTTATTAGCACATACACTATAGCGCAGACAAATGATAAAAGCTATGAAGAACTTGTCAAAGAAAGTCCATTTAACGAAATGTACCCTGAATTTATGGCTCAAGAAGCAGCTGAATACTTTAAAGTATTTAATAAGCTATTTTCTGATGAAAGTCCAATTGAGGTAAAAGAAGCGAGACTTATCGCAGTTTCTGTCTCTGCTGCAATCAGATGTGAGTACTGTGTTTCTGCTCAAGTTCATCTCGCAAAAAAATCAGGAGCTACTGATGATGAAATAAAGGCTGCAATACAAATCGCTGCTGAAATACAAAGATTTTCTACTCTTCTTTATGGAAATGAATTTGGAATTAATAAACTAAATAAAATTATTGGAAAAGAGTAAGTCAAATTTCGAAATAAGGACCGAGAGGTCCACCAAAGCGGAATACATCTCTTTTTGAGACAGTTTTCCGCTTTTTTTATTCTCACAAAGCCCTGTGTTCTTTTAGTTAGCTCAAATAATAAATGTGTTTTAGGAGTTAGAAATTGTTCATTTTCCTTATTTTAAGAAGCTTATATTATTTGTTTTAGTTCATTAAGTAATTTATATTGTTCTTTCGACAAGTTGTCAAATAAAACACCTGAAATTCTTATTTTTTTCTCGTTTTCTTCTATACTCCAAGCTTTTGGCTTCAAATCAATTTTATTATCATAATCAATACATTCAAGCACATATCTTAATGCGTTAAGTCTGGCGGTTAGTTTATTATTAGAGTTTATAACAGTCCAGGGTGAAAATTTTGTTGAGGTATTTTCAAACATAATTAATTTATAATATGAATAAGATTCCCATTTAGATAATGAATCGATATCATTTTTAGAAAGTTTCCAGTATTTTAATGAATGATTTCTTCTGACTTTAAATCTTTTAATTTGAGTGTCCTTATCAACTGATAGATAAATTTTAATCAGAAAAACACCTTTTTTTATTTGATTTCGCTCCCAATCATTAACATTTTTCATAAAATATTCATACTGACTTTTCGTACAATATCCCATAGTTGGTTGAATCATAGCTCTTGAATACCATGAACGATCAAAAAAAACAATTTCACCATAATTGGGCATTTGTTTTTCAAATGTTTTAAACCACGATCTATTTTGTTTTTCTGTTGGAGAGCCTAATTGAAAAACTCTATGATGTAAAGGCATTAGATGTTCAACTATATGTTTAATTGCAGAACCCTTACCTGCTGCATCTCTTCCTTCAAAAACTATAGCTAAGCGCATTTTTTTTTCAAGAACCCATTCTTGTAATTTAAGAAGTTCTACTTGAAGTCTAAATTTTTCTTTTTGGAACTTTTGCTCAGATATCTTTTTGAAAGTATTGTAATACTTTACACTCATATTGTCAAAATTGCAAATTTTTAAGGGTTCATTTGTAAGAACAATATTAAGTTTAGGTTAATATTGTGGTTACGGTAAAACAAGCTGACCCTTCAGGAGGGGTAAAAAAAGGACAGGTTGCAAAAACTGTAGTTGTAAGAAAAATATTAAGTTTAGGTTAATTTCTGCATTAGAAAACAATTGACTACCTCACTAACATAATTTCGCGAACTTCTTAGAAAGGTATTTAGTTCTGAAATTGGCACCCATTTTGCTTCAGAAATAGACTCTTCATGGTCAGGCATTAGAGTTAAATCATTATTTCCATAATGCATCAAGAACCATTTCGCGGTTTTAGTTATTATTTTATTTTTTTTATGCGAATAATAATTAGTTGAAATTAATGGTTTTATTAATTTTAATTCACATCCTAACACCCCCGTCTCTTCAGCAACTTCTCTAAGAGCTGCGCATTCATATGTTTCTTGAAAATCTAGCTTTCCCTTTGGAAGATCCCAAAGATTTTTTCTGAAAATTAATAAAAGTTCATTTTTATTATTAAAAACTAAACCACCAGCTGTTTCTTTCTTATAATCTATGTTATTTATCACATAACAAAAAGAATCAATAAAATTAGTTCATGAGAAATCAATAATTTTTTTTATTAACAGGATTTTACTAATAAATATTTTTAATCTAGGCGCAATACTTTAATTTTTAAATATTTAATATAATGGTAACATAAGATTATACCGTCTTAACAAATTATTTACAATCGTCAGGTTAACTTATGGTTTTAATGACATTACAAAATTCATATTCGCTAGTTCAATCAAATAGTTACGTTTAATAAGAATAGAATACGTTACATAGACCCTTATTTAAAATGAAAGTGATTTATGCATTTTAAATTATTATGAGAAGTTCGAAATAAGGACACTTAGGCCCACAAAAATAAAACCCACTAATTTGAGTGGGTTTATTTATTAAAGACTACAGAATGCATTCTGTTTAATTGCTTTCAGAGCTAAAAAGCTTTTGAACCATAGTGCACTAAGGCTTACTAACAATGTCTTTAATTATCTT
>MDTB01186370.1_pt1 | contig 41823 bp, 37 predicted proteins | sample 811161 | NCBI WGS metagenome assembly MDTB01 (sample SAMN05326650, study PRJNA326480) | marine metagenome | isolation source: seawater | place: Mediterranean Sea | collected 2009 | reverse complement strand
CGGCCTCCGACCACATCGTCAGCGCTTCTGGATCATCAAGGAAATCAATACCTACCTCCTCAAGCAAAATATCTGCATTCTGTTCAATTAATTCGAGGCCCGACTCATCAACATAATCAAAGTATGGGATTTTACGCTCTATAAAGGGAAATGACTTTTCAACCCTAGCACCCCGAGACGCTATCCGCCCATCGCGGCCGCCTCTGTCCCGCCCCGATCTACGTCTTGTTTTCAAGTCTTCCGTCAAGTTACCCTCAAGCTATCAGGTTCATCGTTGCTTCCGTGTGATATCAGGGCAAAGCATATGCTTGTTTTTTGTCCCAAGCATATGCTTTTGCGACAAGCTATTGTCCATGCGCGACTCGTACATAATTTATGAACATAATCTCTTATTGAGCGGATCGAAAGGAGATTCAACGATCACCGATGCCTCATACTGCTGCCCAAGAATCTCAATCTCAAGGGCGTTGCCGACAGCGCTATATCCAGAATGGACCAGACCTAGTACAAGCGACTTATTGGTCCGAAACCCGAAACCTCCCGAGGTGGCGCGACCTATCAGATTACCACCCGAGTAAAGACCTTCAGACCCCCTCGCATCGGCATCAGTTGTGCCATGAACCTCGAGAGTCACGAAACGGTGCTTGAATCCTCGTGAGCGCCATTTGATCAGCGACTTTTTACCAATAAAATCCTCCTCTTTTTCCAGCTTCACAAATCGATCAAGCCCCGACTCAAATGCTGAATACTCAATCGACAGCTCACGGGGAATCACACGATATGACTTCTCTAAACGCATACTGTCCATTGCTCGAATGCCGAAGGGTCGAATACCAAATTCCTTCCCTGCCTCCATTATGCGATCAAAAATATAGTTCTGCATCTCTATTGGGTGGTGAATCTCCCACCCAAGTTCACCCACAAAATTTACACGCAAAGCATCCGCCTTCGCATGACATAAATTGATTGAACGACCTGTAAGCCATCTGAAGCTATTGTTACTCAAGTCAGTGTCAGTCAATTTCTGAAGCACACTCCTTGACATGGGGCCCGCGAGCACCAAAACACCGATCTGTGTAGTTACTTTTTGTAGGCTTACAGTCCCATCGCAAGGCGCCAATTTTGTAAGGTAGTCCCAATCATGCCGCTCTTGTGATCCTGCAAAGACGAGGTAGTAATTGTTTCTAGCGCGCTTAAAAATAGTAAATTCTGCTCGAACGCCACCATTCTCGGACAACATATGACACAAGCCAATCCGACCAACTGTTCGAGGGACCCTATTTGCAACGATACTATTTAACCAGCTCTCAGCTCCAACTCCAGTGACAATACACTTTGAAAAAGCAGACATATCCAGAATACCTACACTCTCGTTGACATGAAGGCACTCTGAACGCACGAACTCAAAATAATTTGACCTTCTGAACGAATTTTTTTCTACAATCCGGCCATCTGCCAAGGCGGAACTATGGTTTTTATTCCACAAAGTTTTATCCTTATCAAGCTCAACTTCAGAGAGCGCATAGTAATCTGGAGCGAACCAGTTAGGCCTCTCCCAACCATAGACTGATCCGAATACGGCTCCTAAATTTTTCAATCTGTCGTAGCATGGCGACGTCTTTAGCGGTCGCGCTGCCGACCGTTCCTCGTCGGGATAGTGGTTCTTAAAAACATGGTTATACGCCTCTTCATTCTTTGAACGCAAATACCCGCGGCTGGCGTATGGTCCAAATCTTCTAGGGTCAACTCCCATCATATCTATAGTTGGCTCTCCGTCCACAATCCACTCAGCAAGCTGCCAGCCCGCTCCTCCAGCCGCGGTGATACCGAAGCTATGTCCCTCATTCAGCCAGAAGTTTTTTAACCCCCAAGCGGGACCGATGATTGGATTACCATCCGGAGTGTAAGCTATTGCTCCGTTATAAACGGTCTTAATTCCAACTTCCGCAAATGCTGGCACACGGTAAATGCATGCATCAATATGTGGCATCAAACGATCAAGGTCGCTGTTAAAAAGTTCATACTCCGAATGATCATCAGGCCCATCAACATAACAACAGGGAGCCCCCTCCTCATAAGGACCCAGAATAAACCCTCCTCCTTCTTCTCGGAGGTAATAGCCCGCATCAGACTCCCGCAAAACAGCCTGTTCGGGCAAACCGCTAGTATGACGCGCGAGCAGCTCGGGATGTGGCTCCGTGACGATATATTGATGCTCGACAGGCATAACTGGGATGTCCAATCCCACCATCTCACCAGTTTTTCGGGCAAAGTTTCCAGTACAGGAAACCACATGCTGACAGTTAATGTCTCCACGATCAGTCTTAACAATCCAAGAATTATCTGGCTGAGCAACTAAATGGGTAACTGTGGTATGACGATAAATTTCAGCGCCCAAGTTCCTTGCACCCTTCGCAAGTGCCTGAGTCAAGTCAGCAGGCTGGATATACCCATCATGAGGATGTTGAATTGCACCGACCACACCTTCAACATTCGCCATAGGCCACTTCAGCTTCACGTCCTCCGGAGTAAGAAAATTCACTTCAACACCGACAGTTTGGGCCACCGAAGAATAATACCTGTACTCATCCATCCTATCTTGATTACACGCCAGACGGATGTTCGAGACTACCTTTAGACCGACATCCTGTTCAGTCTCCCGCTCAAGTTCATGATAGAAATTCACTGAATACTGATGAAGTTTACCAACAGAATAACTCATATTGAACAACGGTAATAAGCCCGCAGCATGCCATGTTGAACCGGAAGTCAATTCTTTACGCTCGCAAAGCACTACGTCCTTCCAACCCTTCTTTGCCAGATGATACAGTGTGCTCACCCCCACCACGCCACCACCAACCACCACCACTCTCGCATGCGTTTTCATACAGAACCTCCAAAAGTTCATAGGATAGTGTAACTACCGAATTCATCCCGACAGGGCATAGTTACGACAGTCTTTTACCATAAAGCGTCATCAAATTTGATTACATTGGATCCATAATGTTGGTCGCAATCAAGGAAACATATGTCGGTCTTAGAAAATCATCAATAGACTGACACAAGGAAGATTACGGTTTGTTATTAGTTGAGTCTCGCGTAATGAAACTTCGACCATATTTAAAATGAGGTTCCTCTTGGATTTTTGTGATAGATGATCTAACAATTGCACAAGCTGCGAAACTCTTGCCAATAAGAAAAATCGCAGAAAATATTGGTGTCCCTGAAATTGCGCTTGTACCATTTGGGGATGACAAGGCCAAAATTAGCCTCGATTTCCTCGCTAATCTAGAAAAAAAACCTCTGGGGAAACTCATACTTGTAACCGCAATTACGCCAACCCCTTTGGGTGAGGGTAAAACGACTACATCAGTTGGGCTCACCGACGGATTAAACCGGATTGGAAAACGAGCGATAGTTTGTCTTCGTGAGCCAAGTCTAGGACCTTGCTTTGGTATGAAAGGCGGGGCTGCGGGCGGTGGGTACTCTCAGGTGGTCCCCATGGAGGATATAAATCTGCATTTCACAGGGGATTTCCATGCGATCAGTGCAGCGCATAATCTAATGTCAGCTTTGATTGATAATCATGTTCACTGGGGGAACACTCTCAACATTGACCTGCGCAGAATCGTTTGGAAACGGGTGATTGATATCAATGATAGGGCCTTAAGAGAGATCACTTGTGGCCTCGGCGGACCGGGTAATGGCTTTCCCCGCCAAGAAGGATATGACATAACCGTAGCCTCAGAGGTCATGGCGATCTTTTGTCTCGCATCTAATTTAGAGGATCTTAAATCTCGCTTAGAGAAAATAGTAGTTGCATACACGCGCGAAAACAAACCTGTGCTCGCGTCCATGCTGCTAGGCACTGGCGCGATGACGGTCCTACTAAAAAATGCCCTCGCTCCAAATCTTGTCCAAACTCTTGAAAATAATCCGGCGATTATCCATGGTGGGCCATTTGCAAATATCGCTCACGGCTGCAACTCGGTCATTGCCACCAAAACGGCTCTCAAATTATCTGATTATGTTGTTACAGAGGCTGGATTTGGCGCAGACCTAGGAGCTGAAAAATTTTTTAATATAAAGTGTCATAGCGCAAACTTAAATCCGGCGGCTGCTGTGCTTGTTTGTACAGTACGAGCGCTAAAAACCCATGGCTCTAGAGGGTCCTGCAGCCTTAAAACACTGAAAGACGGCTGTTCTAATTTAGTTCGACATATTCAAAACATTAAATCATTCGGTGTACCCGTCATTGTTGCTATAAACCGTTTCACTATTGATACTGACGTTGAAATAGGCCTAGTCGAAGAAATATCCAAAGCCAATGGGGTTGAGGCCATTGAATGCACTCACTGGCAAGAGGGTGGAAAAGGCGCGGTAAAGCTCGCAAGAAAAGTAGCATCAGTGTCAGACAGCAAAGCATCCAGCTTTGCTCCGATTTACGCTAATACAAGCTCCATCTGGGACAAGATCAAAACTATAGCGACCCGTCTTTACAGAGCTAATGATATTATCGCTGACAAGAAAATTCGTGACCAAATTCGTAATCTACAAAATAATGGTTATGGACACCTTCCGGTATGTATTGCAAAAACTCAGTACAGCTTCTCGACCGACCCAAATTTGAAGGGTGCTCCTGAAAATCATATCGTTGCCATTCGGGAACTTAGACTTAGCGCGGGCGCAGGCTTCATCGTTGTAATTTGTGGAGATACCTTAACTATGCCTGGATTACCTCAAGCGCCGGCGGCAAATCAAATTGACGTCAGACCTGACGGATACGTGACAGGACTTTTTTAACGAGCATAATACCCTCACCGGAGAATACATCGCAGGCCAGATCACACAAAACGACTCCGGAAGGATTTACCACGAGCGTTTTGATCTTATGATAACAAAAATCATGAGCCGCGATCTAATGCGGACACCATCACCGAACCACACACAACCAGCATAGCACCTACTATGGAACTCCCTGTAATTGGCTCAGAATCCATACCCTTTATGTTGACAAATTGCATCGCTAACAATGTAACTAAGGGCGTCAAAGCTATTACAGCACTCACCCTTGATGCATCTGTCTCGATCAACGACTGCGCAAAGCATATATAAGCGATTAGGGTAATCAAACCCGCAACAACGACTAAGAGAAATCCAGACTCATCGAGCGTAACCAGACTGGAGGTATCAGCAAGAGGCAGGAAGATCAGCCCCCCGATGAGGAAAAATATTGCCATTGTTTGATGGGATGAAAACTGAGCCAGTAACTTCTTTTGCAATATTGCATAACCAACCCAGCTTACTGCAGAGGCGGTGACTAACAAAACACCGAGAGTATAATTTTCGTCAAGTGAAACAAAACCATCAATTCGATTTTCAAAAAACATGGTAAGGCCAACGAACATTACTCCGGTACCGACCCACTGCACTTGGGAAAACGGTTCATCAAAAACCCAAATTCCGGCTAGAAGCAATAGCATTGGAGATAATTGCATTATGATATTAGTGGCCTCAGGAGTCGTCAAACTCAGTCCAACTATACATAGGCCATAATTTGCAGCCAATAAACTGCCTGCAGTCAATAGCTGCATGATGGTAACACTCGATCTTATTAACTTAACCTCATAGACGTTACCCCTAACCAGAAGATAACAACACAAACAAAAGCCTGCTATGGCAAAACGGAAGAATGTCACGGTGAACGGATCTAACGACTGCATAATTTTTACCAACAAAATTGGCTGTAAAGCCCAAAGAAAAGCCGTCACTAGCGCCAATAGCAATCCAATAGAGGGAAGTCTGGAATTCATGTATTTTCATATCACAAGTCAGGACGTGATAATCTACAGAGATGATCGTTTCAAAAAAACTCTGAGAACCATATAGTCAAGGAGACATCATCGTCATTTATTTTCATGTAAAAGTAGCATCTCTTCCACCGGGAATAGACTATAGGATTTTAAAAATGTTTCAATAAAGACTAACAATTATTGTACTCGTCATGCGACCTGACCCTGAAAAGAGTAGTCTAATGCACTGACAAACAAGTAGAGCGACCCAATGAAACTTAACAAGTACTATTTCCCGAGAAGACAGCTCGTATTTGTGGGTCTTTTCAGCCTATTTATCGCGCTTGGTCAATTCAATCATGCGCTCGATTCAACGTACTATAGACAATTGCCGAGGCAAAATACTAAAAGCGCTCAGGATGTCATTTTAGTCGGTAATAACTGGGATGGGACTATCGACATCTATGATCCTAATGAATTCAAGCGTGTAAAAGTGCTTGACGCGGTGCCTGATAAAGCTGAGCGTTTAGACGAATTAAAAAGCCGTATTGACAAGCGAGTAATGTCTTGGTTAATAAAGAAACTAATTGGGAAAGGTAATCATCAGCTTGTAGATGACATGTTTACCTCTCGTGATGGAACAAAAATTTTTATCTCAAGACCTAGTTTTGCTGATGTTGTTGCACTGGACACGCATAGCGGTAAGATAATATGGCGAACCCCTATCGAAGGCTACCGATCTGACCATGCCGCAATATCGCCAGATGGTAAGATACTCCTAGTATCCGCCTCGACTGCTCGAAAAGTTCACGCCATCGATACTAAAAGTGGAGAAATCGTCGGCGGCTTCGCCTCAGGAGATAGCCCGCATGAGAACTCTTTCTCTCAGGATGGCAGCAGAATTTTTCATGCTAGCATTGGCCGTGTCTATCTCCCAACATCTAACCGTTTTATCAACTCCCTCAAGGGAGATCGATATTTTCAAGTCGTTGATGCTACAAACTATCAGGTACTTCAGAGAATTGACATGGCCAAAAAACTCAGCGATTTCGGTATGCCGTGGCACGAAAGCGCAGTTCGCCCGATGGCAATCTCACCCGATTCAAATATCGTTTTTCTGCAAATCTCATTTTTTCATGGCATTGTGGAGTACAACGTAAAGAAGCAGCTCGTCTCACGGGTTCTTCGATTGCCGATTCCTGCCAAAACGGAGGCTCTTCGACCAAGCGAATACAATTTAAATTCTGCTCATCACGGGATAGCGATCAATTCGGATGGAACGAAACTGTGTGTGGCCGCAACCATGTCTGGCTACGCTGCAATTGTTGATACTGACTCATTCGAGTACCGAATGTTAAAGCTCTCAAACCATGGTCCAGAAGCGAGGCCTTACTGGGCGACGAAAAGCGCTGACGGAAAATATTGCTATGTGTCTGTCAGTAATCAAGATCGGGTTGCCGTGATCTCGTTTAAAGATGCCCGTGAGGTCGTATCATTACCTGTGGGCCGTCATCCTCAGCGGATAAGACTCGGGAAGATAGCACTCAAGATTCCAAGAAAACGGTTCTAAAAAAGAAAAAGTACATAATTCAATAAAAATAACATTACTCTATCCCGCCTATGCACAGATACTTGATTTCGAGATAGTCATCAATCCCATATTTGGAACCTTCTCGTCCGTTACCCGATTCCTTCAAACCGCCAAAAGGTGCCATCTCGTTAGAAATTATGCCTTCGTTGATACCGACAATTCCGTAATCCAGACGCTCGGCAACTCGCCATATCCTTCCATAATCCTTAGTGTAAAAATAAGCGGCGAGGCCAAATTCCGTATCATTAGCCATCTCAATTACCTCGTTCTCAGTATCAAATTGAAACACCGGCGCAACCGGTCCAAATATTTCCTCCGAGAAAACTCTCATTTCACGCGTGACATTTACTAAAACAGTGGGTTCTACAAAACTTCCCCTCAAGGCACTCATGCCACCGCCGAGTAAACATTGAGCTCCCTTCGAGACGGCGTCATCAATAATGGAACAGACATCCTCGGCTGCGCTCGAATTTATAAGTGGGCCCACCGTCGTAGAACTTTCAAGCCCATTTCCTACTACAAGCTTCGCTACTGCAGTGGTAAACATTTCAACAAACTGGTCATATATCCCGCGTTGAACGATTAAACGGTTAGAGCAAACACATGTCTGGCCAGCATTACGATACTTGGATACTAATGCGCCTTGAACAGCAGATTCAAGATCAGCATCATCAAAAACGATAAAAGGCGCATTACCACCCAACTCCATTGAAGTTCTTTTGACTGTTCCCGAGCAGGCAGCAATTAACTTCTTACCTACTGGAGTAGAGCCAGTGAAAGTGAGTTTTCGAACTAACGGATTTGAGGTTAGCTCTGCTCCAATTTCTTCAGTATTTCCAGTTACAATATTGATTAAACCGGGAGGAAGCTCAGCTTGCTCAGCTAACTCAGCGATCGCTAACGCAGACAGAGGAGTTGAATTTGCCGGTTTACATACCACAGCACACCCAGCCGCGAGCGCCGGTGCAACCTTACGTAATAACATTGCATTAGGAAAATTCCAAGGGGTGATGCATGCGACTACACCAATCGGTTGCTTGATAACGACCAGTCTTTTGTCCTCTGAAGATTGCGGAATAATATCACCATAAACGCGCTTAGCTTCCTCACTGAACCACTCAACATAACTTGCACCATACGACAGTTCAGCTGATGCCTCTGCAAGTGGTTTGCCTTGCTCCAAAGTGAGTAAGTAAGCCAAGTCATCTTTATTTCGAACAATCAGATTGAACCAATTTCGCAGGATCATCGATCTGTGCTTCGCGGTCGCCCGTGCCCAAGAACGTTGTGCTTGATAGGCGGCGTCTATCATTCTTCTTGTTTCTAATGCACCACAATAAGGTACCGTCGCAATTACTTCACTAGTGGCAGGATTCACCACATCTAAAGTCTTGGAGTTCACCGAATCCAACCACTGCCCAGCAGAGTATATCTGTGACTTGATGAGTGACTTATTCTTTAGGAGAAGTGCCATTTTTAAGCTCCTAGCGGAAAATACATTTAAAAATACGAGAAATTATAATTACATTTGTATCTGCCATGCAGATAGGAAAAGCCCTAATATCAGTCAAAGGTTCAAATTGTGTTATTAGATGCTAGCACGCAAAATTGTGGTTTTCTAGCGATGAACGGATATCATGTCTCCCCATTACACAAGGCATCAACTACGTAATAAAAAAATAAAGCTACCAATTCGAGATTGATATTTACGAACTAGCCCCAACCTTATTACAAAACGGAGAAAGAACGTGAAACAATACCGCGGTACAACAATTTTGTCAGTCCGAAGAAATAATATTGTGGTCATTGGTGGGGACGGACAAGTCAGCATGGGCAACACCATTATGAAAGGTAATGCACGTAAAGTCCGTCGCCTCTACAAGGACCAAGTCATCGCAGGATTTGCCGGAGGAACCGCAGACGCGTTCACCCTATTCGAACGGTTCGAGGCAAAGCTTGAGCAGCATCATGGAAATCTTACCAGAGCGGCGGTAGAGTTAGCAAAAGACTGGCGTACCGATCGGATGCTGCGTCGACTAGAAGCGCTACTTGCCGTAGCAAACCAAAACAGTTCATTTGTGATAACTGGTAACGGAGACGTAATACAGCCCGAAGACGATCTAATAGCAATTGGGTCTGGTGGGCCTTTTGCACAGGCGGCAGCTAGAGCTCTATTAGAAAATACGAGTCTTACTGCAGAGGAAATTGTTTCCAAAGGCCTTGAGATTGCAGGCGATGTATGCGTATTCACTAATCAAAACCACTCTATTGAAGTACTTAAATCTGACGCTGTTACCATCGATACGGAGTAAATAAAATATGTCTCAAATGACTCCGCGGGAGATCGTCCACGAACTTAATAAGCATATCATCGGTCAAGATGACGCGAAACGAGCAGTTGCGATAGCGCTAAGAAACCGATGGCGTAGATCCCAACTCGAATCAGACCTCCGTAATGAGGTAACCCCCAAGAATATCTTGATGATTGGCCCCACAGGGGTCGGAAAAACCGAAGTTGCGAGACGATTAGCGCGTCTAGCAAACGCACCTTTCGTAAAAATAGAGGCAACTAAGTTTACGGAAGTAGGCTACGTTGGAAAAGACGTCGAATCAATCATTCGTGATCTTGTCGAGACCTCGGCTAAACAATGCCGAGAGCGCGAATTAAAAAAAGTTGCTCAGCGTGCTTTGGATGCTGCGGAAGAACGCGTTCTAGACGCTCTTCTCCCTCCTGCACGGAATTCTGAATCAAGAGAATCAACTACACGACAAGTTTTCCGAAAGAAACTTCGCGAGGGCGAACTCGATAGTAAAGAGATAGAAATCGAGTTGCATCAAATACCAGTTGGCGTTGAAATAGTAGCACCTCCTGGCATGGAAGAGATGACATCACAATTACAAAACATGTTTAGTGCGATGGGCAAAGGAAAAACCAACAAACGAAAACTCACCGTAAGCGAAGCACTGAAAAATCTCAAAGAGGAGGAGGCCGGAAAGCTTGTTAACGAAGAGGATATTAAACTAAATGCGGTTGAATCTGCTGAGCAACATGGGATCGTGTTTCTAGACGAAATAGACAAAATCTGTAAGCGCTCTGAGACAAGCGGCGGAGATGTCTCTCGAGAGGGAGTACAAAGAGACCTATTACCCCTGATCGAGGGAAGTACCGTTACAACAAAATATGGGATGATAAAGACGGACCATATACTTTTCATTGCCTCTGGGGCCTTCCATCTTTGTAAACCTTCTGACTTAATACCAGAGCTACAAGGAAGACTCCCTATTAGGGTAGAGCTGGCTTCACTTAGCATAAACGACTTCGAGAAAATCTTGACTGAGCCCACTGCCTCGCTTACTAAACAATATACGGCTCTTTTAGGCACAGAGGGACTTGATGTAGAGTTTAAATCGGAAGGAGTGAAACGAATCGCCGAAATTGCTTATGATGTAAATGAAAGTACGGAAAATATTGGCGCCAGAAGACTTCACACCATCCTAGAACGCTTGCTAGAGGAAATCTCATTTGACGCTGCTGATTTGGGAGCCAATGGCGAAAAAATTTCAATAAGCGCGGAGTTTGTTCAAGAACAACTAGGAGACTTAGCAAAGAATGAAGATCTTACACGGTTTATCTTATAAAAACCATTTTGGATTATAAAGTTAGCGACAAAACCAGAGGTACATGTATTGGAGAGTAGGTTTTTGAAAATTCCAAAACGTGTCAGCCTAAGCAAATGCAAATCCCTGCTGCTTTTAGCGTACGATAACAATCCAGAGGTGGCCTTGAGTGCAGAATATTTACGAGTTTACTCGCCAAGTGCTGAAAATAAGCGTGACCTGAACTTCCCAAATGGTAAACGATACATCCAAATCACAGATATTGCTCAATGTGGAAACTATGCGCTGAGAATTTCTTTCAGCGACGACCACACTACCGGCATTTTTACTTGGTCACTCCTACTCGAACTTTCTGAAAATCGATCAAGACATTGGGATAAATATCTTTCGCAACTCCACACCTCAGGTAAATCTCGCGAGCCACACACCTTTACCCTGAAAATTCCCAATAATTAATTAGCAAGGACTTTTATTTTGCATACCTAAATGATCCTTAGCTTAGTACAATGGAGTTTTTAAACTTAACTGTTAAAAAATTTATGGCAGAAAAAACTACCCACTTCGGCTACAAGACCGTACCTTTAGAGAGCAAAGCTAGTCATGTGGCCGATGTGTTCGATTCAGTTGCAAAAAACTACGATTTAATGAATGACCTTATGTCTGGTGGTGTCCACAGAATATGGAAACATATTACAGTTGAAATATCCCGAGTAAAGTCTGGTCACAAAGTTTTAGACGTTGCTGGTGGATCAGGTGACTTGTCGGCAAAATTCGCAAAGCGCGTAGGTAACGGTGGACATGTTGTGCTCACCGACATCAACCGATCGATGCTTGAGGTGGGTAGAGATCGTCTTATTGATAAAGGATTTATTCAAAATATTTCTTATGTTCTAGCCGATGCACAGGAGCTTCCCTTTCAGGATGACAGCTTTGACATAGTTAGTATTGGATTCGGATTACGAAACGTCACTGATAAAGATCGTGCTCTCTTATCAATGAGGCGAGTGCTTAAGCCCGGAGGGAGATTGTTAATACTAGAATTTTCTAAGCCTTACAGCAATATTATCTCAAAACTTTATGATGAGTACTCCTTTAAAATTATCCCAAAACTTGGAAAACTAATCACAGGTGACGAGGATAGCTATAAATATCTCGCTGAATCAATCCGAATGCATCCTGATCAAGAAACTTTAAAACAAATAGTAGAAAAAGTAGGTCTTGTTAATGTGGAGTATATCAACATGAGTGGAGGAGTGGCAGCAGTTCACATGGGAGTCAAACCCTAATGATCCTTAGCCAACCAATGGAATATGGGCTCAAGCGCGTAGAAAAGTTGATAAATGCAACTCTTGCCTACGATATTGAAACAGTTAGATTACTAAAAAGACTCAATGAAACAACAATCGGTCTTCACGCAAGTCCACCCGGATGGTGCTATTATATATTTATTCAAGATGGTCAAATAAGAATAAGGTCAGGCTCGAGTAGAAATGCGGCAGTAACTCTCCATGGTTCGATAATCGCTTTTGTAGGAATTTTGACGCAAGATAGCAATGCTGTGACACTTGCCGGGAGCGGAGTGACTGTGGTCGGCGATACACTAATCTTAAAACGCCTTGCAAATGTTTTTCGAAAATTGGACGTCGATTGGGAAGCAGCACTCTCTGATGTGGTGGGCGATATTCCGGCACATTTTGCTGTAACCTCGCTAAGGACCTTGGCTCGAACGGCCAACGACAACCGACATCGTGTAGTGACTGGCGGGATAGAATTTGCGCAGGAGGAATGGAAAGTAGTGCCTGCTTTACCCGAATTTGAAAATTTCTCCCGACAAGTTAGACAACTCTCTTTAGAGGTTGATCGGTTGAACTCCCGCATCGAAACCCTTCTGCAGAAAATAAAAACATGAAACATTTTCAAAGAGCTCTCAAAATTGTTTCGGTTGTGGGGCGTCATAGACTCGATGAATTTGTCCGAGAGAAAAAAATTTCGCCGAAATTAAAGCTTACCCTCATGCTTTTTAGAGTGTTTGGGGCAAGTAGAGGTTCAAGGGGCGAAAGGCTTCGATTAGCACTCGAAGAATTAGGCCCTATTTTTATTAAATTTGGTCAACTACTATCGACAAGGCCTGATTTTATACCGCCAGATATTTGTCGAGAGCTCAACAAATTACAAGACAAAGTGCCTCCATTTCCAACAGAAATATTTAAGACTGTGGTAGAGGCGGCATTATCAGGAAAAATTACTGATATGTTCACTGACTTTGACGAAACCCCGCTAGCATCCGCATCAATTGCACAAGTTCATGCAGCAACCACTTTAAATGGGCGGGATGTCGTGATTAAAGTGGTACGTCCAGGAATTGAAAAAATCATCCAACAAGATATACAATTAATGCTTTTAATGGCCAATTTTATCCAAAAACACAGTAAAGATGGCAAGCGCTTACATCCGGTTAAAGTTGTATCAGACTATAGGAACGTTATTTTTAACGAGCTCAACCTTCAATCAGAAGGCGCCAACGCCTCTTTACTAAAGCATAATTTTGAGTCCTCATCCATACTTCATGTTCCGGAAATTCTTTGGTCACTCTCAAGTAGAGACGTATTGGTAATGGAACGGATATATGCGACTCCGGTCACAGATGTTCAGACTCTAACCGATAGAGGGATTAATTTTAAGATACTTGCAGAACGAGGTATCGAGATATTCTTCACGCAAGTTTTTGACCACAATTTCTTTCATGCAGATATGCACCCGGGAAACATATTTGTCGACACCACTTGTCCCCAGTCACCAACTTATTTGGCAATCGATTGCGCCATAATGGGATCCCTCACTATTGACGATCAATTTTATATGGCTAGAAATTTGTTAGCTATCTTCAAGCGTGATTATCGCCTTGTTGCTGAGTTACATATCCGCTCTGGTTGGGTAAGGCATGACACATCAGTTACCGAATTTACCAATGCGATACGGTCTGTGTGTGAACCTGTATTTCAAAGACCACTGCACGAAATATCGATGGGATTTTTGATGGTTCAGCTTTTTGATACTGCGAGAAAATTCAATATGGAAGTTCAACCGGGGCTAATTTTATTGCAAAAGACATTGCTTAATGTCGAGGGTTTGGGCAGACAACTTTATCCGGAGTTAGATCCATGGACTTCAGCACAACCCTTTCTAGAAAAATGGCTACGCCAGAGGTACTCACCAAAGGGAATTTATAAGCAGATTAAAAATCATTTTCCAGATTGGTTGGAACAGTTGCCTAAAATTCCACCTTTGATCTATAACGCCTTAGAAAATGGTACCTCGAGAACTAAGACTAATTCAGTCCAGACTGCCACATCGCTGCGAACTACCTTTAAAATTTGGTCATCGAGGTTGGGTCTTCTATTTGTTTTTGTAGGAATTGCAACTGCATACCCTCAATGGCAAGTAGTTTTAAATAACTTTAATAACATCAGTATTCTGGCGTTTAGTTTGGGACTTATCCTTTTATTGATAAGATAACAACCATTGTTTATAACCTAAAAACAGTGCCATAATCTCGGAAAGTTTTAACAAAATTTCATTAAAGGGTAATTGATGAATTTTATCAGCGAAATAGCTTGGAATATGGAAGGCTTAATTCCAGCGATAGCGCAGGACGCCAAATCAAATAAAGTACTGATGATGGCTTGGATGAATAAAGAAGCCCTTCAGGCAACTGTCATTGAGCAACGCGCTGTATATTGGTCTCGCTCGCGAAATAAGCTCTGGCGGAAGGGAGAACAATCAGGAAATATACAACGCCTAGTCGGGTTGCACCTAGATTGCGACAACGATACTATCCTAATCAAAGTCCTGCAAATAGGGAACGTTGCCTGCCATACAGGAAGAGAATCATGTTTTTTTAGAGTTTTACAAGATAAGAACTGGTCTAAGATAGATGACGTGATTCGATCCCCAGAAGAGATGTATCTATGAGTAAAGATATTTTAGAACGCCTAATGGAGGCACTACGAGAGAGAAAATGCTACGCAGCGGCTGATTCATATGTAGCTTCTCTTTATGAGAGCGGGCTTAATAAAATCCTAGAGAAAGTGGGTGAGGAGTCAACAGAAACAATACTAGCTGCCAAAGATGCGGCTGTCAGCGGCGACAATCAAGAATTAGTATTTGAAACCGCTGATCTATGGTTCCATTCCCTAGTGATGCTCTCGTACCTAGGATCTGATGCAAAAGCAGTCCTGAGTGAACTCGACAGACGCTTCAATGTGTCGGGAATTGAGGAAAAGAGCCAAAGACATGGCACGGGATAAAGGGAAGTAAAGTTATGGGATTTGGATGGCAAGAACTTCTAATAATACTTCTGATTACAGGTGTAATTTTTGGAACCAAGAAGTTACGTAACATAGGCGGTGACCTTGGCAGTGCTGTAAAAGGGTTCAAAGATGCAGTGTCGAATGATGAGAATCAGTCACGTGATGAGCAGTCTGCTGATTCAGTGACTTCCTCCGAAAAACGAAATAATATCGAATAAACCTTTTGGATTATCGGCTCCAAAATACTACTAATACGCTAATCAAATGTTTGACATAGCTTTTTCCGAACTTCTGTTAATAGCCGTGATATCCTTATTAGTTATGGGTCCCAATCGAATTCCTGAGGCTGTACGCTCCCTCAGTCTTTGGGCCGGCAGGATAAGCCAAGCTATTTCTTCCGCGAAACGAGAACTAGAAAAGGAGGTTGGAATGGAAGAAATAAGGGAAAAACTCCATAATGAAGAAGTTCTCCGCAACATTAATCATAGTAAAGAGCAAATCAACCAAGAATTGAAAAAAATGCAGGTCTCTGGCGAGAATCGAACAGACCTATGAAAGAGCAGGAGCTCGAGAGTCAACCACTTGTCGCTCATCTAACCGAATTTAGAAATCGAGCCCTACGATGTATTTTTTCAGTGTTGCTAATCTTCGTGGGTCTATTCTCTTTTAGTAATCAAATATACCTCTACATCTCGGAACCAATTCGAAGATTTATCCCAGAGAATGCCAGTATGATCGCAACCGAAGTCGCTTCACCGTTTTTAACTCCATTCAAATTAACCTTAGTATTATCTCTTTTTGCCGCTATGCCTTATATCCTATACCAAGTCTGGGCATTTCTCGCCCCCGGCCTGTATCAACAAGAAAAAAAAATTGCGATACCACTATTTCTCTCAAGCGTAGTTTTATTTTATAGCGGCATAGCTTTCGCATATTACATCGTTTTCCCTATAATATTTTTATTTTTCAGCACGATCGTGCCGGAAGGAATAATCATAATGCCGGATATTAAAAGTTATCTAAACTTTGCGCTAAAACTATTTTTTGCGTTCGGCTTAAGCTTTGAAATCCCAATAGCCGTGGTGATACTCGCTTGGATGGGAGTTGTAAATCCCGACGTACTCTCCAAAAAACGACCTATTATCTTCATTTTATGTTTTCTCTTCGGGATGCTCCTTACCCCACCGGACATCATATCTCAGATCCTTCTCGCGGTACCAATGTGGCTATTGTTTGAATTAGGCCTCCTTTTCGGCAAATTCGCTTACCGTGCGAATATCGAAGTTTAACCCTGTTTGTTTTAGTTTTGCCATCTCATTTAAACAACGCATTTTTTAAAGCTGTAAAATAACTATTTCGAGTCTCTTTTGAGAGCTGAGCTTTGGGTATAAATTCAAAGCCATGAAATCCTCCTTGGATTACAGAGAAATCTACAGCTACTCCCGCCTCTTTCAGACGCTCAGCATAAATCCGATTTTCATCAACGAAGAGATCCTCGGAACCCACCCCCATGTATGTTGATGGGAGAGACGCTAAATTGTCGGCGCGAGCGGCGGCGGCATAAGGAGATACCGGAATCATATCTCCTTTGTCACCAAGGTAAGCTCTCCAACCCCGCAAATTACACTCACGATTCCATACTCTAGTATCTGTTATAGAATAACTCGAGGGAGTCATATTACGGTCATCTAGCATCGGACAAAATAATAATTGGAAAGTTAAATTTACCTCGCCACGATCACGTGCTGCCAACGCTAGTCCTGCTGCCAGCCCACCTCCAGCACTAGCACCACCAACTGCTATCCTTTTGTCATCTACCCCAAGTCTTGAGGCATGTTCAAAGAGCCATAAAAGAGCTGTATAAGAGTCATCCAAGGCAGCAGGGAATGGAAACTCAGGGGCTAGACGATAGTCGACTGACAAAACAATACAACCTACTGCCTGAACTATTTGACGAACAACGTGATCATCATGTTCAATTCCTCCCAAGCAATATCCACCCCCATGTAACCAAATTAACGCCGGCAATTCACCAAAATCTTTCAAAGGTCGGTACAATCTTACTTTTACCGAAGCTCCATCTTTGACAAGCACATTGAAGTCTTCAGATTTAACATCATGAATTGGAGTTAATTTCGCGATTCTTTTTCTCATTATTTCAAGGGAGAGAACTCGAGTTGCAGGCAGATCATCCCAAATATTAATCTCCGGAAACTTCTCTAAGTAACCTAAGAGCTCCTTATCTACTTTGCTTAAATCCATAAATCAAACCACATCACTTTGATAAAAATTTACTATAATATTCCCCAGAAAAGACTATACCAAATTTGGCTTTATTTTTTTTCCTGACATCTGAGATTGTGTGCATGATCTTGGAATCAAAATACAAAAATCCTAATCTAATATCATAAAAATTGATGATTCTAGATGCTGGCCTTTCCATCGTTGAATCGTATTGACACTTAGTTGGTTTAAATCAGATAAACTAAGTGTAAGTGAGGCTTTGTAAGCTTAATCTCAGTATAACTAATCAGTGAGTTCGATTAGATTGCGAAATAAATCGATCGATTCTGGGTTAGCGAGAGCGTCAACATTCGTAATCGGCTCATTGTGCAGGATCTTACGAACAGCTAGCTCAGCTGTTTTCCCATTCATTGTCCTCGGGATATCAGCTACAGCAATTATTTTTTTTGGCACATGCCGAGGAGTAGTTTCCTCCCTAATCGTCGAACATATCGAGGAACATAACTCGGCTGTCATCTCAACTCCTTCTCTTAATACCACAAATAAAATTACACGCTCATCACCCTCCCGAACCTGGCCAACACACACATAATCTAATAACTCATCAAACACCTCTAATTGTCGATATATTTCTGCAGTTCCAATCCTTACTCCAGCTGGATTTAGGGTGGAATCAGATCTACCGTGAATCACAATCCCCAAACGAGAATTAATCTCAGCATTGTCACCCTGCGCCCAAATCCCGGGGAACACAGCAAAGTATGTCGCTAAGTACTTCTTATTTTGTTTATCATCCCAGAAATAAATAGGGGCACTTGGAAAAGGTTTTGTGCACACTAGCTCACCCTTTTGCTCCCTCACCGAATTGCCATATTCATCCCAAACCTCGACAGCCATACCTAATCCAATGCACTGAATTTCTCCTTCCCAGACCGGTAGACAAGGGTTGCCCAGAACAAAACACGAAATTATGTCAGTACCTCCTGAAATTGACGCCAGAGAAATATTGGATTTTACGTTTCGGTAGACATATCTGAAGCTTCTGCTGGACAGCGGTGAACCGGTAGAAAGTACACTCCTTAAACCTTTAATATTATGGGTTTCACTTGGTTTGACGCCGTGCCTTTCTAGCGCAGCCAGGTATTTTGCGCTCGTGCCAAAAACTGTGACTTTCTCTTCCTCAGCTAAATCGAACAATGATTTTGGCATCGGATAAAATGGAGAGCCATCGAACAAAACTAATGTCACTTCAGAGGCAAGGGCACTCACCAGCCAATTCCACATCATCCAACCGCATGTAGTGAAAAAGAACATCCTATCATTTGAGGTTAAATTTACGTGGAGACGATGTTCTTTGAGATGTTGAATCAGCGTACCGCCAGCACCATGCACTATACATTTTGGAGCTCCAGTTGTTCCGGAAGAGTACATAATGAATAAGGGGTGATCAAAGGGAAGCTGCTCGAAAACAAGTTTGGGCGTATTTTTCGTAACTAAAAAGTTTTCAAAAATAATACCTAACCCGTCAGTTCCCGCAGTTTTGAAAATGCCTATTACTGGTACTATCACGAGGCATTGGATACTCTTTAATTGTTTACAGAGCTCTTTAACAAGTTGAGAGCAATTCACAGTTTTACCATTATAAAAGTACCCATCACAAGCGATTAATAGTTTCGGCTTAATTTGTCCGAACCTATCTACCACCCCACTGAGGCCAAAATCGGGAGAGCAAGACGACCAAATGGCTCCAATGCTGCTTGCCGCGAGCATTGAAATAATCGACTCAATAACGTTTGGTAGTAAGCCGGCAACCCGATCGCCATTAGTCACTCCCTTGCGCCTCATCGCTGCCGCACATTGCTCAACTCGTCGGTACAACTGCTGATATGTAATTGTGGTGCGAGTTCCATTCTCCAGACGTCCAATAACAGCAACTTTTTCTTCAGAAGTCCGAAGCAAATTCTCAGCATAATTGAGCCTTGCGCCAGAAAACCATCTTGCTCCGGGAAATTTATCTCCCTCAACTAGGACTCGTGTAAAATTGACTGATGATTTTATTCCTGTATGAGTCCATACCGCCGACCAAAAATTTTCTGGATCGTCAATAGACCATTTATGTAATTCGTTATAATTGGAAAAGCGCACCGAATGTGTGTCAGAAAGTGTTTCCATAAATCTTTGGAGATTGGAATTCATGATCTGCTCTTGCGTCGGTTTCCAAAGCAATTTACCTGATTCTTCTGACATTGCCTGATCCAATATAAGCATTAGGAAAAGTGTAAACCCCTCTCGAGCACCCTTCAACGAATTTAACCATTAATTCTACTTATGATTTCCCATTAAAACTCAAATAACGAAATTTCTTATTAACATTTAGGTAGAGCAAACCCCGGTAATCGGTTTACACTTGCAACAAACTTTTCAACAAGGATCCTAGCTAATTATGCCAAGTATGGACATCGTATCTGAGGTTGATGCCTCTGAGATTCTAAACGCAACAGATAATTCAAACCGAGAAATATGCTCTCGCTTTGATTTTCGGGGCGTTGATGCAACATTCGATTATGCTAAAGAACAAGTCATTGCGAGGGCCGAAGCTGAATTCCAATGTCAACAGCTACTGGATATTTTTCGTGCTCAGTTGATAAAAAGGAAAGTTGATCCACGTGCGATGTCATTCGATGAAAAAGCTCTTCATAGAGGAAAAATATTTTCCATACCCATTACATTTAAACAGGGCATCTCAAACGACGTCTGTAGGAAAATTGTAAAACTCATAAAAGACTCAAAATTGAAGGTTCAATCACAAATTCAGGGTGATCAGGTACGAGTATCTGGGAAAAAAAGGGACGATCTGCAAAAAATTATGTCTATTGTCCGAGAAGTTGATCTTGAGCAACCCTTCCAATTTAAAAATTTTAAAGATTAATTTATGTTTCGTGGATAACAAATATAGTTAGGTGCCGTCGCCTTCAATATTTAAGAAATTGCATTAATAAAAAGCCGTCGATTTTGTCATCAAAACTCGGCTATCCGCAATATGAATGAAATGTGCTGCCCGATTCATAAAGCTCTCTTTAACATTGCCTGCAATGATATATACCCTACTCAAAGTGGTCTTTATAAATACGAGAAAACGGCGTTTCGGCGCCTTACTCAATAATGACATATCGTTCCTCATGGTTCGGGATTTTCGTATGCTTTTTCATCTTCCAGACTCAAAGTTTTCAATTAGTTTCATATTAAGAATTCTCCATAATTTGTCCAACTCCCTTTGAAAGTTACTAAGAAGCTGCCACATTTCGAGAGATACAGGCCCGCAATCCATCTCATCAAGCGAAAATTCATTTCCAAATAAGGAAACCCAATCATATGCCGGATGCCCCATTGCTGCATATTCCCAGTCTAAAAAATGTACTCCACCATCGCTCACTAACACATTTTCTCGCACAAGATCATGATGACATAGACTAGGTGCCCAATCTTCAGAATCAATATATTCAGCTAAAGAAAGTAGTTGACTTATGTCAACGAGCTGTAGCTGCTCGCGCATTAATTGTTTAAGATAACTTTCACAATGAATGAGATAACTGAATCGTCGCTCATGACTGCTAAAAAAAGATGATATTTCTTTCAAGTTTTTTTTTATTTGTGACCTCAAATGTGGATTTTCTAACATTGCCTTTGTCAATTTTGCTCCATTGATATACTCGCTTACCATTACTTTGTCATTTATATACAAAACTTTTGGCACTAATTTTGAATCGGCCAGTAGAGTCAAAATATCTATTTCTCTTGATCTATCGATACCCAGCAGACTGGCATGGGCACAATTTACTCGAACTACAGCTCGCTGGTCGGCGGCTGCGACCAAGAAACTATGATTTGTAAGTCCGTCAGAAAGCTTACACTGAACTACAGGCCTGAAATCCAGATGACATCGGTTAGTGCGATTCCAGCTCCGCCACCGATACAGCGTCTGCTGAAGAATGTTGTTTACTCTCTCGTTGATAAATACTTCTCCATTGAAAATAACCCGCGACAGACAGTGCAGTGTACATAGCAAAAAGAACAGCTGTTTGATACAACTCGCGATCAACATACAAGAATATAGACAAGCTATTTATAACGACCCAGTACAGCCAGTTCTCTAGCACCTTCCTAGCAACCATAAAAGTCGTAATTACGCTTCCCCATGTAGTCAGTGAGTCCAAATATGGAAGGCGGGCGCTTGTATTTATGCTGAGCAAAACACCAGAGACTGCGGTCAGAAGGCATATCAGACTAACAACCTTGATATGGAGATTTAATGTCCAACTTTTTATTTTTAACCCCTCAGCTGCGAATTTGGAAGTACTCCAACAAACCCATCCATAGAGAGCCATCAACACATAGTAAATATTTAAGGCAGACTCCATGTACAAGTTTACATCCTGAAAGATCCACACATATAACGCCGTGCTGAAGAATGCAAAGTGCCAACAATAGATGTTTTCGCGCATTGCTAAAAACAAGTAAGCAATTGCACAGAGCACTGCTAATGTCTCCAAACTAAGCCAAGCTAGCATCCCCTATAAGGCCTCGTAACCCGGAATAATTTTGACGACATACACTGCCATGTGATACTCACAATAGCAATCAGCGATCGTCTTTTGGACGGCTTCCATCGCCCATACGAAGTCACCCTGCACAACTGTACTAGTCGGAAAAGTAGAAATCTTGAGGTTATCGAAGCGATTAATTCGCTCTATAAAACCCTTTATCGGAGTAATAAATTTCTTCCGGTTAGGGTACATACTAATGTCAATTGTGACCTGCATTCCAAATACCTCAAGTAATTAATCTATTTGCACAGAAAATTAAAAAAATCTATAGCTCGCACTCAAGCCTAACACTCTAGGTTCTCCAAACTGGAAATAAGAGTCAGCTTCGTAAAACTTTCGGGGATCATTTCCGAAACGAAATCCCCTAATAATTGTCGTTTCATCAAAAAGATTACGTGCCCAAAATGCTACTGTCCAAGCTCCGCCGTCATAAGTCACGTTCGTATTGACCAACTGGTATGCCTGAGATCGGGTGCTGTGGCTTGAAGATAAGTAAAAGTCATCCTTACCCTCCACCTCGACCGTCCACACCCAATTGTCAGCCATTTTGACGTCAACACTAATATCGAATTGGTAGCTCGGCGCGTGCGCCTGCTCTCGGCTATTTAAAGAACCAGACAAAGGGGTATCATATTCAGTCCTTAATAGACCCAAAGATCCAGAAAGTGTCGCCACGTCGGTAGCAATCCAAACAAATTCCAGCTCTAGTCCGTAATTGCTACCTTGAGCCGAATTACCTAAATAATCGATGAAATCACTTGCATTGCTATCAGCCCGGGGTTGGATAAGTGATTGTTTAATTTGTATATCTCTACGCTCTTGATAGAACAGCGCAAATTGTGTGTTCAATTTATCCTGTAACCACGACCTTTTGAGTCCTGTCTCAAGGTTCCACATAAATTCGGTATCAAACTCACGCTCCTCAGGTGCTAGATCAGGGTCACTGTTGACACCGCCCGCCTTGTAACCACGAGATATCAAGCCATATACCAAACTGCCTCCATCTATCTTGTATTGCAGGGATACTCTTCCGCCCCACAAGTCCTCAGCTACATTATGCTTGACTGCGTCAGTATCAACATAAGTTGCGTCCCGTTTCTCATACCTAATACCACTCAGCAAGTTCAGCCTTGAGGAGATATCTGTGGAGATTTGTCCATAAACTGCACTATTTCTCGTGTCGAAAGTGCTCGAAAAATCGCTGATGTTATAAGTGTACTCTCTTATCAAAGTTTCACTCTGCTGTCGAGAGTAGATGCCAAATACCCAAGATAATGGTTTACCCAGTACTACGGCTGGTCGACTTGAGACTAACCGAAGATCAATTTTACTATTTACATGATCTCTCAAATAGTTATCCTGTGAATTATATTCCCAACCAGAACACTCCAGACCCTCACAAATAGAGGGATGAGCCCAGTCCTCGTCATAGCCATACTCAAGATCGCTCCTAACGCGACTCATCATACCAATCAGCTTAAAATTTTCATTTAAATCCCAAGAAGTGTCTATACCCAGAGCATTAGATTTTTGTCGATCATGACCTGGCTTATCCGACAGGGTTGTACGGGTATTATCTAAAGAAAATCCATCATAGCCATTGTCGGCGTCCACATGAAAAATCGTTAGCTTCGTTGTTAAATCGTTACTAATAGTCCATTTAGTAATTAATCTAAGACTCAATTCATCAATATCGTCGGTATCATCACGCCGGAGATAATCATTAGTTATGAAGCCATCACTATTGTGACTTTGAATGGACACCCTGTACCCAGCGCTATCGTCAATGGGACCGCCTGCTGCTGCGGCAAGCGTGTTGGAATTATAGGTCCCGGAAGTCAAGGAAAGAGTTCCCTCCATATCATCAGTTGGCTGATAAGATTTAAGGTTAATTAATCCAGCCAAAGCATTTGCTCCAAAAAGCGTCCCCTGAGGTCCTCGAAATATTTCAATCTGCCTAATATCCATTGTCGTCGCGGCGCCGGCTATACCAGTAAAGTCTATACCGTCTATTGCTATCCCAACTGACGGATTCACAGGCTCGATAAATTGACTACGTTCTCCAATCCCTCTAATTTGAACAAAACGTCCCCTTGATGCACCACTTGCAAAGTTAACATTCGGGGACAGATTGAGGATCTGTTCAAGGTGCGTCGCCTGCCGGCGGTTGATATCTTTGCTCGACAAAACAGTCACACTATTAGAAAACTCCGATAGTGCCGCATCTCGAAAATCTGAAGTTATGATTACCTCCTCCAACTCAGTTGCGAGGGAAAATAAAGAGACAAACATACTCATTGGCGCGACAACAGAGTATCTCATTACGGAAGAAAAAACTGCGAAATAAAAAGGGATCACACACGTTTTCATTAGGAGCCTCAGTAGCAAAAAATCTAGAGACCAAAAAAATGAACGGCGCAAATAGAGAATATCCTATTCCTCCGCCGGCATTATCCGGGTCAGGTTCGAAGGGTACATCTCAGACTCAACAAGCCGCCCCTTAGGAAAAACAAGCGTACCATTCTTGTCTTACTTAAATCAAGAATATTGAACGACTGAAGTAGTTAATCGAGCAGTTTTCGACCGCGATTGTTAGGCTTATAGTGACAATATACGTGGTGGTTTTTACCGAGGCTTTGCCAATTGTACTTCTACTATTGGAATGCCAAGTATGCAAACATTCGCCTCCAAAATTGGAAGCTATTTAACAACGACCAGTTCTAATAATCTGTGCAGCACTTGAGATCTTTGTAATGACGTAAGAGTCATCACCCTCCGACAAATGTCATCTACCTGATCGACAACTCCAGTTGCTTCAACCGAGTTTGTTTCAACTGTTCCTAACATGTCGGTTTCAGAATTATAAAGATATTCCGGAGTGACATTCAAAAACTTTGCGATCCTTACAACAGAATCCCGACGCAAATCGACTGTTGTTTGACTTAAAATCCTGTTGATCGTTGGTTGAGGAACCCCGGCGCCCCTTGATAATGAGCTTTGTGATAATCCCCTCTCCCGCATCAACACAGCAAGCTGCTTTCTAATACTATTTTCCATATTTACCCCTCTCCTCGAATTGCGTAAATTTGTGTCAAGTCTGTTGGATTGTTTTTCTATAGACTCTTTTCCGCAAATGATAACATAAGTGCCTCATCTGGGTGCAAGTCAAGCTTGGTACGATTACACTTAACAAGCTCAGAAACCAGTTTGAAATGCATGCACTTATTGACTCATCAGTCTGTTAATTAATTACCCATCGATAAGGTTTATTATATTTCAATTCGCCCGGTTATTAATTCTTCAACTACAGCAGGCTCTGCCAAAGTTGAAGTGTCACCGAGTTCGTGAATTTCTCCAGCGGCGATTTTACGGAGAACGCGACGCATGATCTTTCCGGATCTCGTCTTTGGAAGACTGGGCGCCCACTGTATTATATCTGGCTTCGCTATAGGACCAATTTCTCGTGCGCACAACGCTACGAGTTCACTCTTCAACTCGTCCGTCAATGTGACAGATGACATTGGCGTTACAAAACAATATATGCCTTCCCCTTTTATCTTGTGAGGGCAACCAACTACTGCTGCTTCCGCAATTTTTTCATGTAAAACTATTGCGCTCTCTACCTCCGCCGTGCCCATTCTGTGGCCAGATACATTCAGCACATCATCCACTCTTCCTGTAATCCAGTAGTCGCCATCCGAATCGCGGCGTGCACCATCCCCCGTGAAATAATATCCTTGAAAAGGTCCGTAATAAGTATCGATACAACGCTGATGATCTCCAAAAATAGTCCTTATTTGCGAGGGCCAAGAGGCTTTGATCATCAGTAGGCCCTCCCCCTCTCCCGAAATTTCATTCCCATCGGGATCTAACAGAGTTGGTTCGATTCCAAAAAATGGTTTAGTGGCAGATCCCGGTTTTAATGCTGTGGCTCCGGGAAGCGGAGTTAACATATGCGCTCCTGTTTCAGTCTGCCACCAAGTGTCCACAATGGGACAGCGAGAATCACCCACTTTTTTGTAGTACCAATCCCATACCTCAGGGTTGATTGGCTCTCCCACAGTGCCCAAAATCCGTAAAGAATTGCGCGATGACATTTCTAGCCAACGATCACCAGCTCCCATAATTGTTCTGATAGCAGTTGGGGCGGTATAAAATTGATTAACCTTGTATTTATCAACCACTTGCCAAAAACGAGACATATCAGGGTAACTTGGTACGCCCTCAAATATAAGCGTTGTGCCTCCATTGCATAGAGGACCATAAACGGTGTAACTATGTCCGGTGATCCAACCAACATCAGCCGTACACCAATAAATATCCCCATCCCTATAGTCAAAGGTATACTTGTGAGTCATTGCTGACATCAAAAGATATCCGCCTGTGCTATGAACCACTCCCTTTGGTTTCCCAGTCGATCCCGAAGTGTATAGAATAAATAATGGGTCCTCAGCATCCATCTCCTCAGGCTTACAGTGGGTATCAACACCTTGCATTACAGACTCATAGTTCACATCTCGACCCTTTACCCAATTTACAGGTGCATCTGTTCTGTTTATAACAATGCAGCTGTGAACAGCAGTACAAGACTCTAGAGCCTGATCTACGTTGGCTTTCAATGGAATCTTTTTCCCGCCTCTGAAGCCCTCTACTGCAGTAATGACTACGCGACAATCGGCGTCTAATATTCTATCTTTTAGGGATTCTGGAGAGAATCCTGCAAAGACAACTGAATGAACTGCTCCAATTCTCGCACACGCCAGCATTGCAAAAACTGCTTCGGGGATCATTGGAAGGTATATACAAACCCGATCTCCCTTCGAAACTCCCAGCGTCCTCAGTACATTACCGAAACATGACACCTTTTTGTGAAGCTCACTATAAGTTATGACAGCATCATTTCGCGGCTCATCTCCCTCCCATAGCAACGCAGCTTGGTGACTTCGCTCTGGCAAATGACGATCGATACAGTTAGTCGCTGCATTTAACTTACCACCTTCAAACCAACGAGCATTACCACGAAAAAAATCGGAAGTACTTACATTATTCCATGGCCTACTCCAGCTTATGAATTTCTTTGCTTGATCTCCCCAAAAAGACAAAGGTTGCTCAATAGAATGGACATACATACTTTGGTATGTTGCTTCATCGATAAACGCCTCTTTGCTCATATAGGCGGAAACGGGGTAGATTTGCGTGTCAGACATTTTCGGGATCCTTCTTCTCTAAACGAAAACAAACTCCAAATTTAATGAAACAGTGGTACGTGTCCGTTTAAAACAAATTTTCTGTAAAAAAATTACAATGTTCAAAAAAATTTACAATTTGATCTTTTCCAATTGACTTAAAACAACTATTATTATTTTAACAGGTATAGTATTTATCTCACAATTTTTGAAATTTCATCACTCAAAGGTCTCTCTTGTATGATCAATATAGCAATAAATGGGTTTGGCCGTATAGGTCGGAATATCTTACGGGCTTTTTATGAGCGACCTGACTTACGAGAGAGAATTCGCATCATTGCCGTAAACGATTTGGGTGACATATCTATTAATGCTCACCTACTCAAATATGACACAGTGCACGGCCGTTTCAACTATGAAGTCGGTACAGTGGATAACTACCTCGATATTGAACAAGATCGTATTCACTGGTTTTCTGAAAAAGATCCGAGTCAACTCCCGTGGGCCGAATTAGATATTGATATTGTCTACGAGTGTACCGGTGTTTTTACCAGTAGAAAGGCTGCTGCCACGCATTTAAAATCCGGAGCACGGCAGGTATTAATATCTGCTCCCGGGGAAAATGCAGATGCGACGATCGTCTTTGGGACAAACCATCACACGCTCTCAGCCTCTCATAAAATCGTGTCAAATGCGTCTTGTACCACTAATTGTTTGGCTCCGTTAGTACAACCACTACACGAGAAATTAGTGTTAAAAGAAGGTTTTATGACCACTGTGCATGCATATACTAATGATCAGCAATTAAGCGACGTATATCATGCCGATGTGTATAGGGCTCGATCTGCAACACAATCTATGATCCCCACAAAAACGGGAGCAGCAAAAGCAATCGGCCTAGTCATCCCTGATTTAGTAGGGAAACTTAATGGTTTAGCTATCAGAATTCCAACTATCAACGTTTCTCTGGTTGATCTTACGTTCAATGCGGGACGTGACACAAATGTGGACGAGGTAAATCAAATAATGCAAACAGCAGCCGCTGCTGACCAGAATGGAGTACTTGACTACTGTGTCGAGCCGCTCGTTTCTACTGATTTTAACCACTGCAGTTACTCTTGCACCTTTGACGCTGCACAAACTTCCGTGAACGGATCATTGGTAAAGGTGATGGCCTGGTATGATAATGAGTGGGGCTTCTCAAATCGGATGCTCGATACAAGTATTGCAATGTCAGAGAAGATGTTTTAATGCCCCGAAGGACAAAAATTGTCGCTACCTTAGGGCCAAAAAGTAATGACAAAGCCTCTATAAAAAATTTAATCCAATCAGGAGTAAACGTTTTCAGGCTAAACTTTTCTCATGGTAACCCAGAGGATCATAAAAATACTGCTTCTCTAATTCGCACAATCTCTGGTGACCTTGAAATACCCACGGCAATCCTCTGCGATATGCAAGGACCAAAAATACGTATTGGAGAGTTCATGAATGACGCTCCGATATTTCTTTCGGTAAATCAAAGATTCCGTTTAGACAGTGAGATTGGTAAAAAAAATGGCCACCAACATAGTGTACATTTGGAGAAAATCTATCTCGATGATCTTCTGGAGGGTGATCAGCTGTTACTTGACGATGGTCGCATTTTGCTCAAAATAGAGAGCAAACAACCAAACGCTGTCGAATGCGTTGTTCTCAACGGTGGTGTCTTGTCAGGTAATAAAGGTGTTAACAAGTTCGGTGGTGGTTTGTCAGCGGCCGCACTAACACCGAAAGATAGGAGCGACATAAGAGTGGCCGCAGCAATTGGCACTGACTATTTGGCGATTTCTTTCGTACGCTCCAAAAATGACATAGAGGAAACTCGAACACTATTAACAGGAGCTGGTAGCAATGCCCATATAATCGCAAAAATTGAACGAGCCGAGGCCATCAAAGAGGACAACTTAGCAGGGATCATAAATTCTGCCGACGGATTGATGGTAGCGCGCGGTGATCTCGGAGTTGAGATCGGTGACGCGAACTTAATGGCCGTTCAGAAACAACTTATCGACGCGGCTAACAATGCAAATCGGGTAGTAATTACCGCAACACAAATGATGGAATCAATGATCACAACGCCTGTTCCTACCAGAGCTGAGGTGTTCGATGTAGCAAACGCGGTGCTTGATGGCACTGATGCTGTGATGCTGTCTGCAGAAACGGCAGTCGGAAAATATCCAGTCGAAACCGTTCAGGCAATGGCTAGGGTAATCGAAGGAGCAGAAAAATATCCCCTTGCTCAACGCTCGACGCATAGGATTAACGAAACATTTACTAGGATAGATGAGTCGGTAGCCCTTGCAACGATGTATATAGCGAACCATTTGGAGGATGTATCTGCAATTATCTGCATGACAAAAACCGGCTTTACTCCATTAATTATGTCCCGAATCAACTCTTCTATGCCAATTTATGCGATGGCGCAAAAAGAGGGAACCAGTGAAATAACTGCACTTTACAAGGGTGTATTTCCTATACCTTTTGAGACTGACATGCTCCCTACCCAAGAGATAAAACTGAGGGCGATAGAAAAATTAAGGAGTAGAGGCGCGGTTAATAGCGGCGATGTAGTTCTTATAACTCGCGGGGACATTATAGATTTGGGTGGCAGCACTAACGGGTTGCAAGTTATCCGGATTGAAGACTAAACGTAGAAGCTCATCGAGTAATTTAATCGCAATAAAAAATCTCTACATTAGTAAGCTTTTGTTGTAAAACAGACCTTATTGGGAACTCATATATATCCCGCCCTGCTAAAACTTTCTCTAACATATGAAATTTAGATTGACCGGCAAGATGAACAAATACGGAGGCACTCCTCAACAACCTAGGGAGAGTTAAAGTCATTCTCTCATGCGGCGCTGCAACAGGCGATGTTGCCAAACAGTCCAACCCAGAGTCCATATCAAGGCCTTTTGCCAAGTTTGCCATTCCAGGAAATAATGAGGCTGTATGTCCGTCATCACCCATACCAAGGACGACAACACTGAACATGCCGACCTGTTTCAAACACCCAGCAAGCTCTTTTTGACCACGTCGCGCTGACGCTGCCATGTTTTTAAGCGGTATAAAGGACGCATCGGCGGCACAGCGAGTCAATAAATGCTCACGAACTAATCTTTCGTTGCTATCAGAGTGTGAAGCATCAAGCCACCTCTCATCAGCCAGCGTAACAGATACTCGATCCCAAGCAATGTCCTGCTCGGCCAGCTGTTTAAAGAACCCAACCGGGGTTCTTCCCCCTGAAACAACTGCAGTGGCGCGACCATTTAACTTAATGTCAGTTTCAAGATGGTCTGCGACCCGAAGAGCTAGAGCAACATCTAAGTCATGTCGAGTAAGAAACTTCTTGGTCATGCGCCGCCCTCATACCAACTTCGCCCGTCACGTTCTATCAGAATCTCAGCCTTTGGAGGACCCCATGATCCAGCACCATAAGGCTTTACCCCGACATTTTTCTCTCTCCATGCCGAAATCAATTCATCACACCATCTCCAAGATGCCTCAATTTCCTCACGACTTACAAATAACCACTGGTTACCATTAATCACTTCGAGAAACAGACGCTCATAAGCATCAGCTATTCGAACACTACCAGAGTCACTTAAAAAGTCCAAATTAAGGATTTGCCTCTCAATGCCCAAAGGCTCTTCAAGACTATGTTTCTTGGAGACCATCTCTAGTTCGATACCCTCATTAGGTTGCAAACGAATTACCAATCTGTTTCGTGCACCATCTTGTCCACCACTAAAAATAGTATGTGGACTTTCTTTGTAAGTTATAATAACTCTAGTAACCTTCTTCCCCATACGCTTCCCAGTGCGTAAGTAAAAAGGGACCCCTGCCCACCTCCAATTATCAACATAGGCCTTGAGAGCAACGAAAGTTTCTGTGCTGCTATCCCCTGATTCTCTACCCTCCTCCTCAAGATAACCAACCACTGGCTCACCGTTTATCCATCCAGCATCATATTGCCCACGCACCGCATCCTGCAGGACGGAATCACTACTTATCGGCCTCAATGCACGCATTAACTTAACTTTTTCTGCTCGGATTTCGTCTGCCTCAAGCGAATTAGGAGGCTCCATTGCAACCATACATAACAACTGCAGCAGATGGTTTTGCACCATGTCTCGGAGCTGACCCACAGAGTCATAGTAACCCCATCTACCCTCAATACCGACAGTTTCAGCCGCCGTAATCTGCACGTGATCGATACAAGTATTATCCCATTGGCTGTGAATAACACGATTTGCAAAGCGTAATGCCAAAAGATTTTGCACTGTTTCCTTACCCAAATAGTGATCGATTCTATAGATATTTCTTTCATGAAAGTACTTGCCCACTTCATCATTGACCTCTTGAGAACTTATAAGGTCGTGTCCGATTGGCTTTTCAAGCACGATTCTCGTCTGCGGATCTATGCATCCCGCCCCATTAAGATGGCCACTGATAGGTCCATACAAACTAGGCGGAGTAGCAAAATAATAGATGACCGTCCGTTTTCGCACCAACCATTGAAAGAGATCTTCAAAATCTCTCTTTTTCGTAAAATCCACCTTAAGAAAATGGAGGCGCCGGCTAAAAGATTTCCATGACCCACTATCCAATCCCTCCACGAGCATCGCGTTTTGCATAGTTTTCTCAAGCTTAGAAACAAATTCTTTACTAGTTTGTGATCTGCGCGCCAAAGCAAGGATCCGAACATTATCTTCTAGCAAGCCAGCATGATGAAGCCGATATAATGCCGGAAACAACTTTCTATTAGCTAAATCGCCGGACGCACCAAAAATTATTAAATCAGTATTTTTTGACATTTTCTTACTTGCCTCACAAAAAAATAACTTTTTAAAATTATGAACAAACCGATCGAGCTTGGCTCGCCAACTGTTCTATTTCAGACCACTTTTTTTCTCTAACTAGATCCTTAGGGGCAACCCACGAACCCCCAACCGAAAGTACATTCTCAAGCACCAAATATTCAGCAATGTTTGCTAAATTAACCCCTCCTGTCGGACAAAACTTTAACCCTGGAAACGGCCCCATCAATGCTTTAATAAAATGAACGCCCCCAACAGCATGGGCAGGGAACAATTTAAAATCACGATATCCATATTGCATGCCTTCCATTAACTCGGATACCGTTGACACTCCAGGAAGTAATGGAATTGACGCCCGCTGTCCAGCTTCTAAAAGGCTCGGTGTAGATCCAGGTGATACCATATAACTACATCCTAAGTCTTGTGACAGGAAAATCTGCTGCTCATTACACACAGTCCCTGTGCCAATAATGGCCTCAGGCACGGCTTTAACGATATTTCTGATACCATCAACGGCAGCATCTGTTCGCAACGTAACTTCTATTGCAAAAATACCCCCGGAAACGAGTGCCTCGGCAAGTGGCACAGCGTCCTCACTATGCTCAAGTGTTATTACAGCAATCAGCGGATGTTCTTCTAACAACTTACGCATAAGTTAACTCCCTATCAGCTCTCAATTTTTTTGCCGCACCAACCAAACCTAAGTTAGTCTTAGTAATTAAATAGACGGGAATTGGCGCTAGGTAACTAGCGAAGCGGCCTTTGTTCTCGAAAGCGCGACGAAACCCACTTTCTACAAAAGACTGCTTAAACCGAGGAACAATCCCACCGGAAATATAGACTCCCCCGCGAGCTCCATAAGTAAGAGCCAAATTACCAGCAGTTGACCCAAGTATTTCACAAAATAAGGATACTGTGAGCTTCGATATTGCGCATGACCCATGATTACTGGCTTGCACCACCTCTGCCGGACTAACAAAACTTGGGTGCTCACTGTGACTAAGACAAAGCGCTGAATAAATATTCATCAAACCATTACCAGACAGCAATCGCTCCAGAGAGACACGTTCGTATTTGGTTACAAGATAATTTAGTAACGACCTCTGTAAATCGCCTACCGGTGCAAAATCAGCATGTCCTCCTTCACTATCAATGACATGATAGCCCTTCTTAGAGGGCACGATAGCTGAAACACCAAGACCCGTCCCAGGCCCCAAAATCGCCATCGGTAAGCTAGCAAGATGTGATCCTCCTCCAATCTTTATGTGATCGGACAACTTGAGCTCCGATATTCCATGCGCTATTGCTGCGAAATCATTGATTATGGTCAGCTCTTGACATCCAAGAATGCATAGCAATTCGGTCTTAGAGAATTTCCAGTGGCTATTTGTAAAACTAATGTGCTCGTTATCCGCAGGACATGCTACCGCAAAACAAATTCGGTGAGGAGAGTGGTTTAAACCTAAAGAGGTTCCCACTTGAGTCAGCAATGTAGAAATCACCTGACTAAATTTGGGGTATTCAAGCACAGAGTGATTAAATTCTTTTATTATCTTATTTTCTTCCCCTTGTATGACCCCAAATCTCGCATTGGTTCCACCAATATCAGCCACTAAATCCCATGGAACAGCCATACTTATTGGACCTCCGCAAATAGGTATGATGCTCCTTGTTCTGCATTACCGATATTTTCCCTATTAATCGCAAATAACTCTCTTCCACACCCATACTGATTCTGTCGTGGGGAAAAGGGAGTGTCTCTTTGCATTATAAGATCAAGATCACCAATCACAGCTAACTCGCCTTTCTCGGCATCAAGCCGAATCACATCACCATCTTCCAAGAATCTAAGCAGCCCACCATCGTCCGCCTCTGGTACCAAATGTATAGCTGCAGGAACTTTACCGGATGCTCCCGACATTCGACCATCAGTGACGAGTGCGACTCGATGACCTCGATCCTGCAGAATCCCCAAGTAAGGAGTAAGTTTATGCAATTCTGGCATCCCGCGAGCTCTGGGCCCTTGATATCTGACTACCACAATACAATCCCGATCTAATTCACCTGCCTCAAACAGTGTCTGAAGATCATTTTGGTCCTCAATTACCACAATTGGCGCCTGAACAAAACGGTGCTCCACCGCTACTGCTGATATTTTTATGATACATCGACCCAAATTTCCTGACATCAATCGTAATCCACCCTCTTTTGCGAAAGGATCGCTAATACTCGCCAAGACAGTCTCATCGTGAGATTTTGATGGAGACTCACGCCATCTTAAAGAACACTCATCCAAAAAAGGTTCTTTTACAAAATCTTCAAATGTATTTCCCCAAACCGTTGCCGCATCAGGATGCATATAGCCCGCCGCTAATAGTTGTCTAAACAAACAGCTGGTGCCGCCCGCGGCGTGAAAATGATTTACATCCGCTTGACCATTAGGATAGATCTTTGTCATTAAGGGAACTGCTGCTGAAAGATCTGCAATGTCTGACCAATCCATTAAAATACCCGCCGACCTCGCGATGGCCACTAAATGCATGGTATGGTTTGTCGATCCCCCTGTTGCTAAAAGAGCAATCGTAGCATTGACGATAGCGCGTTCATCTACCACTTTGCCTACTGGTCGAAAATCATTACCAAGTGACGTGATCTTACAAACTTGCTGAACCGCCTCTTTTGTAAGTGCCTCTCTTAGAGGATTATCGGGATTGATGAAAGAACTTCCTGGCAACTGCAATCCAAGAGCCTCCAGCACTACTTGGTTGCTATTCGCAGTTCCGTAAAAGGTACAAGTTCCATGACTATGGTACGAATCAGACTCTGCCTGTAAAAGTCGGTTTCGATCTATCTTACCCTCGGCAAACAGCTGGCGTATACGTTGTTTTTCCTTATTAGGTAATCCTGATTCCATAGGACCCGCCGGGATGAAAATAGCGGGTAAGTAGCCAAAGCTGAGAACACCCATCAACAAACCAGGTACAATCTTGTCACAAATACCCAGCGAGACTACGCCATCAAACATCTGATGGGATAGAGCCAATGCCGTACATTGAGCAATAAGATCTCGGCTTAACAAACTCAATTCCATCCCATCTTGTCCCTGAGTGACTCCGTCGCACATAGCGGGTACACCTCCAGCAACTTGACCCGTACAGCCAACCTCGCGTAGCGCTTGTTTTATCTTATCGGGATAACTAGCGTAAGGCTGATGCGCGGACAACATATCATTGTAGGCAGTCACTATTGCAATGTTAGCGGCTTCCATGAGCCGAATACTCTCCTTGTCGGTTTTGGAACATGCAGCGAAACCGTGAGCAAGGTTACCGCAACTTAGCTTTCCACGTTCGGGACGATTACCAAAGTCCTGATCTAGTTGCCGAAGATATTCAGCGCGTAGATCCCGGCTACGGTCAACCAGTCGAGCAGTTACAGAGGCGACTAATGGTTTGAGGGTTGTCATATTCAATCTCCTTTCGAAATTTGCTTAAAGTAGCGGAATCACTCGTCGGCAAATTTAACCCGTTTCACGCTTAGTGTACTGCTATTCTCCCGTTTTGTTTATAAATAAATAGATTTTTGTAGCTAAACTACAGATTTTATGGCTCACTAAACAACGGTCTGTAAAGAAGTTGACCAAATTACAAGAAGATTTTGTTCTTTTTGGTTCCCGTTATCATTTGATTTAGCCGATAGTTCACTAGACGGAGAGTCTAACGAAATTATGACTAACTTCGAGTTTAAACCGCAAAAAACTGCTGCTTGGAAAAGATTAAAAACTTATGCAGATGCGACCACGATTGATGTAGTCGATGAGTTAACGAACGACAAAAAGCGTGTCGAAGATTTTTCAATTCAATGCGGACAACTAAAATTAGACTTCTCAAAAAATTTAATAACCCGTGAGATCTGGCAAGGCTTGCTCGACTTAGTCTCTGCATCGCCTTTCGACAAGCACCGTGACGCTATGTTTGCTGGACAACGGATCAACACCTCAGAGGATCGCCAAGTATTACACACGCTTCTCCGCGCAAAAATGAAAGACATCAGTGATCAGTCTCACAGAAATAAAATAAATAGAGTTAGCACACAGCTTAGTATGGTTGAGCTTTTTAGCAAAAAAATTCGGTCAGGAGACTGGACTGGTGTAAATGGTGAAGCTATTACCGACGTGGTAAATATCGGGATTGGAGGTTCCGATCTTGGTCCCAGGTTAGCATATGAGGCGCTCGTTGAATACACGCAACCTGTTCCAAGAATACACTTTATCTCTAACGTTGATGGTGCCGCTTTAAATGCTACGTTAGCGAAGCTTGATGCGGACAGAACACTCATAGTTGTAGCAAGTAAAACTTTTACCACACAGGAAACTCTTCTTAATAGTACAACAGCTGCAAATTGGTTCGAGCAAGAAATTCGATTGAGAAATAGCCAATACTCAACTCATTTTGTTGCAGTTACCGCGAATAAAGAGAATGCGATTGCTTATGGTATCAATCCGAACCACATACTTGAGTTTGAAGAATGGGTGGGCGGCCGATTTTCTCTATGGTCAAGTATCGGATTTTCTCTTGCCGTTGGTATCGGAATCGATAACTTTAAACAGATGCTTGAGGGTGCACGCGGGATGGATCTTCATTTCAAAACGTCACCAATGAATAAAAATATGCCAGTAGCACTTGCTCTACTAAATATTTGGTACTGTAATTTCATGGAATTTCAAACTCACGCAATAGTTCCTTACTGCGAGCGCTTAAACTATTTGCCCTCTTATTTACAACAGCTAGAAATGGAGAGTAATGGAAAGTCAGTAAGTCGCGGAGGAGAACCTATCAATTATAAAACATGCGGAATAATATGGGGTCAAACCGGCACTAACGGACAACATGCCTTCTTTCAACTGCTGCATCAAGGAACCGTTTGCGTCCCTGTGGATTTCATTGCAGCAATAAACGATTCGATGAGCCATCCGAAACACCATAAAGTATTACTAAGTAATATGTTAGCTCAAGGTTCTGCACTCATTAAAGGACAAGCCGCGACGGAGAACGCTCCCCACCGCTACTATCCGGGCAACAAGCCCTCTAACACAATTCTTATCGACAAACTTACGCCTTATAATTTGGGGTCTTTAATCGCCCTGTACGAGCACAAAGTGTTCGTTCAGGGCAGCATTTGGTCCATAAACTCCTTCGATCAGTGGGGCGTAGAACTCGGTAAGTCGATGGCACAAAAGCTTTTGGAAGCCAAGGAAAACAGGAGCTCCTTTGACGTCTCAACCTCAACGCTGTTTGACCACATTACTGACAGAAAATCGAGCAACTGAATTACGATGAGAGAGAGCGTAGCTCTTTTGGAAGCGAGAATGTTATATTTTCGATTACACCATCAAGTTCTTTGGGTGGTTCGCCACCTAGGGAAATCAACCTATTTACTACGTCTGTTACGAGAAATTCTGGTGCGGAAGCCCCTGCACTAATACCAATACTTCGTACGTTATCTAACCAAACAGGCAGTATCTCTGTAGCATTGTCAATAAGATATGCTCTGCACCCGCAACGTTCGGCCAGATCTTTCAAACGATTTGAATTTGAGCTGGTAGCCGATCCCACTACTATGACAACGTCAGTCTCTATTGCCAACTGTCGTACCGCATCTTGGCGATTTTGTGTCGCGTAACATATGTCATCTTTTCTTGGACCAATAATATTTGGAAATCGATTACGAAGGACACCAATCACTCGCGCGGTGTCATCAACTGACAAGGTGGTTTGCGTAACATATGCTAACTTATTTGGATCTCTCACCTTTATTTTTAAAGCTTGCTGTTCGCTCTCTACTAGATAAATAGAACCCCCGGCTGTGGAATCATATTGACCCATTGTTCCCTCCACCTCAGGGTGCCCCGAATGTCCGATCAAAATACACTCGTCACCATCGCGACTGTATTTATGAACTTCGAGATGGACCTTAGTGACAAGGGGACAGGTAGCATCAAAAACCTGTAAAGACCTTTCATGAGCTTCACGACGAACTTTTTCCGGCACCCCATGCGCACTAAAAATGAGCGGCACGTTATCTGGAACATCCTTTAAATCCTCAATAAAAACGACTCCCCTTGACCGCATGTCATCCACTACAGCTTTGTTATGAACGACCTCGTGACGCACGTAAAGAGGAGCTCCAAATGACTTAAGAGCCCGCTCAACAATTGCTATTGCCCTATCAACCCCGGCGCAAAACCCTCTTGGATTCGCTAATTTAATTTTCACTATTAGGTCCTCACCGAAGAATATTAAAGATTTTTACCCTAAACACGATAGGCTTGCCCGCCAGAGGGTGATTAAAGTCAACAACTATTTCATCATTCGATAAAGATAACACGACTCCTGGAACCTCTCCATCGCCATTTTGAAAAGAAAATACTGCGCCCGGCTCGAAATCTTGCCGAGGAAATTGTTTACGCGGAATTCGTTGTACATTTTGTGTGTTGTACTGCCCAAAAGCCTTCTCAGGAGGAATAAGAAAACATTCCTCGTCACCAGGATTCAGGGCCTTCAGCGGCTCCTCAAAGCCACTTAGCATACTACCATCCCCGAAAGTAAAAGTGACAGGAGGCGAATTAAAATTAGAGTCAATCACCTCACCACCTTGAAGCTCAAGCGAAAAGTTCAAACTCACAGTTACATCACCTAAGCATTCAGCATTCACTTTAAACCTCCGACAAAAACCCAACCATCACTCTGCTCTCGACGCTAGAATTGAATCTAGAATTAAGATTAGCGCGCCCAAGGAAATAGCACTATCCGCTAAATTGAATGCGGGAAAGTGCCAGCTCATCCAATGGAAGTCCAAAAAATCAACTACATATCCAAGTGTTAATCTATCCCAAAGATTCCCCAACGCCCCTCCGAGGATCATCGATAAGGACAATCCCTCAAGCCATTTTTCATTAGTCAACCGCGAAATCCATATAATGATCATTATACTTACCAAGATTGCCAAGGCACTCAGCGCCCAGCGCTGCCAACCACCCGCATCACTAAGAAAACTAAAAGCAGCGCCAGGATTGTGTACCCTGACCATATTAAAGAAAGTAGAAACCGCCTGCGATTCGCCATAAAAAAAATTTTTTACAATTATAGTTTTTGATATCTGATCAAGGAAAAGAATAATCAGTGTGATCAAATACCACACCTGAACGCTCGATCGCGCAGATGACTTATACATGTGACCTTACCTCCCCCGGCCTTTCGAGATTGTCAATGCAACGTTGGCAAAGTTGAGGATGGTCGGTAGAACCACCTACGTCGCTTGTAAAATGCCAACAGCGCACACATTTTTTTCCATTTGACCGTGTGATTGAAGTTCGCAAACCATCTTTTTTTCGCTCATTTTCGAGGTAATCTGCTTGATTAAGAAGCACATGGGCAGACGACGTGATACTCAAGAATCGAAGTTCATCACCCAATTTTGCTAAACAATTTAAAAATTTTTCATCTGCATAAATGATCATGTCGGTCTCGAGCGATCCTCCTATGTCACCCGCGGCCCTTTTCTCTTCCAGATCTAAATTAATAATCTCTTTTGCCTCCATCATCACGCCCCAATCCTCCCTTGAAAACAAACCTGATTCGTCCATCTTTGCCAGCGGGTACCATTCGCTTTCAAAAACAGTAGCAGAGCGTGCTCCTGGCATATGCTTCCAAACATCGTGAGCAGTAAAACTCAGAATCGGGGCAATCCATCGGACAAGGGCCTCGAGCATATGGAATAAAACTGTCTGAGCCGAACGTCGTGGAACACTGTCGGGGTAACACGTGTATAGCCTATCTTTTATAATATCTAAGTAAAAACCTCCCAAATCACGAACACAAAAGTTATGAAGTTTCTGGCATATCATGTGGAAATTATAGCTAGAGTAAAGGTCTATGATTTCATCTTGAATCAGGGCAGCTCGGTCTAGAGACCATCTATCTATAGAGAGCATCTGACTGGTTGGGCACAGATCTCTTGACGGTTCAAAATCATTCAAACTAGACAACAAGAATCGAGCCGTGTTTCGAATTCTCCGATAAGAGTCACCCGCCCTATTTAAAATTTCATCGGAAACACTCATCTCTCCACTGAAATCTGCTGACGCCACCCATAGACGCAATACGTCGGCGCCCAACTTATTAACAATTTGCTGGGGAGATACCACATTACCCACTGACTTAGACATTTTTCTCCCTTTGTCATCTACTGTAAATCCGTGAGTCAGCACCTCTTTGTATGGCGGGATACCCTTCATTGCTATCGATGTTTTCAAAGAGGATTGAAACCAACCACGATGCTGATCAGAACCCTCAAGATATAGATCTGCTGGCGTATCGAGCTGAGCTCTCGCTGTCAGCACCGAAAAATGTGTCACACCGGAATCAAACCACACATCAAGCGTATCATTCGTTTTAATGTAATGTTTCGCCTCTTGCCCTAAAAATTCATTAATCTCTAGGTCATGCCAAGCTTCTATGCCCTCTACCTCTACCCGTTTGGCTACCCTTTCCAATAGCTCTGGTGTTCGAGGATGCAGCTCACCAGTTTCACGATTCACAAAGAATGCGATCGGTACTCCCCATGTCCGCTGCCGAGATACGCACCAATCGGGACTACTCTGCAGCATTCCCTTGATTCGTGCTGCACCCCAACTTGGGACCCATCTCACATTATCCACCGCAACTTGGGCACTAGCTAATAAAGTACTTTCTGACATGGGAACGAACCACTGGGGCGTTGCTCTATAGATCAGTGGAGTTTTAGTCCTCCAACAATGTGCATAGCTGTGGGTAAATTCACTCACAGCTAAGAGCTTTCCACGATTTTTCAGCACCTCAAGTACTAATTCATCAACCCTATAAACGTGTTGCCCACCAACAAATTTTAAATCTTCTTTAAAAACCCCATTATCAGAAATATAATTTAGGGTGCCAATTTGATATTTAGATGCAACAACGTAATCATCTAATCCGTGGTCTGGTGCCGTGTGGACACACCCCGTGCCTGAGTCATCAGTAACATGATCACCCAACACTATTGGTATATCCACTTCATAAAATGGATGTTTAAGCACTAAACCTTCAAGCTCAGCCCCACTGCAGCGCCCGAGTTCACTGTGATCATTAGCGTTAAGTCGCTGCAAAACAGAGGGTAACAATCCAGAAGCGCATATAAACCGAATTTGAGCGCCAAGGAGGTGACATTGAACCAAGGTATAATCTAGGTTTTTTCCTAGTGTTACCGCTTGACTACTAGGAAGAGTCCAGGGAGTCGTTGTCCAAATAATAACGGCTATATCCCCACTAACATCGGCACATCCGAACGCCAAAGCACATCGTTTTCTATCCTCATCGTTCACCATGTCATAACATACATCAATCGCATAAGATGTCTTCTGTCGATACTCCACCTCTGCCTCCGCAAGAGCGGACTGACCGACTACGCTCCAATAAACCGGTTTATAACCTCTTACCAAATGACCATTTTTCGCAATTACACCCAAGGCACGAATCGTGTCCGCCTCCACCTTGTAGTCCATAGTAAGGTATGGTTGCTCCCAATCAGCGATTACACCAATCCT
>MDTB01024495.1_pt1 | contig 41836 bp, 38 predicted proteins | sample 811161 | NCBI WGS metagenome assembly MDTB01 (sample SAMN05326650, study PRJNA326480) | marine metagenome | isolation source: seawater | place: Mediterranean Sea | collected 2009 | reverse complement strand
GAGGAGTACGAGGATTTAGAAGACGATGAAGAGTACGAGGATTCAGAGGATGAGGAGGCGTATGAGGATTCAGAGGATGAAGGTTACGAGGATTTAGAGAATGAAGAGAACGAGGATTCAAGTGGTGAGGAAAAATATGAGAAAAAGTACGATGCAGGACATGAAAATTTAGAACATAACCATAAGAATTTTAACGAGGGCAATAAGCATGTCGTAAAAGATGAGCGAAAAGGATTGAACGAAGATTTGGGTGTTGTCTCCGCTCCAATTTATACACCTGATAATGATCTAAAGTCTCATGAATCTATTGAGGATGGAAAGACAGATGTTTCATTTAAAGAGGATATTGATCAAACGGATCAAGGTGACATAAGTACCCCAGTAGAGTCTGAGGATGCTCATGAGCATCTCACTCGAAAAGCGCCCCGAAATGGTAATTTTCCTGATGATGATGAAGAGGAAGCCCCGGGGTTAAGTCCTAAACCTGTAACAGAAAAACTCGGCCTATTTGGTAGGCTTTTCGGACGACTCAGGGCGCCAGTAGCAAGTAGACTGGAACCAGATGTAGGAAAATTATCAGAAGATATTGATGACTCCAATCAAACTTTGAATGATTCTGATAGGCTCGAGGATCGCGAGGATAAAGGAAATAAGATTTCTGATTCCGCTGAGAATACTGCTGTAACAACACAAGCTTTGACAGATGAAGAAAAATTAATCGACATCACTCTTGATTCCGACGACTTCGACAACCTTTTTGAGGACGATACTCCAAAGATTGACTCATCATTACAGGCTCAATCAGCCAGAAAAAATAGTCAAGATAAAGTACATTCGGAATTAGATTCAACGCTTTTCGAGAGTAATAGTTTGGCAAGTCAAGCACAGCCTCCTCTTATAAATCCAGAAGATCTCGGTTTACTGCAACTATATGACGAACATGAGGCGTCTGAAAGTGATGTGTCGCCTAGGATGGTAGAGTCTCAGGATAAGTCGACTGATTTAGTGGAGGAATTGGAGGATTTAGAAAACTTTCTGGAAATTCAATCGAAATTAGTTGGGCATACAGATGTTCATGATAAGACTAATCTGGGATTGGTAAATATAGATAGCGCTGAGGTAAAGTTTGCTATAGCGGAGGCTTACATTAAAGAAAATAATAAGACCGCAGCCCTTGATTTGCTTGAAGGTATAATGAAGCAAAAAGATGAGCATCAAGAAAAAGCAAAGTTAATGCTTGAAAAGTTGTAGTGGTGAATTGACCTATGTCTGACTGGCATTACAAGCCTAATATTCTAGTGCCTGAAGAAGAAACTCTTCCCAGAGAAATCAAAAGATATGCAGCAATCGTAAGCTACGACGGTAGTGGTTATTGTGGTTTCCAGCGACAAAAGCACAGTCATACGGTGCAGGCGGAGTTAGAAGATGCACTAAGTTTTGTCGCTGGAGCTCCGGTTATTGTTGCGCCGGCGGGAAGAACAGATAGTGGCGTGCACGGTGATTATCAAGTTATCCATTTTGATTCGCAGGCTGTTCGATCAGATCAAAGTTGGATAAAGGGTGGAAATAGTAAACTCCCCAAAAATATAAATATAAGATGGGCGGGGCAGGTATCTCCTAAATTCCATTCCAGATTTAGCGCTCTTTCCAGAACTTATCGCTATGTTGTCGCTAATACGCCGACAAGACCAGCGATATTAAGGAGTTTTGTCACTTGGGTAAGAGGCGACCTCGATATTCGGTCAATGGCGAAATCTTGCCATTTTATTTTGGGTGAGCGAAACTTCTCTTGTTTTCGTGGAGCCGCATGCCAATCCCAATCAACATACCGACGAGTTATTTCGGCTAACATATTCGATTGTGATGACTTACTCGTATTTGAAATTAAAGCAAATGCATTTTTACTTCACATGGTTAGGAACATAATGGGAGCTTTGTTGGAAGTGGGGGTCGGAAAACGATCTGCTGATTGGATTTCGGAGCTTATAGAAGATGGAGACCGTACTAAGGCGGCCGCAACCGCTTCGCCTAATGGTCTTTTCCTCGTGGGTGTTGAATATCCAATGATATTCAGTCTCCCTGTATTTCGTGCTGGTCCCATTTTTCTTAATGGGTCGTTGGGGGCGCCTGTCTATTAAATAGCTGTAGGACACATAATGAGCGTAAAAGTAAAGATATGCGGTATCACCACCCCCAAGCAAGCTGAGGAGGCACAAATTGCAGGCGCAGATGCTATTGGAATTGTGTTACATGAATCTAGTGTCAGGCATGTAGAGTTTCAGCTTGCAAAGGATATTATATCAACTGTTAATTCGGAGGTTATGTCTATAGTTTTGGTTGTAAATGCATCTCCAAAAGATATATATAGGACAATCGAGCATCTGAATCCAAATTTTCTTCAATTTCATGGTGACGAATCTCCAGAATTTTGTAATCAGTTTAAATTCCCGTTCATTCGCGCTATCCGGATGCGAAGAAACTTAAACTTAGTATCTGCGATAAAAAGTTATCAAGCGTTGGGAGGTTTTCTGTTTGACGCGTGGGACGCTAAATTATACGGCGGCACTGGAGTTCGATTTGATTGGTCGCGATTACCCCGAGAGCGAAACTTTCCTCTTACTCTTGCGGGTGGTCTTACTTGTGAGAACGTACAGCACGCGATTACAGCGGCACAACCTGATATGGTTGATGTTAGTGGAGGCGTCGAATCCTCACCCGGTATAAAAGATCCTTATTTAATTGAGTTATTTGTTGAAAAAGTGAAGGGATGATTTAGTTGGAATTAGCTCGCATGATTATCTGTCTACGCATGTTAAACTATCCTTTTAATGTAGTGTGTTGCAAATTATGAACTGGTTGAGCCGCATTAGACCAAGGGGTCCAATTTTTACTAATCGTAGTAGCACCATTCCTGAGGGCCTTTGGAAAAAGTGCCCAAAATGTAATACTCCGCTTTATCGGCCTGAACTCGAAAAAAATCTTGATGTGTGTCCTAAGTGCGGCCATCACATGAGGATCGGCGCGCGGCGCCGTATTGACATTTTTCTTGATGCTGAGGCAAGAACCGAAATCGGTGTAGACATAGAAACTATTGATCGTTTGAAGTTTAAAGATGTTAAACGATATAAGGATCGCATTGTTGAGGCTCAAAAAGTTACCGGTGAGAAAGACGCGCTTATTGCGATGGAGGGCAAGCTAAATAATATTAATGTAATCGTATGTGCTTTCGAATTCGCTTTTCATGGTGGCTCAATGGGAGCAGCAGTAGGAGAAAAATTTACTGTTGCCGCAAATATGGCACTAAAAAATAGTATCCCACTAATATGTTTCACTGCCACTGGGGGTGCTCGCATGCAAGAAGCACTTATTTCATTGATGCAGATGGCCAAGACAAGTGCAGTTCTGGAACGTTTGAGGATCTCGGGTAATCCATACATCTCGATAATGACGGATCCTGTTTATGGCGGAGTATCGGCTAGCCTCGCGATGTTGGGAGATGTTAATGTCGCTGAACCGGGCGCTCGCGCGGGTTTCGCGGGCCCCAATATCATCGAGCAAACAATTCGCCAAAAACTACCTCCTGGTTTTCAACGAAGTGAATTTTTATTATTAAATGGACATATTGACATGATAGTGGAGCGCACGCACTTGCGTTCTCGCATCACAAATCTCTTATCTAAATTATTAAATCAGCCTGAAATTCATGGATCGTAAAAGTGCTCTTGAGCGTTGGCTAATTAAACTCCAATGCAATCAGGCGAGAGAAATAGATTTATCCCTTCAGCGTGTTTCAACGGTTTGGAATAGAATAAATAACAGTCTCGCGAGGAATAGTGCCCGGGAATCAGACTCTATGCTAACTTTTACCGTTGCATGTACAAATGGGAAAGGATCCTGCGTTATGGCAATGGAATCGGTTTTACAGGCACATGGGTATGTTGTTGGAACCTATACATCACCTCATCTATTCAATTATAACGAGCGTATTCGTGTTTCTGGAGTTCCTGTAAACGATGCAATTATTATTGAGGCCTTTGAATTTATTGAAAGCGAATGCAAATCAATAGTGTTAACATATTTCGAGTATTCTACGCTAGCGGCATTATGGATTTTTAATACGTTAGCAGTTCAAGTCCGTGTTTTAGAGGTAGGATTAGGCGGGCGTTTAGATGCAGTCAACATCGTATCGCCTGACGTGGCTGTGGTCACTAGTATAGCCTTGGATCATCAATACTGGCTTGGAACGACAAAGGCCGAAATTGCTTTAGAAAAACTTGGAATCACTCGTATTAATAAGCCATTGATCTGGGGAGAGAGGAGCTCTAGCGAGCTCGATGAACTTCTGATACCGACCGGAGCAGTGCTATATAGGTTAGGCATTGAATTTGATATTTCTATGCTAAGACAAGACTTTACAGTGAAATGTTTAGTTGGCAACAATAACTTTTTTGTTTCAGGGATACCGGGTGACTCTGAATTAGTGGAAAATAAGGCTATTGCGTTGCAGTCTCTCCTTGCGGGAGGATACTCTCTTGATTCTAAAACGTGTCGATTAGCTTTATCTAAGCTTGAGCTTACTGGGCGCTTTCAGCGCGCGTCGATTGGAGATATTTCTATCATTTTGGATGTTGCTCATAATCCGGCAGCGGCAACATTGCTAGCGAAGCGCTTGTGTTTACTTGGCGGAAACTTTTTTGCAGTTGCATCGGTTCTTGCAGATAAAGACTGGATAGGAATCACGGCTCCTCTATCGGAGATAGTAACTTCATGGCATGTTGCGGAAATTAGCGATTCCAATAGAGCGATGGATGCTCGGAAGTTACTAAGTGATCTTAAAGTCAGGGGTTTAAAATCAGACTATTTCGGCTCCTTAGAGAGTGCTTTTCTAGCGGCTTACGAGAAATCTGTTCCAGGCGATACCATAGTAGCTTTTGGTTCGTTCCATGTTGTTGCTAGTATTTTAAAGGTTATCTCTTCTTGGCAGGAAAGGTAAAATGGTGCTAAGACAGAAGTTGATGAAAGTTATCCTTGTCGTAGTGATATTCCTCGGATTATGGAAAGTTTTTGAGAACTGGTCAGTCGTTTCGCAAATAGATCCTAAACCAGATATACCCCCGTCACCAAAACTAGAAAAGTATGAGAATAAAATATTTGACGAGTTCTCTCATTCCGATCTTACCATGCAAGCAGAAGAATTATTTGTTGGTGAGCATCTCCACTCAATTGAGAAGATTGGAGAGGTAGATTCAGAGTTTGGTTTTGGTAGCAAGCCAAACCTATGGTTTCTATTAGTAAAGAACGTTAAGGCCAAAGACGTGGCCAGAAATATAATCAATGAATTACGAAAACTGGGTGAAAAAGCATTCGTTCAGACGGAATATGACAGCGGTGGGTATCTTATCTATGTTGGACCAATAATTGACTTCCAGCGTGCTGAGCAAAAAAAAAGTATGGTGGATGATAGTTTGGGGGTAGATTCGAAGATCTACTTGTATGCACGCGAGTTTTCCTCATAGAGTAATAAGCTGATGACATTTGTGACCATAGATTATGCTATTCTCTCTTTTATTTTTTTAACTTCAATGATAAGTGTGTTTAGAGGTTTTTTCGTCGAAGCACTATCTCTCATTACTTGGATCTGTGCTTTTATGGTCACGATGTCTTTTAACGAAATAGTGGCTGATATGTTGGTTGAGTATGTCCCACTTCAAACGATTAGGTCGGGGGTCTCGAGCGTAGCTTTATTTATTACTACTTTAATTTTTGGTTCCTTTTTAAGTTCTTTGGTAAAAAAAGCAATAAAAAACATAGGTTTGGGAAGTATTGACTCACTGCTTGGTTTTGGCTTTGGGTTTTGTAAAGGGGCATTAATCGTCTTAGCATCTGTGATTGTGCTTCCGATTTTTTTGCCAATAACTCAGGAAGACTGGTGGAGCTCATCAGTACTTATTCCATTGTTTGAAGAGTTCGAGCAGTGGGGTATAGACATTTTTTTTGACCTGTCAAAATTTTTGTCTTCTTGGAGCAAGTAGATGTGTGGAGTTATCGGGATTTTCGGAGTGAACGATGTCAACTTGTCGCTATATGACGCGCTTACGGTTTTACAACATAGGGGACAAGATGCTGCTGGAATAGTCACTGAAAAAAATGGTCAATTTTATCAGCGTAAATCTGATGGTCTTGCGCGAGATGTTTTTCACCGACGAGATATGGTGCAGTTGGTTGGAAACTTGGGAATAGGACACGTGCGTTACCCCACAGCCGGGAGTAGTGGTCCAGCATTAGCCCAACCACTTTATGTCAACTCACCTTATGGCATATGTATTGCTCATAATGGTAATCTGACCAATGCTGAAAATTTGCGACGTGATATTAAAGGAATGGATTTACGTCATTTGAATACCGATTCAGATACTGAAATATTGCTTAATGTGTTTGCCCATGAATTGCAAGTTCGAGGCAAATTGCTCCCCGATAGTGGTGATATTTTTAGCGCAGTTGAACATGTTCATAATCGTTGTATGGGTGCGTTTGCAGTGGTGGGTTTAATAGCGAATCAAGGATTATTTGCTTTTCGGGATCGCTTTGGTATCAGGCCGCTTTGTTATGGACAAAGGAAAACTTCGGAAGGAACAGAGTTTGCAGTGGTTTCAGAGAGTGTTGCTCTAGATAGTTTGGGCTTTGATTTTGTGAGTGATCTTGGACCAGGTGAAGCCTTATTTATTGACAAAGCAGGAAATCTGCATCTCAGACAGTGCTCAGACAATGCAATTTTATCTCCATGTATCTTTGAACATGTATATTTCGCTCGTCCGGATTCTATGATGGACAATATTTCAGTTTATAAATGTCGGCTTAGAATGGGAGAAAGGTTAGCGGATAAAATTCTAAATTCATGGCCTGATCACGATATTGATGTTGTAATTCCTATCCCAGATACTAGTCGCGTGTCTGCCCAAGCGTTAGCAGAGCGGTTAGGAGTAAAGCTCCGTGAGGGTTATATGAAGAATCGTTATATTGGTCGGACCTTCATAATGCCTGGACAAAAAGAGCGTAAAAAGTCGGTAAGACAAAAGCTGAACCCAGTTCGTTTAGAATTTGCAGATAAAAATGTTCTTTTAGTTGACGATTCGATTGTTCGTGGAACAACGTCAAGAGAAATTATTCAAATGGCAAGAGACGCGGGAGCTAAAAAAGTCTACATCGCTTCGGCAGCTCCTGGTGTTCGCTTTCCTAACGTTTATGGTATCGATATGCCGGTTGCTTCAGAGCTCATTGCTCATGGTCGAACAGACGAAGCGGTTTGTGAGGCTATAGGAGCAGACTGGCTTATTTATCAAGATTTAAAGGACCTCGTGGCGGCAGCATCGGAGGGAAATCCTGAGATATGTCGATTTGAATGCTCAGTATTCGATGGTAATTACATCACTGGTGATATTGATGAAGATTATCTGCATAATTTAGAGCGTCTTCGCAATGATGTTGTAAAAAGTGCGAAGCAATTGGCGATGGATCTAGGAAAACCGCAAGCAATTGGTATTTTTAATGCTGGTCTTGAAGTAAAGGGCTGAACTATTGGGCTTTCGAGTTGAACCTAGCATATGTATTCGTTGATGGTTTTAAGGCATGTTAAATTGTAGTGGTGAGCTACATGTATTTATCAATAATAGAGCACTTGACTTTGTACCAATCTTTCAGAAAATCTTTGATTTAGTGTTCCCTGTTTATAAGCGCTACTGGCATAATGATCCATCCCTGAAGGAAAAGAATGATGATTAAGCAAGGAATTTAATCAAAATTGAGCCTCATTCTTTACTTTCGGCACACAGTTTTACTCAGCTGTGAACATTCTTCTACTCCATTGGGTGACTTACCTGGTGAGGAAGACTCTAGCCGAAAAGAACTATTTAATTTTTTTACGGAAAAAAGTTGTTGCTTAGATAGTGTTTCCAATTTACAACGCCTTCTTTTTGTTCAGTATAATAGGACTTTACTTGGGCATTTAACCATTAAAAGTTAACTTGAATCGTCGAAAAAATACTGTAAACACTTTGAACTTGGTCGAGTTTGGTCAAATCGCACTGAGTATGTATTGTGTAGCCTTTCAGACTCTCCAAGATTTAAATGTCAGGATGTTATCAGTTGGTTGCAACAAATTGAAAAACTATTGATAATCACGAGCGTAATGGTGGCTCCTAGAGGTCCCTTGCAAGTGCTTACCGCAAATCCCGCCAGGCCCGGAAGGGAGCAACGGTAGTGGAAGAGTGCTGTGCTGAGATTTGGCTTTTGGGAGTCACCTCCATTTTTCCGGTAAGTTATTATGTTTAATTTGATTACCGCTACTTCTCTCGGTTCACGATCTTTCAATATAATTGCCTTTTTTTCGATCATATTTTCTAACATGTTCGGAGATTTCTTATGAGCTATCAGGTGCTGGCAAGGAAATGGCGACCGAAAGACTTTTCAGAAATGGCTGGGCAAGAGCACGTCCTTCGTGTTTTGAGTAATTCACTTAATAATAATCGCTTACATCATGCCTACCTATTTGCGGGAACGCGTGGCGTAGGTAAAACAACAATTGCTCGGGTGTTGTCTAAGTGTCTCAATTGCGAATCTGGAATTAGCGCTACTCCATGTGGTAGTTGTTCGTCTTGCGTAGAAATGAATGAGGGTAGAAGTATTGATTTTATCGAGGTTGATGCCGCATCGAAAACCAAGGTTGAAGACACCAGAGACTTGCTTGACAGAGTCCACTATGCGCCGAGCAAGTCTCGTTTTACAATTTACTTGATCGATGAGGCTCACATGCTGTCTGCTAATAGCTTCAATGCTCTTTTAAAGACGTTAGAGGAACCTCCATCTCACGTAAAGTTTTTACTTGCAACTACTGATCCAAAGAAACTCCCCGTCACAATTTTGTCGCGGTGTATCCAATTCAACTTAAAAAATCTCGCAGTGGATAAAATATCTAAACATCTCAAATTTATCTTAGCAGATGAAAAAATTCCGTTTGAAGATGAAGCGGTTGGAAGGCTTGCGCGAGCGGCAAATGGTAGCATGCGTGATGCGCTTACATTAACAGATCAAGCTGTTGGTTATGGAGACGGGCGCGTTCTCAGCGAGTATGTTAGTGTAATGCTGGGGTCCATCACAAAAAGTTTTATTATTGATATTTTTTCTGCTTTGGCGGAAAGAAATGGTAAGGAACTGCTTAAAAATATAGAGACTATGGCCGAGCATGCCCCTGACTATGACTGTGCTCTTGGAGATATTCTAATCCTGCTACATGAAATCTCTGTTCATCAAATTGTTCCTGAGAGCTGTGACAAGGGTGATGACAATAATCAAGTAATTGCGAATTTGGCTAAAAAACTTAGTAAAGAAGATATTCAACTTTTTTATCAGATATGTTTATTAGGTCGGAACGACCTCCAAATGACTCCTGATCCAAGGATAGGTTTTGAAATGATTATGCTGAGGGCACTTGCCTTTCGCCCGGAGGAGGATAGAGGTGACAACCCGACCAAAAAAAAGTACTCATTTGATAATCAGACACATTCTGGAAATAATAAGATAGCTAAAAAAGATGATGGATATAATTTGACCAAGAGTTCACGACAACCGAGTCAAATAACCGTTGATGAGTCCATAGCCATACAAGATGAAAAACAAAGCTCAGGTTTGTCGAAGGAGTTCACCTCCGATGAGAAAGTCGACTTTACTCTCTTAGAGAAATTCGAAGCTGGACACTGGTCGTCAATTTGTAAGCAACTAGACATTGGAGGGGCCCTGGGTCAAATAGTTAAGAATTGTATTTTTTCGCGAGTAGAAAATGATAAGTTATTTTTTGTGCTAGATTCAGGTTACACCAACTTGCTCTCTAAGAGGCATGAGTCAGCATTAGCTGATTTGTTGAGCACTTATTTTGCAAGGACTCTTCAGGTCTCGATTGATGTTGGAATAGTTGAAATGGATACTCCGAGATTGGAAGCGTCTCGGAGTTTTGAGGACAATAAAGAGCGTTTAATTGTTGCACTAAATGAAGATGCTCAAATCAAACATTTTAAACAGTTATTTGACGGGTCTATTGAAATGGATAGTATTGTTCCCAAGGAGGTGTAATAAAATGAGCATGGAAGAACTTCTTCGACAAGCTAAGGAAATGCAACAGAAAATAGCTCTTTTACAGCAAGAGGCTTCTGGAAAAGAGGTTGTGGGTGAATCTGGGGGAGGCTTGGTAAAAGTTACTATGACGGGCCGTTTTGATGCTCGCAAGGTGGCCCTAGATCCTGATCTGATGACGGAAGACAAGGCTATTATAGAAGATTTGCTAATAGCTGCTATCAATGATGCTGTCAAAAAAGTCGAGAACGGTCAAAGTGATTCACTGTCTAGGTTGACAGGGGGTATAAGCCTGCCGCCCGGATTTAAAATGCCATTTTAAACATGTTTTATACGTAAAAGCATATGCCGAGCCCACTTTTTAATCAACTTATACATAGCTTGTGTTGCCTACCCGGAGTAGGAAAGAAATCTGCGCAGAGGATGGCTTTGTACTTGATAGAGCGAGACAAGGTATCAGCAAAGCGATTGGTTAGGGTGCTTGCCGAATCAATCGAAAAGATTGATAGATGTGTTCGCTGCAGAAATTTAACAGAAGACCTACTTTGCTCTCTTTGTGGAAGCGAGCGATCAAACAAGGGGTTGTTGTGCGTTGTTGAGACTCCAGCTGATCTTTTAGCAATTGAGCAAGCTAATTGCTTCTTCGGGACCTATTTCGTACTTCACGGACATCTCTCACCAATTGACGGCATCGGCCCAGAAGAGCTTGGTTTTGATGAGTTATTTAAACAATTGCATGAGCATGATCTAAAAGAGGTAATTTTGGCAACAAATTTGACTCTTGAGGGTGAAACAACGGCTCAATTTATTGCTGATAAGTCCCGCTCACTGGGAAAGAAAGTATCCAGAATTGCGTACGGTGTGCCTATGGGGGGAGAGTTAGAGTATGTGGATGGCGGAACTTTAAGTCTTGCACTAGATCGTCGAAAAATTATTTAGCATGGTCTTTTGGATAGAAAACTATAATGGGTTAGTCAATCTCACACAGAGACTGGCTAGTAAAAAAATATTGTGTCTTGACACTGAGTTTATGAGGTCCAATACCTTCTACCCGAAGTTGGCACTCATACAAATTTATAACGGTGGGCACTGTTGGTTGATCGATGCACCGAGCATTGATGATTTAACACCGCTGAAACGACTATTAGAAAATCCCGAATGTACACTGGTGATGCATGCGTGTGCCGAGGACCTCGAGGTTCTTAGATACTCCGCCCATATATCTCCAAATAAGATTTTTGACACACAAATCGCGGCTGGCTTAGCAAACATATCATATTCAATAAGTTATGCCAGCCTTCTAGAATCTTTAACAGATATACGAGTGACCAAATCAGTCACTCGGTCAAATTGGTTGGCGAGACCTCTCTCAGAGGAACAATTAAAATATGCAGAAGATGATGTGGTATATCTAGAACGCTTGTATGAGATCCTCTCCAATAAATTAAGTTTATTGGGACGCTGCTCTTGGTTTCAGGACGAAATTAGCATAGTGATTGACAACGTTGCGGCGCGTGAGAGTCTAGAGTTTTATTTTGAACGGTTCAAAGGTAAGCATCGGTTAGGCGCACTATCGCTCAACGCGCTAAGACGTCTTAGTTATTGGCGAGAGAAAACTGCGAGATTGAATGATAAGCCGCGAAAGCATATCCTGTCAGACACCATATTACTTAAACTTGCCGCTAATCTTCCACAAATGCACTCAGATTTATTTTCCATAAAAGATCTTCGTGCAAAAGATATTCGAATCTTTGGTAAGACTATAATATCTGAAATTCAAAAAAGTTATGGTGATCAAGAAGTTACAGTGATACCGAGTCTACCAAATAACTCGGCTAACACAATTGTAAAGAAACTTTATCAGTGTTTGACTAACTTTGGTGAGTCCCGCGAAATTCCGGTTGAAATATTGGCATCAAAGAAAGAATTAGAGGTTATTGTTAGGAGCGCATTAAGTGGCAACGTATGCTGGCCACCACGATTACTGAAGGGTTGGCGTGTAGAGATCGTCAAGCCTATAATCTTAGAGTTTATCTCAGATATTGGATAAGATTTTTAAAGACTGAAGGGGTTTTTAGACTAGTTATGGGTACATATGATGAGAAATTTTGGCAAAAAAAATGTCTAGAGGAAATGACAGAATATGAGTGGGAACTACTCTGTGATCGTTGCGGCAAGTGCTGTTTAGTAAAATTGGAAGACGTCGATACTGAGCAAATTTTTTTTACGGAGGTAGTTTGCGAATTTATGGATCAGACCACATGTCAATGTTCTGATTATAAAAATCGAGATAAGGTTAAGGACTGCGTCAAATTAGATTCGGTAAATATTGCTGAACTAAGCTGGCTGCCATCCAGTTGTGCCTATCGGTTGGTTGCAGAAGGTATAGATTTGCCCAGTTGGCATCATCTTTTAAGCGGTTCTGAGTATCTTGTTCAGTCGAGTGGTGCCTCTATCATGGGCAGGGTCATTTCTGAAACTCATGTTAAAGATCAAGATTTGGAAAACCATATCATACGTTGGGTGGGTTAGTAGTGTACTCAACTGAAAATTATTTTTGGGGATGGATTGCTTATTCATTCGGCGTGTTTTCTTTGCTGTTGTGCTTCTGGTATATGGTTAGAGGTTTAAAGAGCTCGGCCCTTCGGCAAGGTATGGTGCTTGTTGCTATTGTATTTTTTATGACTCCAGTCACAGCATATTATGACGACTTTCATTTAGCGCCCGCTTTCTTCGTGAGCTTATATGAGGGTTTATTACTAGATTCAGGGTTTCAACGGGGCCTCGCTCCAATTTTGGCGATGATAATAATAACGCTTACTTTATATGGCTCCTCAAAGTTTTTGTGGAAAAAAATGAAAAGACCACCTCCGGTCAGGGTGCGGCCTGCGTTTTCCTCAGATAAACGTCGTAGATCCCATACGTAACACAGTAGCATTTCGTTGAGAATTTATTAAAGGGTCAGCTGTTGGCCCCGATCGACTTTTCGTTTGAGTGATTGCGGAATGTGATTATAATAATGCATCGAAGAGTGGATAATAAAGAATATGAAATTTACTGGTACAGAAAACTACATTGCTACAGAAGAGCTTCAACTTGCGGTAAATGCTGCGGTTACTCTTGAACGCCCTTTGCTCATAAAGGGGGAACCGGGAACTGGAAAGACTATGCTTGCGGAAGAGGTATCAAAGGCCTTGGGGAAAAAAATGCTCTCATGGCATATAAAATCGACAACTAAGGCACAACAGGGATTATATGAGTATGATGCGGTTTCAAGACTACGAGATTCACAGCTTGGAGACGAAAAGGTACATGACATTGCCAACTATATTGACAAAGGAAAGCTTTGGGAGGCCTTCACCTCGCGAGAGCAAGTTGTTTTGTTGATTGACGAAATAGATAAGGCAGACATAGAGTTTCCGAATGACCTCCTGTTAGAGCTGGATCGAATGGAATTCTATGTGTATGAGACGGGCCAGACGGTTCGGGCAGTTCAGAGGCCTATTGTTATTATTACCAGCAATAACGAAAAGGAATTACCTGATGCATTTTTGAGACGCTGTTTTTTCCATTTCATAAATTTTCCCGATAGACCTACAATGCAACGCATTGTGGATGTGCATTTTCCCGATATTAAAAAGAAACTTGTTGATATAGCGCTGGAAATATTTTTTGATGTTCGAAAAGTTCCTGGTTTGAAGAAGAAACCTTCCACCTCAGAGCTAGTCGACTGGTTAAAACTTGTCATGTCTGACGACATCCCAGAGGATATTCTAACAAATCGAGACCCAACGAAAGCCATTCCCCCGCTCTATGGTGCTTTATTAAAAAATGAGCAAGATGTGCATTTACTGGAGAGATTGGCATTTATGACAAGACGAGAGTTGAGATGACCTAAATCATGCTAATAAATTTTTTTAATATGGTTAAGCAATCTGGGGTGCCAGTCTCAATTAAGGAGCTATTAGATTTGATTTGTGCTATGGATAAAAATCTTTCGTTTGGATCCACTGATGACTTTTATCTCCTCGCTCGGCTTTGTATGGTAAAAGATGAACGATATTTTGATCGTTTTGACAGAGCATTCGGGGCTTACTTTAAAAATATGCAAAATATAGATCAAATTTTGGAATTTCTCATACCCGAAGAATGGTTAAAAAAGGAATTCGAAAAACACTTTACAGAGGAGGAAAAAGCGAAAATTCAGAGCCTAGGAGGTCTGGAAAAGCTTCTTGAAGAATTTAAAAAACGACTAGAAGAGCAGTCGGAACGGCACCAAGGAGGTAATAAGTGGATCGGGACCCGCGGGACCTCACCATTCGGACACGGAGGCTATAACCCAGAGGGGATTCGCATTGGAGGTCCTGGTGGATCTGGTAGCGCGGTAAAGGTTTGGGATGAGCGCCAGTATCGAGATTTAGATGATTCTGTAGAAATAGGGACGAGAAATATTAAAATTGCACTGCGGAGACTACGAAAATTCGCGCGTGAGGGCGCAGCAGATTTGTTAGATCTCGGTGATACCATCCTTAGTACCGCTCGAAACGCTGGATTACTTGACTTGAAGATGGTTCCTGAACGACGTAATTCAGTCAAAGTGCTTATTTTCTTTGATATCGGTGGGTCAATGGATCCGTTTGTGACCCTCTGTGAGGAACTATTTTCAGCCGCTAAGACTGAATTTAAACATCTGGAGTATTTTTATTTTCATAATTGTCTGTATGATTATGTTTGGAAGGAGAATCGAAGGCGTAAAGATCAACAAATAAAGACGCATGAACTTCTAAACAAGTACTCGTCAGATTATAAGGTAATCTTTGTTGGAGACGCATCTATGGCTCCTTATGAGATAAGTAGTCCTGGTGGTAGCGTTGAATACCAGAATGAAGAGTCTGGGGCGGTATGGATGCAAAGGGTGTCAGGCACATACAAAAATGTTATTTGGATTAACCCGGTCGAGGAGAGTTATTGGCATTACACGCCCTCCATATCCATGTTACGCGGGTTAGTTAAAGATAGAATGTATCCTCTCACGTTAGATGGCCTTGAACGGGGCATGGAGGAATTGTCTCGTTAATACCAAAGACAAGTGTCTGGATGTGCCCTAGGCCCAGGGATACGCGTTCTAGATCATGTAAATAACTGCTGTGAATCCAACTATCGTAAGAACTATTGTATATGGAAGCGCCATGACAACCATCCTCATATATGAAAGTTGTATTAAAGGAGCTAGAGCAGATGTCAACAAAAATAAAAAGGCGGCTTGTCCATTTGGCGTCGCGACACTTGGAAGATTTGTTCCAGTATTGATGGCTACCGTTAGTTTATCAAAATGCTCTCTGCTTATTCCCCCGGAATCAAGCACTGCTTTTACCTCGTTGATATAGACCGTAGCTACAAACACGTTATCACTTATCATAGACAAGATTCCATTCGCTAAGAAAAACATGCCCGGCTGTATACCCTCATCCATGGAAAGAACCACTGATATAACCGGTGAAAAGAGATGTTGCTCGTGAATGACCGCGACGATCGCGAAAAACACGACTAAGAGCGCAGTAAATGGAAGAGCCTCTTCGAATGCATGGCCGATTTTATGCTCATCTATGACCCCATTAAATGCCGTTAGTAGAACAATAATCATCAATCCAATCAGTCCGACGGGGGCAATGTGAAATGCCAGAGCAAATACTAATATAACAGCAACTGTAAATTGCACCATGAGTGCCGCAACATCTTTTTGGGTCCGATTCGCTTGCTCTTGCGCGTTAAAGTTTTCCAGTACTAATCTCACTTCCTGAGGGAGTTGCGCACCGTATCCCAAAATACCGAGCTTCTCTATAACAACACACGTTATCAGGCCGCAGACTAAAACGGGCATAGTTACTGGAGCCATAATCCAGAAAAATGTCATAAAATCCCAGCCAGCCTTTTCAGCAATTAAAAGGTTCTGAGGTTCACCGACTACAGTGCATACCCCGCCTAAGGCAGTGCCAACTGCACCATGCATTATTAAACTCCTTAAAAATGCGCTAAATTGCTCCAAGGTCTCCTGATTTTCAGCCCTCACCTCATCATCTGTGGTGTGGTCGTGGTCAGTAGAATTGATGTCTTTACCACTTGCGACACGGTGGTACACGCTGTAAAAGCCTACGGCGACGGAAATCAGGACCGCTGTGACCGTGAGGGCATCGAGGAATGCTGACAGAAAAGCTCCGGCAAAACTAAAAAGAAGCGAAAGTAATATTTTCGACCTAATGGTAAGTAAAATTTTTGTAAATACGAACAGCAACATATCCCTCATAAAGTATATTCCTGCTACCATAAACATTAGGAGTAGGATTACTTGGAAGTTTGAGACTGTCTCTCTATATACACTGTCGGGGGACGCCAGCCCAAGGGCTATGGCTTCGATTGCTAAAAGCCCGCCCGGCTGCAGTGGGTAGCATTTTAAAGCCATGGCAAGGGTAAATATAAATTCTCCTATTAACAGCCATCCCGTGACGAAAGGCCCCAAGAGGTATAGCGCCATTGGATTTATTATTAAAAAACCGATGATTGCTTTCTGGTACCACTTAGGGGAGTGACCTAAAAAATTTTGCGCAAATGCCGACGAAAGAGACATATTTATTTTTTAACCTTGGGTGTGAAGTATTTTTTTAATTTTTGAGAGAAACAAACGATGTTATTCATCGAAACTGTATCTATTGAGATCTATTTTTGCAAGAGGCAAGCAAGCCTTTTTAATATCGGAGCTTTATTTTGTTGAAAAAGTCGATAAATGAACGTTTTTCATTTACTTTCGTAGGACGGGAGAGTGCCGAAAAAATTGTGATCTGTGTCGTCAATGGATCGATTCTTGTCAGGGAAAGAGAGTTCATTTTCTCTATTCATGATATTGACTCAGTGAAGAATTATTGTATTTCTACATTAATGCTGGGGACTTGTGGTGATTTTGACTATGAGGTTTGGGATTTGTCTGATGATGTATGCTACTTAGAGGATTATTCTGTAATTAACTTAAGAGAGTTACTCATATCAATCGATGAGTTGAACTTTACTTTAGCATGTCGGGCGGTCCAGCTTTTAGAGTGGAAAAAAAGCCATATATTTTGCGGCGCTTGTGGTAATGCAACCGAGATTCAAGGCCCTGAACACAGTTTGAGCTGTATCAGATGTTCAAAACCATACTATCCTCGTATTTCTCCGTGTGTAATTGTGGTGGTAACTAAGGGCGAATATTGTCTGTTAGCTCGTCAATTGAACTGGGCGGATGGACTTTTTAGTGCGGTAGCAGGCTTTATTGAGGCCGGGGAGAGTGCTGAGGATGCCTTGCATAGAGAGGTTTTTGAAGAAGTGGGAATTCTTATAAAAAAGCCACAATATATTGGCAGTCAGTCTTGGCCCTTTCCAAGTCAGCTGATGTTAGGGTTTATGGCAGAGGCTGCTTCGGAACATATCAATGTGGACGGAGTAGAAATAAGTGAGGCACGATGGTGGCACTGTGATAAAATGCCGCCCTCAGTGCCACCACCCGCTGTACTCTCGGGATTATTAATTGAAAAATTTCTCATCAGTGCCAAGGGCTTAGAAAATCAAAATAAGTGGTGATTTTATTTAAGTTGTATTTGAGCTGAAAACAACAGGAGACAGCTTTGGAATTTTTATATGATTACGGGTTATTTTTTGCAAAGCTAGTCACCTTCGCGTTAATCCTTCTGTCCGTAACTGCCTTAATATCGTTACTTCGTAATAAACGAGCGGGATCCGGAAAGGGAGATCTCATGGTTACCCGGCTAAATGATCTGTATGAGGATACGAGTAATCTTATGCATTTGGCGGTGCTCAATGATGCGGAGAAAAAAATAGAGGAAAAGAGCCTTCATGATAAAAAAAAGCTGGAGAGAAAAAACGAAAAAAAAGCAGCAAAAGATCAGGTCTCTCTCGATGGTGCTCCTCGAAAACGTGTCTATGTATTAAGCTTTGAAGGCAATATGAATGCATCTTCTGTCGTTAACTTGAGAGAAGAGATAAGTGCAGTGCTTACAACCGCCAAAACTTCGGATGAGGTGTTACTCCGTTTAGAAAGTGCGGGAGGAATGGTACATAGCTATGGACTGGCAGCTAGTCAACTGGATCGACTAAGAAAGAAAGATATTCCCATTACGGTTAGCGTGGACAAAGTAGCCGCTAGCGGGGGATACATGATGGCTTGCGTTGCTGATCAAATAATAGCGGCCCCATTTGCAGTATTGGGCTCCATTGGAGTGGTTGCTCAATTACCAAATTTTAACCGTGTACTGAAGCATAACAAGATTGATTTTGAATTACTCACAGCGGGAGAGTACAAGCGTACGTTGACGCTATTTGGAGAAAATACCGCAAAAGGAAGAGAAAAATTTGTCAACGAGCTAGAGGAAACACACCAGCTTTTCAAGCAGTATGTTAGTGAGCGGCGGGAGAAAATAGAAATTGACCAAATTGCCACGGGTGAAGTTTGGTATGGCAGTAAAGCTTTAGAGCTAGGGCTAGTCGATGACTTGAAAACGAGCGACGAGTACCTGATATCATCAATGCAGACAGCTGATGTTCTGGAGGTCAAATATATTCTTAATAAATCGTTAACGGAGCGACTTGGTATATCAGCGGAGAACGCGATCGATACTCTTCTTGTCAAATGGTGGCAGAGACTTACAGGTAACTCCCACAACCTTCCTTAAGTAAGCGCAGAACAAAATTAGTCTCGCCGAAGACTATCGTTTGCGGCAATCGGGGTCGGAAACTTTAGCACTACTATGTAACTGGAAAATATAAAGGTCAAGATCGCGACTGCTTGAATCAGATGAGATGATTCGCTTCCAATAAGATTACTACTATACGCTAGATATGCGATCAGCAACGAAAATTCACTATTTTGTCCTAATCGAAATCCAATATCCCAAGCTAAAGATGGCGACTCGCTTTGCGAGCGTAGAAGGTAGAAATAGGTAATTGGTTTAATTGCGAGGATGACGACGGTAAAAAATACAACTGCTAAACCTATTTCGGGGATAAGAGTTATATTGAAACCGGCACCTAGGGAGAAAAAAAATAAGATCAAAAAGAAGTCGCGTAGGGGTTTTAAACTCAATGCAATATGTTTTGAAAGGGGGCATGTCGCGATGGAGATGCCCGCTATAAATGCGCCAATTTCTCTAGATAAACCCAATTGAGCGGAAGCCTCAGCTGTTCCGAGGCACCAACCTATCGCGATCAGAAAAATATACTCCCCGATCTGCTCAAACCTTATGAACAGTGGCAGAAGTAGAAAGCGAACAATAATAAAAGCTCCAAAAATAAGCAGTGGGAGAGCCAACAGGGTTAAGCTCAATTCTTTAAAATTTACATTATCTGACATAATCAGTAATAATATGATGATTGCTAAAAAGTCTTGCATGAGCAACATTCCCACCATCAACTCGCCTGAGTGCTTATGGTGAAGCGCTGTGGTGGGTAAGAGCTTTATCCCAATGATTGTGCTTGAAAATATCATTGAGGCGCCAATAATCAGATTTTCTAGGTGTGAAAAACCAAAAATATGCCCTAGAGAATATCCAGTGATGCTAAAAAGAATTGAGCTGATCATTGTCGATTGAGTGGCTTGGCGCAACACTTTAATAAGTGCCTTTGGCTGCATATCAAGACCCAAAAGAAATAGAAGGAAGATAATACCGATTTCCGATATTGAAGATATTGTGTCGACATTGGTTACCCATTGAAGCGAGTAAGGCCCGATTAAAACTCCGAGGGCTATATACGCAATGATGAGCGGTTGGCGACCGAAAAGCGCCAGTGTTGCGAGCATCGCAGCACCGCTAAAAATGAAAAAGAATAATTGAATTAGACTTTCATGCATAATTATTTATCTCTCGATGCTAACATTACAAAAGCAGTAAACCAATAATGTTAAATTAAAAAATTCTGTAGAAGATCTTTGATCCACAGTGTCAACTGAATCTTTTACCGATACTGATCTAAACATGCTAGGCCAAAAGTAAACCAGTTGTGATAGTTTTCGGCAGAATCGGCGAGACATTGCTTAATAGGGTTGTTAGTATACATTATGTGGTCAGAAGAGAAAAAATGTGATGACAGAAAATCAACCAAAACCGAATAAGGTGAACGATTCAGATGACAGCCGCGTCGATGCAATTGCAGCGGTAGTAGTGCTTGTTATTGTTGTCAGTGCATTTGTATATATTTTGTCGACGCTTTAGTATCTCACCGAAATTATGTCGAGGCCAAAACTATATACTCATAGTATGGAAATACACAGAATTTTGAAGACTTTAGGCAGGTACTTTGGAGTTGGCTATGGCCCTTGATTCCGAAAGTTTGTTATCAAATTTAAGTCCTCGTGAGCTGGTACGTCGACATTTAAACGAAATCCCAACTAAGAGACTTAGTTCAAGCGCTGATGCTGTCGAGACCCTAGAGCAACTTCAACATCTGCTGGTAGATAAGAACGTAAGTTTGATTGCTCATTATTACACCAATCCCGCTATTCAATCACTAGCTGAAAAGAGTGGGGGCATTGTTTCTGACTCACTTGAGATGGCGCGTTTTGGTCAACGTTCCGAGTCTCAAGTGCTCGTTGTCGCTGGGGTAGCTTTTATGGGCGAGACGGCTAAGATTATCTCGCCAGGTAAGCGAGTTCTGATGCCCTCCCTTGATGCAACGTGCTCCCTCGATATTGGGTGCCCAGCAGATCAATTTGAGACATTTTGTGATGATAACCCCGATAGGACTGTTGTGGTTTATGCAAATACCTCGGCAGCTGTTAAAGCCCGAGCGGATTGGGTAGTTACCTCCAGTATTGCTGTAGAGGTAATTGACTACTTAGATTCACAAGGAGAGAAAATTCTCTGGGCGCCAGATAGATATCTGGGTAGCTATGTGCAAAGAAAAACCGGCGCGGATATGCTCCTCTGGGATGGGAGTTGCATAGTGCATGAGGAATTTAAGGCTCAAGGAGTCTTGAATCTGCTTAATATGTATCCCGATGCGGCTGTTCTAGTTCATCCGGAATCTCCGAAGGTAATTATCGACCTTGCAAATTTTGTTGGCTCTACTACACAGCTTATTTCAGCCGCTCAGGATATGCCCAATCCCCAACTAATCGTAGCAACTGACCGAGGAATCTTGTACAAAATGCAACAAGCTGTGCCTAACAAGAAGCTCCTTATGGCTCCCACGGCAGGTAATGGAGCTACTTGCTTTAGTTGCGGTGATTGTCCATGGATGGCCATGAATACAATGGATCGACTGCTAGATTGTCTTGCTGGCGAAAAAAATGAGGTATATGTGGATCCAATTATTGCTGACAGGGCGATGGTGGCGCTCAACAGAATGTTGGATTTTAAAAAATGACAGATCGTAGTTCTATTTTGGTGAGGAGGAATTACTTAAAGATTCGAGACTCTCTTTTCAATCATCATCAAATCTTGCATTCTTTGTTGAATGATCGCACTTTGTTTGAAATTTTTTCTAAGCAGTTTGGCCGCGTGTGTAAACTGTTGTTTCGCTCTATCAAAAGCGCCTACCAAGATAAAGTATTCCGCGCGTGCGAGGTGTACTCCAGAGATATCGCCCGCTAAGCCACTCACTTCAGCAAGGTGATACCATAAATGTGGATCATAGGGACGTTCCCTTGATAAACCTTTCAAGACTTTGGCCGCCCGTTCATAGCGATTCTCTTTCAGTAGCACTTTGGAGTTAAGGAGTTTTAACGGATAGCTAGTTGGACGGATGGTCAATAACTTTTCAATCTTTTGTTTGGCTTTATAAAAATGCTGGTCGGCAATGTCTAGTTCTATGCTGGTGTATCTGAAAATGAATTGATCAGGATCATCAGTGATTAGTTCGTTAATGACTTTTCTCGCTTCCATATAGTCGCCATTTTGTATCAACGATAATGTGAGACCATATTTAATCGGCTCTAGGTCAGAATATCTGTTTCGAAGTTGATGTTGAAAATGTTTGATCTTTTCGGTGGGACTATCGTTGTTTCGTGTCATTGTTCTAACACGAATTAAATTATAGGTTTCACTTGTCGGATAATACTTTTTTGGGACCCTCAGCAAGCGATTTTTCGCATCAGAGATACGTTTCTCAGTGATGGGATGAGTGAGTAAGAATTCTGGTGGCCGATTGCCGATGTACCGTCTAACTGAGAGCATCTGTTCAAACATCTGACTAACCGCTGCTGGATCTCGGCCGGAGTTTCGAATAGTCTGAAAGCCGATTCTATCAGCCTCCTTTTCATTACTTCGACTATATCTCAGGCTACTCTCAAGAGACGCGGCCTGTGATGCGGAGATCACTGCCGTGCCTGCATCCGGATTACCTGACGCAGCTATGACTAAGCCAACAAGCAAGGCGCCCATGCCGAGGGAGGCGTTTTTACGTTTTGCTTCGATTCCTCTCGCAAAGTGTCTCTGGCTCAGATGTGCAAGCTCATGCGCAAGAACAGACGCTAGTTGATCCTCGGACTTAGCATAATTGAATAAGCCGATATGTATGCCGATAACCCCACCCGGGACAGCGAAGGCATTCATGGTTGGATTGTCAATTATGATAAGTTCTAACTGTGTATCTTTTAGTTCGCTGTAGGTAGCAAGATTTAAAAGCAAAATCTCAAGATAGTCCTTTACAAGAGGGTCATCATATTCAGGGACACTGGCGCGGAAGGCTTTCAACCAACTGCGCCCAAGGAGGTATTCTTGTTGCGCGGACACAATTGCTGAACTAGTGTCTCCCAGTATTGGTAGATTAATCTCCGAACTTACGCTTCGGATTGCACAAAAAATGGTGCAGAAAACGTAAAAAGCTACTACCCAGCGAACTCTTTTTCTTGGCAAACTCATGTAGTTGTTTCACTGTTGTATTTAAGAATTTGTATCAATAATCTTACACATTTTTATGAGTAACATTGCGTTAGCCACAAAAATAAAAATATTATTGCAACTTTTAGGTATATTAGATGGCTGGAGAATAGTGGTTTATTCTAGGATGAGCAAATCTTGATGATTAAAAAGACAGTTTTAGATTGGTTTGACAAATACTTCGGTAGCAGTGAGGCGTTACTCCTGAGTATTATACTTCTTGCCTCGTTGCTAATTTTTATGACCTTTGGAGGTGTGCTCGGTCCATTATTGGTATCGATTGTCATTACCTTTCTTTTACAAGGAATGGTGAATAAAGTTTGTAGTTTTGGTATCTCACGATCTGTTGCTATGAGTTTGTCTTATATAGTTTTCATCGTAGGAATGATTTCACTACTTGTTGGATTTATACCTTTGGTAGGACGTCAAATGAGGGTGCTTGTCGGTGAGACTCCTAGTATTTTGGCAAACATACAAGATATTATTGCAAGCGTTCCTGAAAAATATGCAGACTATGTCACCGTTGATCAGTTTAATGCCATTAGTGTGCGTGTCACTGAAGAATTGGGTGAAGTTGCCGAGCAACTTTTCGCATTATCTATAAGCAGTTTTCCTGGGCTCCTCTCAATTGTTATTTATTTAATTCTGGTTCCTTTGTTGGTGTTTTTCATGTTGAAAGATAAAGACTTGCTCGTGTCATTTTTTTCAGGGCTATTGCCCTCTAATCGACCAGTCTTAAACTCAATCTGGCTTGAAATGGAGGCACAATGTTCGAATTACATCCGTGGAAAATTTATTGAGATAATACTAGTCGGTTTTACTTCATTAATCGCATTCATGTTCTTAGACCTGAAATATGCTGCGTTACTTGCAATGCTTGTTGGACTCTCTGTGCTCGTGCCATATATAGGAGCTACTTTGGTCACTATACCTGTACTGATGGTTGGGTATGCGCAGTGGGGTTGGGGTCCAGAATTCCTTTGGTTATCAATTATTTATGTAATTATACAATTTCTGGATGGAAATCTATTGGTCCCCCTGCTGTTTTCTGAAGTAGTTAACTTGCATCCGGTCGCCATAATATCCGCTGTGTTGATTTTTGGCGGTGTTTGGGGATTCTGGGGTGTGTTTTTTGCGATACCGTTAGCGACCCTCGTGAATGCAGTATACAAGGCATGGCCAGTGTCAGATATGAACAGTGCACCCGAAGATTAGGTTTCTAATTCAGTTATAGCCACACCACAGGCTATTAGGTTTATTTATAGTGTCTCAAGTTGAATTTAAGTATTAGGGTGTAAATATACTACAAATCGAGATTTTATTTTTATTTTTAACGAATTGTTTTATATCGACTTTCTAGCTATTGAAACGATATTGCTGATAGAAGTACAATAAATGGGCGCTGGATAACTCGCTTGACTGTAGTATTAGTACATAAATTATCGTTGCAAGTTTTAAATTGTCGGATTAAACATTAAAGAATCGACTCTGGAGTGCGAAACCTCATGGCTGAAGATCTTGATCCATTAGAAACTCAAGAGTGGCTGGACGCATTCGATTCGGTAAACCGTTTTTCTGGTAAAGAACGAGCCGCATATATCTTGGAAAAACTCCGCGCTCATGCTCAAGCACAATCTGTCCCGGTTCCGAGTACCGCGACCACAAATTTCTGTAATACTATTGCTCCCAACGATGAAAAACCATTGCCAGGTGACCTTTTTATGGAGCGTAAGATTCGTTCTCTGATTCGCTGGAACGCTCTGGCCATGGTTATGCGAGCAAATGAGAGATCTCCAGGTATTGGGGGGCACATTGCAAGTTTTGCCTCTGCGGCAACGCTTTATGAAATCGGCTTCAACCATTTTTTTCGTGCTTCGTCTGAAAAGCAGTTGGGAGATCTTATTTTTTTCCAGGGGCATAGCGCACCCGGTATATATGCTCGTTCATTCCTAGAAAAGCGTATTTCGGCTGAGCAATTAGATAATTTTCGAAGAGAAGTCGATGGTGACGGCCTCTCGTCGTATCCACATCCGTGGCTTATGCCCGAGTACTGGCAGTTCCCCACTGTGTCAATGGGTCTTGGACCAATTCAGGCTATCTATCAGGCGCATGTGATGAGATATCTCTCTGCACGAAGTCTTCTTCCGCGGAAGGGTAGAAAGGTTTGGGCGTTCTTGGGTGATGGAGAGTGTGATGAGCCAGAGACTCTTGGCGCAATATCACTTGCTGGTCGGGAACAATTAGAAAATCTGATCTTTGTTGTGAATTGCAATCTTCAAAGATTGGATGGCCCTGTTCGAGGTAATGGAAAGATTATTCAAGAGTTGGAGGGAGTTTTTCGCGGTGCTGGTTGGAACGTCATAAAAGTGGTTTGGGGTCGACATTGGGATGTTCTTCTAGACAGAGATAAGAGTGGTTTGTTATTGCAACGTATGAATGAGGTATATGATGGCGAATTACAAAATTATAAATTTAATGGTGGTGCATACACCAGAGAACATTTCTTCGGAAAATATCCCGAACTCTTGGAATTAGTTGCTGATATGACTGATGATCAAATAATGGGATTAAATAGAGGAGGACATGATCCCTACAAGGTGTTTGCCGCCTATCATGCTGCTTCTCAATTTAGAGGAAAACCTTCTGTAATACTGGCTCACACAGTAAAAGGTTATGGATTAGGTGGTGCCGGTGAGGCCGCTAATGATACTCACTCGGTTAAAAAATTAGATATAAAAGCGTTGAGATCGTTTAGAGATCGCTTCGGTCTTCCAATTAGTGATGATACGCTCCATAGCGTTCCTTACTATCGTCCTCCAGATGATAGTCCAGAGATGCTTTACATGAAGCAACAACGCGATACATTGGGAGGAGCAATACCCAGTCGACTAGCAGAATTTCCCGCGATGAAGATTCCCGAGCTTGATACGTTTAAAAAGCAAACAGAAAGCAGTGGTGAAAGGGCTATTTCAACCACTATGGCGTTTGTAAGAGTATTATCTACCCTAGTCAAAGATGTGAATATAGGAAAGTTTATAGTACCTATCGTACCTGATGAAGCTAGAACTTTCGGAATGGAAGGGATGTTCCGTCAGCTAGGCATATATAGTTCTGCCGGCCAAAAGTATACACCGCATGATCGTGAGCAGATTATGTACTACAAGGAAGATAAAAAGGGTGTAATTTTAGAAGAGGGCATAAACGAAGCTGGAGCCATGTCGGCTTGGTTGGCACTTTCAACGTCCTACAGCACAAATGCTTTGCCGATGATTCCTTTTTATATATTTTATTCTATGTTCGGTTTCCAGCGAATTGGTGATTTAGCTTGGGCATCCGGGGATAGCCAGGCTAGAGGGTTTCTTATTGGCGCCACTGCAGGGCGAACAACATTAAATGGAGAAGGATTACAGCACCAGGATGGCCACAGCCACATATTAGCAAATACGGTCCCCAACTGCAGAAGCTACGACGCAACATATAGTTATGAACTTGCAGTAATCATACAGAATGGTTTGGACACAATGTTTCAACAACGTGAAAATTGCTTTTATTATATAACGACAATGAATGAAAACTACCAACAGCCTGCGATGCCAGTTGAGGTTAGAGACGGTATTATCAAGGGAATGTACCGATTAAAAAAATCTCCCGAGGCAGATTTAAAAGTTCAGTTAATGGGTTCAGGTACGATTTTGAACGAAGTTCTTCGAGCTCAAGAAATTCTGTCGCAAAAATACAATATAAACTCTGATATCTGGAGTTTAACGAGCGTAAACCAATTAGTTCGTGAGGGACAGAGTGTGGAGAGATGGAATTTGCTCCACCCCACAGATGAACCCAGGGTTTCTTTCGTGGAAGAGGCCCTTCAAGATAGTCATGGACCTGTGGTTATTGCTACAGATTACATGAAAAATTATGGCGAACAGCTGAGGGCCTTTATTCATTCACCACTCTATGTGCTGGGAACTGATGGATTTGGCCGAAGCGACAGCCGAGAGTCTCTAAGATATTTCTTTGAGGTGGATAGAAATTTCATCGTGGTGGCAGCATTGAAAGCTCTCTCAGACCTAGGTAAATTAAATGTGAACGTTGTTTCAGAGGCAATTATCGCTCTTGGAATAGATCCCGAAAAATGTAATCCACTGGCTGTTTGAATTATCTTTCACCGTGAGATCATATTTTTGTGTATTGTAGAGACAATTAAAGTGCGGGCGAAATTTGAGGTATTATTGTGGCAATCGAATTGATATTAGTCCCTGATCTTGGCGGTGTTGACAGTGTTGAGGTGATCGAACTAGCTATTGCTCCGGGTGCAAGAGTGGAGCTAGATGAGTCTATACTAGTATTGGAATCTGACAAGGCTAGTATGGACGTCCCATCTACCGCTGAGGGGATTTTATCTCGCTACCTAGTGAAAGAGGGTGACAGCGTAAAGGTTGGCGTCCCAATTGCCGAGATTGAGATTGGCAGTGTTGGGAACGTTTCCAACACTAGAGGACCGACCACTATTAGTGGTGTTCAATCGAACACTTCAGGTGCTCATCAAAATATCAAGGATGAGGTTGACACATGCTTAAATGGTGATGATAGCCCTGATGAGGCTATCGTTGCCTTGGTTCCAGATACAGGAAGTTCCGAAGCCTTGAATGTTGTAGAAGTCTTGGTTTCTGTTGGTGACGAAGTTGATGAAGGAGATACTTTGGTTACACTGGAGTCTGACAAGGCATCGATGGACGTGCCTGCCAGTGTTTCTGGGGTTGTCATTGAGGTTCTCACGGTTGAGTCAGACAAGCTTAGCACAGGGGACCCGGTAGTGCGTCTTAAGCATATTAAAGAAGACGTGGTTGGAGGAGCCAGAGGGAATGTGGATGACTTAGTCGAGCCTTCATTAGCACCTGAAAAAGAATTGAAGGCTTATTCTGAGATCAATGAGAAAATACTTAGTGCAAAGGAAGCTCAGACCGATGTCACCACTATACCGAGTACACAGGAATATATTTCTGTTTCTAGCGATGTTTACGCTGGACCATCTATACGACTTGCGGCACGAGAGCTTGGGCTGGATTTGACACTGGTCACTGGTTCGGGGCCCAGAGGGCGTATTACTAAAGAGGATCTAAATAGTTTTGTCGCTCAACGGATTAACGCTCCACAGGCTCCGCCCTCCGTCTATGATAATACACGTCCGCTATCAGAGACAGATTTTGAGTCATTTGGAGCAGTAGAGCGGGTCAATATGAGCAAGATAGAGATACTCACTGCCCGCAACATGAAGGAGAGCTGGTCCACCATCCCGCATGTGACTCATTTTGATGATGCTGACATAACTGAACTTGAATCGTTCCGGAAGTCGCTTAGTGATGAAGCAAAAGCTAGAGAGACCAAGCTGACGCCTCTTGCCTTTATCATTAAATCTGTGGCAATTGCTTTGCGGGCTAATTCAAAATTCAATCGATCTCTTTTATTGAATTCGAATGAGTTCCTACAAAGAAACTACATTAATATTGGCATTGCTGTTGATACTCAGCGTGGATTGGTTGTTCCTGTGCTTAAAGATGTGGACAAAAAAGGAATCTGGGAGCTTGCTGAAGAGATCCTCTCGACTGCTGAAAAAGCTCGGCAGGGGAAGCTTTCTGTTTCGGACATGCAAGGGGGTTGCTTCACAATCTCAAGTTTAGGGGCTTTGGGGGGTAGTTACTTTACACCAATAGTAAATTCGCCAGAAGTAGCGATACTTGGAGTTTCAAAGGCTGCCATGAAACCTTGCTGGAATGGAGTCGACTTCCAACCGAGACTGCTCTTGCCGTTGTCCCTATCTTATGATCATAGCATTGTTAATGGGGCGGATGCCGGAAGATTTATGGGTGATATTACAAGGATATTATTTGATGTTCGCCTGCTGGCCATGTTTTGATAAAGTATAGAACATAATGCGTGGAGGAGTTTTTGCGTTATTTACACACAATGGTGAGGGTTGAAAATCTGGAGCGAGCGTTGTCGTTTTATCGCGATGCACTTGGGTTGATGGAGCATTCTCGCAATGATTATCCATCAGGACGCTTTACTTTAGTTTTTCTAACAGCTCCTGGAGATGTTAAAAATGCTGAGCAGTTACGCTCTCCCCTCATAGAGTTGACCTATAATTGGGACGCAGAAAAGTTTGAAGGGGGGCGTAACTTTGGGCACCTGGCATTTGAGGTTGATGATATCTATTTAAGCTGTCAACGTTTGATGAATAACGGGGTTACCATAAACCGTCCACCGCGTGACGGGAGAATGGCGTTTATCAGGTCTCCTGAAAACATTTCTATTGAGCTTTTACAGAGTGGTGAGGCTCTTTCGGCTACTGAACCCTGGCAGTCTATGAAAAACGAGGGGGTCTGGTAATCCTAAGTTGATTTGTATGGCAACAGTTGTCTCGCTCGTTCCATGTGCTCAACAACATGGGGTTCTTCTTGCTCAAGAAAGCTACTGATGGCATGCCGAAATTCCGGACTCCTGATCCAATGCAGTGAAGTTGTCTCTACCGGTTCAAATCCTCTAATGAGCTTGTGTTCGCCTTGGGCTCCGGCGTCAAATCGGACTAGTCCGTTGGTGATGGCAAACTCAATGCCAGCATAGTAGCAGAGCTCGAAATGTAGGTGATCATACTCGCTGGTGCTCCCCCAGTATCTCCCATATAGGCACTCACTGTCATAGAAATATAAAGCACACGCGATCGGTTTCTCATGTCTTGTTGCAACTGCCATCAGTAGCTGGTCAGACATAGAACTACTGATTAAGTTAAAAAATTTCTTAGTTAAATATCCTCTTGTGCCATTGCGTTTAGCATAAGTTCTTTCATACAAGTTGTAAAAGAGCTCCCACACTGAATTACCTATTTTTTTTCCTGTAAGTAGAGTGACAGCAATTTCTTGGCGCGAAATGCTTTCCCTCTCTTTCCTTATCATTTTCCTCTTTTTAGAAGTGAGGCTATTCAAGAAATCATCGAAATCACTATAGCCTCGGTTGTGCCAGTGATACTGGACACCCTTACGGGTCAATAGCTCGGGACTTTCGAAGGACCTGACAACATGAGTATTGCCGAACAAGAGGTGCCAACTTGATAAACGCCGGTTGGTAGCAATCTCAGTAATATTATTAATTAGTTCGGTATAGTTTATCGGCAGTGAGTTATCTGGACTTACAATTCTTGGACCCATTGATGGTGTGAATGGGATAGCCGTGACAAGTTTTGGATAGTATTCGAGGCCATGTCGGTGGTAGGCGTTTGCCCATGGATGATCGAAAACATATTCTCCCATAGAATGGGTTTTGAGATATAACGGAAGCATTGCGCCAGCGTTTCCTTGATTAATTCGTATGTGAAGCGGGTCCCAACCGGTGTCGGCACACGCACTGTTGCTTTCGCTGAGTGCATCAAGAAAATGCCTCTTAATAAATGGATTGGTAAGGTTATTAGATAGATTCAATTTTTTGCTAAACGTCATAGTTTATCTTTGGCGTACTAAGAGTTTTGGAGTAAAATGTGAAAGTTCAGTATCAATATAAAACACTACGGAGTAAGGCACCTAGAAGGCCAAACTTAACCTCTTCCGCATCAATATTTGTTCTCATGGTACACGAGAAACAGTTTATTAATGATGAAAATATGTCGTCTTCTAGGTATAAAGGGCGTCGGTAGGATATTATTTACTAGAGGTGTTTTCTTTTTAATTAATTCTTCGGAGCAAATATATAAATGATAGTCGAACCTCGAGTGCGTGGTTTCATGTGTGTTACTAGCCACCCTGCTGGATGCGCTAGGAATGTAAAAGATCAAAAAAGTTTTACAGAATTTGGGTCTAAAATTGATGGTCCTAAACGTGTCTTGATTATCGGCGCATCGTCTGGTTATGGCTTGGCCGCTCGTATTTCCGCAGCTTTTGGAGCAAATGCGGCTACAATCGGTGTTTTTTTTGAGAAAGTCGGCACTGAAAAAAAAACCGCATCTGCTGGTTGGTATAACTCAGTAGAATTTCATCATCAGGCCGAAATCTCGGGCGTTTATGCAAAAAGTATAAACGGTGATGCATTTTCTACAGCTATTAAAGATCGTACCATTGAGGCGATTAAGTCTGATCTGGGGCAAGTTGATCTTGTCATTTACAGTCTAGCAGCGCCTCGTCGCGAGCATCCAGTAACTGGAGTTATTCATCAGTCCGTTTTAAAGCCGATTGGGAAAGATGTATGCATGTTAGGCATTGATGTGCAAAAGGGAAAACTGCAGACATCCCGAATTCGAGCCGCTAGTGACAAAGAAATCAGTGATACAGTTTCTGTGATGGGTGGAGAGGATTGGATGCTATGGATACAGGCTCTTCAAGAGGCAAACGTGTTGGCGACTGGAATCAAAACCACCGCTTTCACATATATCGGAGAAAAAATTACGTGGGACATATACTGGCATGGGACTATCGGTGAGGCAAAAAGGGATCTAGATCTGAAAGCACTTACCATAAGAAAAAGATTACAATCTATTGGTGGAGATGCAAGAGTGTCAGTGTTAAAAGCTGTTGTTACGCAGGCAAGTGCGGCTATTCCCATAATGCCGCTATATCTATCGATTTTATTCCGCGAAATGAAGCGTAAAGGAACGCATGAGGGTTGTATTGAACAGATTTGCCGATTATTCAAAGAGTGTCTGTATACGGATTCACCGAGAATTGATGGGTCAGGGCGGTTTCGTGTGGATGATCTAGAACTTCAGCCGCAGATACAGAATGCTGTGTCCCAGTCTTGGAGCACAGCTAAAGATGAAAACTTGAGTGATGTGGCAGATTTGCCAGGCTACAGAGACGAGTTTCTTAAGCTATTTGGGTTTCATGTGAAGGGGGTTGATTACAGTAAAAGCGTTGAAATTCAGCTTCCAATAGAGAAATTATTTTAAACCTGACATTGTTATTGCAAAGATGGACTCCGGTATGATGGAAAATCAGTGACATGAAACTGCAATTAGAGACTTTTCCTTGGCACCTCGTGCATCCGCGGTATTGGTTTATTTGGTTTTTATTTTTTATTTGGTGGATTTTTGCTCAATTGCCTTACCCTATTTTGATGCGTCTTGGAAACTTTCTCGGCGCGGTTGTTTTTCGATTTGATACCGATCGAAAAAGGGTTGCGAAGCGCAATATAGACCTTTGTTTCCCCTCATGGGATGAGTTTCAAAAAAAAAAATTATTACGCGAAAATTTCGCTAGTATGGGGAAAGCAGCATTTGAAATCGGTATCGCGTGGTGGTGGTCAGAAAAACGATTCGCGCAACTCATAAAATTCGAAGGAGTACATCATCTTAATCGAGATGACAGAAAGGGAACCTTACTTCTTGGAATACACTATACGACATTAGAGATTGGAGCCGCAGCGGCTACCTATATATGTGACAAGTTAGATGGTATGTATCGAGCCCATAATAATCCTGTATTTGATTATATTCAGGCTAGGGGACGCATGAGCAAGGCAGGAGGTACCACCCAGGTATTTGAACGTCGTGATGTTCGTGCTTGCCTGCGAGGACTAAAAAGCGGCCGAGCATTATGGTTTGGTCCTGATCAAGATTATGGGCTTAGCAGCGGCATTTTCGCTCCGTTTTTTAACGTTGCAGCGGCAACAGTAAACACCACGGCAAGATTTTCGAGAAGTGCTAACGCTAAAGTGGTTCCATTTTCGCATGTTCGCATGCCGAATTGCGAAGGATACAAGGTGATTTTTTATCCCCCGATCGAGCATTTTCCCGCGGGTAATGATTTAGAGGATGCAATATTAATTAACGGGATTATTGAAAATCTTATTCTTTTACAACCTGAGCAATATCTTTGGGTGCATCGCAGGTTTAAAAATCGACCTGCGGGAGAGCCAGACGTTTATTTTTGATTTGGTAAGTCCGCGTTGCTTTAATAATCATTTGGGCTGGTTGTTGTTTATGGTGGAAGTGGTGGGATTAAAATTTCGAGTTAGTGTGTGGGGACTTCAATGATAAGAGGTAGTATCGTAGCGCTAGTCACACCGTTTTGTGGACAATCCTGTAGCGTTGATTGGAAATCTTTAAAAAATTTAGTTGATTGGCACGTCTCGGAGGGAACAGATGCGATCGTGGCAGTCGGGACTACGGGGGAGTCCGCTACTTTAAATGTAGCCGAGCATCAGCGAATAATACAATTTGTTGTTTCTGCTTCTGACGGGAGGATCCCAGTTATCGCCGGTACAGGAGCTAATTCCACTAGGGAAGCGTTGGAGCTTACAGCCTCTGCAAAGGAGGCTGGAGCGGATGCTTGCTTGTTAGTGACTCCCTATTACAACAAACCAACTCAAGAAGGACTATATAAGCACTTTAGGAAAATAGCAGAAAGCGTAGATATAAAACAAATTTTGTATAATGTTCCCGGTAGGACAGCGTGTGACATGAATGCAGAGACGGTGTTGCGTTTGGCTGATTTAAGCCGTGTGGTGGGAATCAAAGAGGCAAGTGGAGACTTAGAGAAGGCAGCAAAAATCATAGCAAGCAGGCCTCGAGATTTTGCGGTATATTCCGGTGATGATCCTACTGCCCGAAAATTAATTTCACTTGGGGGTGATGGTAATATCTCAGTTACAGCAAATATTGTGCCGAACTCTATGGCTTTGATGTGTGATGCTGCTCTTGCTGGAGATAAAATCAAAGCGTCTGAAATTGATTCTTCCATGCGAGGGTTGCATGATGCGTTATTTCTGGAGTCAAATCCGATTCCGGTAAAATGGGTTTTGTCAAAAATGGGAATGATTGAAGATATACTGCGTCTTCCTCTGACGTCTCTCAGGGATGAGTACTATGATCGAGTGCAGATGGCTATGCTACAGGCCAATGTTAAGATAAAAGCATCAACTTAAAAAATCAAAGAGGTCACTTGGTAGAATGCAAAAAAAAATAAGTATGCTGATTATGACTTCAATTTTTTTATGCGCAGGATGTGGGTGGCTTGGGATTAGAGATCGTTCCAATGATTACCTATTGGAGGAGGAAACTTCTATAATCGTTATGCCTGATGGACTTAGTTATGACTTGATTGAGGATATTTTCATAATTCCTGGTTCCGAAAATAACAAAACAATGTCTTTAGATCATGAGGTTCCGCGTCCAAATCCTGCTTCCGTAAACACCTTTGAACAAATTGTGAAGATACAGAGTTTTGAAGATAGGCGCTGGATTCTAGTGAATCTCCCTCCCAGCGAGATATGGCCACGTGTAAGGGGAATTCTAAGTAGGAATGGTGTTCCATCCAACAGGGTAGATGGGGCTAGAGGAATGATTGACACTGCTTGGATCAATTTAAAATCGGATGAAGAAAAACTCCATCGGTTTAGAATTTTTGTGGTACCAGGCATCGGTGTGGGTAGTTCGGAAGTGTCGATCCTACATAATCATGCCGAGCTTGGTGCAGATGCTTCTTCCTTATGGCGGCAAACCTCTGACAGTGATGATAGAGGGCGGGAATTTTTGGAATTAGTTGCGAATGATCTTGCTACTGCCTCTGATTTTTCTCAGGTTTCCCTTTTAGCTCAAAATATTGGTGGAGAGCCGAAGGTCAAAGAGGTCTTTGTTGATGTTGATGAGCCTTACATAGAAATAATGCTGTCTTTCGACAGAAGTTGGGCATCGTTGAGTTATTCGCTTTCGAGAGGAGGATTTTCCATCACAGATAGGAATAGAACTGAGGGAACCTTTATTACAGAGCACAAGTCGGAAGCTCTGGTTAATCAGACCTTTTTAAGTAAATGGTTTAGCTTTGGGTCTAAAGATACTGAATCCGAAGTTAGTTATAAAATTACTATTAAGCGGTTTGAAAGTAAAGTGCATGTGTTCATTAGAAATTTAGATGGAAGCTATTTAACTATTCCAGATGCCACTCGACTGCTCGCGATCGTGCGTAGTAATTTATCGTAAGTTGTACTGCTCAATTATGAAATTTGCTTCTATCGGTAGTGGTAGCAAGGGAAACTGTACAGTCATTTCTAATAATTCGACTTCTTTGTTGGTTGATTGCGGCTTTTCTTTAAAGCAAACCACTGCTCGATTGGAGCGACTCAATATGAATCCGCAAGATATCGATGCAGTTCTTGTTACTCATGAACATGATGATCACTGGAGTGGTGTGCGAGCACTTTGTATGAAATATGAAATCCCCATTTATCTCAGCGCAGGCACCTATAGAGCCGTAAATGATAGATGTTTGGGGCCCATAAATTTAGTGGATACAGAGGTCCCATTTACTATTGGTGGTTTTAAAATTTTGGGTATAACCGTTCCTCATGATGCGCTGGAGCCGTTGCAATATGTATTTGAGACTAACTCGCTAAGATTTGGATTACTTACTGATTTGGGTCATTTGACGCCATATATTTTTGAGCATTACTCTTGCTTAGACGCCCTCTTTTTAGAGGCGAATCATGATGAGCTAATGCTAGCCGAAGGTATGTATCCCTCTTTCTTAAAAGCTCGTATTTCAGGAAACTGGGGGCATCTAAGTAACAGCCAAGCCATCGATTTCGTAAATAAAATTGATCACGCCCGATTACAGCACCTTGTTTTTGGACACATAAGTGATCGTAATAATTGCAGAGCAGTTCTGAAGAAATTAGTAAACCAAACTTCTGGAATTCTTGGAAAGGTGCACTATGCGAATTATGAATATGGGTCTGATTGGATCGAAATTATTTGAGAATTACTTATTTATTTGTCATGCAATGGAATCCTTTGTTCATTAGGATTGGCTACCACGAAAACAATATTGTCGCAACAACTTTCAATGATAATTTGAAGAAATTGTTTTTACATGAGTTATTTTTCCACAGATACTAAAACTTTCTTATGAATGCATCACAAAGTTAATCTAAGTCATTGATTATTTGCATATACATGTGTAAATTATTGATTTTTAACAAGAATTTAAAGTGCTTAATAATTAATCAATCTGACTAAAGGCATTGATTTGTAAAGGCTTGGGTGAAACTCAAAAGCCTTTATCCACAAAGTTGTACACAATTTATGTGAGTAACTCTATGCACCTTGTTGGCGCTTTTCGACCTAAAATATTTGTTGGGTTATTAATGAATTAGTTATGTTTATTACTCTCGTCTGAGAATATGCGATGTTGGTATAATGATGTATTGCAGTAGTGAGTTTTAATCGACATGAGATATTGGTAACGCCATATGGATAAGCACTTGTATCATAAAAATTTAGGACAAATAATCAGTTACTTGGCTTATGAGCACGTAACATTTAGAAGAAAAGCGTCAAAAATAGCTAATCATCTCAGAATTCCCCTAGTTTTCGCAGATTTAGATTTAGTTCTCGCGAATGAAACTTCGCTTTTAAGCAAATACTATCTTCATATGGGCTATTTGGGCCTCTCGTTAAGATCTCATAGTTCACCTTCGCAAGGTCCAATATATTGTGATTTTATCTCAAAAAAACTAAATTATCGTATAAAACATGGAGGTGGAAACGGACAAGCTTTGGCAAAGGCTATAGGGGTTACCGGAAAATGCAAGCCTAAAGTAATAGATTTGACTGCAGGTCTCGGGACTGATTCTTTTATACTCGCCTCTCTCGGATGCAAAATTTTAATGCTGGAGCGTAACCCCATTATTTATGAGCTACTTTATGACGGACTGGCACGTGCTGTCCAACGGGCAACTGTCAATAGAGAGCTTGCATGTATTATGAACCATGTAAATCTTACTAAGATTGATGCGCTTCACTATTTTGCAAAACTGGCGCCCAACAATAAGTTCGATGTAATATATTTAGACCCGATGTTTGACTTACCCATACGGATGGCCAAGGTTAAAAAGGAAATGAATTCGCTTCATAATATCATTGGAGCTGATAACGATGCTGACAAACTTCTTGAAAAAGCTATGGAGCGTGCCAAATACCGCGTTGTTGTGAAGCGTTCCAAAAAGTCGCCGAATTTAGCGAATATAAAGCCCAATCTTGTCCTGGGGGGGAAATCGACCAGATATGACATCTACACTGTGCGTAGATTGCCGAGAATATTGTAGTCTTCAACATAAAACTTAACTATTTACAAAACCAATTTTAATAAAACATTTCTGTAAATTTCGGTTAACTTCTCTAAATCTCCGACTGCGATACGCTCATTGGCCTGATGAATACTTGCGTTAATTGGTCCAAATTCAATTACCTCTGGTGTGAGTGTGGCAATAAAACGGGCATCAGAAGTACCTCCAGTTGTCGAAAGTTTAGGAGTATTTCCTGTGATTTCAAGGACAGCCTCTTTTAGATTACTTACCAGCGTGTTTGCTTTCGTTAGAAAAGGCTTACCACTGAGTTTCCAATCGATAGCATAATCAAAATTATGTTTATCCAAAATAGTGGAAGTACGATTCTTGATTTCGTCTGCATAAAGTTTAGTGGAGTACCGAATATTAAAGTGCGCTTCGCATAAGGCTGGGATGACATTTGTTATGCCATCGCCCGCGTGAATATTAGAAATTTGAAGAGAAGTGGGTTGAAAATGTGCGCAACCCTCATCCCAAATCTCCTGCGTAAGTTCGTTTAGTGCAGCTAGGGATGCATGGATCGGATTTTCTGCATTTTCTGGATAAGCAACATGACCTTGAGTACCAAAAGCTCTAAATACGCCATTCAGTGAGCCTCGGCGCCCATGTTTTATAACATCTCCAAATACATTTTCACTTGTCGGTTCGCCCACAATACACCAATCCGGAATTATATTTTGAGCTCTAAGCCATTCGACCACAAATTTAGTACCATATTCGGCAACTCCTTCTTCGTCACTGGTTAGTAAAAATGCAATTCGGCCACTGTGCGAAGGACGTTCTTCAATGAATAACTCAGTAGCGACAACCATCGCCGCGAGCGAGCTTTTCATATCCGAAGCGCCCCTACCATATAAGTAACCATTTCTTATTTCTGGTGCAAAAGGAGGTGATTCCCACAAGTCTTCACTACCCGGCGGCACGACATCTGTATGTCCTGCAAAGCAAACCATCGGTCCCTCATCCCCTCTGATGGCCCAAAAATTCTTTACATTATCAAACGGCAACGAATGGATGATAAACCCGGCTTTTTGTAATCGCTCTATGATCAAATCCTGACAACCTGCATCATCCGGCGTAATCGAGGGCTTTGCGATTAGCTCTATGGCTAGATCGAGCGTGGATTCTTCTTTACGCATTATGTGTCCTTTGGCCAATACCCGTACTTCACTAGAAAAAGAAAAATCGGTTTTAAAGTATTAAGTGTTTTCTGTGGCTAGATCACTAACCACATAAGTTTACACGACTTTTATCAAGTTCGTGTACCTCATAAAGACGATTTGGTATTCGTTTGTTGACATACTAGCGTCATAACAAATTCGTTAAATACGTCGACAGAGGTATTAATGACGTTGCTTTAGGATTTGTTAGCCTCATTTGCGAAAATTTTAGGCTCAGGGTGACCATAAAATTTTCCACAGATCTTAAAATCCCTTGCTACGACCTAATGAGCCGCTCGTTTAAAATGCTTGGGATTAAGATGGTTCGGGCTGAAGGATAATGTGTGCGACTCACCACTGAATACCGTAAGATTGCCTATAATGATCTAATAAGGAAGTGATGGATACCGATATTTCTGGAGCTCCTTTGCTGGGGATACAAAACAAGATTGAAAGGTTGTTTTGCTTTCAATAAAAATTTGCGAATTGAGACTAAAGATTGATATCACACCACGCCAATTTGGTTTGAGATAGACATAAAGCATACGGAGTTGGTTTTGTGTTATCTAAAATAACGATACCAGCTTCGGTTCAATCGGTACACACACAAAAATCTTTTTATTAAGCAAAATTTAACAGTAATCGTGCGGTTTATAATTTGTTTAGAAATGAGTAGAGTGGATATGCATGGCTTCTTGAAATTTCACGTACGAAACTAAAGTTTTTTGGGCGTTATTTAAATGGTTTTACCGACAACAACATCTTTTTGCAAAACAAAATATGGAGCGAATAAGTTGGAAATAGCTTCGCTGAGGGAGATGGGCTAGCCAAGGAGTCTGTCCTTTGCGGCATTAATCTTTGCTGCAAGATAATCGCTACCACCGCGATCAGGATGAAGACGCTGTACCAGACGCTTGTGTGCCTTCACAATTTCGTCATTTGTTGTGCTTTCATTAAGCCCAAGAATCTGTAGTGCGTCTTTTTTGGACATTTGATAAAAGGAATTATTTGTTTGATCTTGAGAAAAATTTTTACTGCCAGCACTTTTTCCCATCTTCATCATATAGGTATTCAATAGGATAAAGGATTCTCGATCTTTTCTTTTCAACCAATCGGATAATGAGTTGAGCTCATCGTTGGTTAGCGTACTTAGTTTTCTTCCACCATAGTCTCCTGACAACACTTCTCCGTCCATTATTTTTGTATAAAAATTTATTTCAGCATCGATGTATTCAGTCCTGATATGGGATGGTGAAGATCTAAATCCCCTGAAGATTTGTAGGAAAGGCAGTGCTCGCAAACCCATCGAAATAATGACCTTTATCATGGGCACAAGTGCGGCCAAACCAGCTCCGATCCAGTGGAGTTTGCCCATCGCAACCAGGCCGACAGACCCTAAAAAAACCACAAAAAATACGCTTTTCCACAAGAAAGAATTTCGTTTTTCCGACGGCAATTTGAGCAAGAATCCTCGCCAGCGCCAGATTGCGAGAATGCCGCCCAGTAAGAACAAGACTTTAATCATATTAACTCTCTTCCAAACACGAAACGGCAGACATCACGTTTTTATGTTTATCACTAGTTGTAAATTAGATTTATTTAATACCGGTTCGCAAGCGCACCACGGATTTTTTCGGCCATGGCTACCAGAGTTTTCTCTGTCTTGTTCCAACTAATACAAGCATCTGTCACTGATACACCATATTGCAGGCCTTTCCCCTTTGGTGTCATTTTTTGATTTCCAGCTTCTAGGTTACTCTCTATCATAAGGCCTACGATTGACTGATTACCGTCTGCAATTTGGTCAGCGATATTTTCAATAACTTGTGGCTGTAACGTGTGATCTTTATTAGAATTTGCATGGCTACAGTCGACCATAATATTGGTGGACAGGTTGTTTTTTCTAAGTTGCTGCTCACACTTTGCAACACTTATCGAGTCATAGTTTGGTTTTCCATTTCCACCGCGCAGAACTATGTGGGCTGCGTGGTTACCACGTGTAGTAACAACAGCAACCTCACCAGTACTATTGATACCCAGAAACCGGTGTTTTTTTGCGACAGACTGGAGAGCATTTATCGCCGAACCAAGACTCCCGTCAGTACCATTTTTAAAACCGACTGATGATGAAAGCCCCGACGCCATCTCTCTATGAGTCTGTGATTCGGTGGTCCGCGCCCCAATTGCAGACCAGCTTATCAAATCTTGAATATATTGCGGTGATATTGGATCAAGGGCCTCCGTAGCAGTCGGCAAGCCAAGTTCTAGTATATCTAGCAGTAATTGCCGTCCTAATCTTAGTCCCTCGGCTATCTTAAAGGAGTCATCCATGAAGGGATCATTAATCAAACCCTTCCATCCAACGGTGGTTCTTGGTTTTTCAAAATACACTCTCATCACCAATAGCATGCAGTCCGACAGCTTAGAGGATAGTGATTGGAGTTTTCTTGCGTATTCAAGAGCGGATTCAACATTGTGGATCGAACATGGACCAACAACTACAAAAATTCGCTTATCTCTATGATCTAGAATATCCTCAATTTGTTTACGGCTGAGTTCTACTGTGTTGCAAGCCGATGCTGTTATCGGTAGTTGAGATTTGAGCTCTTGAGGTGTAACAAGATTTTCATGTGATTCGATATGAATATTATCAACGGCTTTGGATGTCATTTTGGTCCCTTGTTTGTAAAAAAACAGTTAACTTCCAGCTATTGTAACGATAAATTAGCTCTAAAAAAGTTTAATAATAAGGAACCTCAAGCAACTTGGATGTTCCCAGTAAATAAATTGCGCATTTAATCGGAAGTCGACTCATTTTTTCAAAAAGCTGTCCATAGCGTAATAGCTGCGGTGCGTTATCACTTTTTACTCGCTTATAAAAAGCCTCTTTTGTCTCCTTCGCTTCTTGTTGATAGTACTTGTAGTCAATAATCCATCGATATCCATTTTCGATAAAAGTCAGGTCAATAATTGATCTTTGAAGCTGTCCATTTTGCTCCACTTTATAGTTTATAGAATACTCAACCTGAGTATTGTCATGCGATCCTAATATCCAGCGACCGTCTTTATCATTTAATGTCCCGTAAATCACCTGTTCAAGCACCTCGAGATCCTTAGCCGTAGCAAGAAACCCAAGTTCTCGCAGGTGGCTATTCATAACGATCTTATGATCTTTAACGCGAGTTTCTGTCCACACAGATATCCCATCTAAAGAAATTTGTTTCAATGCTCTGTGTAACACTGTCCCGAATGCTCGTACACGAGATGATCGAGTGTCTGAATTTGCACCCTTTACGTGGGGGGCATTCAGATTGACGCTTTGACTTTTAATTTCATTATCTATGCCATATCCGGTTTTATTTTTAAGTTCAAACTTTGGTGGCAAACGTCGTAGTTTTTGATAATCTTCTTTTGGATAAAAATCTTTTATTTCTTTGAAATCTGTCTCGAGTGTAATTTTATTTAGTGCAATCTCCTCTGCGATTGAATACCAAATACACTTCAGTAGCGAAGTTTGCGTCGGATTTT
>MDTB01003401.1_pt1 | contig 41843 bp, 45 predicted proteins | sample 811161 | NCBI WGS metagenome assembly MDTB01 (sample SAMN05326650, study PRJNA326480) | marine metagenome | isolation source: seawater | place: Mediterranean Sea | collected 2009 | reverse complement strand
AACCGTTGCAATACCTTTGTACTTCCAAACTCTTCCATGAGATCTGACTGCTTCTATATCCAAATGTAATTCGCAATCAGGCATTACAGGGTTTCTAAAACGTGCTTTTTCAACACTCATTAGATAAACTAATTTATCCTTATATTCTTTTGGATCAATACCGTGTGCTGTAAGCGCAGCAGCTGCTTGGCCGAAAGCTTCTACAATTAATACTCCAGGCATAACGGGTTGGCCTGGAAAATGTCCATCAAAAAAAAATTTTCCTTTTTTAACTATAACTATTGCAGTCGCTGATTTTAATGGAACTATATTAATTAATCTATCAATTAAAAGCATTGGCTCTCTGTGAGGTAAAAGCTTTTCGATTTGTTCTTTATTAATACTATTTGTCATTTTTACTTTTTAAAAAATCCTTTAAAGGCATAGCTGGATAACCCATAACCGTTATCCCATTTGGTATATTTTTTATAACTCCGCTTCCACCGCCAATTTTTACATTGTTTCCTATTTTTAAATGCCCAGAAATCCCAGCTTGTCCTCCTATTGAAACATTATTACCAATAGATGTACTTCCAGCAAAACCTACTTGGCCTGCAATCATACAATTTTCACCTATCTTAACGTTGTGAGCCATGTGTACCTGATTGTCTAAAAACGAATTTGTACCAATTACAGTATCACCAATAGATCCTCTATCTATCGTGCAGTTTGCACCTATCTCAACATTGTCATTAATAATAACTCTTCCAATATGAGGGAATCTAAAGTTTTTACCTTTGAGCGGTATAAAACCAAAGCCTTTAATACCTATTTTTGAACCATCTTGAATCACTACATCACTTCCAATTAAAGAATTTCTTAAAGTTATATTTGAACCAATTATACAATTTTTGCCTATTTGAACATCATGTTCAATCGTTGTGTTGCTACCTATAATGGTGTTAGAACCTATTTTAACATTTTTTCCAATAAAATTATTCTTACCAAATGTGACAGAGTCATATTCCGTTGATAGTTTACTAGACTCTACCAGGGTTTTGTCGGGATAATCGATATCTGCATTTGGATAAAACATTTTAGATACTTGAGCAATAGCAAATAAAACATTTTTAACTATTATCGTAACACATTCTTTTGGTAAAAAATTTTTCAAATTATTTGTAGTTAAGCAGACAGAGGCTTTTGTTTTTTTTGCTAAATCAATATAATCAGGTGAATTCAAGAAAGTTATATTGTTTTTTTCAGCTTTATCTAAAGTTTTAACGTCTGTAATTGAAATATCCTTTTTTTGTACACCAAGTTCCTTTGGTAATTTACTTAAATTGTAAGGACCTTTTGGAACAAAAAAAGATATATCTTGCATCAAGACTTAGTTTAATTCAATTGATTTTAGTTCTTTATCTAATAATTTTAAAATTTTTTCAGTTAGATCAAATTTAGAATTTGCTAAAAGAATATTTTTTTTGTCAACTATCATCTCTATACTATTTTCATTCATATATTTTTGCAAAATAGGATTTAGTGTTTTAATAAGTTTGGCTCTAGCTTCATTCTTTTTTTTAAGCCATTCATTAGATGCGTTACGTCTTTTCTTTTGATAATTAATATTTTTTTCTCTTAGAAGGTTAAGTTTTTTTTTATAATCTTCATTGGAGATGAGTTTCTTTTTCGAGATTAAATCAGACTCTTCTTTTTTAAGAGACACAGACTCTTTTTTCAATTTTTCATTTTCGTCATCGAATTTTTTCTTTAAAAAAGTTTGTGCTTTTTTTCCTGCTTTGCTGTTATTTAATATGTGTTTTATATCAACAAAATAAACATCTGATGCTATAGCTTGGTTGAAAACACCAATGGAAAATAAAAGTATAAATAATATTTTTATAATTTTCATATTAAAATGATGTTCCTATTTGAAATTTAAATTGTTGAGTTGTATCACTTTCTGCTGAAGATAAATCTTGAGCAAATACAAAGTTTAACGGCCCTATTGGTGTATATACATTAGTAGCAATACCGACAGCTGACCTAATAGTGCTTGATTGTCCAATTTTTGAGTCGTAATCAACATGCCATAGATTTCCTATGTCCAAAAAAGCTGCTACATCTGTTTGTGTAGCATCTGGTAATAAATTTGGTAGTGCTGCCTCAAAATTCATCGCTAATGCATAGTTACCGCCTACATAATCTCCAGAGTCAACTGGACCAACTTTTCTATTTTCAAAACCTCTGAGTCTCTTTGATGGAATATGAATACGTTTACTTAATCTGACATCATCTTCGACAGCAACAACACCGGCAGCATAAAATTTAAAAGCTCCCAATACATTTTCACTAAAACTATGATACTTGCTCAGGGTAAATCTATTAAATACAGAAGAGTTTTCCTCAACATATAAAGGAAGTGTTTGTGCAAATCCAAGGATTGATCCACTTGTGGGCATAAATCTTCTGTCTCTAGTGTCTTTTTCTACGCCATATCCAAATGATAGGTCAGTAAATGAACCAGCTTGTTTTTTTAGACGCTCAGAAGCTGTTCCGTCAACCGTCATGTCATCAAATGATAATTCAAGACTCGGTGATAAAAAAATATCATCGTACTGCTCGAATCTAGTTCCAATATTTAATTGTGTTAGGGTATTTTCATAACCTGAATTAGGTCTGTCAGTTTTTTTACTAGAGAGACCATATTCAAGAGTATTACCGGAAAAATTATAGTTTGGATTTATAATTGATATACCACCTCTAAGTGCACTTTCTGAAGCTTCTAGAGAAGTATCAACAATAAGGCCTTTTCCTAAATAGTTATTTTCTGTTAGTGAAAATGATACTGTTGTTCCATCTGTACCAGTACCTGCGCCAGCCGCAATTTCTCCTGTTGGCATTTCTTCCACTATTATATCCATGACTTTCACATCTTTTGAGGAACCATCAGATACTCTGTAATTTACTTTTTTAAATATATTTCTTGATCTTAATTTTGATATTGATTTATCAAGTTTAATTTTACTGTAAGGATCACCTTCATCTAAGATTAATTCTGATCTTATTACAGAGTCATTTGTAACAGTATTTCCCTGTATATTAATTCTTTCAACAACTATTTTGGGACCTTCAAAGATTTTAAATTCCAAGTCAACAAATTTTCCATCTATCGTTTCGGATACTGAATGAGTTACAAATTGAAGTTCATTATCGTCTATTAGTTCATCTATACTTTCAAGAATTTTTGTAATTTTAAAAGGGGAATAATAGGTTCCGGCAAATTTTTTAAAGTCATTTTCTAATGTTTTAAAAATTTTTTTATCAAAAACAGGATCTATACTAGTTGAAATTTTTTTAATTCTGTATCTTTGGCCAGCGTTTATATTAAATGTAAGCTCAATTCCTTCTTTATCTTTAATAAAAACATTACTAGATAAAATTTCAGCATCATAGTAACCTTTGTTTAAATAATAATTTTTAAGTAGTCTTTTATCTAACTCAATTCTTTGATTATTTAAATAAATATTTCGGGAAATAAATTTCCAAAATTTAGCTTCTTCTGTTGCAATAACATCTCTAAGTCTTTTTGTTTTAATTTTTTTTTCTCCTATAAAGAAGATTTTGGTAATTTTTTCTCTTTTGCCTTTATCTATTATAAATATTAAATCTAATAAATTATTACCACCTTTTACTTCAACTGTTCTAGCTTCTACATTAGTTGAATATTAACCCAGCTGATTATAAAACTCTTTAATTATCTCAACATCTTTTTTTACGTCATTTTTGATAAAAGAAGATTTTTCTTTTAATGTCATAAAGTTTAAAAGAGCTTTTGTGAATTTTTTGGTTGCTTCACCCTGTAAAGCAATAGAATTAATAATTGGGTTTTCTTCAACATTTATTTTTAAAATTCCATTTGAAAAGTTAATTGATATTTTTGAAAAGAATTTTGTATCGTATAAATTCTTAATAATGATGTTAATTTCTTCCTGTGAATAATCTTTATTTTTTTCAATTTCACCATAAACAATAAGAGTTTCATCTGAAATTCTTTCATTACCCAAAATCACAATCTTATTTAATTTTTCAGCTTTTGATGGCAACATAAAAAATATAAAAATGAATAAGACTATATGTAGGATATTAAATATTTTTTGCATAATTTTTTGATATAATTTCTAAAGTTTTTTTTCGAGCCCAATTATCAATTTTATAAATTTCATTAATGTTAGGTACCTTTTTTACAGCATATTTATTGAAATCTCTATCCTTAAAAACCCTTTTTAAAGTCTCATAGATTCCATTATAGGGTATTTTTTTTTTTAAAAAACTATCTACTAAAATTTCGTTACTAGCATTGAGAATAATTGGACCTGATTTTGATAAAAATTTATCCTTATTTAAAGTAACAATTGGAAATCTTTTTTTATCAACTTTTTCAAATTTAATATTTTTTAATTGATTTATAAAATTATTATTTTTTTTTATAATTTTATCTATATTTACTTTATTATTATATATGGCGTTAGATATTGGGATTTTCATATCTGTGTCATGGTATAAAAATTTGATCTGTCCATTTTTAAAAACTACTATGGCATGTACTAAAGACTGTGGATGAACAATGATTTCGTATTTTTTTGGATTAAATGAGAATAGCCTGTGTGCTTCAACTAATTCTAATATTTTATTCATTAGATTAGATGAATCTACAGAAATTTTTTTTCCCATATTCCAATTTGGATGCTTGTAAGCATCTGCAGGTTTAATTTTTTTAAAAGAGCTAATAGGTCTTCTTAAAAAAGGACCTCCTGAAGCAGTTATATAAATTTTTTTAATATCAATATCACTATAACTGTTTGTTAATTGTTTAATTGAAAAGTGTTCAGAGTCTATAGGAATTAATTTAGTTTTACTAATTTTAATTATTTTTGATAAAATATGCCAACCACAGATAATAGATTCTTTATTTGCCAACAGTATTTTTTTAGATTGCTTCGCAAATTGTATTGTGGGTTCTAAACCTGCTATTCCAACTATTGCGGCAATAGTTATATCAAACTTCAATTTAGTAGGAACATTGTTAAATTTATTTAAAATTTTTGTCTTTTTATTCGTAACATTTTTTTTAATTTTATTATAAACAAAAAAATCTGTAACTACAAAATATAAGGGTCTATATAAATTTATTTGACGTATAATTTCTTTGTAATTTGAGTTAGCCGAAAGTAATAGGATACTAAATTTTTTTTTATTTAAATTTAATATTTGAAGAGAACTTTTGCCAATACTTCCCGTAGAACCTAAGATAGAAATTTTCTTTTTCATGGAAATATTTTAAGAGTATACAAAATATAACCTAAAATAACTACAAACATTAAACCATCAATTCTATCAAAAATACCTCCGTGACCAGGAAGTAATTTCCCAGTATCTTTAATTTTTTCTAATCTTTTAAAGTAAGAAATAGTTAAATCTCCTAATTGAGCTGCAACAGAAAAAATAATTGCTAAAATAAAGAATTTAGTTTTTAAAAAGAAATTATTATCAAAGCCTGTAATCAACTCAACGATTAAATCAATTGCAAACACAGAGATTAAAGAAAATATAAAAGACCCAATAACTCCTGCGATTGTTTTATTGGGGCTTATTTTTGATATTTTTTTACTTTTAAAAAATTTACCAAAAATATAACCTCCGATATCTGAAAATATTGTTAAAATTATAATCCAAATCAATAAGAAAAAAGACGAGGCTGTATCGTTTCTTAAAAATAAAAATGCCAACAAAGAAATGACTAGAATAATATCAATTAGTATAATTGTGAGTTTTTTTTTGAATACTGAAAAAACTTCATAATTTCCCAGTATCAAAATAGTATATAAAAAAGAAACGATATAATTACCTCCCTTTAATATAAAAAAAATTGATATGGGAAAGATAATTACAGAGGTTATTATTCTTTTTTTTAAATTACTCATATATTACCAAAATTTCTTTTTACTTTTTTAAAATTATTTATAATTTTAATATAATCTGTAACTTTAAAGTCTGGCCACAACTTATCAACAAAATAAATCTCAGTATACGCCATTTGCCAAAGTAAAAAATTACTTAATCTTTTTTTTCCACCCGATCTAATTAAGATATCTGGATCAACAATACCGTCAGTATACAAATTATTTTGCAGATTTTTCATACTTATAGACAATTTTTTTTTTTGGATTTGTCTCATTGCATCAATAATTTCATTTTGTGAACCATAGTTAATTGCCAAATTTACTAAAATTTTATTACATTTTTTTGTTTTTTTCATGGATTCAAGTAACTTTGATCTTACATTTTTAGGAAGATTTTTTATATTTCCAATTATATTAATTTTAATATTATTTTTTATTAAATTATGAATTTCTTTGCTAAAATAATAATTAATTAATTTGAAGAGAAAGGTAATTTCTTTTTTGGGTCTTTTCCAGTTTTCGCTTGAAAACGTATAAAATGTTAATATAGGAATTTTTATTTTAATAGAAGCTTTAACAATTTTTTCAATTATTTTAACTCCATTCTGGTGACCAAAATTTCTATTTTTTCCTTTTTTTTTGCCCCATCTACCATTACCGTCCATGATAATAGCTATATGGTTAACTTTATTCATAAAGTTAAAATTTCTTTTTCTTTTTCTGCTAAAATTTTTTCTATAAGGGAGATATTTTCATCTGTACTCTTTTGAACATCGTTTTCAAAGTTTTTGCTTTCATCTTCACCTATTTTTTTATCTTTTAATAAACTTTTAATATTATCATTAGACTCTCTTCTTACATTTCTTATCGAAACTTTTGCTTTTTCTCCTAAATTTTTTAATATTTTTGTTAATTCTTTTCTTCTTTCCTCGGTAAGTTGTGGAATTCGAATTCTTAAAATTTGTCCGTCAACTTGAGGGTTAATACCTAAATTGGACTTTTTAATTTCAGTATCGACTAAATTGACATTGCTTTTATCCCAAACCTGTATTGATATTGTTCTGGGTTCTGGAACGGTTATTGATGCTAACTGGTTAATAGGCATCTTTTGTCCATAAACATCTATCCTTATCAAGTCCAACATGGCTGGGTTTGCTCTACCAGTTCTTAAAGTCGAAATATCTTTTTTGTACGAAGAAATAGTTTTGCCCATTTTTATTGAAACCTCATTTTTATTAAATATCTCCATTTAGCTAAATTCCTTCCCCTACTTTAAATCTTACAAAATCAATAACTTTAATTTCACCATTCTTTGAATATTGTTTTAAAAAACTACTTACTGTCATTTTAGTATCCATGATCCAAGTTTGATTAAGCAACGTGTTTTCAGAAATAAATTTTTTAATTTTACCATTAGCGATTTTTTCAATCATTTCAGATTCTTTACCACTATTTTTTAACTCTTCTTTAATAATTTCAAGTTCTTTATCTAAAATATCTTTATTAAGTCCGTCATCATTTATAGCAAGAGGAGATTGCGCTGCTACATGCATAGCAAGTTTATTTCCTACTTCATTGAGATTTTTTTTATTATCATTTGAGAGTTTTACAATAGATATTACTTTGCCAATATTTTTTTCTGATGAATTGTGAACATAAAAAAAATTTTTACCATCATTACTAAAATATTTACTTCGTCTAATTGTTATTTTTTCGCCAATTTTAGATATTAAAGTTATAAGATTTTCCTCGACTGTTTTGTCATTATTCATTTTACTTTTATTTAATTTAGCTAAATCAGCTTTATTGATAAAATTTATATTTGATATTTCTTTACAAAAAGAAATAAAGTCCTTATTTTTAGCAACAAAGTCGGTTTCACTATTTATCTCTATTATAGAAATATTGCCATCTTTTTCATTTACTAAAATAAGACCATCTGCAGCAATACGGCTCATTTTTTTTGATGCTTTTGCAATTCCTTTTTTTCTTAAATATTCAATTGATTTTTCAATATCTCCGTTTGTTTCTGTAATTGCTAATTTACAATCTGAAAATCCAACGCCTGTAATCTCTCTTAGTTTTTTAATATTATCTAAAATTTTTTTGTCTGACATTACTTTAGTTTACTTGCCTCAAGTTTTTTTTGGTGTATTGCTATCTTTTTTGGATGGTTGTTCTTTTTTTTCTGACGGATTACTTTTGTTTTGTGTTTCAATATTTATTTTATTAGTAACAATATTTTTCTTTGCATCAATAATTGTGGATTTTAATAACTCGCAATAGAGATCAATAGATCTTCTTGCATCATCGTTACCTGGAATTGGATGGTTTATTCCTGTTGGGTCAGAATTGGAGTCTAAAACTGCGACTATTGGTATTTTTAATTTAATTGCCTCTTTGATTGCTAATGACTCGACATTTGTGTCGATAACAAAAATCATTTCAGGAATTTTGTTCATATTTGAAATCCCCCCCAATGATCTATTTAGTTTATCCTTTTCTTTTCCAAGTTTTAGTATTTCTTTTTTAGTAAATCCAATATCTTCTTTGGATAAATCTTTTTCTAACTTTTTTAATCTTTTGATTGAATTTTGAATAGTTTGCCAATTAGTAAGCATGCCACCTAACCATCTATAATTAACATAAAACTGCTCAGTATCTTTTGCTAATTTGAGAACTGTTTCGGAGGCCTGTTTTTTTGTGGATACAATTAAAAGCTTACCGCCCGAAGATATGCATTTATGAACTTCTTTCATTGCATTTTTTATTAAAACAACAGTTTGGGTCAAATCTATTATATGGATTGAATTTTTTTCACCATAAATAAACTGTTTCATTCTTGGATTCCATCTAAGAGTTTTGTGGCCAAGATGAACACCGGCTTCTAATAATTGTTTTATTGATACGTTAGGTATGTTCATAATTTTTTCCGGTTAAACCACCACAGCTTTCCTTTCGGACCGGTGGGCAATTGCCCTGTGCTGTGTGCGAAATTAAATATTTTTTATATTCTTTCTAACTGAAAATCAAGATGTTAAAAACTTATTTTTTTAATATATTCTTTGTTTTTAAGAGCACTAAGCTTGTTTAAATTAAATTTTCTACGATTTTTAAGTGAAAAAATATATATTTTTGAATTTCTATTAACTTTTAATTGAATTTTTGTTTCACCAGTATCATTTAGCAAAATCTTTAAATCTTGCATGTTGGTTTTTCCATTTATTTCTATTGTAACATTATCGTATGATTTATTAATGAAGTCATTAATTGGTACAATATTTTTGATATTTATTCTTCTTGAATTTGTAAGATCTTTTAAGTTATCCTTTTGTAAAGTAATCAAAAATGAGTTGGCAGTCTTTAATTTTTCTCTATTTGAAATTAATAAATCAGAAAATATAAATAATTCATATTCACTTTTTAAATCAGAAAATTTAATTATAGCAAAAGGTGTTCCTTTGGCGCTCTTTTTTTCTTGAATTGACATAATGGTGCCGGCCACGTATCCATTACTATCAGAGTTTTGAACATAGCTTGAGAAAGATTTTATTTTTAATTCATCAAAGTAATCTTTGTAAGCATTAAGGGGATGATCAGACATATAAAATCCAATTGATTGGAATTCGTTTAATAAAATATCTTTTTTTGAATCTGTTTCTTTATTTTTTTCTAATTTAAATATAGTTTCGTCGTTTTCGGATTTATTGGAAAATAAACTCGTCTGATTACTGATTTTTTCTTCCCAAAAAGTTTTATTAACTTGAATAATTTTAGGTATAGCTTTTAACAACGACCCTCTATCATTAAATAACTCGTCGAAAGCACCTGCTTTAACTAAACCTTCAAGCTGTAACTTATTTATATCTTTTGGATTAACCCTATTAATAAAATCATTTAGTGTTTCAAATTTACCATTTTTTTCTCTTTCTTTTATAATATTTGAAACGGCTTCTTTGCCAACACTTTTTATAGCTGACAATGCATAATAAATTTTGCCTTTTTTGGATATAAAGTCAGCGTAAGATTTATTTATTGATGGTCGAATTATTTCAATTTTAAGTCTCTTAAGTTCTTCTACAAATTCTCTTAATTTATCGGTATTTGATAATTCTGTGGACATAGTTGCGGCAATAAAATCCTCGGGAAAGTATTTTTTTAAATATGCAGTTTGATAAGCTATTAAAGCATACGCAGCAGCATGACTTTTGTTAAAACCATATTCTGCAAATGGCTTAATTTTTTGAAATATGAATACTGCTATATCTTTGCCAATACCATTTTTTGTAGCTCCTTTAATAAATTTTTCTTCTTGTTTTTCAAGTTCTTTTCTTTTTTTCTTTCCCATTGCTTTACGTAAAATATCGGCTTCTCCGGGAGAAAAATTTGCTAATGTTTGAGCTATTTGCATTACCTGTTCTTGATAAATAATAATACCATAAGTAGGTTTTAGAATTTTTTCTAGGCTTTCATGAATGTAATCAGGTTTTTTTAAACCATTTTTACAATCATTATAAATTGGAATGTTGTTCATCGGTCCTGGTCTGTACAGAGCTACCAATGCTATTATATCTTCGAATTTATTAGGCTTCATTTGTTTTAAAGCCGATCTAACACCCGTACTTTCAAGTTGAAAAAGTCCTGTGGTTTCACCTGTTGAAAGCATTTCATAAACCTTGCTATCATTTAAGGAAATTTTGCTTATGTCTAAATCTATATTTTTACTTTTTAGAATCTTTATAGTTTTACTAATTAGTGTTAACGTATTAAGACCAAGTATATCAAATTTTACTAAGCCAGCATTTTCTGAGGAGTGCATATCAAATTGTGTTGATGGCAAAAGTAGATTTGAACTATTGTCTCTGTAGAGAGGAACTTCCTCAGATAATTTTTCTCCAGCTATCACCACCCCTGCTGCATGAGTTGCGAGGTTTCTATTAAGACCCTCAAGCTTTAATGAAAGTGCAATTAACTTTTTAACTTTAGGATTGTTTTTTTCTTCTTGTTTAAATCTGGGCTCTCTATCAATAGACTCCTGCAAACTTAACGGTCTTGATGGATCAAAAGGTATCATTTTACAAATTTTATCTACATGTCCATAAGGTAAACCTATCACTCTACCAATATCCCTTAATGCCATTCTGGCTTTTAACTTACCAAATGTAATAATGTGAGCTACACCATTTTTGTACTTTGATTTTAGATAATTAAAAACTAAATCTCTTTTTTCTTCACAAAAATCAATATCAAAGTCGGGCATTGATATCCTGTCTGGATTAAGGAATCTTTCAAAAATTAGGCCAAACTCTATAGGGTCTAGGTCTGTGATATCTAAAGAATAAGCTACAAGTGAACCAGCACCAGAACCTCTTCCTGGGCCTACAGGGATATCGTTTAGTTTTGCCCACTTAATATAATCAGAAACAATTAAAAAATAACCTGAGTAATTCATTTTATGAATTATGCTTAATTCATGAGATAATCTATCAAAATATTTTTTTTTAATTTTTTCTAAATTTATTTTATCTTTTTTTTTTAATATAAAGTTTTTTAATCTATTTTTTAAGCCTTCATTAGATTGAAATGTGAGTTCATCATTTTCGTTACGCGAATTAGAAATTTTTATGGACGGTAGGACTGGTTTTGACTTTTTTACTTTGTAACTAAATCTGAAAGGAAAATTATAATTATTTTCAAGAGCTTCTGGAATATCAGAATATAATTTAGTTAATTCTTCGTTAGTTCTGATGTAGTGATTACCTGAATATTTTTTTCTGTTAATTTCATCAACATAGGTCTTTTCACCAATACATAATAGCGCATCATGTGCTTCGTACATATCTCTGTTTATGTAAAAAACTTCTTGGGAAGCGATAAGAGGTATGTTTTCTTTTTCGGATAAATTTAAAAAAATATCTTCCAGTTTAGGCTCGCCTGTATCATTATGCCTTTGAATTTCTAAATAAAATGAGTTTGAAAAATTATTTTTTAAAATAGACGCAAGTTTATAAACTTCATTCATTTTGTTTTTTTTGACTAAATTATTGAACAGTGAGTCTATACCGCCACTTAAAACTAATAAGTCGTTACAATTATCAAAGAGATCGTTTAAATAACATGTAGGTACAAAGCTTTCTTTGGTTTCTAAATAACTTTTAGACGATAATTTAACCAAATTATTATAGCCTCTTTCTGTTTTAGCAAAAATTGGCAATTTACCAATTGTTTCGTTATATTTAAAATTAATTTGGGTTCCTATAATCGGTTGCGTACCTACTTTGCTAATAGCCTCAGAAAATTCCAAAGCCCCACAAAGATTAAAGCTATCACTTAAACCTACTGATCTTATTTTATTTTTTTTACAATACTCTGCTAGTTCTTCGATTTTGATAGCACCTTCACAAATTGAATATTGAGTATGTATTTTAAAATTATTAAATTTTTGTTTTGCATCAAACATTAGATCTTTTTATATCACCATCACTAATGCTTAAAGCATAATCAGCTTTTTTTGCTAATTCTCTATTATGAGTTGCAATTAATATTATTTTATTTTTTTCTTTTAGGTTTAGAAAATAAGAGAATATATCTTTAGCATTTTTATTGTCTAAGTTTCCCGTTGGTTCATCGGCAAGGATTATTTTAGTCTCTGCAATAAGAGCTCTTGCAATTGCAACTCTTTGTTGTTCACCTCCAGACAAATCTGATGGAAAATGATTTAATCTATGGCCTAAATTTACTTTTTTTAAAAATTTTTCAGCAATTTTTATGGCTTTTTTATAGTTTTCATTTCGTATAATTAATGGCATAGCCACATTCTCTAAAGCAGTAAAATCAGATAACAGATTATTATTTTGAAAAATTATTGAAATATCCTCTCTTATGATTTTATTTTTTTCTGCATCGTTAATATCAGTGATTGATTTGCCAGAAATAAAAATTTTACCTTTTGTTGGGGTATCTAATAATGATATTAAATGTAAGAATGTTGATTTACCCGAACCAGACGGACCCAGTATAGCAACTACCTTTCCAGTTTCGATCTTAAGATTTATATTTTTTAAAACTTCTATTTTTAACCCACTACTTATAAAGTTTTTTGATAAATTATTTATTTCAATAATTTTTTTAGTCATATTTTAATGCTTTTATAGGTTCTATTTTCGTCACCGCCAATGAAGGGAATAATGATGCAAATATAGATGTAACTAATGAAAAACCTGAAATTATAATAATAGAACTAAGGCTGATTTCACTCGGCATTTCTGTTAAAAAATAAACATCCTCAGGAAATATTTGTAAGTTAAATGTATTTGACAGAAATAATCTAATACTTTCAATATTCAAAGAAAATAGTACACCTAGTATAAGTCCTGTTATTGTAGCTGTAAGGCCAATTATAAATCCAGTTAGAAAAAAAGATTTTATAATAGATTTTTTTGATAATCCTAATGATTTCAGGATTGCAATTTCTTTAGTTTTATTTTTAATTAAAATTGTTAGTCCTGAAACAATATTGAATGCCGCAACTACAATTATTAAAGTTAGTATTAAAAACATTACATTTCTCTCAACTTTCAAGGCTGAAAAAAAAGACTTATTTTGATCTGCCCAAGTACTTACATAATAATTTGGGTTTATATTCTGTATTTCATTTTTATATTTATAGGCATTTAGCGGCTCGTTAAGGAATATTTCTAAACTTATGTTGTCCGTATCTTTTCCAAAAAAAGATAAGGAGTCATTTAGATGTAGGAATGAAACACTTCGATCAAACTCATAAAGTCCACTGCTGAAAACTGCAGTAATCTTAAAAGATGATTGTCTTGGTATGTTGCCTAAAGGTGTGGTCATTGAACTGGATGACATTATATTTATTACATCGCCAACAACCACTCCTAATTCAATAGCAAGATATTTTCCAATTACAATAGTTCCAGTTTTAAAATTTGTGATTTGACCATCTATTATATTTTTATTAAACAAATCAATATTACTTATTTTTTTGGGATCAACGCCTCTTAATAATACTCCTTTAGCGCTATTATTATTTAAAATTACCGCCTCCCCATTAAATGTTTTAATAATATTAAAGTTATTATAGTTATTTGATATTACATTATAATAACTTTCAGTAATATTTGTTGAATACGGTTTAATAGTTATATGCGAATTAAAACCTAATATTTTATTTGTCAACTCTGTTCTAAAACCATTCATTACAGACATAACTATAATAAGTACTGCAACACCAAGCATAATACCTAAAAATGAAAAAATAGATATAATCTTTAAAAAACCCTCCTTTTTTTTTGGTTTTAAATTTCTTGATGTGATTAGTTTTTCAACGTCTGTAAACAATTTAGTTTTTTATTTTTTTTATAATTTGTTTTATATCTAACATTTTTGTGTCTGAATTAATTTCCTTAAATTCAAATAGTTCTTTAGACGATTTAGAACCGATAATAATTTGAAAAGGAATTCCTAATAAATCGTGTTTTTTAAATTTGTTAGAAATATTTTCATCAACATCATCTAAAAGAACATCTAAATTATTTTTTTTTAATTCATTATAAAGTTTTTTAGCTTTTTCTAAATTAGATGTATCGTTTTTATTAATTGAGGGAATTATAACTACATCAAATGGTGAAACAGATTTAGGCCATTTCATTTTATTATCTATATATTTTGCTTCAATTATTGCAGCAACTAATCTTGAAACACCAATTCCATATGATCCCATTTTAACAAATATTTTTTTTCCCTCTTTAGTGTCTACAGAACAGTTCATGGGTTTTGAATATTTGTCTCCAAAATAAAATATATGTCCAACCTCAATACCTTTAGTTTGGATCTGATTTTCTTTTTTGACATTTTTATCAAATTCTGTTGATTTGTATTTTTCATCAGTAACAGCATAATACTTGGAAAAATCATTTCTCATTTTTTCTAGTGATAACTTTTCATTTTTGTACTTATCAATTGAAATATCAAAAACCATTTTATCAGCATATATTTTGCTCTCTCCAGTTTCTGCTAAAATTATAAATTCATGGGATAGATCACCACCAATTGGACCAGTTTCTGCTTTCATAGGAATTGATTTTAATCCTAGCCGCTGAAATGTTTTTAAGTATGCATAAAACATTTTATTATAAGTAAGTGTGGCATCACTTTCGTTTAAATCAAATGAATATGCATCTTTCATATAAAACTCTCTACATCTCATAACGCCAAAACGTGGTCTAAGTTCATCTCTGAACTTCCACTGTATGTGATAAAAGATTTGCGGCAATAATTTGTATGATTTGACACTTGATCTAAATATTTCTGTAATTTGCTCTTCATTTGTTGGCCCATAGAGCATTTCTCTTTTTTGACGATCAGATATTCTTAACATTTCTTCACCATAATCATCATATCTTCCACTTTCTTTCCAAATGTCAGCTGATTGTATAGTTGGCATTAACATTTCTTGAGCACCAATATCATTCTGTTCTTCCCTTACAATTTTTTCAATTTTTTTCATTACCTTATATCCAAGAGGTAACCAAGAATAAATACCAGCAGAAGATTGTCTTATCATACCTGTTTGAAGCATCAATTGATGAGACTTTATTTTTGCCTCTGCAGGCAAATTCTTTGTTATAGGCACAAAAAGTTTTGATAATAACATTATAATCGAGCAATATTAATATTTGTAAAAGGTTTTTTTCCTGTTTTTTCTTTAATTAATTTTCTACAATTTTGTTTAATTGTTTCAATGAGATTTTTCTCTTGATTTTTGTTTTTCATTGAAAATGATCTGCAAGTGCTAAAAATATTATCTTCCATTTCAAATATAATTTTTTCATCAAAATTATTTTCTGGTATTCCCCTATAAGAAATTACAGGTTTGTTTAATTTGCCGCTATTATTTAATATTAACGTTATTTCCAAATAACCATTTAAAGATAGGCTTCTTCTTTCTTTAATAGATTGTGAGTTCTCTCCTACTGCAATATTGCCATCTAAATACATTTTTCCAGAAGGTGCTTTATCAATAACTTCAGGGTTTTGTCCTGGAAAAATTCTTACAACATCACCATCTTCAATTCTAAGGGCATGAGGGATCTGCATTTCTTTGGCAAATTTTATATGTTCATTCATGTGCCTATGTTCTCCATGAACAGGAATTATTGAATCAGGTTTAACCCAGTTATACATATCTTTTAAATCTTCTCTATTAGGATGTCCTGAAACGTGAACAAAATCTGTCTCTTCAGTAATTAGTTCGATTTCTTGTCTTACAAGGTCGTTATGAAGAGAATATAATTTTTTTTCATTTCCAGGAATAATTTTTGATGAGAATATAACCGTATCACCTTTTTCTACAAAAACATCTGGGTGAATACCTTTGACAATTCTTTTCATTGCACCCATGGGTTCACCTTGGCTTCCAGTACATAAATAAACTAATTTTTCTCTCGGAAAATTTTTGCTTTCTCTAGGATCAATGGGATTTTTGATATTTTGCAAATATCCACACTGTTTAGCTGCTTTAAATATTCGATTCATTGATCTCCCGACTAAACAGACTTGTCTATTAATTTTTTCAGCACAATAAAAAACAGTTTCCATTCTTGCGACATTAGAAGCAAAAGATGTTACAATAATTCTTTTAGATTTAAGGGACATTATTTTTAAAAGACTTTCTCTAACGTCAAGTTCTGAACCAGCTCTTCCGGGACTAAATATATTTGTTGAGTCACAAATCATTGCTAAAACCTTATTATTTCCAATCTCTTTCAATTTTTTTTCATTTATTTTTTCACCAATTAATGGATTGGGGTCAATTTTCCAGTCACCTGTATGTAAAATCATACCAGCCGGGGTTTTTATACTTAATCCGTTAGGTTCCAAAATTGAATGTGTTAAACTAACAAATTCAATATTAAATGGACCCAATTCTATTTCACCATTTAATTTTACATTTTTCAAAAAATTTGAGATATCTATTTTTTTTTCTTTAAATTTTTCTTGAATAAGTACCGAGGTAAATGGAGTAGCATATATGTTACATTTTAAATCTGGCCATATATGTGATATTGCACCGATGTGGTCCTCGTGTGCATGTGTCAAAACAATTCCCAACAAATCATTTTTTTTATCGATTATATATGCGGGATCAGGATAAATTAAATCTATACCCGGAACAGAATCGTCTGCAAAACTTACACCTGTATCGACAATAATCCATTTTTGATTTTCTTCATTGCCATATGCATATAGATTCATATTTCCTCCAATTTGTCCTGAGCCACCAAGAGGGCAGAAGATTAATTCATTTTTATTCATATTAAAAACTTTTTATATATTTCTATAATTCCCAAAATTGTAATATTTTTTTCAATTTTAACTTTTTGAATTAACCGATTTTTAAAATAATTAGCATAACCACCAGTTAATATTAAATTTGAATTTATACCATTTTTATTATTTATTTTTTTTAAAATGTTGTTTATTAAACCTTCATAACCCCAGTAAAAACCAGATGATAACGCTTCCATGGTATTTTTACCGTATTTTTTTGGATATTTTTTAAATTTAAAGGTGGGCAGTAGTGCTGTTGAAGAATGTAAATTTTCAATAGACAATTTTATACCTGGAGCAATTACACCACCATCGTAAACGCCTTTGGAATTAATAATATCAAAAGTTGTTGCCGTTCCAAAGTCAACTATAACACAATTTGATTTAAATTTTGAATGTGCACCAATAGAATTAGCTATTCGATCAGAACCAAGTTGAGAATATTTTTTAATATTAAATCTCATCATTTTTTTTAAATTAAAGTTTTTAATTTCATAAACTGTCATTTTTTTCTTTTTAAAAAAATGTTTTATTTTATTTAGAACTTTAGGTACAACGCTTGAAAATAGAACCTTTTTATTAAAATTATTTTTATTAATATTGCCAATTTTACTTGCTATTTCCCTTGTATAATTTGATCCTTTTGAATTAAATAAATAAGTTTTTGTAATCCTAAATTTTTTATCAATTTTACAAATCTTTATATTTGTGTTTCCTATATCACCAATTAAATAATTCATTTTTTTAATTTTGTTTTAAGGATTTCGTTAACTAACTTTGGGTTGGCCTTACCAGACGATAGTTTCATTATTTCTCCGATAAAAAATCCAAATAGTTTTATTTTTCCTGACTTGTATTCTGAAACCTTTTCAGAGTTATTATCTAATACTTTATTTATAATTTTTTCTAATTCTTTGAGATTACTTTGTTGTTTAAGGCCTTGTTCCTCAATAATTTTATCAGCTGAATGACCAGTTTTGACCATTATATCAAAAACTTTTTTTGCTATTTTGCCTGAAATATTTCCGGAAGTAATTTGATTAATTAACACAGCTAAATTTTTTGGTGAAACAGGTGACGCTTTTATATCAATATTTTTTTCATTTAAAACAGCAAAAAGTTCAACAATAATCCAGTTTTTTGCTAGTTTAATATCTGCAATTTTAATTACCTCTTCAAAAAATTTTGAAACATCAATCTCTGAAACAAGTACGTTAGCTTCGTATGCTGAAAGATTAAATTTTTTTATGTATCTGTCTTTTTTTTGATCAGGAAGCTCAGGTAATTTCTTTTTTAAATTTTCTACAAAAGAGCTATTAATTTTTAAAGGCAGCAAGTCAGGATCCGGAAAATATCTATAATCATGAGCTTCTTCTTTTGATCTCATTGATCTAGTTTCTTTTTTTTTAGTATCAAAGAGTCTTGTTTCTTGGTCAATTGATTTGCCTAACTCAAGTAATTCAACTTGTCTTTTTGCTTCAGAGTCAATTGCCATTTCCATAAACTTTATAGAATTTACGTTTTTAATTTCACATCTAGTTCCCAATTTTGTATCTCCTTTTATTCGAACAGAAACATTAACATCGGCTCTTAAGGATCCTTCCTGCATATTTCCATCGCAAGTACCTAGATATCTCATTATTGATCTAAGTTTTTTTACATATGAGTTTACTTCTGCAGGCGATCTAAGGTCTGGCTTACTTACGATTTCCATTAATGCTACACCTGATCTATTTAAATCAACATAGGTACTATCAGGACTCATATCATGAATACTTTTTCCCGCATCTTGTTCTAAGTGCAATCTCTCTATTCCAATTCTTTTACTTCCATATGGCATGTCAAGACTTATCTCTCCTTCCCCAACAATGGGATTTTTATATTGAGAAATTTGATAACCAGCTGGTAAATCAGCATAAAAATAATTTTTTCTATCAAATATAGAATTTAAATTGATTTTTGCATTTAGTCCTAAACCAGTCTTGACTGCTTGCTCTATACAATATTCATTTATTACAGGAAGCATTCCTGGAAAAGCTGAATCCACTAAACTTACTTGCGTGTTTGGTTTGCCGCCAAATCTTGTTGATGAACCAGAGAATAATTTTGATTCTGAAACTACCTGTGCATGAACCTCTAGGCCAATGATAACTTCCCAGTTATTTCTTTTGGTTTTTATAAAATAGTCAAATTTATCTTTTCCCATTAATTTTCCCACCATCTTTGTATTGAATTTTTAAAATTAATAGACTTTTCCATAGTAAATGCGATATTTAAAATTTTTTGCTCTTCCAATGCATTTGCGATTAACTGCAAACCCATTGGATAACCTTTGCTGTCTTTTCCGCCAGGGATTGAAATTGCAGGTATACCTGCCAAATTAACAGGAACAGTAAATATGTCATTTAGGTACATTGAAATTGGATCATTAGTTTTCTCTCCAAATTTAAATGCCGAGGTTGGTGTAGATGGCGTTAAGATAGCATCTACTTTTTTAAAACTTTCATCAAAATCATTTTTAATTAATTTTCTTACCTTTTGTGCTTTTAAGTAGTAAGCATCATAATAACCTGAAGATAAAACATATGTTCCAATAAGAACTCTTCTTTTTACTTCTGTGCCAAATCCCTCGCCACGAGTGTTTTCGTACATTTCTATAAGATTTTTACCTTTTTTAGATCTATAACCATACTTTACTCCATCGTACCTAGCTAAATTTGATGATGCTTCTGCGGGTGCAACTATATAATAAGTTGGTAGTGCATATTTTGTATGTGGAAGAGATATATCAACAATCGTTGCACCTGATTTTTTTAAAATATCTATCCCTTTCTTCCAAATATTATCTATTTCATTGGGCATATTATCGATCCTGTATTCTTTTGGGATACCAATTTTTAATCCTTTTATATTTTCACTTAAATTTTTTGAATACTGTTTTTTTTTTTGGTTAATTGATGTAGAATCTTTTGGATCATAGCCTGACATAGCCTCCAACAATAAAGCACAGTCTTCAACATTTTTTGTCATGGGTCCCGCTTGATCTAAAGATGAGGCAAAAGCAACTATTCCCCATCGTGAACATAATCCGTATGTTGGCTTTAAACCTACGGTTCCGGTGAAAGAAGCTGGTTGTCTTATTGAGCCACCTGTATCTGTACCTATCGTTGCTGGAGTTAAGTTGGCTGCCAAAGCGCTTGCGGATCCCCCAGAAGATCCGCCGGGGACTAAATTATTTCCGATTGGATTAATTGTGTTTCCAAAATAACTTGTTTCATTTGATGACCCCATAGCAAATTCATCACAATTTAATTTTCCTAAAATTATAGCACCTTCAGACCACAAGTTATTTGTTACCGTTGATTCATAACTGGGAATGAAATTTTCAAGAATTTTACTTCCTGCTGTGGTTTTAATATTTTTTGTACAGAATAAATCTTTAACCGCAAGAGGAATACCTGACAATAATCCGCTATAATTTTTTTTGTTATCAAAGTTTTTTGCCTCTTTTAGACTTTTTTCAAAACATGTTGTAATAAAAGAATTTAATTTATTTGCTTTTTCAATATTTTGAATAAAGAATTCTGTAACTTCCAATGAAGATAATTTTTTTGATTTAATCGAATTTACAATTTGGGTAAGAGTATTATGATTTAAATCTAACATATTTATTCAATAACTTTTGGGACAATAAAAAAATCTTCGTTTTTATCAGGTGAATTTTTTAGTACTTCTTCTTTTATCTTGCCGTCAATAACTTTGTCTTTGCGTGGTTCGAGCGTTTTATTGATTATAGAGCTTAAAGGTTCTATTTTATTTGTATTTAGTTTGTTGAGTTGCTCAACAAATTTTAATATTGATGCTAGATCATTTGACAATGAATCTAAATTTTTATCATCCAGTGAAATTCTTGATAGTTTGGCAACTTTTTTAACTTGGTTTTTATCAATAGACATCTATAAACTATGTTTTAGTTTGTTTAGAAAATGATGTAAAATATAACATATTCATGCAAGATATAGAAGATTTTAAGAAATCTATAGGAAAGAAATCTAGATTATTAGGTATCGACCCTGGTAAAAAAAGGGTTGGAATAGCTATATCAGATGAAAACAAACTGGTATCGACACCTTTAAAAACAATCCTTAAAAAAAATAATACCAATGTGATTAATGATATTTTGGAAATAATAAAAGAAAATAACATCAAAGGAATCATTGTTGGTAACCCAATAAATATGGATGGCTCAGAAGGTCCTTCTTCTCAATCAGCAAAAGATTTTGCCACATATCTATCAAAAAATATTTCAATTCCCATCGTTATGTGGGATGAGAGATTATCTAGCCAAGGAGCATTCAATTTATCAAGTATTTTAGACATTAATACATCCAAAAAAGTTGAAAAATTAGACCAAAATGCTGCTTCATTTATATTACAAGGGGCAATCGATTATATTAAAAGATAAATAACTTGCTAAGATAGTGCAAAAGGCCTATAGAGTTAATTTTAATGGCTATTATAAAAAAGTTTTCAGCTGTTAAAAAAGTCCAGGAACATCTCTTAGGAATCCAAAATCTATCTATTAAAGAAGCCACACTCATACTAGATGAAGCAAAAAACTTTATAAAACTAAATAGAAGTGCATCTAAAAAAATGGATTTGCTAAGAGGAAAAACGCAAATAAATTTATTTTTTGAACCGTCCACTAGAACACAAAGTTCGTTTGAATTGGCTGGCAAAAGACTAGGTGCTGATGTGATGACAATGAACGTGGGAAATTCATCCTTAAAAAAGGGAGAGACTATATTGGATACCGCAATGACATTAAATGCAATGCATCCAGATATTATAGTAGTGAGGCATCAAGAATCGGGTGCACCAAATCTTTTGTCTCAAAAAGTTAATTGTGCCGTAATAAATGCGGGTGATGGATTAAGGGAGCACCCTACTCAGGCACTTTTAGATGCTTTAACAATAATAAATAGAAAAGGAAAAATTGAGGGACTTAAAATTGCAATTTGTGGCGACATACTTCATTCACGAGTTGCGAGATCAAATATATATTTACTAAATATGTTGGGTGCAGAAGTGAATGTAATAGCACCAAAAACTTTAATACCCGACTCCATTATCAAACTTGGAGTTAATAGTTTTACAAATATGAAAAAAGGATTGAAATCATGTGACATTGTTATGATGTTAAGGTTACAAAATGAAAGAATGAAAGGATCATTTTTGCCATCAAAAAGAGAGTATTATGAATACTTTGGATTAACACCAGATAAATTAAAGCTTGCAAAAAAAGATGCCTTGATAATGCATCCAGGACCAATGAATAGAGGTGTAGAAATAGATACGAAGCTAGCTGATGATATTAATGTAAGTTTAGTAAAAGAGCAGGTGGAATTAGGTGTTGCTGTAAGAATGGCGTGCTTAAAATTATATTGTAAATATTAATGAAAGAAAAATATTTTATCAATGCAAGAATAATAGATCCCTCTCAAGATCTTGATGAGGTTGGTGGGTTAATAGTGAGTGACGATGGCAAAATTAAATCAGTAGGTAAAAACGTTAAAAAAGAGAATGTTCCTTCGAAAGCCGAGAAAATTGATTTAAAAGGAAAAGTTTTAATACCTGGAATTGTAGATATGAAAGTTTTTATTGGTGAACCTGGTTTTGAATATAAAGAAAACTTTAGAAGTCTAAGCAGCGCAGCTTTGTCGGGTGGTGTTACCTCAGTAGTATCAATGCCAAATACAAGTCCAGTAATAGACAATGTTTCTATGGTTGATTTTATTCTTAGAAGAGGCCGGGATAAAGCTGGTATAAATATTTATCCGTCAGCAACACTTACAAGAAACATGGATGGAAAATTAATGACTGAATTTGGTTTATTGTCAAAAAAAGGAATAGTTGGATTTACAGATGCAACTAGGACTATTCAAAATCCAGAAATAATGTCTAGAATAATGAACTACGCTTCTGATCTTGATGTTTTAATAATGCAGCATCCAGAAGATCAAGAACTTTCAAAAGGTAGATGTATCAGCGAAGGTGAAGTATCTACTAGATTGGGTTTACAAGGAATACATCATATTGCGGAAAAAATTATTATTGAAAGAGATTTATCTCTTTTAGAAGAGTATCCGTGCAGATATCATATATCCCAGTTATCATCAGCAAAATCAGTTGAGGTTTTAAAAAAATATAAAAAAACCGGACTTAAGTTTACAGCTGGAGTTTCAATAAATAATCTCTCTTTAAATGAGAACGATATTGGGGATTTTAAAACTTTTTTAAAAATTTCTCCTCCTTTAAGAAAAGAAAATGACAGAATAGCATTAATTCAAGGGGTTAAGGATGGTATAATAGATGTAATAGTTTCTGATCACAAACCGGAAGATGAAGAAAGCAAAAGGCTTCCATTTGCCCAAGCGGCTGAAGGATCCATTGGAATTGAAACACTTCTTTCTCTAGCCCTTGAGCTTTATCATAATGGATCCCTTCCTCTAAAAAAAATTATAGAAACAATCACATATAACCCTGCAAAAATATTAAAAATTAACAAAGGTACTTTAAAAAAAGGTTCTGATGCTGATTTATGTATATTTGATCTTGAACAACCATGGAAAGTAGATGTTTCAAAATTAAAATCAAAATCTAAAAATGCCGCAATAGAAAATAGAAAACTTCAAGGTAAAGTTTTAATGACTTTTCTTAAAGGAGAGAGCGTTTTTAATTAGCTGTGACAATAGAAGTTTTAATTATATTCTTATTTTCGTATTTATTAGGCTCAGTTCCTTTTGGACTTATTTTAACTAAAATTTTTCTAAAAAAAGATATTAGAAAGATTGGATCTAAAAATATTGGAGCAACAAACGTTTTAAGAACTGGGAACAAACTTATTGCTATCTTGACTTTACTGCTAGATATATCAAAGGGTGGCGTAACAGTTTTAGTTACTAAAATTTATTTTCCAGATTTAATTTATTTATCAGGTCTTGGGGCATTTCTCGGACATATATTTCCAGTATGGCTTAAATTTAATGGTGGAAAAGGTGTTGCAACTTATCTGGGTATATTATTTATTTTGTCATCTAAACTTGCATTATTTTTTTGTTTATGTTGGTTGATAATTGCTTTTATATCTAAATATTCTTCATTATCATCTATCATCTCAACAATAATTATATTTTCAATATCTTTATTGGAAAACAACTTTGAACTAAATTCATATTTATTTATTACTTTTGTACTTGTTATATACACTCACAAACTGAATATAATTAGACTGAAAAATAAGACTGAAGATAAAATTAAACTTTAAAATCAACACTTATTGTACTTTGATTTGACAAATTGGTTTATTTTTGACACTAAGATTAATTATAATGAATCTTGTCATAGTAGAAAGTCCAGCAAAAGCTAAAACTATAAACAAATATTTAGGTAAAAATTATAAAGTTTTAGCTAGCTATGGTCATGTCAGAGATCTTCCCTCTAAAAACGGCTCGGTGGATCCTGCTAATAATTTTAAAATGGAATGGGAACTCGATACATTTTCAAAAAAATACGTAAAAGAAATTACTGATGCAGCAGCTGAATCTGAAAAAATAATATTAGCAACTGATCCTGATAGGGAAGGAGAAGCAATTGCCTGGCATGTTCGTGAAATCCTTGAAAGTAAAAAACTCCTGAAAGGTAAAAAAGTTGAAAGAGTTGTCTTTAATGAAATTACAAAAAAAGCTGTAACAAATGGGATTAACAATCCAAGAGAAATAGAATCTCTATTAGTTGATGCATATATGGCTAGAAGAGCATTAGACTATCTTGTTGGATTCAATATTTCGCCAATTTTGTGGACAAAACTTCCGGGATCAAAATCTGCTGGACGGGTACAATCGGTTGCACTTAGATTGATTACTGAAAGGGAGCACGAAATTGAGCTTTTTAAACCTGAAGAATTTTGGACTATCACTAGCAACTTTCAGTATGATGATAAATTAATAAAGTCAAAATTATCTATATTTGATGAAACAAAAGTTGAAAAATTTTCTTTTAAAAAGAAAACAGATTCTGAAAAAGCTTTAAATGAAATTAAAAGTAAATCTTATAAAATAATAGATGTTTCATCGAAAGTTTTTCGAAGAAACCCACTAGCACCATTTACAACATCAACTTTACAACAAACAGCGTCAGGAAAATATGGTTTTGGCGCTTCTAGAACAATGCAGATTGCACAACGACTCTACCAAGGAATAGATGTTGAGGGTGATACTGTTGGTTTGATTACTTATATGAGAACAGATGGAATCCAAATATCAAAAGATGCTATTTCTGATTTTAGAAATTTTATAAATAAACAACACGGCAAAGAATATCTCCCAGAAAGTCCAAATAATTACTCTGGTAAAAAAGCAAAGAATGCTCAAGAAGCGCATGAAGCGATTAGACCAACAGATGTAAATAGAAAACCCTCAGAAATGAAAAAATATTTAAGTACAGATCAATCAAAACTTTACGAATTAATCTGGAATAGAGCTGTATCCTCTCAAATGAACCCCGCAGAATTTGACAGAAAAAGTATAACTATTGAATCTGAAGATAAAAAAATTAATTTTAAAGCAAATGGTTCTACAATAAAATTTGAAGGATATTTGAAAGTATATAAATTTGAAGAAAAAGATGAGGACCTTAAAAATATTCTACCTGAAGTAAAAGTTGATGATAAAGTCTCTATTAAAGAATTAATAGATGATCAACATTTTACAGATCCACCACCAAGATATTCTGAAGCTAGTCTTGTTAAAAAAATGGAAGAGTTGGGAATTGGACGTCCATCTACCTATGCAAGCATAATAACAGTTTTATCAACTAGAAATTATGTTGAATTATTAAATAAGAGATTCCACCCAACTGATCGTGGAAAGTTATTATCAGCATTTCTTGAGAAGTTATTTACTAAATATGTTGACTATAATTTTACTGCAGATTTAGAAAATCAACTAGATGAAATTACCAGTGGAAAAGTTGATTGGGTTAAAGTTTTAGATGGTTTTTGGAAGGACTTCTATTCAAATGTTGGACAAGTTAAAGAAAAAAGAACTAGAGAAGTTTTAGACTTGCTAAATGAAAGTTTAGGTGATCTTGTTTTTGAAAGAGACGATAATGATGTCATTGATAGAAAATGTAAGCTTTGTAATACTGGTGAGCTAAGTCTTAAAAATAGTTTCAGGGGAGGAGCTTTTATAGGCTGCTCTAATTACCCAGAATGTAAATTTACTAGACCTTTATCTAAATCAAAAGCATCTCAACAGATCAATTTGGCTGAACCTAAATTAATTGGAAAAAATGATTTGGGAAAAGATATCTTTCTTAAAAATGGTAGATTTGGACCTTATTTACAATTTGAGATAGAACCCAATGAAACAAATCAAATTAAAACAAGAAAATCTAAAAAGAAAAAAGAGAATAATAATTTAAAAAATGTCTCTATACCCAAGGGTCTACCAATTGAAAATGTGAATTTAGAAAAAGCTAAGTATCTTTGTTCTTTACCAAAGATAATTGGAAAACATCCTGAGTTAAATGAAGAAATAACTATTAATATTGGAAGGTTCGGTCCCTATTTAAAATGTTCCAACAAATCCGCTAGAATTGAAAGTGTAGATGAATTATTTGCTATTGGTCTTAACAGGGCTATAACTCTAATTTCGGAAGCTAAACCCGGAAGAATGTCTTCCTCAGAAATAAAAAATCTTGGTGAACACCCAGAAGATAAAAAGCCTGTTAGAATAATGAAAGGACAATATGGTCCGTATATAAAGTATAAATCCTTAAATGCTACAATTCCAGAAGACAAAGATCCAACTGAAATAAGTATGGAAGAAGCTTTAATTTTAATTGAAAAGAGGAAAGAGTACGATAAAAATAAAAAAAGGAAAAAAAGATGAGTGCTGAAAAAAATTTAGTTAAACTAAATATCAATTTACCCAAGGCTCCAGATCCTGTAGGTGCTTACGTGGCTTCAAAAATTGTTGGTAATTTAATTTATATATCTGGACAAGTATCTTTTAATTCAGAAGGTGTATTAACTAAAGGAAAAATTGGAAAAGAACTTAGTTTAACAGAGGGTCAAGAAGCTGCAAAACTATGTGCACTAAATATTTTAGCACAACTAAAAAAAAAATGTGGCAGTTTAGATAATGTAAAAGGATGCGTTAAACTTACAGGATATGTCAATTCCACCGATTCTTTTATAGACCAGCCAAAAGTTATTAATGGTGCATCAGATTTAATTTCAAGCATATTTGGAGATAAAGGCAAACACACGCGTGCTGCTATTAGTGTAAACTCTTTACCGTTAGGTGCTGCAGTTGAGGTTGATGGAATATTTGAATTATAGTTTTTTATCTTCCAACTGAATAATATTTTATATTTCTTTTTTTTAATTCATTTGGATTGTATAAATTTCTCATGTCATAAATTTTAAAGTTACTTTTTTTAACTATTTTTTTAAAATCAATAGATTTAAATTCGTCCCACTCAGTATTAATAATAATTAAGTCTGCCCCAACACAGGCTTTATTTATAGAGCTTGAAAAATTGAGATTTTTCCTTTTTTCAAATTCTTTTTTTGGTCCGGATGGATCGTGATATTTTACCTTTGCACCATTCTTTAATAGATAAGGTATTAAAACAAGACTTGATGACTCCCTCATATCATCTGTATTAGCTTTGAAAGTGACGCCTAGAACAGTGATTTTTTTATTTTTAATTTTATTATTCATAATTTTTAGAACTCTTTTTGTTAACAAAATTTTTCTATTATTATTAGATTTTATTACTGATTTAACAATTGAAAGATTGGACTTAAATTTATCAGCAATTGAGACTAAACCTTTCGTATCTTTTGGAAAGCAGGAACCTCCATAAGCTGGGCCTGCTCTTAAAAATCTTCCACCAATTCTTGCATCAGAACCCATTCCAACTGAAATATCTTCAACATTTAAACCTGCTGTCTCACATAAATTAGCGATTTCATTTATAAATGTAATTTTTGTTGCTAAAAAAGCATTTGAAGCATATTTAATTAATTCCGCACCTTTCCTTGATGAGCAAAAAAACTTTGCTCCTTTTTTAATCAGTGGTTCATATAAAAGTTCCATTTTTTTAAATATTTTTTTATTGTTTGATCCAACAACAATTCTATCAGGATATTTAAAGTCTCTTATGGCTTCGCCTTCTCTTAAAAATTCAGGATTAGATACAACGTCAAACAAAGATTTTCTTACCTTTTGACTTATTATTTTTTCTATTTGATCTCCTGTTGTAACAGGTACTGTTGATTTAGTTACAATAATTTTGTAACTTTTAATATATTTAGATATTGATTTTGCAACGCTATATACTTGTGAAAGATCTACTAAATTTGATTTTTTTTTTGTTGGTGTACCTACACAAATAAAAATTATTTGTGAATCTTTGACTGCTTTTTCAAGATCATCTGTAAAATTTAATCTTTTAGCTTTAAAATTATTTCTTATCAAATCATCTAATCCAGGTTCATAAATTGTAGAAATCCCATTTTTTAATTTGTTTATTTTATTTAAATTTTTATCAACGCAATAAACTTTGTTTCCAAGGTCTGCAAAACAGGTACCGCTAACTAAACCCACATAACCAGTACCTATCATACATATTTTCATATAAATTTTTTATAAGTATTTAGAAATTGTAAGTCCAGACTTAATAAATCCGTCTAGTGTTCCACAATCTATATATTTTCCTTTAAATATATTACCGTAAAATTTTTCATCTCTTTTAACCAAAGTTTTTATTGCATCTGTAATGTGGATCTCTCCACCTTTTCCCCTGCCCTGATTACTTAAAACAGAAAGTATTTTCTTGGGTAAGATATATCTCCCAATTATGGCAAAATTTGATGGAGCCTCACTTAATTTTGGCTTCTCAATAACTTTATTGATTAAAAAAGAATTTTTGGTTTTCTTTTTAAATCCAAGAATGCCCCATCTTGATACTGTTTTTCTTTCAACTTTTCTAGTTGCAATAACAGATCCATTAGTTTTTTTATGTAAAGAAATCATTTCTTTGGAACAATTTTTTTTAACAATTAAATCATCTGCTAAAAGCATTAAAAAATGAGTTCCTTTTAAATATTTTCTACATTGCAAAACTGCGTGTCCTGTACCTTCTGGTTTGTTTTGATATACAAATTTAATCATTTTTTGAAAATGTTTTAATCGTTTAAATATATTTTTAATACGTTTATCATTTTTTTTCTTTTTTAATATTTTTCTGTAAAAATTATCATTAAAAAAATATTTTTTGATGCTTGGTCTATTTTTTGGAACCACAAAAATAAATTGTTTGATACCAGCTTCAATACATTCATCCATAATATATTCTAAATTTGGTTTACCATTTATTGGTAACAATTCTTTTGGAATTACACTTGACAGCGGCAGTAATCTTGTACCTAATCCCGCTAATGGAATGATTGCTTGAGTAACCATAAAAACCTTTTACAATTTAAACGAATATTTTACAAATGAAATTATTTACAAATAAAAAAAAACTTCAAGCAGATATCAGAAACATCAATAATATAAGTTTTGTACCTACAATGGGTGCTCTACATAAAGGTCATGAAAGTATTATTAGTAAATCTATTAAGGGGTCAGGAAAAACACTTGTCAGTATTTTTGTAAATCCCAAACAATTTAATAATAAAAGAGATTTAAACAGCTATCCTCGAAATAACAAAAATGACATAAAAATATTAAAGAAACTTAAAGTAAATTATTTATACAAACCATCGTATGGTGATATATACAAATTTAGAACAAAAAATAAAATACACTTAGATAAGTTTTCAAAAGAGTTGTGTGGAAAATTTAGAAAAGGTCATTTTAAAGGTGTTATCGACGTAGTTAATAGACTTCTTGAAATAATTAAACCGAAAAAAATCCTACTTGGTAATAAGGATTTTCAACAACTTTGTTTAATAAAAAAACATATTAAGAAAAATAAAATTAAAACGAAAGTTATTTCATGTGTAACTATTAGAGATAATAATTTCATTGCATATTCATCAAGATTAAAAAAATTAAATAATTATCAAAAAACTAAGCTTATTAAAATTTTAAAAGTTTTAAAAAAGTATAAAAAAGATTTAATTTCAAAAAAACAAATATATAATTTTAATAAAATAAAAAAAGAGATTATATCTTTGGGTGCAAAGAAAGTTGATTATATTAAACTTATAGATTTAAAAACCTTGAAGAGACCAAGAAAAAATAAATTTAATTTGTTTTATGCAATCAATATTGGAAATGTGAGATTAATTGATAATTTTTAATTAAGAAAAAAGAAAGATCCAATTCCAAGAAAAGATAAAAAACCTATTACATCTGTAATTGTCGTAACAAAAACACTTGAAGCTAATGCTGGATCAACATTAAATTTTTTTAAGGATACTGGAACTAATATGCCAAATAAACCAGCAACAATCATATTTAAAATCATTGCAACCGCAATTAAAATCGAAAGATCTAATTCTTTAAACCAAAATTGCACAATGGCAGCAGAGATAATAGCAAATATTATTCCATTTAGTATTCCAATAACAAATTCTTTTGTTACTATTTTATAAAAATTTCCAGATGAAATTTCTTGTTTAGCGATTGCTCTTATTGTTACAGCCAATGTTTGCATTCCTGCATTTCCGCCCATTGATGCTACGATTGGCATCAGTACCGCTAAAGCAACAACTTTTTCAATATCCTCTTGAAAAAAACCAATTACTATTGATGCCATAATTGCTGTAAGTAAATTAAGAAGCAACCAACTGAATCTTCTTTTGGTTTTTTTAAATACGCCATCAGTGATTTCTTCATCTCCAACACCGGCTAGCCTCAAAACGTCCTCTTCTGCTTCTTCCTGAACAACAGTAACAACATCATCAGCTGTTATCATACCAATTAATTTATTATCTTTATTAACAACACCTGCGGAAACTAAATTATAGTTTTCAAAAGTAAGACCTACCTCTTCTTTGTCCATATTAACAGATATTAAAACTGGTATCTCTCTCATTATTGAATTCATTTTTGAATTTCTTGGTGTTCTTAAAACTCTTGATGAGGGAACTGTCCCAATTGGTTTAAAATCTTTATCAACTATAAATATTTCTAAAAATTCTTCTGGTAACTCTTTATTTTCTCTTAAATAATCAATTGTTTGTCCAACAGTCCAATCACTGGGTACTGCGGTAAACTCTCGTTGCATTATTCTCGCAGCAGAATCTTCGGGGTAACTCAAACCTTCTTCTAGAAGAAATCTATCTTGAGGTGATAAATTTTCTAATACTTTTTTCTTTTTGGTTTCTTCAATTTTTTCTAAAATTTGAAGTGCGTTATCAGACTCTAACTTGTGCAAAATTTTTGCTATTGATTCTGGCGTTAAAAGTAGAAGAACTTCGGATTGTAGCGATTCATTAAGCTCAATAAAAATTTCTGGTTCAAATGTAAAAGCTTCAATTTTAATTAGTTTATTCCTTGTACCAGTGTCAAGATTCTCAATTAAATCCGCAACATCAGCAGCGTGAAAATCTTCTAAAGTTTGATTTATAAAAGTAACATCATTATTTTTAATCTTTTGAGTAAAAAGATTGATAAAATCTTTATTGAAATCAACATTAACTTTTTGTTTTCCTACTGATTTTACTAAACTCATAAAACACCTGAATATTTTAATTTTTGAGACTTTTAGTTTATCTGGTGGTAAAATTCAATTTAAAATGAATATAGAATTTAAAATAAGTAAAACCCCTATAAAATACAAAAAAGCTTTAATGTTTTTAGAGAAAAGAGTTAATTTGGTAAAGTTAGGTGGTAAAGAGTTGGTGTGGCTTTTAGAACATCCTACAACTTATAGTGCTGGTATTAGATCTAAAGAGGAAGAGATCCTGGATAAATCTATTAAAGTAACAAAAACTAATAGAGGTGGTAAAATCACTCTTCATAATCCTGGACAACAAATTGTTTATTTTGTTTTAAATTTAAATAAAAGAAGAAGAGATATAAGAAACTTGATCAGACAAATAGAAAATATGATAATCAAGTTTTTAAAGATTTATAAAGTTAAATCTAATTCTGATAAAAATAATATTGGAATTTGGGTTAAAAATAAAAAAATAGCTGCTATAGGTGTAAGAGTTTCTCGTTGGGTAGCTTACCATGGTTTCTCTATAAATATCAAAAATAACCTTAATGACTATAAAAAAATTATCCCATGTGGATTAGAAAATCATGAAGTTACTTCATTAAAAAATGAAAACAAAATAGCAAATAATGTGAGAAAAAATTTAGAAATGATTATAAAAGAAAATTTGTCAAAAATTTAAAATTTAGCTTTAAGTAATTTGTTAAAATCATCACTATATTGAGCTTCAAAATTATATTTTACATTATTTATCATAAATTTTATTTTGTAAGCATGTAACATAATATTTTTAAATTTATGATTTTTTTCATAACTTCTAAATGAATATTTGTTATCTCCAATTATAGGATTGCCAATATTAAAAAGCTGTTTTCTTAATTGATGTTTTCTACCAGTTATTGGTTTTAATTCTAAAAAAGAATTTTTATCATTGCTTCTAAGTATTTTAAGATATGAAATAGCTTTTTGAACAACTTTTTTATTATTTTCATAAAATGTTAGTTTATCACGAAGAATATTGATATCTTTATTTACCCTTCCATGTGTAATTGCCAAATAAGTTTTATGAATTTTTCTAATTCTAAATAATGATGTAAACAATTGAGCGTATTCTCTATTCTTTGCAATAATCATAACACCAGAAGTTTCTTTATCGAGTCTGTGTACTATAAAAGGTTTTGCATCTAAAAAATATTTAGTCTCCCTTAAAATATCAATTATATTCTTAAAAGATTTTGTACCTGCTTGCACCGGTATACCACTGGGTTTATTTATAACTAAAAAATTATCGTTATCTTCAATTATAAAATTGTCATATATCTTTTTTTCACTTTTTGAAGGTTTGTATTTTTCAATTTTTTTATACTTTGTTGGTCGCAGATTTTCTATATCGTATATCTCTATTTTGTCATTAAGGCTAACTCTATACGATGTTTTTATTTTCTTCCGGTTTATTCTAATCTTTTTTTTTCGAATTAACCTTTCAATTAATGCTTGCGGATAATTTCCAATATTTTGCTTAAACCATCTATCAAAACGACAGTTGTCATAGTCTTTACTGACTGTATATATTTTTGGCATTAAAATTTGATTTAATATTATTTTGTAGCTACTTTGGAAGTAGTATCTTTGTCTTTAGTAGTTGTTGCAACTTTTTTTGGTTTATCAACTTTTTTAGCATTTACATCTCTATCAACTAATTCTATTACAGCCATAGGGGCATCGTCACCTGTTCTAAATCCCGCCTTAAGAACTCTGGAATAACCACCTTTTCTGTTAACATATCTTTTAGATAAAATATCAAAAACTTTTCTTACTGATTTTTGATCTTGTAATTTAGAAAAAAGATATTTTTTTTTGCTTAATTTAATGTCTTTTCCTATTGATATGACTTTATCTATTTTTGGTTTTAATTCTTTTGCTTTTGGTAGTGTAGTAATTATTTGCTCATACTTTATCAATGAATTCAGCATATTTTTAAAAAGTGCCTTTCTATGCTCTGAGTTCTTATTAAGTTTTCTATATCCGAATTTGTGTCTCATTTGATTAATAAGTGTTTTCTTCAAGTTTTTTTGAAAGCTCTGCAATATTATCAGGTGGCCAATTAGGAATTTCCATTCCTAAGTAAAGCGACATAGAACTTAAAACCTCTTTGATTTCATTTAACGATTTTCTACCAAAGTTTGGGGTTCTTAACATTTCAGGTTCTGTTTTTTGAACAAGATCACCGATATAAATTATATTATCATTTTTTAAACAATTCATAGATCTTACTGAAAGTTCTAACTCTTCAACTCTTTTTAATAAGTTTTTATTAAATTCAGGTTCTGTTGAAGCTACTGGTTTAGGTGCCTCCTGAGGATCCTCAAAATTTACAAACATTGATAACTGGTCTTGAAATATTCTTGCTGCAAAAGCTATAGCATCTTCTGCGGCTACTGTTCCATTTGTTTCAACTTGCATTATAAGTTTATCATAATCAAGTGCTGAACCAGCTCTTGTACTGTCTATTTTGAAAGATACCTTTTTTACAGGACTAAATAATGAGTCAATTGCAATCATACCTAATGGAGTATCTTCTGATTTATTTTGTTGAGCAAGTACGTAACCTCTTCCATTGCTTACTATCAATTCCATATGAAATTTAGTTTTTTCATCTAAATTACAAATTATTTGTTCTGGATTTAATATCTCTACGCCTGCGATTTGAGTTATATCTTTAGCCTTTACTTCTTTAGGGCCAACAGCGTCTAAGATTAATTTTTTTGAACCATCTGAATTTAATTTTAATGCCAAGTTTTTAACATTTAAAACTATATCCGTTACGTCTTCTCTAACTCCTTTTATTGATGAAAATTCATGTAATACTCCATCTATTTGGATTGCAGTAACTGCAGCGCCTTGAATTGAGGATAACAATATTCTTCTAAGTGAATTACCTATAGTTTGTCCAAACCCTTTTTCTAAAGGTTCGGCAGTGACTGTTGCTAAAGTTTTGTCTTCACTACTTTCAATCTCTAATTTTTTTGGTTTAGTTAAAGATTTCCAGTTTTTATCAATTATATTAATATTTTCCATTAAACTCTCCTTTTTTTTGGTGGTCTTGTACCATTATGTGGCATTGGTGTTGTATCTTTGATTGAAAGAATTTTAAATCCTCTTGATTGTAATGCTCTTAGTGCGGTTTCCCTTCCCGATCCTGGACCTTTTACTTTAACTGACAAAGTTCTTAAACCCATATCGTATGCTTTGGCTCCAGCGTCATCTGCTGCTACTTGTGCTGCATACGGTGTCGATTTTCGCGACCCTTTAAATCCTTTTGAACCTGCTGATGACCATGAAATAACATTGCCATTTTCATCTGCTATAGAAATTATAGTATTATTAAAAGTCGAATTTACAAAAGCTATTCCTGAAGATATGTTCTTTTTTTCTTTCTTTTTTTTCTTAAACTTTGCTTTTGGAACTTTTGTTTCAATATTGGTTTCAACCTTTTTTTCAGTATTTTTTTCTATTTTTTTATTCATTTATTTTTTCATAGGAGTAAGTTTTTTACCTGCTATTGCTATTGCTTTACCTTTTCTTGTTCTAGCATTACAGTGTGTTCTTTGACCCCTTACAGGTAATTTTTTTTTATGTCGTGATCCTCTATATGAAGCTAAATCAACTAATCTCTTTATATTCATTGAAACTTCTCTTCTAAGGTCACCCTCAACTTTATAATTTTGATCTATATATTCTCTTATTTTAAGCACCTCATCTTCACTAAGATTATTAACTCTTTTATTGATAGGAATATTTAATTTTTCACATATTAACTTTGAATTGTGATCACCAATACCGTGAATATAAGTTAAGGCGATGTGAACGATTTTGTCTTGCGGAATATTAACGCCTGCGATTCTAGCCATAGATAGATTTTTTAATTTGTATTTATATGTTCAAATTCCTTAAAGTCAACCCTTGATAGCGTTAATTAACCCGCTAATTTCAGTACTAATTTCAGATATTCCAGCTTCACCATTTACAACTTTAAGTAAATTTGACTGCTTGTAATAATCAATAACTGGCCCGGATGACTTCTCATAAGTTTTATATCTTTTAATTGCTACTTCTTCATTGTCATCAGCTCTATTTTCTTGGTTTTGTCTTTCTAAAATTCTTTTTTTAACTGTATCCAAACTAACAGATAATTTTAATACAATGTCTATTTTTTGATTACATTTTTTTAGTAAATTATCTAGGCTCTCTGCTTGAATCAATGTTCTTGGATAGCCATCAAAGATAATTTTATTTTTATAATTTTCATCCGAAACGAATTTTTCTATTAAATTGTTCACTATTTTGTCTGATACTAATTCGCCTGAATTTATAATTAATGAAATTTCAGAGCCCAATTTTGTTTTGTTATTAATTTCTTTGCGTAAAAGATCTCCTGTAGATAATTGATATAAATTAAATTTGTTAACAATAAATTTTGATTGGGTACCTTTACCAGCACCTGGAGGTCCAAAAATAACTATATTCATATCTATTTACCAAATTTTGCTTTTTTAATTAATGACTCATATTGTGAACTCATTAACCTTGTCTGGACCTGAGTGACAGTATCCATGGCTACAACTACTACTATCAAAACTGATGTGCCGCCTAAGTAAAATGGTATTGGATATTTTGCTATTAAAAATTCAGGCATCAAACATACTAGGGTAAGATAACATGCACCAATTGTTGTGAGTTTTGTTAATATATCCTCAATATAATCTGCGGTTCTTTCTCCAGGTCTTATACCGGGAACATAGCCGCCATATTTTCTTAAGTTTTCAGCTGTCTCTTTTGGATTGAAAACAATGGAAGTATAAAAAAAACAAAAGAAAATTATTCCTGATGCATACAATAACATATACAAAGGTTTGCCTTGTGAAAATAGAGAAGAAATATTTAAAAATAAATCTGACTCAGCTAAACCAAAATTTGAAAAGGTTATTGGTAATAATAATAATGCTGATGCAAAGATTGCGGGAATTACACCGGCTGTATTAATTTTTAATGGCAAGTGTGAAGATTGCCCTCCATAAACTTTATTTCCCATTTGTCTTTTGGGATAATTAATTAAAATTTTTCTCATGGCTCTTTCCATAAAAACTATAAACATTACAGTAACAATTATTAGTATAAAAATTCCAATAATCATTGTTGCTGACAAAGCTCCTGTTCGGCCAAGTTCAAATGTAGAAGCTAATGCGCGCGGTATTTCTGCGACAATGCCTGAAAAAATAATTAAAGATATACCATTCCCAATTCCTCTTGATGTTATTTGTTCACCAAGCCACATCAAAAATGTTGTTCCAGCAACTAAAGAAATCATTGTCATTAATTTAAAATTTAGTCCTGGATTTAAAACTAAATTACCTGAATTTTCTAGACCGGCAGAAACACCATAACCTTGTAAACAAGCGATAAATACTGTTCCATATCTTGTAATTTGAGTAATTTTTTTTCTACCAATCTCACCTTGCTCTTTTAAATTTTTAAAATAATCAGACACACCTGTAAGTAGTTGAACAATAATTGATGCAGATATATAAGGCATTATACCTAAGGCAAAAATTGCCATTCTTTGAACGGCACCTCCAGAAAAAACGTTAAACATACCTAACAAACCCTTTTGACTTGTTGACATCATTTCTGAAAGAGCAACTGGATCAATACCAGAAAGAGGGACATATGTTCCAAGTCTGTAAACTGATAAAATAAAAATAGTAAAAAAAATTCTATTTCTTAAATCTGATGATTGATTAATATCTGTGTTAGACATTTTGTGGGGATTTATCTTTTAGTAGACTTATAACACCACCTGCTTTTTCTATTTTAGATTTTGCAGATTTAGATATAAAATTAGTTTTGACTGTAAGTTTTTCTTTAATTTCCCCATTACCAAGAATTTTTAATCTACTATATTTTTTATTAATAAGTTTTTTTTCAATTAAATTTTTAATATTAATTTCGTCTTGTGTTTTAATTTTTTTATTTTTTATAAAATTTTCAATATCGGAAATATTAATAATTGCTATATTTTTCTTAACAATTGGTTTGAAACCTCTTTTGGGAAGTCTTCTGTATAATGGCATTTGACCTCCCTCGAAACTTTTAATTGCAACACCAGATCTTGATTTTTGTCCTTTAACTCCACGTCCAGATGTTTTTCCTTTTCCAGAACCAATTCCACGGCCAACTCTCATTTTTGAATAATTTGTTTTTATTAATGAATTAAGTTTCATTCTAGTTTTCTCTTTGTTTAATAATTTCTGAAATCTTTTTTCCTCTTATAGCTGATAAAAATTTTGGGGAACTTTGACTTTTTAAACCTTGCATAAGAGCTTTTAATACGTTGTGAGGGTTTGCTGATCCTAGAGATTTTGCAACAACATCCTGGATTCCAAGTACTTCACAAACGGATCTCATAGCTCCTCCAGCTATAATACCCGTACCTGTAGGTGCTGATCTCATTAATATTTTACCTGATCCGCTTTTAGAAAAAATATCGTGATGAAGAGTTCTGCCGTCTTTTAATGGTATTTGAAACATATTTCGCTTTGCTAATTCAGTTGCTTTCTTAATTGCATCTGGAACTTGCTTAGATTTGCCTTTACCTATTCCTATTGATCCCTTTTGATTTCCAACAACAACGAGCGCGGCAAAACCAAATCTTCTACCGCCTTTAACTACTTTTGTTATTCTGTTTATTGCAACTAATTTTTCTATAAATTCACTATCTCTCATTAAAAACTCATTCCATTTTTTCGTAAAGAATCAGCCAAAGCTTTTATTCTTCCGTGGTATTTATACCCACCTCTGTCAAAATAAACTTTGCTAATTTTTTTTTCATTTGCTCTTTTGGCCAAAATTTCACCTATAACTTCTGACATTTTTGTCTTATTAATTTTATTGGTTTTCATTTCTTTTTCTTTAGATGAAGCTGAAACAATAGTTTTATTATTGCTATCATCAATAATTTGTGCAGAGATATTTTTTAGAGATTTAGAAACAGTAATTCTAAACCTGTCTACATTGACTTTTTTTAATTTAGATCTGTTTCTTTTTAGCCTTTTGATTTTTGAATTTTGAGATTTCATAATTATTTCTTTTTTCCTTCTTTTCTAATAACAAATTGGTTTTTTTCTTTAATTCCTTTTGCTTTATACGGCTCAACAGGTTTAATTGCTTTTATTTCTGAAGCTGTTTTAGATACCAGCTCTTTATCCGTACCAAATATATTTATTTTAGTCTGTTTTTCAATTTTAATTATTATCCCTTTTGGAACTTTGTATTTAACTTCGTGACTAAAACCTAAGCTTAAAATTAATTCCTCTCCTTTTAAATTGGCTCTAAAACCAACACCATTTAGTTCAAGATCTTTATTATGACCATTGGTGACACCCATAACAGCATTATTAATTAAACTCCTATAAGTTCCCCACAAAATAGATGTATTTTTAGTTTTTTTGTTTGGTGTAATTTGAAATTCATTTTTATCATTTGTTTTTAATGAAAACAGTTTGTCATTTAAATTAATTTTTTGTGATCCTTTTGGACCAGACACTAATAAACCACCACTTTCGACTTTGATGCTAGAGTCTTTTGGTAGTGATATAATTTTTTTTCCTAATTTCGACATTAAAATACCCTGCAAATTACCTCTCCACCCAAATTATTTTTTATAGCTTCACTGTCAGACATCACGCCTTTGCTTGTTGATAATATTGCGAGTCCTAAACCGCCATGAACTCTTGGGATGCTGTCAGCACGTGAATAAACACGTCTACCTGGTTTTGATATTCTTTTAATTTCTCTTATAACCGGCTGACCTTCATAATATTTAAGATCAACTTTGATTATCTTTTTAGAATTATTTTCATTTTGTTTATCAATATTAAAATTTATTATATAACCCTCTTTTTTTAAAACCTCTAAAATTTTTAATCTGAAATTTGAAAAAGGAATATCAATTTTAGTGAGCGATCTCATTTGACCGTTTCTTATTCGAGTTAACATATCTCCAATTGGATCTACTAATGTCATAATTACCTCCCTTACCAGCTAGACTTGGTCATACCAGGTATTTTACCTGAGGATGCCATCCGTCTAAGTGCTATTCTTGAAATTCTTAATTTTCTATATACTCCATGCGGTCTTCCTGTTATCTCACATCTATTTCTAATTCTTATTTTAGCAGAATTTTTTGGAAGTTTTGACAACTTCAGCTGAGCTGCAAATCTTTCATTTAATGGTAGTTTTTTATTTTTGATTATATCCTTTAGTTTTTTTCTTTTATTCGAAAATCTTTTTGACATTTTAATTCTCTTTAGATTTCTTTCAATTGCACTGGTTTTTGCCATACTAATTATTCTCCTTTTTTTCTTCTTTGATAACTACTTTTTTATATTTTTTCTTTTTTTTGGTTGTGTCATTAACTATTGGAAAATTAAATTCCTTTAAAAGATATATTGTATCTTCAAATTTTTTACTTGTGGTTACAATTGTAATATCTAAACCTCTAATAGTTTCTACTTTATCAAAATTAATTTCTGGAAAGATTATATGTTCCTTAATACCAAAACTAAAGTTTCCAAATTTATCACAACTTGAATCTTTTAATCCTTTAAAGTCTTTAATCCTTGGAAGAGCGATGTTGACGAGTCTATCCATAAATTCGTACATCCTATCATTTCTCAATGTAACTTTAAGACCAGAATTTGAACCTTTTCTTGATTTAAAGTTTGAAATCGATTTTTTGAATTTAGTTACAACTGGTTGTTGCCCAGCAATTGCAGCAACATCTTTGATACATGTTTCTAACTTTTTTTTCTCTAAAGCCTCGGCACCCAATCCCATATTTAAAACTATTTTATCAATTCTCGGTACTGCATGTATATTGTTTAGGCTTAATTTGGCCATCAAATTTTTTATTATTTCGTTTTTATACTTTTCTCTTAATCTTGGTATCATTTTTTAACCTTTGCTTTTACATCAACATGTTTCTTTAAGTTCGACATGTGAATAAAGCCCTCTTTTGTAATTATCCCGCCTTTATTTTCTTTGGTTGCCTTTTTATGTTTTTTTTGCATATTAACTTCTTTAACTTTTGCCAAATTTCTTACCCTGTCAATTTCAATTATTTCACCGTTTTTACCTCTGTCTTTACCCACGATTACTCTCACCTTTTCTCCTTTTTTTAAAAGCATGTTTAAATTACCTCCGGAGCTAGTGAAATTATTTTGGTTTGTCCTTTGGTCCTTAATTCTCTTGTTACTGGCCCAAAAATTCTAGTTCCAATTGGTTCTCCTTTTTCATCTGTTAAAACTACTGAGTTACTATCAAATTGAACTTTTGATCCATCTTTTCTAAATATCTCTTTTTTAGTCCTTACAACAACAGCTCTATGAACAGAGCCTTTTTTTACTTTTCCTTTTGGAAGGGCGTCTTTAACACTAACAACGATAAGATCGCCAATGCCAGCATATCTTCTTTTTGATCCACCGAGTACTTTAATACACTCAACTCTTTTTGCTCCTGTATTATCTGCAACTAATAATTCTGTTTGTACTTGTATCATTTTTCAATAACCTGCCATGTTTTTAATTTTGATATCGGTTTACTTTCGATTATTTTAACAAAATCCCCCTCTTTAAATTTGTTATTTTCATCATGAGCATGATATTTTTTCTTTCTAGATATAACTTTGCCATAAAAAGGATGTTGAAACTTTCTATTAACTTCAACAACAATAGTTTTATTTCCTTT
>MDTB01178165.1_pt1 | contig 41852 bp, 48 predicted proteins | sample 811161 | NCBI WGS metagenome assembly MDTB01 (sample SAMN05326650, study PRJNA326480) | marine metagenome | isolation source: seawater | place: Mediterranean Sea | collected 2009 | reverse complement strand
TTTGAAGCAGTAAAAGTTACAGATGAAGAGACAGTATCTATAATCGATGAAATATATAAAGAGCATAAATTTATAATTGATCCTCATACCGCTACTGGTCTAGGCGCAGCAAAAAACTTTAAAAATTTAGGAGATATAGTTGTTCTTGGTACAGCTCATCCCTATAAATTCAGCGATACTATAAAAAAAGCTATAGGGAAAAATTTAGACACACCAAAACATTTAAAATTGAACATGGATAAAAAAGAAACATTTGATATTATTGGAAATTCAAATACTGAAGTAAAAAATTATATTTTAGGAAAAATACAATGAAAATAAAAAAAGGAGATAAACTCCCAGGCTCAGAATTATTTTATCTTGATCAAAATAATGTTGTAAAAAAGATTGATATTTTGGATCTTTGCAAAGGCAAGACTATTATTCTAGGTATGCCGGGAGCTTTTACAAAAACTTGCTCAGCTCTTCATCTTCCTGGGTATATAAAAAATTACGAACTGGCTAGTAAAAAAGGAATTTCCAAAATTGTATGTATTGCTGTGAATGACCCTAATGTAATGAAAGCCTGGGGCGAAAATCAAAATGCTGGAAGTAAAATATTCATGGCCGGTGATCCCTTTCTTAAATTTACAAAAGCTATTGGTGCAGAAGTAGACAAATCTGAAAAAGGATTAGGAATTAGATCTAATAGATACACTATGCTTGTGGAGAATGGCGAAGTTAAAAAAGTAGAGGAAGAAAAAGAAACAGCTACCTGTGAATTATCTGCTGCTGAGAACTTTTTAAAATCTATTTAGTTTTTGAAACTGCTAACTCATCAGCAAGATTATTATATTTATTTCCGGCGTGTGCTTTTACCCATCTCCAAGTAACCTTATGTTTTTGACAAGAATTATCCAATTTAATCCAGAGATCTTTATTCTTGACTGGTTTCTTATTTGAACTTTTCCAATTATTTAATTTCCACTTTTTAATCCAATCAGTAATCCCATCTTTTACGTATTTTGAGTCTGTAAAAATTGTAATCTCTGATTTCTTTTTAATTTTTTTTAATGCCATAATTGTTGCCATTAATTCCATCCTATTGTTAGTTGTATTGCTTTCACCCCCAGAGATACTTGATTGATTTAAATCATTATCTAATATGATGGCTGCCCAGCCTCCTTTACCTGGATTTCCAGAGCAAGCACCATCAGTATAAATTTTTAATCTCATTAAAAAAAATAATCCTCATGATTTTTTGCATTCTTGTGAAATTCTAATCTTTTTAAATATTCTATCGGATCTTTTACTTTTACAATAGCTCCTTCAACAGCGTTTAAGGCATCAAAAACCCGAGTTAGTAAAAATCTCAATGCAGCCCCCTGAGCGAGAACTTTTATGCTTTCTTTTTCTATATCCGATAATTTTCTCACTGAGGAGTAACCTTCTATAAAATTTTTAGCTTTTGTTACATTGAAACTTAAATTTTCCTTTACGCCATCAAAACATAATGCATTGAAACAAATAGCTATTTCAAAAGCAAAGAAGTCTTCGCAAGAAAAATAAAAATCTATTATCCCACTAAATTTATCTTTATTAAAAAAAATATTATCATTAAATAAATCAGCGTGAATAATTCCTTTTGGTAAATCTTTTGGCCAATTCTTTTCAACACTCAAAAGGTTTTCTTCTATCAATTTTGGTAGATCTTCATTCAATTTGGAGCATTGATCTTTTACTGAGTTAAATAAATTTCTCCATGAATTTACAGATAAATTATTTTGTCTTTTAATTTTGAAATTTTTTGTTAACTCATGCATTTTAGCTATTTCAATTCCTATAGCTTTACAATTGTTAGGAGATAAATTTGATTTAGACTTACCTTCTAGAAAAGAAACTATCATTAATTTTTTACCATCAAAATTTGTAATTGTAGAGTTATCATTGTTTAAAATTGGAGCAGGGCATTTAAAACTAGCTTTATTTAAAGAAGACATTAAATCAGAAAAAAAAGGCAGGTCTTCTGATCGAACTCTTTTTTCATAAATTGTCAGAATAAATTTTTTTTTGTTTACCGATAAAAAATAATTTGTATTTTCTATTCCTTCTTCAATTCCTTTAAACGTATCGAGTTTTCCTAAATTATAATTAGATAAAATCTCCTCAATTTTGCTTTGATTCAACTTTGTATAGACAGCCATTAATTTAACTCTTTCGGCAATTTAAATATAACTTTTTCTTCTGCAACTATTACTTCTTCAATAGAGACTTTTCTATTCTTTCTTACACTTTCCAACAAAGTTTGAACAAGCTTTTCTGGTGCAGATGCCCCAGAAGATATTCCTATAGTTTTTGAATTTTCTATCTCACTAAAGGGAATTTCTTTTTCCGAATGCATTAAATGAGAATTATTACAACCAGCTTTTTTTGCAACCTCAACTAATCTAACAGAATTTGATGAGTTACGACTACCTACTACAAAAAACATATCACACTTGGGAGCTATTTTTTTGACAGCGGACTGTCTGTTCGTAGTTGCATAACATATATCTTCTTTTATAGGACCTTTGATTTTTGGAAACTTACTTTTAAGAGCTTCAATAATTTCAGCTGTATCATCTATAGATAGAGTTGTTTGAGTTATATATGCCAAAGGTTTTTTAAAATCTTCTTCTTTAATTAAATCAACATCATTTTTGGTCTCGATAAGTTTAATCGAGCCTTTTGGAAGTTGACCCATTGTACCAATAACTTCTGGGTGATTTTTGTGTCCAATTAACAATATACCGAACCCATTTTTATTTAATTGCTCCGACTCTCTATGAACTTTTGAAACTAATGGACATGTAGCATCTACAAAGGACAAATTTTTTAATTTAGCTTCCTCTGGAACTGATTTAGGAACCCCATGTGCAGAAAAAATTACAGGTCTAGTTGGATCATCTACATCAGATAATTCATTAACGAAAATTGCCCCTTTTTCTTTTAATTCTTCAACAACTTGCTTATTGTGTACTATTTCATGACGAACATAAACCGGAGCTCCAAACTTGTGGATTGATTTTTCAACTATTTCAATCGCTCTTTTTACCCCAGCACAGAAACCTCTTGGTGACGCTAAATAAATTTTAAGCTCTTTTTTCATTTTTTTCTAAAAGATATTCTAACAATATATGCGGAAAAGTAAGTGACGCCAAACCAATAAAAATAACCTTATATATAGCTTCATCAAGTTTGTAGAAATTATTTAACATATAAATAGCGATTACGAACATTATAGTTGTTACCAAAGTTAAGGGGATTGCTTTTTTAATAAATTTTCTAAATCCGACTTTGAAAGAATTGTCTAATTCCGAAATTAGGCTAATAGAATGTCTAATTGAATGTAGAAAACAAAAGTAAATCGTAAAAGCTAAAACTGGAGTAAAAAAATAATTTAATATAATAATCGATAAAAAATCTACAATCATAATTGTCTTAAAGTTTAAATTTTTTTTATTAGAGAGTAAAATTGAGGATAAAAAACTTAAAATTAAAAAGAAAATTAAAAAATAGTTATTAAACAATGAATTCTCAAACACATTAAAATTTAAAATATTAAATATCTCGATTGTAGCTTCTCTACTAAAATACAATGGGGCAATGATTACGGAGGAACCTTTTAAAAAATAAAGTATTTCTGCAAGGAAAAAATTTGATTTATATCTAATAATAGTATCTTCTCTTCCAAAATGATAAGAACCAACTATTAAAAAAATTAATAAAATTGTATTTGGAAATATTATCCAGAGTAAAATTATAACTAAGGATAATAATATATAAAAAAAATAAAATAAAAATATGGATTTATATCCTAATATTTTTATTAGTTTTGCTCCTTTAATATTATCAAGGGATCCATGAGAAATACCCAAAAAAAGAATTAAAAATAAACATAAAATTATTGGCTCATAATTAACGATTGAATAAAAAGGACTTATCAAAATGCACAAATTAAAAAAAACTAATGAATGTTTAAAATTAATATTAGTCATGATTTAACATTTCTCTTATAAATAACCATTTTGGCATTTTTAAAATTATATTTATATCTTCAAAAATATTACTTTTATTTGATAAAAATTTAATGACAGAGTCTGTAGATCCTTTAAACATCCCATAAAAAATCTCCGGCATTCTTTCTGGGTTATTTTTCAAAACCTTAAGGAAAAGTTTATCTAAAAATTCATATTTTTTTCCTATATTATAATTCTGTAACTTGTCTATATTATCTAAGTTTTTGATAATATATTTACTGTGATCCTGAATATTTTGAAAAGTATAACCAGTGCTTAATCTGGTCATTCCACCCGCTGATCCTATATTTATTTTATTATCATCTTTTTTTATAAACTTTCGAGATAGAGGTATAGCTCCTTTTTCAGTAAACTTGATTTGATAATTTTTAATTCCTAAATTATTCTTTATATAATTCTCAAGCTGAAAATCATAATTCATCAGACTTTTATCTTCTAATTTAGAAATCCAAGTAGTTTCAATTAAAGCTTTATTTTTAGAAAATGGTAAAGTATAAAAAAAATGTACTTCATCTCTTTGTTCACAGTCGAAATCCATCAGGTTTAAAATTTCGTCATCAAATATATTTTTTTGTGTTTCAATTTCAACTCCCTGAAAATGTTGCCATAATTCTGATTTATGAGCTTCAGAATCAATCACACTATTAAAAATAATCGAATTTGATATATCTATCTCATTAAGATTTTTAAAAAAAAAAATATTAGAATTCAACGAAAGTTTTGAGTTTATCTTGTTGTAAAATTTTCCACTATTAATACTTTGGTAAGGATATTTCTTAGTTTTCAACTCATTTAATATTTTAGAGGTATTAATTGTAAAATTATTCCAACTTTTAATAACACAATCATCAAAGTTATGTTCATTTATTTTCCAAAAAGACCACGTTTTGTCCCTTTTATACTCATGTCGAGGTTCAATTATAGCTAAAGTTTTATCTTCAAGCTTTTCATTGATCTCAAGTTCATAAGCTAAAGATAAACCTGCACACCCACCTCCAATAATAACATAATCAAATTCTTTCACTAAAGTTTACCTCCTGAGCTAATAGATTATGATCATGGTGACGATCATATGTAAAATTTTTTACAAATAACAATTTTAAAAAATCAAAAATAGAAAAAAAGGTTTCATTTATCTTACCTATCATCGGAACATATATTTTCCCTGCTTTAGTATAATCTTCTATATTTTTTTTTTTAAAATGTGATCACCAATTTTTCTATAAACTCTTCTTGCAACAATAACTGAAAATCTTGATCTCAAAGGTATTTTACTTATTGAATTAAAGGATTTATGATAAAAAACCTGAGACTCTTCAATTGTTTTTTTTATAGATTGAAATGTAAAATTTATATATTGACGATTGTTATTTTTGTCTTCAATTACATCTCTTGCAATATTTGTGAGCTGCATTGCAATTCCTAAATCTAATGCTCCTCTCATAGCCTCTTTATTTTTTACTTTTAATATTTTGGACATCATTAAACCAACAGTTCCCGCCACTCTATAAGCATATATGAGTAAATCTTTCTTGGACTTAATAGTTACTTCTTCATTTAAATCTGTTTCAATGCCATCAAAAAGATCCAAAACAATTTTCTCTGAAATATTTTCATTTTTTATAATTGACCACATTTCATTTATAATAGGATTTTTAGAATTTTTGCTTAAAAATTCTTTTTTAAATTTTAAAAAATTATCTTTTTTTTCTTTAAGATTGCTTTGATTATCCGCAATATCATCTAGTGTTCTACAAAAATTATATAACGAAATAGACTTCTCAATAGTAGATTTCGATAAAAAAAAACTTGCCCAATAAAAAGATTTTGCATGTTTTTTAAGTAAATTATTCATTATAGCAAATTATCCAAAACTTTTGCAGATGACAGAACTCCTGGCATACCAGCGCCAGGGTGAGTACCGGCACCTACAAAATATAAATTATCAAATATTTCAGATTTATTATGAAATCTAAAATATGCAGATTGCGAAAATTTGGGTTGTATAGAAAATCCAGAACCATGTAAAGTTGCTAAATCCTTTTCAAAATAATCAGGTGTTAAATAGAAATCATTTATCACATTCTTTCTTATTTCTGGCAATACAGATTTATCCATTTTTTCTAAAACTAAATTTTTAAATTCTTCTCCTTTCTTATTCCAATTTATTCTAGAGAGATTGTTTGGCACAGGAACAAGAACATAAAATGCGTCATGATTTTTCGGAGCCATATTAGGATCAGTTGCTGAAGGTCTATGTAAATAATAACTTATATCCTCAGATAATGTTTTTTCCTCAAAAATTTTATCTAAATGTTTTTCATATGAATTACCAAAAAAAATTGTATGATGGGCTACATCTTTATATTGTTTTTTTGAACCAAAATAATAAACAAATAAACCCATAGAATAATCCATTCTATTAATCTTTTGTTTGAATAATAAATTATAATTTTTTTTTTGATTTGATTAAATTTTTGTATACATTTGGTGGATCTGAATTACAAATAATATAATCGCAATCTAAAATCTTAGAGTTATTTATTTTTACACCTTTAACCTCATTATCATTTGATCTTATTTCTGTAACTTCAGCATTTTTAATGATATTAATTTTCTCTTCATTCATTAATTTTTCAAGTGCTTTTACAACTTCACCAGTTCCTCCCATCGAGTAGTGAATTCCCCATTTTTTTTCTAAAAATAAAATTAAGGTATAAATTGATGTTGTTGTGAAAGGATTTCCTCCAACTAAAAGGGGATGCATGCTAAAAACCCTTCTTAATTTTTCATTCTCAATATATTTAGAAACTAATTTATAAACTGATTGATAACTTTTTAGACTTAATAATGCTGGAATTTGTTTCATCATGAATATTAAATTATTAAATGATTTATCTGATAAATCAGTGAAACCTTTGTTAAAAATTTTTTCTGTGAATTTTACTAGTTTGTTATATCCTTTAAAGTCTTGATCAGAAAATTTTTTAATCTCTTTCTCCATTGATTTCTCATCACCAGAGTAATCAAATGTCTTTCCATCACTAAATACAAATCGATACCATAAATTTAAAGGAACTATTTTTACATAATTAGAAATTTTTTTGTTAAACAATGAAAATAATTCTTCAAGGAGATATGGCGCCGTTATAACAGTAGGTCCACCATCATATATAAACTCTCCTTTTTTGAAAACTCTTGCTCTTCCGCCTAAGTCAGGATGTTTCTCTATGAGTGTTACGTCATATCCTTTAGCCCTCAACCTCAAAGAGGCTGCGAGTCCACCAAAACCAGAACCAATTACAATTATTTTTTTTGCCATTTTATTTATGGCCTATTCTAACTGGATTTTTTATTAAGTGCTAATTTAGTTTCTTCAACACTTTTAAGATAAATTTTATCTAATTTACTTTTATCCATCGAGTTTTTAAGCAGTCTTTTGACTGATGATATTGCTATTGAAACTGATACATTTTTAATTTCTCTCACCGCCTGTTGTTTCATTTGATTGATTCTCATCTCCGCATTTCTTTTTCTTAATTCCATTAAATTATGAAACTCTTGATTAGTTTTAAGCATTTCTTTCTCAACATTGTCATTTGCTTTTTCAATCATTTTTTTTATCTCTTTTTTTGAATTTATTAATTTATCTTCATGTTCACCTAAAATATTTCTGGCTTCGGTTCTTAATTTTTCGGCTTCTTCTATTTGTTTTTTTATTTCCAAAATATTCTCATCTAATATTTTTTTTATCTTCAAAGGAATTTTAAAATAAACTAACAAACCTATAAATATAAAAAAAGAAACAGCTACCCAAAAAGTTGCATCTATCATGACAAATATTCTCTCACTTTATTTTTTGCAATTTCAGTAACTGTTGCTTTAACACTACTTTCATTTAATTTCTCTCCAGAAATATCCTCAATAATTTTTGAAGATATATCTTCAGCAATTCTATTAATTGATAATATTGAATCTGTTTTTAATTTTTTGATTTCGTCATTTGTTTTATTAATTTCGTCCTGAATTTTTTTTTCTACATCCTGTCTTTTTAACTCCATATCTTTATTTATTTTTTTTTTAGCTTCATTAATTATCTTTTGGACACTTTTTTTTCCATCCTCCATGGCAACCATGTACTCATGTTTTTTTTTATTGGCATTGTCATTTAAAAGCTTTGCTTCCTCTAAATTGTCCTTAATTTTTTTTTCTCTATTACTCAAATTGTTTTTAATTTTAGGTAAGAAAATATTATTGATACAAAAATATAGTAGAGAAAAAACTAAAACTAACCAAAAACCTTGAGATAGCCAATAGGTCCGATCTAGCTGAGGCATTCCAGCCTCAGCTGCAATCAGGTTTGTTCTTGCTAAGAAATACAAAAAAATAAAAACAAATATCTTCATTTTTAAATATTTAAAAAGCAAATAATATTATAAGCGCTACAACTAAACCAAATAATCCAGTAGCTTCTGCTAAAGCAAAACCTAATAGCAAATTTGGAAATTGTTTTTGTGCTGCAGAGGGATTTCTCATAGCACCCGAAAGGTAGTTACCAAAAATAATTCCGATACCTACACCTGCCCCAGCCAAAGCTATAGCTGCTAGACCTGCTCCAATCATTTTTGCTGCTTCTAACTCCATTTATCCTCCTTTGTTGTTAATGATGTAAATTTAATGCGTCATTCAAATATATGCATGTCAAAATTGCAAATACATAAGCTTGAAGAAACGCTACTAAAATTTCAAGTCCAGTTAAAGCAACTGAAAAGGTAAGCGGCAGCCAACCTCCAATTATCCCTAAACTCAAAACAAAACTTCCAAAAACTTTTAACATTGTGTGACCTGCCATCATATTAGCAAAAAGTCTCACAGACAGGCTCACAGGTCTACTTAAATAAGAAATTATCTCTATAATAGTTATTAATGGAAGCAATACTACCGGAACACCACTTGGAACAAAAATTGACAAATATTTGAATCCATGTTTAAGAAATCCAATAACTGTTACTGCGATAAAAATAAATAATGCCATTATCATAGTTACTATTATATGGCTTGTGACTGTAAAAGAATAAGGCAACATTCCAACCATATTGCATAACAAAACAAATGTAAAAAGTGAAAAAATAAATGGAAAATAGGGTTTTGCTTTCGTTCCAGCAGTATCACTTATCATTTTAGCAATAAAATTGTATAACATTTCCGAAATTAATTGAATTTTGTCTGGGATAATTTTTTTGTTTGAAGTAGCTAAATGTAAAAAAATCAAAACGAATAATGCGCTTAAAATCATAAATAAACTTGAATTTGTGAAAGATAGATCAACTCCTCCGAATTTTAATTCAGGCCCAATTTTATAAACCTCAAACTGTGTCATAGGATTTGATGCCATAATATTTTACTTCTGTTGTTGCATTTTTTTTGCAGCCCTTATCACATTTAAAACTCCAGCAATTGAACCCATAAAAAAAAATATAATTATTAACCAAGGTTTAGTACCAAACCAACCGTCCAAAATAAACCCAATTATTGTCCCAACAATAACTGCTGCAACTAATTCCGTGCCTAATCTAAAAGCGCTACCTAAAAAAACACCTTTTTTTTGATTTTTAACATCTAAGTCATTAACCAATTTATTTTTTGCAATTTTTAGGCGAGTTTTAAAATTTTTTTCATCCATTAAGAATTTATGCTACTAACCCTTCTGCTTTTTGTAAATCAACTGAAACAAGCTGGCTTATACCTTTTTCTGGCATAGTGACACCATACAATCTGTGCATACGCGACATTGTTAATGCGTGGTGAGTGATAATCATAAATCTAGTTTTAGTTATTTTAGTAAGTTCATCCAATAACGCGCAAAAACGTGTAACATTTGCGTCATCTAATGGAGCATCAACTTCATCAAGCACACAAATTGGAGAGGGATTTACTAAAAATACTGCAAATATTAATGATAAAGCAGTCAGAGCCTGCTCACCCCCAGATAACAAAGTTATGGATTGTAATCTTTTGCCTGGTGGAGAAACAAACATTTCCAGACCAGCTTCTAATGGATCTTCTGAATCAACTAGTTCCAATTTTGCACTTCCACCGTTAAAAAGTTTTGTATAAACTTCATTAAATTTTCTGTTCACTTTGTCAAAAGCTTCAAGCAATTTCTCTCTTCCTCTTTGATTGAGCTCGTCAATACTTACTTTAAGCTTGATTATAGCTGAAAATAAATCTGCCCTATCATCTTCCATTTTCTTAATTTCATCCTCGTATTTCTTTGTTTCTTCATCAGCTCTTAAGTTTACTGAACCCAAAGCTTCTCTTCTTTTTTTTATTTTCTCAATTTTTTCCATTTGTTCTTGTATTGTCGGAAAATGGCTTTCATTTAGTTCAGCAAGGTCTGAAAAACTTTTTATTGAGTTTTCGTTATCAATATTTAATTCTTTCTTAATTGAGTAGAACATATCCCTTTTTCTATTCTCAATCCCATCAATTGTGGCTTCATTTCTCGCTTTATTTTCTCTTAAAGATGACAATTTTTCTTGTATGTCTTTTATATTTTTATTTATGAAATTATATTTCTTTTCAGACTCATTAAGCTCAAAGTCCAATTCTTGTGATCTTTTTTTTGTGTTTTCAAGATTTTGAATATTTTGACCTTTTTTTGTAGCTATTTTTTCAGGATCCTTCTGATTTTCGTCTATCTCTTTTTGAATTTTAACCTTTCTTTCGTTTAATTCAATTTTCATTTTTTCTGAGTTTGATTTAAGATTTTTCCAATTGTCTAATTCTATATGAATATTTTTTATCCTCTCTTTTCGCTTGATTGAGTCTGACTTTATTGACTCATTTTTTCCATAAAAAGAAGCATAATTTTCTTGAGCTAATGTTATTTGATCTATTAAAGATTTTAACCTTGTGAAGATATCTTTATTTATTTTTTTACCATCGTCTATAAATATTTCAATTTCACTAACCAATTTATCTAATTCGCTTTTTAAATCATTTAATCTATTTTTTGAATTATTTAGATCGTTGATTGATTTATCTTCAGTACTATGAAGTTTTTTTTCAGTTTCCAAAAGCTCATTTTTTTCTTTTAAAATTCTTTTTTCATTAACTGATGCATCAAGAGCAATGCTATTTTCTCTATCTAAATCTGAGTCTATAGTAGCTAATGATTTTTGTAGTTTAATTTGTAAGTTTTTTACTCTCGTTTCCTCTTCAGACAGACTTTCCATCTCAAGATTAATTTTTTGAAGAGTTGCAACATTCTCCATCTTTCTATCTCTTAATGGAGCTAACCGTTTATTTTCCTCCTCTAATAATGAATTATTATGATTTAGATCAATTTGCACAGCACTAATATCATCCTCTTGTTCATTCAGCTTTTCGCTTATGTTTTGTTTTTCTTTTTCTATATCTCTTATTTTTAAAAAATAAAGTCCAGCTTCTATTTTGTTAATTTCTTTAGAAATTTCCTTATATCTAGTTGCTTCTTCAGCTTGCTTCTTTAAACTATCTAATTGTTTTTCTTGTTGCTTTTTTAATTCGTCCGCTCTTCTCAAGTTATTTTCTGCAGCATTTAATCTATTTTCTGCCTCATGTCTTCTGGCGTGTATTCCAGATATACCAGCTGCCTCTTCTAAAATCGCTCTTCTCTCATCAGGTTTTGAAATGACTAGTTGACCAATCTTTCCTTGACTTATCAATGATGGCGAGTGAGCACCTGTCGAAAGATCTGCAAAAAAGGTTTGAGCATCTTTTGCTCTTATTTCTCTATCATTAATAAAGTATTTAGAACCTTTATCTCTCTCAATTTTTCTAGTAACCACAATCTCATCTAATTCACTAAACTGTGACGGTCCTTGTTTATCTAAATTTTTTATCACCAAAGAAACCTCTGATATATTTTTTTCTGGTTTGTTCGAGGTTCCTGAAAAAATTACATCTTCCATTCCTGATCCCCTCATACTTTTCGCAGAAGTTTCTCCCATACACCATCTTAAAGCCTCAACTATATTTGATTTTCCACATCCGTTAGGTCCCACAATGCCAGTAAGTCCATCCTCTATAAGTATTGTAGTTTTATCATAGAATGATTTAAAACCTGTTAAATCTAGTTTAGAAAATTTCATTTTATAAAAGTTTATTTAAATGTTTTTTAAAATCCTTATAGTTTAATTTCCCCTCATATTTTTTTTCGTTAATAAAAATGGAAGGAGTTGAACTTATTTTATATTTTTTTTGGGCTTCAATTCTTTCATCAAGAATTTGATCTTGAATTTTTTCATCAATAAGACAATTTTTCATCTTATCTTTATTTAAATTTGCTTTTAAACCGATCTCCATAATAGAGACATTTATTTTGTTAATATCTGTGCCAATTGCCCATTTATTTTGATCTCTGTAAATTTTATTTAACAATGAAAAACTTTTTTCTTTACTATTAGTGCATCTTAATATTTTTTCAGCATTTAAAGCAGCCAAGTCTAGTGGAAAACCATGGTGTTCAAATCTTACTATTTTTTTATCTATAAATTCATTTTTAAGTTTTTCAAAAACTTCAGAATGAAAATCAGCGCAATGTGGACATGTCAATGAAGAAAAAACCTTTACCGTAATTTTAGCCTGAGAGTCTCCCAAAAATAAATTTTCAGAGGTAAAAACATTATTATTGAAACCAAATATAATGATTAAAATAAATAATATTTTTTTAATTTTTATTTTCATAAGCTTTAATAAAATCTTTTAACGATTGTTTTAACACATTATTTTCGATGTTATTTATTTTTTTTTTTGCTTAATTTATTTACATTTATTTTATTATTTTGAACTTTTCTATGATAAAGCGAATAGTCCCTTTTTTCTTCTATTACTTTTAAGATAATTTTTTCAACAAATTCATACCCAAAAAAGCTATTAATTTTATCTATCATATTTTTTTTTTCGTACTCAACATCTAACTCTTTTCCATGAATAACATTTAATATAATTGTACATTTTTTTATTCCTTTGCTATTTCTGATTGTACTTGGATAACAAAAATTAGATATTTCAGGCCCTACCATTTTTGTCCAATTATCAATTATATTTGAGAAGTTATAACCACCTTTTTTAATTACTTTTTTTATTTTTTTTGGAATAGTCTCTGAAAGCGGCCTTAAACCTTGTGTGAAAGCTTTACTTTTATTATTATTTTTTTTTATATGCATATAAATTTTAATTTAGCAAAAAAAATTATATCTTGGTACGATAATAATAGAAGAAATCTACCATGGCGTGTTAGTAACAAATCTCCCAATAAGCTTTATTACAGACTTTTAAGTGAATTTATGTTGCAACAAACACAAGTTAAAACGGTAATTCCTTTTTTTAAAAAATTTATAAAGAAATTTAAGAGCCTAAAATCTCTTTCAAAAAGTAATGAGGGAGATATTCTAAAACTTTGGGAGGGATTGGGTTACTATAGAAGAGCAAGAAACCTTTTGAAAACTTCAAAAATTTTAGTAAATAATTTTAACTTGAAACTTCCTACATCAAAAGATGAAATCATTAAACTTCCCGGAATAGGTGATTACACCGCTAATGCGTTATTAGCATTAGTCTATAATCAACCCGTAATAGCAGTCGATGGGAATGTAAAACGAGTTTTTTCAAGAATCGTAAATAAAGAGGCAGATAAAATAAAATTTGAAAAATTTATAAAGATTAATAATAAAAAAATCCTACATCCACACAGAAATTCAGATTTAGCTGAAGCTTTAATGGAATTTGGTGCATTGATATGCAAACCTAAAGATCCAAATTGTCATATTTGTTTGTTAAATAAAAATTGCAAGTACTTCAAATCAAAGTATAAAATTAAAACTTCAAAAAAAAAAATAATTAAAAATAAAAGTTATGATATTTTTTGTTACATTAATAAAGAGAAACAAATAGCATTGACATCAAAAAATCAAATAAGTTTTTTAAGAAACTTTAATTTGCCGAAAATTACAAGGACTAGTAATTTATCTAATAACAAAGACTGGAAGTTTTTAAAAAATTACAAAAACTCTATTTCAAACTTAAAGCTAAATATAAATTTATATTATAAATTTTCTGATAAAATTCCACCAACTTATAGCTGGTATTCTCTTTACGAAAATAAGGAATTTATTCCAAGTTTTACAAAAAAAATATTAAGACAAGTTTCAACTTTATTTTAATGAAAAAAAAAATAGCAATTATAGGTGCGGGAATAGCGGGTTTGACTTTAGCAAACTTAATTAAAAAAAAATCTCATCATGAATTTATGATATATGAGAGACAAGAAAATTTATCTCTTGATGAAGGTTATGGAATTCAATTATCAACAAATAGTATAAAAATTTTAAATGTTTTAGAATTTAATAAAATTAATAGTGAAAAAATTTTTCATCCCAAAGCAATTGACTTTTACAATATTCAAAATAAAAAGATTTGTGATTTAAATCTGACTCAATTTAATACAGAACAGAATAAGTATACTACTTTACAAAGGTCAACTTTAATTGAATTTTTAAAAGATGATATCTACACTAATCATTTAAAATTTGGAAAAAGAGTCAAAGAGGTATCTGAGATAAAAGGAAAGATTCTCCTTAAGTTCGATGACAATACTAATACTCTTGTTGACTTAGTTGTTGGCGCAGACGGTATATTCTCTAACACTAGATCTTTTTTCGAAAAAAAGAAAAATGAACCAATATTTCAAAAAGCAATAGCAGTAAGAAAAATAATTAAGTCAATAAATGAACTTAACATAGATGAAGAAAAAATAAGCCTTATGATGGGAAAAAACTGTCATGTTGTAATTTATCCAGTAAATAAGCGCAAAGAGCTAAATCTTGTTTGTATAATAAGAGATAAGAAATATGATCCAAATAATATTAAATATTTGATCGATAAAGTTGTGAATCAAAATTTAACTTTAGGAAAAATTTTAAAAGGAGATTTAAAATCTTGGCCATTATATTCCACTGCTAAAATACTACCATCTACAAATAATAAAGTATTTTATATCGGAGATGCTTTTAATGCTTTTTTACCAACTCTTGCTCAAGGAGCAGGACAATCGATTGAGAGCTCTTTTGAATTATTCAGTTTATTAAAAGAGGATAATAAAGATTTTTCAAAAAACTATTTTCAAGAAAGATCAAAAAGATCAAAAATGATAAAAAAAAGGTCAAACTTTAATTTTTTTGTCTTTCATTTTTCAAGCCCAATTATGCAAGGCATTAGGAATTTTTTTATGAAAATTCTTATCACTAAAAAAATTTTTATAAACTCTTATCTGGGCTTAGTATACAAAACTAGATCTGATTTTCAGAAATAAACTTTTGTCTTAAATTATCAATTAAAATCGTAGATCCATTAAAATTATAATGCCAATAGGTCCAACCATTATAACTGTCAGTTCCCATAATTTTTGCTGCAACTTTATGAATTGAACCTTCGGAATTTTTATACCTAATGCTCCCGTCAGCCATAATTTTTGCATTGATTTTTTTCTTCGGATCCATCAATGTTGATCCAGGTTTTATTATTCCTAATTCCACGAGTGAGCCAAAAGGTATTCTGGGTTTTGCTTTATTATTTATAATAGTATCAAGATAATTGTCCTCAATTTTTAAGGTTTTATTAACTCTTTCAAGGGCAACTTTATAATACTTTTTATCTTTTTCGATACCATAATAGCATCTGCCTAGCTTTTTTGAAACTACTGCTGTTGTGCCTGTTCCTAAAAAAGGGTCAAATATTATATCTCCTTTGTTTGTAGTTGCTAAAATAATTCTATGAAGTAATGCCTCTGGTTTTTGAGTTGAGTGAATTTTTTTTCCTTGTTTCTTTAGTCTCTCTTTTCCATTACAAATAGGTAATGTCCAGTCCGATCTCATTTGCAAATCATCGTTTAAACATTTTAGTGATTGATAATTAAAAGTATATTTAGATTTTTTATTTTTTGATGCCCAAATTAAAGTCTCATGGGCATTTGTAAATCTTGTACCTCTAAAATTAGGCATCGGATTATTTTTTCTCCATATAACATCATTAAGCAGCCAGTAACCTAAACTTTGTAAATGATAACCAATACGAAAAATATTATGATAGGAGCCTATTACCCAAATACTTCCATTGTCTTTTAAAATTCTTTTACATTCAGTCAGCCATTCTTTGCAAAAATCGTCGTAATGCTTAAAACTATTAAATTGATCCCATTTATCATTTACTCCATCAACTTTACTTGAGTCTGGACGAGTTAATTTTTCACCGATTTGCATATTGTATGGTGGATCAGCAAAAACTAAATCAAAAGTTTTTTCGGGAATTTTTTTTAATTCTTTTAAACAATCGGCATTAATAATTTTGTTGGAGAATTTTAACATTAAATTGATTCAACTCGAAATTGAATCCAAGGTCAACTTTTTTTACGTGAAATTATATTCTTTTATGGATTAAAAATTTATTTTAACAACATGTTGTGTATTGGTTTGAAACTTTTTCTATGTATAGATGTTATTCCGTGCTCTTTCAGCAATTCTAAATGTCTTTTAGTTCCGTAGCCAAAATTTTTACTTAATTCATAATGTTTATGAACTTTGGATAGTTTTATCATTAAATTGTCTCGATAAACTTTTGCTAAAATAGATGCTGCACTTATACATTTAATTTTTGAATCTCCTCTAATAATCGTTTTACAATTTTTTACTCCTTTAGGTGCAAATATACCATCTATAAAAAAATAATTAGGTTTTTTTCCTAGATTTTTAATAGCTCTTTTCATTGAAATGAGTGTAGCTTGTAAAATATTGAATTTTACAATTTCACTCACCGAAGCTATGCCAATACCATAATATGAGTTTTTTTTTATGTAATTTGATAATCTAACTCTATTTTTAAACGATATTTTTTTGGAGTCTCGTAATTGGCTTAAATCACAGTTTCCCCTTAAAATTACAGCCGCAGATACCACTGGTCCCGCTAAACATCCTCTCCCGACCTCATCGACTCCAGCAATAATTTTTTTAGTTTTCAATTTTAATCCTTAAATCTTCTATCTTTTTTTTAATCATTTTAAGATCAATCCAAGAATACTTCTTTTGATCAGGTTGTCTCATTAAGTATGCTGGATGAAAAGAGGCAATAATATTTGCTTTAAACTCTCCTATCTGTTTCGATACCCAAATCCCTCTGGCTTTCGAAATTACTTTTTCTTTCCCTAAAATTGTGTTTAACGCGGTACTCCCTAAAAGAATTAAAATTCTTGGCTTAATAATTTCAATATGTTTTATTAGATAAGGCAAGTACCTTGATATTTCATCCTCTGAGGGTTTTCTATTTTCTGGAGGTCGATAATTTACTACATTCGTTATGTAAATTTTACTCCTATCTAAATTTATTGCTGAAAGCATTTTATCTAATAATTGTCCAGCTCTTCCAACAAAAGGTAGCCCTTCAATATCTTCATTTGCACCTGGTCCTTCACCGATAATCATTATTTCAGAGTTTGGATTTCCATCTGAAAAAACGAGATTTTTAGCTTGTTTTTTTAAATTGCAATTTTTCAAATTTAAAAGCGATTTCTTTAAACTATCTAAATCTGAAAATTTTTTTGAGTAAGTCTTTTTTACCACTACATTGTATCTATTTATTGCTTTATTATTATAAATTAAATTGTGATTAATTAAAGTATAGTATTTAATTAACTTAATAAATTTGGTATTTATCTTTTTCATAAAATGTTTAAAATTTTAAATTTTTGTAAACTTACCTTAATTCAATTATTAATATTTTTTTCATTTTTTTCAAACATAAACGCAAGCAATTTATATAAAAATTACTCTAGTAAGGAGATATCAAACTATTTTTTAGGTATTATATCTTTAAGCGACAACGAGTACGAGAATTCCTATAAATTTTTAAAAAAACTTGAAGGATTAGAGCAAAACCACTCCCGTTATTCTCGGGTTTATATTAATTCCCTAGTGAACCTAAATAAAATAAATCAGGCCTTTAAATATTCTAAAAAGCTGGAGAAGGAAAACCTAGATAATTTTGAAAGTAATTTCATAATAAGCGTTTTTTATTTTAAAAATCAAAAACCCGAATTAGCAAAAAATTATTTAGAGAAAATAAAGACAAAATTTATATTAGATCCTGTACAAGATTATTTAGTAAACTCAATGTTAAGATGGGTTCAATTGAATAGCCTCTCTTTTGCTGAAGCTGAAAAATTATTTGATTTTGATCGAGAGAATTTTAAAAATGTAAAAGCTATAGAGAAAGTTTTTTTATATTGTTATTTTAAAAGAAAAAATACTTCAAGTTTATTCGAAAATTTACTTTTTGGTAGTGATGGTAACTTTTCAAGATATAACTTTTTTTTCGCTAATTATTTGCACAAAATAAAAAAAAATAATAGAGCAAAAGAAATAATTAATAAATCATTAATTGAGTACCCAAATAATCTTATATTAAATCAAATGAAGTTTGATTTAAAGAACAAAAAAAAATTTAATAATAAATTTAATTGTGAGGAGTTGACAAATATTTCCGCAGAAATTTTTTATGTAATATCTAACGCTCTTTCATCTCAACAATTTTTTAATTATTCGAATTTTTACTTAAACCTAGCAAAATATTTAAATCCAAATTTCATTTCTTATAATACTCTAATTGCTGAAAATTTGTATATCTCAGGAAAATTATCAGCTGCAAAAATTAAATTTAATAATATATTATTTTATGGAGATGCTTATGAATGGTATGCCGCAAAACAAATTGCATCAATTTTAAATGAGGAAAAAAAAGAAAAACTGAGTATAGATTTTTTAAGTAATAAATTTAAAAAAATAGATAATCCATCTATTTATCAAATATATGATTATGCTAGTTTTTTAAAGAATAAAGAAAAATTTGAGGTCTCTATAATTTATTACACAAAAGTTTTAGACTTAATAGACAATAAACATAAACTTTATCCTAAGGCTAAAGATGGTCGTGGTATATCATATGAGAGAACAGACCAATGGAAAAAAGCAGAAAAAGATTTTTTAGACTCCTTGAAATTTGACTCAGAGCAGGCATACGTCATTAATTATTTAGCTTACTCATGGATTGAAAAAGGTATTAATATTGAAAAAGCTTTAAGCATGTTAAAGAAAGCAAATGAATTAAAAAGAAATGATGGTTACATTACCGACTCTCTAGGTTGGGCTTTCTTTAAACTTAAGAGATACACGGAAGCGGAAAAATATCTTCAATTGGCTGTAAAACTTATGCCTTCAGACCCAATTGTAAATGATCATTATGGAGATACTCTGTGGATGAACGGAAAAAAACTACAAGCAAGATTTTATTGGAAATACGTCCTTAATCTAGAGGGAACAAAAAAAAAATTAAAAGAAGAGTTGAATGAGAAATTAATTTTTGGTTTATAAGATTAACAATTAATGAAACTAAAGTCTTACTCTAAAATCAATCTCTCGCTAAAGGTCTTAAGAAAAAAAGCATCAGGTATGCATGATATTCAATCCAATTCAATTTTGGTGAATTTGAATGATGAAATTTTCATCAAGAAGTCGAATTTAAAATATAATAAAGTAATTTTTAAAGGTTCTTTTTCAAAATATGTAAATAAATCAAATAATTCAGTTTTAAAGGTTGTAAAATATTTAGAAGAAAAAAATATTTTTAAAAATAAGTATAAATTCACAATCATAAAAAATATTCCAGTTTACTCAGGTCTAGGAGGAGGTACGAGTAATGCAGCAACAATATTAAGGCATTTTATAAAAAAAAAATTAACCTCAAAAACTATTAATAATTTATCAAAAACTATAGGATCCGATTATCAACTTTTTTTGAATAATCAAAGTTTTCAATCGAGCTTGAAAAAAGTGATACCTTATAAAAAAAAACATAATCTAAATTTAATAGTAGTTTTCCCAAATAAATTGTGCTCGACTAAAAAAATCTATTCAAAAGTTTATAATTACAGTTTACCAGGTAAGAATAATTTTGGTAATATTTTAAGCACGAAAAAGTATATAAATTTAATTTCAAGAGAAAAAAATGATTTACAGCCTATCGTAGAAAAAAAATATCCAGTCGTTAGACAAATAATTGAGTTTTTAAATAATCAAAAATATTGTGTTTTTTCACGAATGACAGGTTCTGGTTCAGCTTGTTTTGGAGTGTTTTTAACAAAAGAAAAAGCTTATGAAACATTAAGAAAAGTGAGAAGAAAGTTCCCATTTTCATTTAGCGTCATCACTAAAACTATTTAAATTTATAAAATTATGATATATCAAAAAATAATTATTTGGGGCATAGCCAAGCGGTAAGGCAGCGGTTTTTGGTACCGCCATCCTAGGTTCGAATCCTAGTGCCCCAGCCACATATCATGAAAAATTTTATAAAAAAATTTAATAATTCAATTAATAAATACTTATTCCCTTTTTTTAAAAAAAAAGAATTAAAGGAGCTATTCAAAATATTAGAAGAAAATCGAGATGAGTCGAAAGAAGTGGCAATGTTTGTGGGTGGATGCGTAAGAAATTATTTAAATTCTGAGCAAGTGAAAGATATTGATATTGCAACAGTTTTTTCCCCTGATGAATTAAAAAGCAGGTTCGATGGAACAAAATTTAAAGTGGTTGACACTGGCGTGGAACATGGATCTGTTACCTTAATTTCAGGAGACAACAAATACGAATTAACAACATTGAGAAAAGATGTAAAAACAGATGGCAGACATGCAGAAATTAAAAAAATTAATAATTGGAAAGAAGATTCGAATAGACGAGATTTTACAATCAATTCTATTTATATGAATATTAGAGGGAAAATATTTGATCCACAAAACGGATCTTTGGACTTGAAAAATAATGTTGTAAAATTTATAGGCGATCCTCAAAAAAGAATTCAAGAAGATTTTTTACGAATAATACGTTTCATAAGATTTTCAATTCAATATCAAACAGAAGTTGATACTTCGACTATTAAAGCTTTAAAACTAAATTTAAATGGAATAAAAAATATTTCTAAGGAGAGAATATTTAATGAGTTATTAAAGATTTTAGAACTTAAAAATTTTTATAAAATTAATGATAATATCGATTTAAAAAGTGTTTTTTTGTTAATCTTTCCAGAAATAAAATATATCAATAGAATTAAAAATTGGTTGAATGAAGAAAAGGTTTTTAATTTTGACAGCGCCAATAAACTTGCAATACTTACTTTAGATGAGACAAATAATTGCGAGTATTTTTGCCACAAATATAAAACCTCAAAAGCGATTGCAAATAAGTTTAATATTTTAGCTAGTTGTTTTAATCAGTCTAAACAAGATAGGCAATTTTTTGATGCTAATCTAAAAAAAAATTTATATTTTTATGGAAGAGAAATAATAAAACTCATTAATCTTATTAATCAATTATCTAAGAAAAATTCAAAAAAAAGAGAAACTTTTGATAGAATTAAAAATAAAATTGATAAAACAGAAATTCCCTCTTTCCCATATGGAGGGGAGTTTTTAAAAAAAAGAGGTCTAAAAGAGGGTGCAATATTAGGAAAAACCTTAAACCAACTAGAAAAAGTTTGGGTGGATGGAAATTTTATTTTATCTGAAAAAAAAGTAGAAGAAATTATCAGTAGTTTCAAAAACCCTATTAAATATAATTAACTTTAAGTATTTCAAAATTTCTCTCGCCCGCAGGTGTTTTTACAGTGACCAGATCCCCCTCATTCTTTCCAATCAATGATCTTCCAATTGGGCTTTTGAAATAAATTAAATTCTTTGATATATCGGCCTCATGTTGGCCAACAATTTTATAACTTATGTCATTATCTGTTTCTAAATCTTTTAATTTTATTGAGCAGCCGAAAATTATTTTCCCATCATTTTCAATTTTTGTAACGTCTATTACATTTGCTCTTGCAATAAGATCGTTTAAAAAAATCACTCTACTTTCCAATTGAGCTTGTTGTTCTTTTGCTGCATGATACTCAGCATTCTCTTTAAGATCTCCATGAGATCTTGCTTCAGCTATTGCCTGAACGACTTTAGGTCTTTGAGTATTTTTTAAGTCTTCAAGCTCCGCTTTTATTTTTTTTAATCCTTGAATAGTTATTGGTTCTTTTTCCATATTTTACCATTTTGCAATTGGAGGTAGTGACATCAAGATCGAGTCCGTATTTCCTCCAGAGTGTAATCCAAATTTTGTGCCTCTATCATAAAGAAGATTAAACTCGACATATCTTCCTCGCTTAGAATACTGTTTTTCTTTATCTTTTAAAGTCCATGATTTATTTATTTTTTTTTTAATTATATTAGTTGAAATATCTATAAAGCCTAAGCCTAAATCTCTCACAAACTTAAAATTTTGAAGCCAATTATTCATCTCATAATCAAAAAAAATTCCTCCTATACCTCTAGTTTCTTCTCTGTGTGGTAAATAAAAATACTTATCACAATTTTTTTTTAATTTAGAATAATTTTTATTATTTAAATTACAGATTTTTTTAAGATTTTCATGAAAAAATTTTTTTTCATTTATATCTCTAATACATGGTGTTGCATCAATCCCACCCCCAAACCAACTTTTTGAGGTGGATATAAATCTAGTATTAAAATGAAAAGCGGGAATTTTTGGATTTTTCATATGTGCAACTACTGAGACTCCAGACGCCCAATATTTTCCGTTTTTTTCTGCCCCTAAAATTTTCGACCTAAATTCTTTTTTAAAAATTCCTGTCACTAATGATCTATTTACTCCAACTTTATCGAATACATTTCCATTTTTCAATAAACTTGAAAGTCCGCCACCTTCACTTAGCTTCTTTTTAGACCAATTTTTATTAACAAACTTTTTTGCTTCCTTAGAATTTTTAGACTCTAAAATCTCAAATTCTTTGCAAATTTGAGCATGTAAAAAACAAAACCAGTCATTAACAACTTTTTTTTTATCTTCTAAATTCATATTTGACCTGTCTGTCTTAAAGCTTCAGATGCCGATATAGCTACCGCTGAGCTAATATTTAAAGATCGAGTCTTATTTGAGATTGGTATTTTTAATTTTATTTTAAGTTTTTCATGTATTGATTTTGGAACACCTGAGCTTTCTCTGCCATAGAGTAAAATATCATCTTTTTCAAATTTAAACTTATGATAAAATTTTTTTCCCCTAGTGGTCATTAAAATAACTCTTGAAGTTTGATTATCATTATCAAAACTATCATAATCTTGATATTTTTTTAAAGCAGTATATTTGCTATAGTCCAAAATCACTCTTTTAAACCTTGGATCTGCAAAATTAAATCCACATGGCTCAATTATATGCACCTTTATTTTTAAGCAGGCGCTCAACCTAAGAATCGCGGCTGTATTTTGGGGTATATCTGGTTTATAAAGAGCTATGCTGATCATTAATTACCTAATTTATGTGTCATTCTGACCCTAGAAAATTATTAAGATTAATATTATTTAAGAATTACATTATAAACAATATATGACAGATGCAAAAAAAACAAATAGAAGAGATTTCCTATTTACAGCCACTTATACTTTAGGTGCAATAGGTGTGGGTGCAACAATTTGGCCTTTTGTAGACCAGATGAATCCTGATAAATCTGTTCAAGCTTTAGCAACAACTGAAGTTGATGTTACTAATGTTGAACCGGGAAAATCAATTACAGTGCTTTGGAGAGGGAAACCCGTTTTTTTAAAACGTAGAACACCAGAAGAAATAGCTGAGGCGAGGGCAGTAAGTTTAGAGGAATTAAAAGATCCTGAAAGAGATGAAGATAGAGTTAAAAAAGGGAATGATGAATGGTTAGTGATGTTAGGTGTCTGTACACATCTTGGATGTGTACCATTAGCGGACAAAGGAGATTACAATGGCTGGTTTTGTCCTTGCCATGGCTCCCATTACGATGTGTCGGGAAGAATTAGAAAAGGACCAGCACCAATTAACATGGAAATTCCAAAATATGAATTTGTCGACAACAATACGATTAAAATTGGATAATAAATGAGTGAAAATTATACACCAGACTCTAAAGTTGGAAAGTGGTTTAACGATAGGCTACCGCTTTTATCTTTGGCATCGCATTTAAAAGATTATCCAACACCAAAAAATCTAAATTACTGGTGGACATTTGGTGGGATATTAACTTTTTGCCTAATTACGCAAATAGTCACTGGAATAGTATTGGCTATGCACTATGTGGCACATGCTGATTTAGCTTTTGGAAGTGTTGAGCACATAATGAGAGATGTAAATTATGGGTGGCTTATAAGATATATTCATAGTAACGGAGCTTCAATGTTTTTCTTAGCAGTTTACATTCACATCTTTAGATCACTATTTTATGGGTCCTATAAGTCACCACGGGAAGTGATATGGATAATAGGAATTTTAATATACCTTTTAATGATGGCAGCAGCATTCATGGGATATGTTTTACCTTGGGGACAAATGAGTTTTTGGGGTGCAACTGTCATAACAAATCTTTTTAGTGCTATTCCTTTGGTAGGAGAAAGTATTACCACTTGGTTATGGGGTGCTTACTCAGTTGATAATCCCACTTTAAACAGATTTTTTAGTCTACATTATTTAATACCATTTTTGATACTTGGTTTAGTAGTTTTACATATTTGGGCTTTACATGTCCCCGGTAATAACAACGCAGTTGGTATAGATATAAAAAAACCATCTAAAGATACAGTTCCTTTTCACCCTTACATCACCATCAAAGATATTTTTGCACTACTAATGTTTACAATTTTATTTGCAGGCTTTGTGTTTTTTGCACCAAATGTCTTAGGACATTCTGATAATTATATTCCTGCTAACCCAATGGTTACACCCGCACATATTGTGCCTGAGTGGTACCTTCTCCCTTTTTTATGCAATCTTAAGATCTGTACCTGATAAATTAGGCGGCGTAATTTTAATGTTCTCTGCTATATTTATTTTATTTGTTTTGCCTTGGTTAGATACTTCAAAGGTTAGATCTGCAGTTTACAGACCCATTTATAAACAATTTTTTTGGATATTAGTTATTGATGTGTTTTTATTAGGTTATATTGGCGCGATGCCAGCTGAAGGAATATATTTAGTTTTAGCTAGAGTGGGCACTATTTACTATTTCTTACATTTTTTAGTAGTTTTACCTCTAGTTGGTTATTTTGAAAAAACAGATCCTATTCCGATTAGTATCTCAGAACCAGTGATGACAGGGTCTGCTAATCTAAGCTTAGCAAAAAAAACTAATGAAAAAATTTAAATTTCTTCTTATTTTAACATTATTTTTAACGAGTATAAATTTAAGTTTAAAAGCTGCAGGCGAGCAGGCCAAACCGATTAATATTGATTGGAGTTTTAAAGGTTTGACTGGTAAATTTGAAAGGGCCGCATTACAAAGAGGTTTTCAAGTATATAAAGAGGTTTGTGCCTCATGTCACTCTATGCAGTACTTAAGCTACAGAAATTTAGGTGAACCAGGTGGGCCAGAATTTTCAGAGGCAGAAGTTAAAGCAATTGCTGCAAGTTTTGAAGTTACAGATGGTCCGGATGCTCAAGGCGAAATGTTTACTAGACCCGGCAGACCTTCAGATAAATTTGTAAGTCCTTATCCGAATGTTAAAGCTGCAGCAGCAGCGAACGGTGGTGCATACCCGCCAGATATGTCAGTTCTAGTTAAGGCAAGAAAAGGTGGAGCAAATTATATTTATTCAGTCTTAGTTGGATATGAAGATCCACCTATTGGCGTAAATTTAGATGATGGAGTTTACTATAATAAATACATGATAGGTAATAAAATTAAAATGCCTAATAATTTATCAGATGGTTTAGTTGAGTATGCTGACGGAACTACAGCTACAGTAGACCAGATGGCAAAAGATGTAACCACATTTTTAGCATGGGCTGCTGAGCCAGAGCTTGAAGAAAGACATAAGACTGGAATTAAAGTAATGATTTATTTAATATTGCTTTCAGTTCTTGTTTATTTAAGTATGAAAAAAATATGGTCAAGAGTTGACCCTGAAATGTAAGACGTCTCCATCTTTAACCAAATAATCTTTACCTTCAATTCTTAATTTACCATTCTCTTTACACTTTTCTGCACTTCCAAATTTTATAAAGTCCTCGCATGAGACAGCTTCAGCTTTAATAAACTTTTTTTCAAAATCAGAGTGAATGACCGCGGCAGCTTTAGGTGCAACAGTATTTTTTTTAATTGTCCATGCTCTACTTTCTTCTGGACCTGATGTAAAAAAAGTATTTAATTTCAATAATTCATACCCCTCTATTACTAATTGATTTAAACCAGTCTTTTTTAATCCGATTTCTTTCATAAAATTTGCACGCTCTTTTAAGTCCAAACTCATAATTTGATCTTCTATATCTGCACAAATTTTGACTACTTTTTCATTTATAAACTTATTTTGTATATCATTGGTGTAATTATTTCCTTTTTCAAGACTTTTCTCATCTACATTACAAACAATAATTTTTGGCTTTGTGCTTAATAATCCAAGTTTCGATAAATAATTATTTTCTTCATCTGGTCCAGAAATATCATCATTTCCGTTATTTAAATTTTTTAATTTATTTTTTAAAATATTAATTTCTTTTTCGCTAAGAAGTTTTCTTTTTGATTTCTCCAGCTTCCTCTCAATTAAATCAATATCAGCTAACATTATTTCTGTTTTAATTGTCTCAATGTCACTAATTGGGTTTATCTTGGAATTTACATGGGTTATTTCATTAGAGTCAAAGCATCTCAAAAGATGTATTATTGCATCAACTTCTCTTATATGTGACAAAAACTTATTTCCCAAACCCTCACCTTTAGAAGCTCCTTTAACCAAACCAGCAATATCAACAAAAGTGATAGTGGTATAAATTTTTTTTTTGGACTTTGATAATTCAGAAAGTTTATCTAATCTCAAATCGACAACATCCACAATTCCAATATTTGGATCGATTGTACAAAAAGGGAAATTGCCAGCCTCTGCTTTTTTTGAGGCAGTTAGTGCATTAAACAGTGTTGACTTTCCAACATTTGGAAGACCAACAATTCCACATTTAAATCCCATTAAGATTTTGATTTACTTTGCTAGAAAATAAATCCATTTTTTTTTCCATTAGAGTAGGGATAAGCTCTACAATTTTTTGAGTAATTTCTTGAATACGCTCAACTTCGTTTTCTTTAAAATCTTCGAGCACGTGTTTATTTACTGTCCTTTTATTTTTCGGGTGTCCAATACCAACTCTAACTCTAGAGTAATCTTTACCAATAAGCTTATCGATAGACTCAATACCGTTGTGTCCTGCACTACTTCCGCCAAATTTAGCTTTTACTTTGCCAAAATCAATATCCATATCATCGTGAAAAACTATCACGTTTTTTGCATCGATCTTAAAATAATCTATTAATTCTTTTACTGCTGTTCCCGAATTATTCATAAATGTTAAAGGTTTAATTGCATAAACTTTTTTTGAGTCTATGTTTCCAGTAGTTAGCAAACCTTTAAATTTTGGTTTTTGTTTTGAAAGCTTAAAATGTAAATTTATTGCGTCTATAATCTTGTAACCTATATTATGTCTGTTATTAGAGCTATCGGGTCCAGGATTTCCTAATCCAACAAGTAAAAGCATATAAAATTATTTTTTCTCAGTAGGTTTCTTTTCAGGTGTCGCTTTAGACTTTTCATCTTTTTTCTGAGCTTCACCTTTAGCTGGTGTTTCACCTTTTTTAGCTGTATCTGCATCTTTTTGTGGCGACTCAGCATCTGCTCCAGTTGCAGCAGCTTCCCCCTCAGTACCTTCCGCACCTTCCGCCTCTACTGGTTTTTCAGGTTCTTTAATGATTGTTGGTGGCGCTACAGTTGCAATTACGAAGTCTCTATCAGCAATAGTTGGTTTCACGTTTTCGTTTAATTTAACAGATGATATTTTTATACTTGTACCAATATCAGTTCCAGTTAAATCAATAATGATGTCATCCGGTATATTGTCAGCCGGACATTTTAATTCGACTTTTCTTCGAACGATATTAAGCACTCCACCTCTTTTTAATCCTGGTGACTCAGAATGATTTTTAAATTTCACTGGAATTTCGATGACAATTTTTGACCCAGTGATTATTCTCATAAAATCAATATGAACTGGTTCATCAGATAGAACGTGGTATGCTACGTCTCTTGGTAAAACTTTTTCTTTCTTTCCCTCAATGTCTATTTCTAAAACTTTTGAAAGAAAAGAGTCAGAATTTAAAATCTTTGAAATTGATTTTTTTTCAACCGATATATTTTGATTAGGGTTTTTTCCACCATATAAAATTGCAGGTATTGAGCCCTCTTTTCTTAGTTGGTTTGTGAAACCTGAAGCAGTATTTTCTCTTTTTTTTGCTTTAATATTGTCCATAATACTTTCATTATTGAAAAGGCTATTTAACTCAACTTTCAAAATAAAACAAGTGTTAATTGAACAAATCTGAAACAGAAGTAGAATTTGAAATTCTTTTTATTGCCTCAGCCATTAGAGGAGAGATAGACAAAACCTCAATTTTGCTATTATTTTTAATTCTTTTGGAATTATCTATAGTATCAGTGATAATAAGTTTTTTTATTTTTGATTTTTTGATTTTTTCAATAGCGTTTCCACTTAAAACTCCATGAGTTATAAATACGTACACATCTAGTGCTCCACTTTTCTTTAACTCTTGAACGGCATTAACAATTGTTCCGCCACTATCGATTATATCGTCTACAATTATACAAGTTTTATTTTTAACATCTCCAATTATATTCATTACCTGAGATTTCCCTGGAGCTGGCCTTCTTTTATCTATAATTGCAAGATCTGCAGAAATTTTCGTTGCCAACCCTCTAGTTCTTTGAACGCCACCCACATCTGGTGAGACACAAATTAAATTTTTACTTTTAAGTTTTTTTTTAATGTATCTTGCAAACAACGGAGTAGTGAACAAATTATCTACAGGCATATCAAAAAAACCCTGTATTTGTCCCGCATGCAAATCTACTGTTACTACTCTACTTGCACCTGTATTAGAAATTAAATTAGCCACTACTTTAGCTGAAATCGAAGTTCTTGGAACAACTTTTCTGTCTTGTCTCGCATATCCAAAATAAGGAATTACAGCAGTGATATTTTTTGCTGAAGATCTTTTTAAAGCATCAATGACTAACAGGAGTTCCATTAGATTATCGTTAGCTGGATTAGATGTAGATTGAATAACAAAAACGCTGTTACCTCTAATATTTTCATTTATTTCTATGTAAATTTCTCCATCTGCAAATCTTTTTATGTTGGTATTTACCAATTTAGATCTAAGATTTTTAGAAATATCCTTACTTAGCTTTAGATTGCTAGTTCCAGAAAGAATTTTCATGAGATACATTTACTTATACATTTATTTTCAAAAATTTTCAATTCAATTTATTCAAAGAGATATGATTGATAAACAACGGCCATAATCAGGCTCTTTTAATTGTTTAGATCTTCTGTGACTAAAAAAATTCTTAGAATTTGTAAATGTATCTAAATTTATATTATCAATTTTTTTTATCCCTATTTTTTTTAACTTAAAATTCACTAGTGACCTTAGGTCAAATAAGAATTTTTTATATCCCGATTGTTCAAAAAATTTTTTATAATCTTTGTTTTGATTAATAAATTTTAATTTTAAAACATAATCTACTTCATAATTTTTTTTTGAAATACAAGGTCCAATAGCTACAATCAAGTCTTTAAAATTTTTTTTTCTAAATTTTTTTAAACCTTTTTCAATTATTCCTTTAAAAATTCCTTTCCATCCAGCATGAAGAACACAAATTTTTTTGTCAATTTTATCGTATATAAGAAGTGGCACACAATCTGCTGTGAGCACTCCAAGCGCGACCCCTTCAAAATTTGATATAATTCCGTCAGACTGAAATTTATATTTACCTAAATTTTTTTTATTTATCTTTATTATCCTTGAACTATGTGTTTGATGCATAAGTTTAAGATTATTTTTTTTTATTTTTAAAAAGGATTTTGTAAATTCGATATTTTTAAGGACTAATTTTCTTTTATCATTTGAACCTATTCCACAATTTAAGCCTTTATAAATGCCTTTAGAGAAACCTCGATTTCTTGAAAAAAAACAGTGAGAAATATTATGCTTTATTAATTTTTTTGAAAAAAACATATTATTTTAAATATTTGCATATGCATAAATAACTTTAAAGTGTTTTCCCATTAAGTTAGGGCCAATGAGTCTTTTTAGCCTAAAATACAAATCAGCTTTTGATTTAAAACTCATATTTTTACTAATTATTTCGGCTCTTTGTTCTATTCCATACCTCTTAAGGAAATTTTCTTGAGTTTCAATTTTACCAACATTTAACTTTTCTTTTTCAAAAAATTCTTTAAGTAATTTAAAATTTACCAGTGAGGTTATATCAGCTTTTCCTAAATTTTTGAGAATAGGATTTCTTTTATGATTTATTACAGACTGCAAAGAAAAAGTATCGAAATTTTTATTAAAACCATAATCTATGAGTAAAACACCCCCGGTATTTTTCTTAATAATTTTGATGATTTTTTTTAATTCTCTAAAACCTTGCTCAGGCAATTCCACAAATTTTTTATTTTTCAAACTTTTAAAATTATTAATAAATTTAAATTTATCCTTACTTGTTTTTTGAAAAATAATCTGGATATTATTTTTTTCATCTAATTTAAAAAACTTTTCATAAATACTATTTCTTTTTTTAACAAACTGCTTGATAGGTATGGCATCAAAAAATTCATTCCCAAAAAAAATTGAGGGATAATTTTTCAAATCTTTTAAGCTTTGTATCCATTTTACACTTAGACCCTTTAAATTTTTTTTTTGTATTTTTCTCAAATAGCTACTTTTTTCAAATAAAAAATAATTTATAGAATTTTCTAAAATAGAAAATCTTTTTATGGTTTTTAGAATTGTTAAACTCATCATTCCATTACCAGGCCCCAACTCAATTAAATTAATTTTTTTTGGCCTGCCTAATTTTTCCCACTCTGTTATAATCCAAATAGCAATTATCTCATTAAACAAGAAGCTAATATTAGGTGATGTGATAAAATCACCCCTTTGTCCGAAGGGATTTTTAGTTGAATAATAACCATAATTTTTATCATACAAAACTTTATCTAAAAATTTATCTACTGGCAGTTTCTTTTCACTAATAAATATTTTTTTATTTAATTTCATATTTCCTTAAAATTAACAAAAGCAAGAAACCAAATATTACCATAAAAAAACTTAAAAGAGATCCCATCGAGATATTGTTTATTAAATACCCTATGTGTGCATCAGGCTCCCTGAATGTTTCAGAAATTATTCTGAATGACCCATAAAATATTAAAAATAAACATGATGAGAAACCATATTTATATTTTTTAAAAAAAATAAAGAAGCTTAGTATCAAAAATAAAATTAAACCTTCTAGAAAAGCTTCATATAATTGCGAAGGATGTCTGGGGGTCATATCTATTTTTGGAAAAACTACCGCGAAGAAAAAATCTGTTGGTTTTCCATAAAGTTCACTATTAATAAAGTTAGCAATTCTACCAAAAAATATTCCTATTGGAGCAACTACAGATATAATATCAAACAACAAAAAGATTTTTATATCTCTCTTTTTAGCAAAAATTATTATCCCAATAATTATTCCTATCAACCCCCCGTGAAAAGACATTCCTCCATTCCATATTTTGAATATTTCAAGGATATTATTTAAAAAAAAACTTAAATCGTAAAAAATCACGTATCCAAGCCTCCCACCAACGATTATAGATATTATTATATAAGTTATAAGTTCATCAAAATCTTTCAAGTCTAAGATCAAATTATAATTATTTTTAAGATAAATAATTATTTTTTTTCCGTACCACCAACCTAATAAAATCCCAAATATATAGGCTAATGAGTACCATCTAAGAGACAAAAAACCTAATTGAAATAAAACTGGTTCAAAATTATGTATATACATTTGAGATTTTATATCATAATTGATAAAAATTATCTTATAAATAAATATTATGAAATCATCAGAAAAAATTCTTAAAATTTTATCAGGTATTTTAGAAAATAGTATTTTGACTTCGGAGGATACCAAAAAGGAAATAAAAAATTCCTTAAAATTTCAAAGAGACAAACTACTAAATTCTTTAAGAATAGTTTCAAAAGAAGAATTTAATAATTTAAAAAAAATTGTTCAAAAACAAGAAAAAGAAATTAAAAAATTAAAAAAATATAAGCCTAAAAAGGCAAAGTAACTTTAAACTTTAAGCCATCATATTTACTTTTTGAAAGCTGAATATTACCGCCGTGTGAATTGATAATATCTTCTACTATAGCTAAACCTAAACCGATACCTGATTTATTAAGACTTCTGCTTTTATCTAACCTATAAAATGGTTTAAATACGTTTCTAAATTGATCTTTTGGAATACCCGGACCATCATCTTCAAAAATAACAACAACTCTGTTTGAAGTTTTTTCCGCAGATGCAAATACTTTTTTTCCATAAATTAAACCATTTTGAATAATATTTTGAAAACAACGTTTGAGAGCATTTGCTCTTCCAGTAATAATTAAATCATCTTTAACATTAAGTGTGAAATTGTTATTTTTAAGTTCGACCGCAATATTTTCTAGAATTTTTGCAACATTTAAATTAGTTGTCTCCTCTTGGGATTGGGTTTTAGCAAAAGACAAATAATCGTTTAACATTTTTTCCATTTCGTCTATGTCTTTAGACATTTTAACCGAAATATCCTTTTGATTGAGTAAAGCTAGCTGAAGCTTAAGTCTAGTTAATGGAGTTCTTAAATCGTGACTTATACCTGATAACATTTCTGATCTCTGATTAAGATGTCTATTAATTCTTTTAGCCATCTTATCGAACTCATATCCAGCTTTTCTAATTTCCAATGCGCCCGAAGGTCTAAATTCATTAATATAATCTCCTTTACCAAATCTTTCTGCAGCTTTAGCTAGATTAATTATTGGTCTAGTTTGATTTTTTAAAAACATCAAAGCGATTAAGATAAGCAAAATTGACGGCAAGGTTATCCAAAGAATAAACAATCTTACAGATGAAGTTGCAATTTTTTCTTTTGGAAAAAAAAATTGTATTATTTTATCCTCCGCTTTTATTTTTACCTCAACCGTTTCAGCATATTGTGTGGTGCTGAACCAATAATTGTTGTTACCAAATGTTGATTTTAACTCTCTTCTTAAAGATCTATCCATTGGACTAAATTTTCTCTCAAAATTTTCATTTTGAATTTCACCATCAAGAAAATTGATTACATAATCAAAATTTTCTTTGTAGGTTTTATTGATAAGATTTATTTGTTTATCATCTCCAACTTTGTATAAGTCGACTAAAGTTTTAATTTCGCCAACCAGTGACCGTGTCATACCTTTATTAGCTTTTATCCAAATACTGTCAAAAAAAACAACCGTTACAATTATTTGTAGAAGAATCGTTGGTGCCGCAACAATTATCAAGGCTCTATAAAACAGTCTCTTCGGTAAAATTATTTTTAAAAATCTATTCAGTCCAGAGAACATATCCCGCTCCTCTTATCGTTTGTAAATATTTAGGTTTACCAGGGCTTTCTTCTATTTTTTGTCTCAATCTAGTGATCATAACATCAATTGATCTTTGATGGGAAATTCCAGTTATTTTACCCATTTTTTCTCTACTAAAAGTTTTTCCAGGATTGGATAGCATTTCGGATAAAACCTTTTTTTCTGTAGAATTGATTTTTTTTATATTATTTTTAAATGTAATTAACATTTTGATTAAATCCACTTTGGCTTCACCAATTTTGTATAATTTTTTAAAGTCTAATTTAACACTTTTGGAAATAATATTATTTATTCTTAAAAGTAATTCCTTTGGCTCAAAAGGTTTTCCTAAATAATCATCCGCTCCAATTTCTAGGCCTTTAATCCTATTTTCAACTTCTCCTTTTGCAGTTAAAAGAATTATAGGTGTTGGGTCTTTCTTTTTAAATTCTTTTGTAAAATCAAGTCCATTTTGTCCCGGCATCATGATATCTAAAACAATTAAGTCAAATTTAAAATGTAATAACTTTTCTTTTGCATTATCAACATTCGAAGCAGTTGAAATAATATAATTATTAGATTTCAAATATTCTTTGATCAAATCCCTTATCCTATTATCATCATCTACAACTAATATATGTGATTTATTTTCCATCAATAATTTTTTTTAATACCTCCTTGAATTTAATAACTGAGTCCGGCTCTGAGCTTCTTAATGCATTAAAAATTCTTTTCTTCTGTAAGCTGTATACCGAGTCAAAGAAAAGCTTTCCCTCTTTATCTAAGAATAAATTTTTTTTTCTCGTATCAACTTTATCTTTTATTTGTTTTATCATTTTGGATTTTATTAAGTCCCGCAATACTCTATTAATACTTTGTTTTGTAATTTTTAATTTAAATATAAGTTCGCTAAGACTTATACCCGGGTTTCTCTCAATCAAATTTAAAGCTCTCAAATGTGCAGGTCCAAAAAACCTTTTGGATAAAATTTCTTTAGGATCTGCAAAAGTTTCTCTATAAGCGTAAAATAAAAGCTGAATAAAATCTTTAATTTGCTCATCTTTTAAATAAAGTAAATCTTTCATAATTGGTAAGTCTTATTGACTTATTGTATTAAGAAATATACTTTTTTGTAAGAAAAAAACAGTTATATTAAATTTTTTTATGGAATCAATACCTTACGACAAAAGATCAGGAAAAATATGGTTTAACGGTAAAACTGTAGATTGGACTAAAGCTAATGTACATGTTTTAAATCATGGCTTGCATTATGCAAGTTGTGTTTTTGAGGGCGAAAGGGTTTACGACGGGGAAATTTTTAAACTCGAGGAACACACAGATAGATTGTTTTACTCAGCGAAAAGAATGGGAATAAATATTCCATACACGCAACAAGATTTAAATGAAGCGTGTAAACAAATAGTAAATATTCAAAAGGTTAAAAATGGTTACGTGAGACCAGTAATATGGAGAGGAAGTGAAATGATGGCAATTTCTGCTCAAAAAAATAAAATTAATGTTGCAATTGCCACTTGGGAGTGGGGGTCTTATTTTGATCCAAAACTAAAATTAGAAGGTATAAAATTAAATATTTCATCTTGGAGAAGACCATCACCAAACTCAGTTCCATGGGATACAAAAGCTGCAGGTCTTTACATGATTTGTACTTTATCTAAACATGAAGCTGAGAGTAGCGGGTATACCGACTCATTGATGTTAGATCATGAGGGTAATATTGCAGAAGCTACAGGAGCTAATATATTTTTCATAAATAGCGACAATCAAATTCACACTCCAATCCCCGACTCTTTTTTGGATGGAATTACGAGAAGGTGTGTAATTGAAATCGCAAAGTCCAAAAATATAAATGTAATAGAAAGAAAGATTAAGCCTGAAGAAATGAAAAATTTTATAGGTTGCTTTCTTACAGGGACTGCAGCTGAAATAACCCCTGTATCTGTTATAGCAGAAAATAAATTTAAGGTTATTGATTTAATTAAAGATTTAAGTGAAAATTATCAAACATTAGTAAGAAAAAAAACAGCTGCCTAATTTTTTTTAGCAGTTATAAGAAAAGACCAAGCAAAAATTCGAAATATATAAAATTTAAATAAAAATTGGTCTAAATCTTTTAAAATTTTGAAAATATAAGAATTTGAACTAGATTTATAAAATGGTAAAAAAATTAATGTCGATAAGCCATAGTATGTAATTTTAATATTTTTGAAATACTTATAAATTAAATCAAAATCAGATTTCACAAAAGGATGTTCATCTGGAGATCTAGAACCTGGTGTTAATCTTCTATATAAATTTATAATAGGGTTTGTTCCCAAAGGTTCTATGAATATAATTTTTCCCTCTTTTTTTAAAAGTCTATTTATCTCTAATATTGCTTTATGTAATTTTAAATGATGTAGAATTCCAGATCCATACACTAAGTCAAATTTTTCATCTTCGAGTCCAGTGGACTCACAATTACCTGTTTTAAATATTACTTTTGAAGAAAAGTTTTTAGCATTTTTTTTGGCTTTTTCTATTGAAACATCAGAAATATCAATAGCTGTAATTTCCTTGGGATTAAAATTTATCACGGTCTCTAAATTTTTTCCTATACCACATCCAAAATCAAGAATTGTATTTTGAGAAGAATTTTCTTTAATTTTATTATGAAAATCTTCAAACATATTTCTAATAGCTTTATAAAAATTACTTTCAAATTTTCTACCATCTTTTTTCTGTAGCTCATTATGAAAGTCTTTTTCTCTCTTATTTATTTCTGATAAATTCATTTATTTATCTTTATCTTTGTTTAAAGCATGGTCTATACCTTTAACCAGGTAGTCATAACCGGTATATAAAGTTAGAAAAGCCGAAACCCAAAGTAAAATTATACCAATAGTTTGTGCGTTATAATCTTGAAAATTGATAATCCGATTTCCACTTTCTCCGGTCAATAATATTGCAATAGCAGTCATTTGAAGAAATGTTTTAACCTTTGTTAGATTATTTACAGGCATATCAATACTTAATTTAGCTAAAAATTCTCTTAATCCCGAAATTAAAATTTCTCTAGTCAGTATTATTATTGCAGCTACCACCTCGAAATTTTTTATAGTTCCATTCATTACTAGTAAAATTAGTGCTGCAGCTACAATTATTTTATCTGCAATTGGATCTAATAACTCACCTAATTTAGATTCCTCTTTAAATAATCTAGCTAACAAACCATCTAAATAATCTGTGAAACTTGCTAATAAAAAAAGAAAAAAAGGTATTAGATCTCCAAAAAAGCCAGGTAAATAAAAAGATGTAACGAAGAAAGGAACAATAATAATTCTTCCGATTGTAAGAATATTAGGAATTTGAAGTTTCATATTTATTCGTGAAAATGATCATATATTTTTTTTGCAATATTGTCTTCTATTCCTTCAACAGATTTTAAATCTTCTAAACTAGCCGACTCCACAGACCTTGCTGAACCAAAATGATTTAGCAAAGACCTTTTTCTCTGCTTTCCTATTCCCTCAATTTGATCTAATAACGATTTGCTTAATCCTTTTTTCCTTTTTGCCCTATGAGTGCTTATCGCGAATCTGTGAGCTTCATCTCTTAACCTTTGGATAAAAAACAACAAAGGGTCATTTTTTTTTAAAATGTATTCTTTATTTTCATGGTATATCTTTTCTTCACCAGCATTTCTATTTTTACCTTTTGCAACGGCTAGCAAAGGCAAATCATGTAAACCGAGTTCATTTAAAATTTCTCTACTTACTGAGTATTGCCCTTTACCTCCGTCAATTAAAATTAACTCTGGTAAAGAAAGAGAACCTGATTTTTCTTTTACCGCTTTTGAAAATCTTCTAAATAAAACTTCTTTCATCATACCATAATCATCACTTTTTACTTTCTCGTTCTTGATATTAAATTTTCTATATCTTTTTTTCACAAAACCCTCGTTACCAAAACATATTAGAGCTCCAATTAAATCACTTCCTTGATTATGGCTATTATCATAAACCTCAATAAGATTAATATTATTGTTTAAATCAAACTTATTAGCTAAGTTTTCTATTAAATTATTGTTACTTTCAGTTTGGTAAAGTTTTTGAGTTAAGGCTTGTTTGGCATTTTTTTCAGCTAATTTAGATATAATTATTTCGTTATTACTTTTTGCTTTTTTAATTAAGATATTCTTTTTTTCTTTTTGAGAAAATGCTTTTTCTAAAAGTTTTAAGTCTTTAACCTCAACATTAGTTATTACCATACTTGGTACTACTTTATTTTCATAAAATTGAGTTAAAAAAGAAGTAATTATTTCTTGAGTATCATCATCAGTATCGTGCTTTGGATAAAATGCTTGGTTTCCCCAATTTTGTTTTGATCTAAAAAAAAATACTTGAACACAGGTTTTTCCTGACTCTTTGTAAATACTTACTACATCTGCCTCATTTAAATTTGTTTGATTTATTTTTTGTGAAGTTTGAATTTGAGTTAAGGCTTTAATTCTATCTCTTGATATTGCAGCTTTTTCAAAATCTAATTTTTTACTTGCAAGCTCCATATCTTTTGATAAAGATTTCTGAATTCTTCTTGTTTTTCCAGAAATAAAGTCTATCGCATCAGATACTGTTTTTTTATATTGAGACTCTTTAATGTATCCCACGCAAGGAGCAGAGCACCTTTTAATTTGATATAAAATACATGGTCTTTCTCTATTTTTAAAAACAGTGTCATCACATACCCTCATTTGAAAGATTTTTTGCAAAATTTTAATCGTCCAGTTTGCAGAACCAATTGAAGCAAAAGGTCCAAAATAATATCCATTTCTAAGCTTTTTTCCTCTTAGCTTAGTTAGTTGAGGCCATTTATCTTTATTTCCAATATAAATATAGGGAAATGACTTATCGTCTCTTAAAAGAATATTAAATCTTGGTTTATGCTTTTTAATTAAGTTTGCTTCTAGAAGCAAAGCTTCACTTTCGTTGTTTGTAGTAGTTACTTCAAGATTGTGTGTTAAAGATAGCATCCGCTCTGTCCTTATAGGTAAGTTTGACTCCGACACATAACTTTTTAGTCTATTTGGAATATTCTTAGCTTTACCAATGTACAAAATTTCACCTGATGAACTTATCATTCTATAAACACCAGGGTTCTTTGGTATAAGTGGAATTTTTTCTTTTATAATTTTTTTTCCTAAATCTAAACTATTATTCATCTTTTATTTTTGAAACCTCAATTCCAACTGACTCAGTATTTTCGATAATATCTAATTTCTCCAATTTAATGTTTACTTTCTTTACAATTTTACTTTCAAAAATTATATCAAAAATATTTTCTGCCAAGTCCTCCAAAAGCTCGTGATGCTTCTCATTTGTGACAGATGTTATTTTATTTATAGCATCTTCATAATTAACAATAGATGATAAATTATTTTTATCTGGCTTAATATTTGAATTGGTGGAAATTACTATATTAAATCTTACTCTTTGTTTCTTCTTTTTTTCAAAATCATGAAGACCAATTGAAATCTTAAGAATTAAGTTTTTAATTTCAACTTTCCTGTCATATTTGTATTTTTTTTTCTCTTTGAATTTTATTATTTTCATTCTTTTGTGTTTACAATATCAGGTGTTAACCAGGCAAGTCTTTGACCGCTATCAACATTTATTATTTCTCCTGTTATATTATCATTTCCTAAAATAAATTTTACTGTTTTACATATATTTTCTAAGTCTACTTTCTTTTTTAATAAAACTGATTTCCATTGTTTTTTAAAATGAATCTCCGATTGCCTTTTATTCTTCAATGTTGGTCCAGGAGATATTGCGTTCACCCTGATATTTGGAGCCAGCTTCATTGCCGATGTCAAAGTTAAAGTTCCTAAAGCTGACTTACTAAGAGTGTATGATAAAAAATAAGGAGTGAGTTTTTCAATTCTTTGATCAATAATATTAATTATGTTTCCATAATTATTTTTTACATATTTTTTAAAGTTTTGCGTTAATATAGCTGGAGCTTTTAAATTTACGTTGATATGTTTTGAAAAGCTTTTGTTATTAAAATTAGTCAGATTATCATTTTCAAAAATTGAAGCATTATTTATTAGGCAATCAATACCTCTCATTTTTTTAAAAGCACCTCCCATCAACTGTTTTACCTGGTTATAATTATTTAAGTCTGCTTTTATTAAAAATACTTCGCTACCTAAACCTTCAAGCTCCTTTTTTAATTTAACGGCTGAATTCACTGATTTATTAAAATGAATTGTAATTTTAACTTCATAACCAGCTAAACTTTTTGCGATAGCAGCACCAATTCTTGTAGCTCCACCGGTAATTATTATTTTTTTGGCTTCCATTTTTTAATTGCTTTTCTAGGCTTAGTGCCAGGCATTCCCATAGTTGACCTACCTTTAGGGTATACTTTATTTTTTAATTTGTACTGATTTATTTTTGGATTTAAAGAAATCTCTAACTCACTAGCTTCTAATTTTCTTATTTCATCCCGAATTTTTGCAGCTTCTTCAAATTCTAAATTAGCTGCTGATTCCTTCATTTTTCTATTAAGAGCTTTTAAATGTTTCTTTAGATTTCCCCCAACATTTGAACCCTCACTTATTTTTATATAGTCTTTCTCATAAACCGATTCTAAAATATCGTTTATTTCCTTTTTTACCGACTCTGCTGTAATCTTATTTTTTTTGTTGTACTGTAATTGTTTGTTACGTCTTCTATCTGTTTCTTTTATAGCTTTATCAATACTTTTAGTGACCTTATCAGCGTATAAAATTACCTTTCCATCTACATTTCTTGCAGCTCTTCCAATAGTTTGAATTAAGGATGTTTCGGACCGTAAAAAACCTTCTTTATCTGCGTCAAGTATTGCAACTAAAGCACATTCTGGAATATCTAAACCTTCTCTTAATAAATTAATTCCTACCAATATATCAAACACTCCCATCCTGAGATCTCTTATTATTTCTATTCTTTCCAAAGTATCAATATCAGAATGCATGTATCTAACCTTTAAACCATTTTCATGTAGATACTCGGTTAAATCTTCCGCCATCTTTTTTGTTAAAGTTGTTGCTAAAATTCTAAAACCTTTTTTTACAATCTCTTTTGCCTCATGCATTAAATCATCAACCTGAGTTTTTGCAGGTCTTATCTCTACAGGCGGGTCTATTAAACCTGTGGGTCGAATAATCTGATCAATAAATTCATTTTTAGTTTGTTTTAATTCCCAAGTCCCAGGAGTAGCAGATACAAATATTGTTTGGGTACGCATTAAATCCCATTCTTCAAATTTTAAAGGTCTATTATCCATACACGAAGGAAGCCTAAATCCATATTCTGCCAAAGTGCTCTTTCTAGTTCTATCACCTTTGTACATTCCATTTAGTTGCGGGACCGTTACATGACTTTCATCCACAAAAATAATTGTGTTATCAGGAAAGTATTCGAATAATGTAGGAGGCGGTTCTCCAGGTTTTCTTCCAGATAAAAAGCGTGAATAATTTTCTATCCCAGCGCAAGTCCCAGTAGCCTCAATCATTTCTAAGTCAAATTTTGTTCTTTCTCTTAATCTTTGTGCCTCTAATAATTTATTATTGTCCTGATGTTGTTTTAAAGTAATATCTAATTCTTTTTTTATTTCTTGAATTGCCTGATCAATCGTTGGTTTGGGCGTTATATAGTGGCTATTTGCATAAATTTTAATAATAGAAAAATCATTAGTTTTATCTCCCGTTAAAGGGTCAAATTCCTCAATTTTTTCCAATTTGTTTAAATTTAAACTTAGCCTCCAAGCCCTATCTTCTAAATGCGAGGGAAATATCTCTAAATTTTCTCCCCTTACTCTGAAAGTTCCCCTAAAAAAATTTTGATCGTTTCTTTTATACTGCAAGTTAACAAATGCTTTTATTAATTGATCTCTATCATATTCATAGTTTTTTTTAAGAGTTATAGTCATTTTTGAATATGCCTCTACAGATCCAAGACCATAAATACATGAAACGCTTGCAACAATAATTACATCATCCCTCTCCAATAAAGACCTTGTTGCTGAGTGTCTCATTCTGTCTATTTGTTCATTTATTGAGGCTTCTTTTTCAATATAAGTGTCAGA
>MDTB01234464.1_pt1 | contig 41871 bp, 42 predicted proteins | sample 811161 | NCBI WGS metagenome assembly MDTB01 (sample SAMN05326650, study PRJNA326480) | marine metagenome | isolation source: seawater | place: Mediterranean Sea | collected 2009 | reverse complement strand
GCATATTGACCAACTGCTAAGGGTCCAGCTAAAGCTTTTAATAAAGAACCTTTTAATAGCAGTCCATTTTCAGTTTCAATAGATGGTAATTCATGATTTTTAAAGAAATCTACAAAAATTATCTTTTTACCATTTTCGTTATTAAATGCAATTAAATCTGTTTGATTGCGATCAAAATTTGCATTTGCAACCCACGATGAAACTTCTTTTATTGAAATTGGAGAACCAGAATAAAAAGTCTCTGTAAAACTTTCTTTGATTTTAGAAATACTAGTTAATTTTTCTTTATAAGTCATCTTTTAACAAGAAAATTGACATTATCTTACTTTAACTATTCTTTATATTATCATCAAGTTTTAATACAAATGTCTATTCTACCTCACTATTGGAAATTAATTCTATTTTATCCATACTTAATTGTCCTAAAAGACTTAACAAGGTGTAGCTATTAATCAATACTTCAATTTTTGCTGCTATTGCATCTGCTTGAGCATTGATAAGAGCTGTTTCACCCCCTAATACATCTAAAAGAGTTCTATTCCCTGCTTTTCTTTCTGTTCTTGCTAATTCCAAAAATTCTTTAGATATTCTGGCTTGATTTGATAAAAATTGAGCATTCTTCTGTGCTGTACTTAATGCATCCCATGTTGTTCTTAACATTTGTTGAGTCATATCTACTTGATCATCTATCCTCGTTTCTGTTGCAAGATAAGATTCTACAGCAGCGTCTCTTGCAGCAAATTCTGAAAAACTCAGATTTAAAGGATAAGCTAAGTCAACTTTAGCGGATGTTTCTCTTTTAAAACCAACTATGCCGCCAAAATCTTGTTTTTCAGAATGACTAACAGTACCTTTAATAGTAGGATATAATGAAGCTTCTGCAGTGTTAATTGCTTCTTTACCAATTTCTTTAGTTATCTTTGCTGTAATTAATGCTGGATTATCTTTTTTGGCAATTTTTTCAGCATCTTCAAGAGTCTTAGGTAGAAAGTCAAAAACTGGTTTAGTTAGAATAAGACTATCAAGCTTTTCTGGGAAAAAACCAAAAACATATTCAAATTCATATTTTGCTGCAGATAATACACCTTCAAATTGTATCAACCTTGCTTGTGCTCCTGCAAGTTGTGTCTTGGCTTGTAAAACATCTGAAGTCAAACCTCCCCCAGCTGAGACAGCTGCATCCTCTAATTCTGTTTGTTTTTTAATATTTGATACAGACTGAATAGCATACCTAACGCTTTCTCGAGACTGAATAACTCTTAAATATGAAGTTAATGCTCTAAGAAGTAGATCATTTTTAATTTGTTTTTCTAATGCTTTAGATTGCTTTATACCAAGTTTAGATGTTTCTACAGTCGAATCAGTCAAACCAAAATCAGTAATAGTTTGAGTTAATTTAGCTGTTGCATCCCTTGCAGATAATTGAGTATTATTTCCAGGGCCATATTTAATGATATTTTCATGTCCATAATTGGCTGTAAGATCAAAAGTTGGAAAATATCCTCCTCTGGCTTGTTTTAACCTATATTCAGCAGCCTTTATATCAATTTTTTGTGCCTTAATTGTCTTGTGATTATCTAGTACTGATTGTAAGGCATTTTTTAAATCAAATTCAGTAATACTATCATCTTGAGCATGTAGAAATGAAGATATAAGTATCGTAGTTATAAACAATAGATATTTCATTGAACTCCAATTTTTATCTATTTGTGAGCAAAGTACGTGCCAGTATAGACTTTTTTCTGTTTATAATCAATATTTTGTCATATTAAATAATAAGGTGTTTTAAATTTTAGAGTAATCTAAGTGTAATTTTTTACAAATTAAACTCTCTAAAAACTTTTTAAATAAAACCAAGCTACTTATTTCTAATTTAAGTTCAAATTTTAAACGTTTTGCTAATTCCAATCCATTTTCAAATCCAAACATTAAAGAACTTAACAAATCTGAATCAAGAATAATTTTTTCTAATATATCGTCTTTTACTTCAGCTTTTCCCTGAAAATATGTATTCATTATAATTTTCTCTATTCTTTTCCATTTTTTATAATTTGATATTTTTCTGAATATAATTTGATTGAGATTCTTTAATGTTTTTTTTTCTTGATAATAAGGATTGCTGAGAATTCTTCTACCCTGATGATTCATATCATGCGCCAAAGCAAGAATGACTAATAAAAATTTATCAAAATTTTTTAAAGAGTATATTTTTCCTAATACACAAGCAATAACAAGAACTGCTTTAAAATGATGCTCATTGTGGTAGGTATTAAAGTTAATATTCTTTGAACATTCCTCAGAAACTTTTTTTAGATCTTTTCTAACTTTTTTAAGATTTCTAAAATTAAGTTCCTTTAAACAAATAATCGACAATCTATATAAATCAGGTTTTCGACAGTTTGACATAATATACTTAGCAAGAATATTTTTGCTCGCTGGCCATCTAATTTTAATATAGTTGAGAGAAGGAAAATTTTTCTCAAAAATATAATGCTTCATTTAGACTGCATTACCCATACTCCATTCCAATCTTTTGGAGTATCCTTTATAAGAAAATTACATCTTTCTATATAAGTCTGAGACAATTTGTCACTTTTATTTCCTTTTAAACATTCATTAAATGATTTAATTGCTTTTTGAAAATCACCAGATTTATAGTTTTTTCTACCTTCATTAAAATAATTTACGACATCCATTAAATTTGAGAAAGTCTTATCATTATGATAGTCTAAAACTTCGTATACACCAATAGGCTCTGTTTTTCCTTTTACAACAACATCATCAATGTACCTTACCCTATAAGTTCCTTTTAATTTTTTAAATGTATTATCACTAATTAAAATCCTTGCATTATATTGTTTACATGCACTTTCAAGACGAGCAGCTAAATTAACTCCATCACCTATCATTGTATAATCCATTCTTTTTTTTGAGCCAATGTTTCCAGCTAATATTTTATCTGTATTAAGCCCTAATCCCATTTCAACAGGAGGTTTCCCATCTTTTTCCCTTTGTTCATTCCACTCCCATAATCTAACAATCATATTAATACCTGCTTTAACTCCTCTATCTTCATCATCTTCATGACTAATAGGAAGTCCAAAAGCAGCCATTATTGCATCTCCAATAAATTTGTCTAACATTCCACCTTGTTCAGTAATACAATTAACCATTATTTCAAAATATTCATTTAACAGTTTAACAGTTCCTTGAGCTCCAAGAGTTTCTGTAATTGATGTAAAACTTCTTACATCTGAAAATAATAATGTCGCTGTTGTATCTGTTCCCTCCATTACATCTGCCCCATCTTCTAATAATTGATTAGCAATGCCTGGATCCATATATCTTGACATTGTAGATTTTATTCTTTTTTCAGATGAAATATCCTCAAACATTATCAATGTTCCTAAAAAGTTATCAGATTGATCAGTTCTTCCATCACTATCTTCATTTATCAATGGAAGAATTGTAAGATTAGCAGAAATTTTTTCATTTTTATTTGTCTCTGGATTTAAAATTTCAATTTCAGCATCCATTATCAAATCAGGTTCTTTAGATTTATTTACATTTGAGATTTTTTCATATATCCAAGCTATATTACCAGAAAAGAAGTCTTTACTTGATTTTTTAATAATTTGATTTTCATTAGCCTTTAAAATTTTTAAACCTGATTTGTTACAAGTAACTATTATACCTTCACTATTTATAGTTATTACACCATTGGACATACTTGATAGCATGCTCTCATTATATTTTCTTGATTTTGAAACATCTTCAAATAATTTTGCATTCTCCAGCGCTATCGCAACTTGCTGAGTAAATGCTTTTAATCTAGATTCATCCTCATCTGAAAATTTTCCGCCATTCTTATTCAAAACTTGAGTACAACCAATAACTTTTCCTTCTTTATTTATGACAGGGACACATAATATTGATCTAGTAAAATAACCAGTTTGTTTATCAAAAGCTGGATTAAATCTTAAATCAGCATAGGCATATGGAATATTCATAGACTGACCAGAAGTAAAAACTGAACCTGCAATTCCGGCTGTATTGGGAAGTCTTATTTCTCCAATTCCATCTCCCATTGCAACTCTTGAAAATAATTCATTAGTTTTTTCATCATTTAAAAATAATGTAGCTCTGTCAGCATTTAACATTCTTGTTGCTTCTTCCATGACTCTTTTCAATAAGGCTCCTAAATCTATTTCTGCAGTCACATCAGATACAATACTGATAAATTCCATTTCCTTTGCTCTTTGCTTTTCTGAAAATTCTGTGTTTTGAGCATTTTGAATAGATACTGCAGCTTGAGTTGCCACTAACTCAACAAAAAAAAGATTATCTTTTGTAAATCTACCTTTTTTTTTATTTAAAATTTGAATTACTCCAATAGTTTTTTCACCTACAGTTTTAACCGGTGAGCAAATCATATTTTTGGTTTCATAACCAGTTTCTTGATCAACCTGATCATTAAACCTCTCATCATTCGACACACTATGAATAATTTCCCCTTTTTCACTATGAAAAATAGCTCCAGCTATTCCTACATTATTTAATATTCTTATTTCTCTAGTCAGATCTCCTTGAGCAACTCTTGAGTATAGTTCATTTGTTTCTTGATCATTTAAAAATAAAGTACCTCTATCGGCGTCTAGTTCTTCAGTAACAAACTCAATCAAGGTCCATAAAATTTCACTAAGACTACTTAAACCTGCAATTTTTCTAGTTATTTCTAATAATAACTCTGTTCTTTTAAGCTTTTGAATTGTTTCATCATGTGAATTTTTTTTTTTCATACTCATTGATCTTTATATTTTAATATTAATTTTTCTAATTCATTTCTTAGTGTTGATGTGGAACCTTTAAGTTGTTTTATTTCATTGTTGGAATCTAGAACAGCTTTTTGAATCTTTGCTTTATTTGAAAATTTAATACTTTCCAATTCATCTCTTAGTTTTTTTAATGATCCTTTTAAATCTTTTATTTCAGTACTAGCAGACAAAATTGCCTCTTGTACTGCTTCATCTCTTTCATATCTTAAATTTTCTAACTCATTTCTTAGATTATGTGAGGAGTTTTTTAACTCTTTAATTTCGTTAGCTGAAGCTAGCTTTTGTTTTTGAACTTCTTCCTTTTTGTCAAATTTAAGTTTTTCAAGTTGTTTTCTAAGTTCACTGACAGTTAATTTAAACTGGTTAATTTCATCATTTTTTAGGGATAGTGCCTCCTGAACTGCTTTGTTTTTTTCAAATAAAGATTGGTCTAATTTTTGTCTTAATGAATTAATTGTTGCAAACAAACCTTCCATTTCTTGACTATTTTCTGATTTTGTTTTTTGAATTAATTCATTTAATTCATATTTAAAACTTGGGTTCTCTATTTTGTATTTTTCAATATATTTCCCCATAAAATAATTCCTTGTAATCATTTTAAACCTAATTTAAATTATTAATATTTTTTTTTTTATTTATTTTATACAAGGTAGAAAATTAATATCTTTTTTTAAAATTTTTTTTAAATTTTTATTTTCTATTTTTTTCCAACTAAGAATTAGACCTTTGTAAATACCAATCTTTTTTGAGCAATTTATTGGCAATTCAAGAACAGCTATAGCAGGTATTTCAGAAGAAATAATTGATTTAGAAAGTTTAAAACCTTTTTTAATATTTAAAATTTTCTTCCCTTTTCCGATAAATATAATATCCAAATCTATATAAGTGTTCTTCATCCAGAAGTTTAAAATCTTTGGTTTACTATATAAAAATAACATTCCATTTGAATTTGTCAGTTTATCAACATCCATTAAACCTTTTTCCTTAGTCGAAATAGTTTCAGCCAGATTGACTATAATAGAAAAGGTATTTTTAGAATCAGTTATTAAGGCAAATTTTTCTTTTGATTCAACATTAACGAAGAAAAAAATAAAAGAAAAAAAAATGCTAACTTTTAAATTCAAATGGTAAGCCTTTATTGATTCTGTCTAAAGTCTTTTTAAGTTTTTCACTAATTTCATTTGATTCTTTATCATTATTTTTAGATACAGCAGAACTTATTAGAGATAGATCATATTTTTCTTGAAGAGTTTTAAAAATATCAATTTCATATGGTGAGAGTTTATTAATTGAACTTTACTCAAGAATTTCAGGATTTTCTTTTTTAATTCTATTCAATGATTTTGATAATTTTTTTTTCATTTTTATTTTTTTATTTATAATATAAGTTTAAATACATAAAAATATATAAATAAATTTATGGAAAAGAATTTAGATCAACTAAAACAGATAAGAATAGAAATGGAAAACATTAGAGAATTATATATTAAAGGTTATATAAACAAAGAGGTATATCAAAAAGAATCTCGAAAAATTTTTGAAATTGCTGAAACATTAGGTGTTTAATATGAATAATTCAATTGAAAATATTAAAAAATCTATTTATTCACATTATCAAAATTCAGAAAAAGAAAAATCAGAATTACTTTCTTCAATAGAAATGTATTGGTTAAATGCAGACATACAAAGAAAAAAAACTGAAATCACTATTCCAAACACAGCTAAAGAAAATATTATTAGAATAAGGCAATTATTAGCTGCTGCCTGGGCTGAGGACTATAAAAAATAAATTATAAACCAAATACTTTAGCTTTTTCGTATAATCGATCTGTTTCAGAAATATATATTCCTTTTGTTATATAACCTCCTACATACAATTCTCTCACAGCAGCCATCTCTTCCTCAATTGCAACTAAAACATCAACAAAATCATTATCACTATTTTTTATAACTACACTTTTATCTTCTTCATTAATGACATCATTAATTGATGGTTTAATTTTGGATTTTAAATTTTCTTTGTTAAATTTTCTTTTTACAATCAAAAATCTGAAAATTAAATAAAGGAAAATAAAAGAAGCAACAATAATAAATAACAAAAAATTTGTATCACTTACTAAAGCTATATCTAAAAAGCCTTTTATTTTCTCAATATATTTTTCAATTAATATATTATCCAAAAATCACTCCATTCAGTTACAAAAACAATATATAGTATTTACAAGAGCTTTATAATACACTATATTGATTTTCAATGTTTAATAATTAACTAATTATGTTTAACTTTAATAATAAAGCAAAAAAAATAAATAATAAATTATCTTTTTTTATTAAAAAAAATAAGGTTTCTTTTCTTGCTTATGAACTTTTAAAAAAATATGTGGTTAATCAAGTTATTTCAGCTGATAAACTTGATTTTGCTTATCCTAAAAATTGGAACCCAACTGTATTAAAAAATGTTTCTCCAAGATCTATGAAAACTCTTTATAGATTATCTGATACTTATTCAAAAAATAAACATGGAATAATTGCTCAAAAGTTTATTACTAATTATGAAAGCAATAAAAAGAAATTGTCGCCTCATGCTCTAAGACTTCTTAACAAAATTAATTCATCGAAGCCTCGCTATAATGAAATAGATCTGCTCATAAAGAAATATAAAATTAATAAAGCTTTAGAATAGTATTATTTTTTCTTACGATATATACCTGTTCTAACTTTTTCTGCTATACTTTCAAGGAAACTTGCTATTTTTTCATCATCATTTTGTCTGGATAATTCTCTAATTGTTTCATCTATAAATGCACCAATAGATATATATGGATCGATTTTTTTTTCTCTTGTCTCCATCATTGCTTTTAACACAATTGAGGATGCAAGTTTTTTTTGTTTAATTTCAGTCATATTTTTTTTAGATAATATTTACTTCTGGTATATCACACCATCTAGTTGTATAGCAAGGTGAACAATAGCTAGATCTCATTAACCATCCTGCTGGTTTTATCTCTTTTTTAGATTTTTTCTCGTGAAATAAACCTTTTTTATCTGCAGAGATTCTTATTTTGCCTGATCCAAATCTCTGGTTTATTTTATCTATAGCTGTCATTAAATTAGCACTATTTTCTTTTTTAGTAGAACAATTAAATAAAGATTTTTGAATATTATGCTCTTTACATAAATCAAGTAAAATAACGCCTATTTTATTATAACTTAGTCCATCTAAATAAATTTTACTTAGCAAATATTCAGATTTAATCCAAATTGCTCTAGAATCCATTGTTTCTTGAATAAAAATAAAGTTTTTAGAATTCACATAATAGTTTTTCTTATACCGAGAAGTCTGTAAGAATACCGTTAATGATTTACAAAATAATCCATTCTTTCTAAGCTTTTCTGAAGCTTTTTGAACATATAATATTAAAGCGGCCTTTAAATCTTCATAAGAAGTAACTTTTTTTCCAAAAGATCTTGAAACACAAATACTTTTTTTAATGATTTCATTATTATCAATATTATAGCACTTAACCCCTCTTAATTCTAAAACTGTTCTTGCTGTTAAAACTCCTTTTTCCTTACGTACGAAATTTTCACTTATATTTTTAAAATCTAATGCGCTTTCAATTCCTTTTTCTTTAAAGTATCTAGTTAACTTTCTTCCTATACCCCAAACGTCCTCGATATTTGTTTTACTTAAAATATAATTAACTTGTTTTTCAGATGATATTTTAAATACGTCTTTAAATTTAAAATCTAATTTATATTCGCTATTTTTTTTGACAACTCTATTTGCAATCTTAGCTAGAGTTTTAGTCTTTGCTAGACCAATACTAACAGGAATTCCTGTCCATCTAAATATTTTTTTCTTTAAAAAAGAACAAAAAAACTCATCTTCTTGTATGCCTTCTAAATCAATAAAAGCTTCATCAATTGAATATATTTGAATACTAGGACATTCTTTTATAAGGATACTCATAACTCTTTGAGATATATCTCCATAAAAAGAATAATTAGATGAACAGACATAAACCCCCTGGTCTTTTAATTTTTTTCTAATTTTAAAAAAGGGTTCTCCCATTTTTATACCGAGTTTTTTTGCTTCATTAGATCTTGAAATAATACACCCATCATTATTTGATAAAACAACTACCGGTTTATTTAATAACCTTCTATTAAATAATCTTTCACAAGAAACATAAAAATTATTGCAGTCAAGTAGTCCAATCATTTTAGGTTAAATGATGTATAGAATGAGTCACTATTCCCCAAATCATTATATTAGATTCCTCATTTAATTTTATATCGGGATAATCAATATTTTCTGACTGCAAGTAAATCTCTCCTAATTTATTTTTTTGACTAATTCTTTTAACAGTTAGATCTCCATTTATTGAGGCTATAACAATAGATTGATTTTTCACTTCTAAACTACGATCAACTACTAAAATATCACCTGGAAATATTCCAACATTAAGCATAGATTCTCCAGCTGCTTTAACTAAAAATGTAGATTCTTTATTTTTGATAAGATATTCCTCAATATTTAATTTTTCTTCAATATAGTTATCTGCAGGAGAGGGAAAGCCAGCTTCAACTTTACAAAGATGCATAACAATATAATTATCAAGAAAATTTTTCATACTTTAATATAGAACAAAAGTAGAACATTTCAAATCTTTTATTTATAAAATAATTACTGTAAATTTATATTCATATACAATAAAAATATAAAATGATTCCAATTAAAGACGATAATCCAACAAGGAAATACAGTATAATAAGAATAATAATTTTAATATTATGCTCATTAGTTTTTTTTATTCAAATATCATCAAATAATAATAGTGATTTGATTTTTTATTTTGGATTTAAACCAAATAGTTTATTTAATAACTCTTATCAAGAGCCAACTTTTAACCCTATATTAACAATATTAACATCTATGTTTATGCATGACGGATGGATTCATTTTCTAGGGAATATGCTTTATTTATGGATATTTGCAGATAATGTTGAAGATATAATTGGTAGAAAAAAATTTATAATTTTTTATTTATTCTGTGGCACGATAGCAGCATTCACACAATTTTTTGGTAATATAAACTCTCCGATTCCAATGATCGGTGCCTCAGGTGCAATTGCAGGAGTTTTAGGTGCATATTTTTATCTATTTCCTAAAGCAAAAGTTTTGGTTATAGTTCCTCTCTTAATTTTTTTCTTTACAACAAGACTACCTGCAGCAGTCGTTTTAGGATTCTGGTTTATAATACAATTTATAAACTTTAGTATTATTAATAGTTCAGGAGTTGCATGGTTAGCTCACATAGGTGGTTTTATAGCAGGATTAATTTACGCTTTTTTCTTTATAAAAAATAAAAATATTAAAAATTATAAAAAGGGTATATCAATAATGTTAAAGAAAAATTAATACTTAATTCCAAATTCTTTTAAAATTTGATACTTATTTTCATTCAATTCGGGAGCTTTCTTAGCTTTTTTCCCTTCTGAAACTCCTGAAATTTTTATAGGGTTTCCTGAAAGTTTTACTTTTCCAATTTTAGAGTTTTCATAATCAAGAATCATATTTCTATGATTAACTTGAGGATTATTGATTACTTCATTTATATTATTAATTTTACTACAAGGAATATTATGTTTTCTGAGTAATTGAATCCAGCTATTTGATTTTTTTTTTCTTAAAAGAATTTTCTAATTCTGTTCTTAGAGCTATTAAATTTTTACTCCTTAATTCATTGTTCAAAAATTTTTTATTTTTTAAAAGATCATCTCTATTTATTACAAAACAAAGTTTTTTAAAAATTAAGTTATTACCTACAGCTATTACAATTGCATCATCGTAAGTCTTAAATGAACCAAAAGGAGCAATACTTGGATGATCTGTTCCAATTGGTTCAGGGTTTTTATTAGATATTGAATACCTTGCAATCGCATTTTCAAGTATAGCTACTTGACAATCTAACATTGAAATATCAATCTTTGAACCGATCCCTGTCTTTTCTCTTTCATATAAAGCTGACAAGATTCCATTTACACAAAATAATCCAGCTGCAATATCGCCAATAGATGTTCCAACCCTAGTTTTTTCTCTAACTGAAGGACCAGTAATACTCATAAGACCGCCCATTGCTTGAACAACTACATCATAGGCAGGAAAATTACTATATGGACCAGACTCACCAAAGCCACTAATTTTTCCGTAAATCAATCTAGGGTATCTTTTTGATATTTTTTTCCATGTATATCCAAATTTTTCAAGAATGCCAGGCTTAAAGTTTTCAACTAAAATGTCGGATTTTGAAAGAAGTTTTGAAAAAATATTATTATCATCTTTATTTTTTAGATTCAGAACAATACTTTTTTTTCCCCTATTCAGAGAAATAAAATATCCTGATATTCCATTTTTAAATGGACCATAACTTCTTGAATCGTCTCCACCTGGCTTTTCAACCTTAATAACTTTAGCACCAAGATCACCTAAAACCATAGTTGCGTATGGACCAGATAAAACATTTGTTAAATCTAATACTATAATATTATTTAATGGTTTGTTCTTGCTCAAGTTAAAATCAATTTGTTAATATTTTTAAAACTTTAATTGTAGTAACTATAAATTAAAAGATAAACTTGAGTAAATATAGTTTTTTTCTTATCAATAAGATATGGATTTTGCAAATTACACAAATAGAAGTAAATTACTTATAAATTCTTCTCAAAACACTGCAATAATTAGGAATCATCAACAAATTTTTCCTGAACACTTTATTTTTTCAATAATTGAAACAAATGAAAAAGACTTGCTCAACATGCTGGTTAACTCAGAAGTAAATCTAGAAAAATTAAAAAATGATATCAAATATAACTTAGAAAATTTATCTAAAGTTACTGGAGAAAATGTTAATATTTTCTTTTCAAATGAAATGATTAAAGTTTTTAATTCATCTGCTCAGCTAAAGAGTACATTTAATGATTTATTTATTTCTCCAGAAATAATTATTTTAGCAATGATTAAAGAAGAAAAAATAAGTATTTCTAAATTATTAAAAAACTCTGGAATTAACGAAAAAAAATATATAGATATTATTTCTCTTATGAGAAAAAATAATGCTGTTGACTCAAAATTTTCTGATGAAAAAGATAAGAGTTTAGAGAAATTTTCCTCAGATCTTACTCAACTAGCCAGAGAAGGTAAACTTGACCCAGTTATTGGAAGAGAAGAGGAAATAAGAAGAAGTATTCAGGTTTTATCTAGAAGAACTAAAAATAATCCTGTTCTGATTGGCGAGCCAGGAGTTGGTAAAACTGCAATTGTTGAGGGATTAGCACTTAGAATAATCAATAATGATGTTCCAGAGTCCTTAAAAAAAAAGAAACTAATTTCTCTTGATTTAGGTTCTATGGTTGCAGGAACAAAATTTAGAGGAGAATTTGAGGAAAGACTAAAATCAGTTCTTAAGGAGATAAATAATAATCAACAAGGATTAATACTTTTTATTGATGAAATTCACACTTTGGTAGGAGCTGGAAAAGCAGAGGGTACCATGGATGCTTCTAACCTATTAAAACCAGCTCTTGCGAGGGGTGAATTACATTGTATTGGAGCAACTACAATTAATGAATATAGAGAAAATATTGAAAAAGATGCAGCTTTAGCAAGAAGATTCCAACAAGTTTTAATAAATGAACCCTCAGAAGAAGATACAATTTCAATCTTGAGGGGTTTAAAAGAAAAATATGAAATTCATCATGGGGTTAAAATTCTTGATACAGCAATTATAGCTGCAGTTGAATTATCAAAAAGATATATTAATGATCGTTTTCTCCCGGATAAAGCCATTGATTTGATGGACGAAGCTGCTTCAAGAATAAGAATTCAAGTTGATTCTAAACCTGAAGAACTTGACAAGATTGAAAGAAAAATATTTCAAAATAAAATAGAGTCAGAAAATTTAAAAAAAGAAGATAGTTTAAAGTCTAAAGAAAAATACGAAAAACTAAAAAATGAAATAAAAATACTTGAGAAAGAATTTATTTTTTTAAATGATAAATGGAATACAGAAAAAAATAAAATTAATGATATTCAAAAGTTAAAAACCGAAATTGAAAGTAATAAAAATAAACTGCTAATACTTCAAAGAGAAGGAAAATTATCCGAGGCCGGTGAGCTGGCCTATGGTACAATTCCATCCTTAGAAAAAAAAGTTGCAAAACTTGAAAATCAAAAAGAAAACAACAGTCAATTTCAGTTACTTACCGAATCAGTATCAACAAATGAAATAGCTGAAATTGTGTCAAAATGGACAGGAATTCCAGTCGATAAAATGATTGAAAGTGAACGAGAAAAGTTATTAAAGATAGATGAAGAGCTGACAAAATCTGTAATTGGACAAAAAAAAGCTGTTAAAATAATTTCTGCTGCAATACAAAGATCTAGAGCCGGTATTCAAGATCCTAAAAGACCAATTGGCATTTTTATGTTTTTAGGACCAACAGGTGTTGGCAAAACAGAACTCAGTAAAGCATTATCAAATTTTTTGTTTAATGAGGAAACTGCTATGCTGAGAATTGATATGTCTGAATATATGGAAAAACATTCAGTATCAAAACTTATTGGGTCTCCTCCAGGATATATTGGTTTCGATAGTGGAGGTTTTCTTACAGAATCAATCAGAAGAAAACCCTATCAAGTAATACTACTTGATGAGATTGAAAAAGCACATTTAGATATTTTCAATCTCTTATTACAGGTCTTTGATGAAGGAAGATTAACTGATAGTCATGGAAAAACAATAAATTTTAGAAATACAATAATTATTATGACTTCAAATATAGGAGCGCAGTTTCTTACTTTTGATAAAAATCAAGAAGATGAAATTGACATTTATACTAAGGAAAAAATTTTAAATGAGGTAAGGAAAAAATTTAAACCCGAATTCTTAAACAGACTTGATGATATAGTTGTTTTCAATAGGCTTACGAAAAAACAAGTTAATAAGATAATAGAAATTCAGATTTTAAATCTACAAAGGTTTCTAAAAAGCAAAAAAATAAATATAAATATTGATGACTCTGCAAAGAAGTGGATTGCCTCTGAAGGATATATCCCTGAATATGGAGCAAGACCATTAAAAAGAGTGATTCAGAAAAATATTATAGATAAACTAGCAAAAGAAATTTTAAAAAATAATGTCAAGGAAGGTAGTATAGTAAAAATTTCAACTGACGATAATGGTATTACAATAAAAACAGGGTAAATAATGATTAATATTGCTTTTATTGGCTTAGGTGTTATGGGTTCATCAATAGCATCACATTTACTGAATAAAAATGTTAGATTAACAATTTATAATAGAAGTAAAAAAAAATGTTTAAAATTTAAAAGAAAATATAAAAATTACTCAATTAAAATTGTTGATAGCCCATTATTACTTGCCAAAGATAATAAGTTTATTTTCTCTTGTGTTGGAAATGACGACGATATCAAAGAAATTTATTTATCTAAAAAAGGAATTATAAATAACGTAGAAGAAGAAACATATATAATAGATCACACAACCTCATCATCAGAAATTGCAATTCAGAGTTTTAAAGAATTTAAAAGAAAGAAATCTTACTTTATAGATGCTCCAGTTAGTGGTGGAGAAATTGGTGCTAAAAAAGGTGAGCTATCAATAATGGTTGGAGGAGAAAAAAAAGCATTTAATAAAATAAAAAATTTTCTAAATAACTATTCTAAGTCACTAATATATATGGGAAACTCTGGAAGTGGTCAAACTGCAAAAATGGTTAACCAAATATGCGTTTCAGCTATCATACAAGGATTAGCTGAAGGTTTGAATTTTGGAAAAGTTCAAGGATTAGAAATAAATAATTTGTTAAAAGCAATCAGTAATGGTGCAGCTCAGTCATGGCAAATGGATAATAGAGCATTAACAATGTGGAAAAATAAGTTTAATTTTGGGTTTATGAATAAATGGATGTATAAAGATCTTAAGATTGTAAAAACATCTGCAAAAGATTCTGGCATTCCAATTCCAATAACTAATAAAATATTAAATTATTACAGTAAACTAATCGAAAAGGGATATGATAAGGATGATACATCTAGCTTAATAAGGTTATTAAATAAAAAGTAAATTTATATTTTTTCATATATAATTTTTCTTAGATTTTCCATTCCGTACCCTGAAACTGAAGAAATTAAAATTGTATCATTAGATAAAATATCATTTATTTGATTATTTTGATTTACTAAATCATATTTATTTATAACATTAATAATTCTTGGATCTTTTTCAAATATACCTAATTCCGACAAAACTTTTAAAACATCTTTTTTATTATTATCATTCTCAGAGTTTGATATGTCCATTACATGTAATATTAGGTCAGAATTTATAATTTCATCAAGTGTAGATTTAAATGCAGCTATTAAATTAGTTGGTAAATCTTTTATAAAACCAACAGTATCAACTAAAACAATACTTTTATCATTTATTTTTAACTTTCTCATAGTTGAATCTAAGGAAGCAAATAGCATATCTTTTGCTAAAATATCAGATCTTGTAAGAAAATTAAATAATGTTGATTTACCTGAATTTGTATAACCAACTATTGTAATTATAGGAATATTATTTTTTTTTCTTCTGTATCTTTGAAGTTTTCTTGTTTTATTAATTTTTTTAATTTTTTTTTTTATTCTATTTATTTGATCAGTTATTTGTCTTCTATCTGATTCTATTTGTCTCTCTCCTGGTCCTCCCATAAATCCCGCTCCACCTCTTTGTCTTTCTAAATGTGTCCATGATCTGACCAAACGACCTTTTTGATATTCTAAACTAGCAAGATGTACTTGGAGTTTCCCCTCGTTGGAAAATGCTCTTGCACCAAAAATTTCTAGTATTAGTCCGGTTCTGTCTATAACTTTACAATTAACCTCTTTTTCAATATTTCTTTGTTGAATAGGGGCCAATTTACAATTTAGAAAAATTAGATCTGCATTTAATTTCTTAATCTCTTCTTTAAGATATAAAAGAAAACCACTATTCAAATAGGTTTTTGGGTTAATTTTTTCTAGTCCAACAAACTTAGAAAAAATTGGTTTAAGATTAATTGCTTTTACTAAATTATTAGCCTCAAACAAATCTATCTTTCGAGATACCTTGGAACTTTTTAAATAAGGGTGAAGAATGAAAGCATTAGTTTTATTCATTTATTTGTTTTGATAAATAATCATCATAAAGTTTCATTAGTTTTTGCGTTACCGAACCAATCTTACCTTTAGATATAATTTTATCATCTATACTTAAAACTGGTAAAACACCAACTGTAGTACTTGTTAAAAAAGCTTCTTTAGCTGAAAAAGCCTGAGATAAAGTAAAAGCCTTTTCTTCAAGTTCTAATTTATTTTGCTTTGCTACTTCAATAACACTATCTCTAGTCACTCCTCCTAATATAAAATTATTTTTGGGATGTGTTAATATTTTTCCATTATCTAAAATTATAAAAGCATTTGAAGTTGTTCCTTCAGTAATTTTTTTTTTACTATTTATTAACCATAACTCATAAACTCCTAACTCATGAGCTAATTGCTTTCCAAGAACATTTGGCAATAAAGAGATAGTTTTTATATCACATCTTTTCCATCTTAAATCTGATGAAAGTTTAACTTTTACACCTTTCTTTAAAATATCAAAGTTTTTATGAGGATACAGAGATATAACAATATTAGCTAAAGCATTTTTAGGAAAAAGATGATTTCTTTGTGAAGTACCTCTAGTAATCTGAATGTAGATAAAACCCTCATTTACTGAGTTTAGATGAATTAAGTTTTTAATAATTAAATGAAGAGAATTCATATTTATAAATGGAGATTTAATTTTAGTTTCTAAGAGTGATCTTTTTAATCTTTTTAAATGCTTTGAAAAGTTTAATAAAACTAAATCCTTAAAGTTAATTACTTCATATACTCCATCTGCAAAATTAAAACCTCTATCCTCAATCGAAACTTTTGCATCATGTTTTGAAATAAATTGACCGTTTAGAAAACTAATTTGCATCAAAAAAACTCAATATTAACTTCTGATAATTTCTCAACTTCCTTTATCGAATTTTGATCAGTAAATAAAACGATTTTATCATTGATTTGTAATATAGTTTGTTCGTCAGGAAATATTACATTTTTTTTTCTCACTATCCCACCAATAATAACTGCGTCAGGAAGATCTAATTCATTAATTTTTTTATCTGCAAATTTTGATGTTGGCAAAATTTCAATTTCCATAATCTCACCTCTATTATCACCAAAATCATGAATTTCTTTTACATTTCCTCTTCTTACATATTGTAAAACCGCAGAAATTGTTATTGTTTTTGGACTAATAACTATATCTAAATTTAATTTATTAGAAAGTTGTCTATATATAGAATTATTAACAATTGCCATAGATCTTGCACAACCTAATTCTTTTGATAGCAATGTTGAAAAGACGTTCACTTCATCGTCATCTGTTACTGCAATAACAGCCTCAGAGCTACCAACACCTGCTTCTTCAAGTAACTCTTTATCCAGAGCATTCCCGTATAAAATTATATTTTGTTCAGACATTAAATTTACTATCTCTTCAGATCTTTTTAAATTATTTTCAATAATTTTACAAATAACATCAGGAAATTTCTCTTCTATAATCTTTATTAAATTCAAACCAATATTACCCGCACCAATAATAACAACTTTTCTAGTTTCTTCATTTTTAATTCCAAAAACTCTTAAAGATCTATTTAGGTCTGAATCTCTTACAGAGAAATAAATTTCATCACCAGGATATATTTCAGTTTTACCTGAAGGAATAATAATTTGATTATTACGATAAATTACAAAAATTTTTATTTCTAAACCAGAAAATATTCCTGGAAACATTCTAAGAGGTGTATTAATGACAGGACAATTATCTTTAATTGAAAGTCCAATTATTCTGATTAAATTATCTCCTAAAAGAATCGAATCAAAAGCTCCAGGCGTATTAAGTTTTCTTGAAATTGCTCGAGCAACTTCAATTTCTGGCGAAATCACAACATCAATTGATAAACCTTTCTTCGAATATAGATTAGACCACTTTTTATCTAAATAATTAGATTCTTTAATTCTTGCAATTTTAACCGGAACTTTAAAAAGAAAATTAGCTATCTGACAAATTATAATATTTAGCTCATCATTTTCAGTAACAGCAATCAACATATCTGACTCTTCAGCACCAGCCTTTTCCAAAATATCAGGATAGGATGGTTTGCCACAAATACTTTTAACATCAAGTGTCTGATTAATCTTTCTAAGTAGCTCTTCAGACTCATCAATAATAGAAACATCGTTATTTTCAAGAACTAGCTGTTTCGCTATACTAGAACCAACTTCACCTGCACCACAAACAATAATTTTCATTTTTTTACTTTTTATTTATTAATATCAATCTTTAAAGATTTTATCTTTCTATACAACGCAGTTCTTTCCATTCTTATAAAATTTGCAGTTTTATTGATATTATTATCAAACTTTTTTAATTGTGATAAGAGGTAATTTTTTTCAAAAATTTCTTTAGCATCTTTCAGAGAATATTTAGTAAACTCTTCAGATAAATCTTTCTGATTTTTTGATTTCTTATTGATTAATAATTTAATGTCTGAAGGTAATTTATCAAATGAAATTTCAGTTTCATCATTATCAGATAACATAATTACTATCCATTCTACTAAATTTTTAAGTTGTCTAACATTGCCAGGAAAATCAACAGTTTGAAAGTAAGCTATACATTCATCAGAAAAAATTTTCTTTTTAAGATTATTTCTTATTACAAAATCATTAATAAAAATATCACATAGATCTCTTATATCTTCTTTTCTTTCTGATATAGGTGGAACATTAAGCGGTAATGCATTTAATTTAAAATATAAATCTTCTCTTATTTTTTTTAACTTTACTAATTTTAATAAATCAACTTTAGAACTTGCCATTATTCTTAGATTTACAGATTTAGTTAAAATTCCACCAATTCTATTAAATTTTTGCTCCTCCAAAAATCTAACTATCTTACCTTGAGTTTGAATAGGCATATCTTCTATCTGATCAAATAAAAGACTTCCACCATTTATTTTTTCTACCAAACCCTCTGAAATACTTCCATTTTCTTTCTCAAAACCAAAAAGTTCTCTTTCAAAACTATCAGGGCTTAGGTTTGCACAACTGATAACTTTAAATAACTTATTTGATCTGTTAGAAAGATTATGAATATTTTTAGCAATAATTTCCTTGCCAGATCCTGAAGGACCAGTCAAAAGAATTGATGACTCTGTTTTTGATATTTTTTCGATTAAATTATAAATTTTATTTGTAGAAAAAGAATTATGAATAAAAAGATCATTCAAATTACTTTTAGTCAATTTCTCTAACTTTATTTTTAAATTAATATTTTCTATGGCTTTATTAACCTTGAAAATTAAGATTTCACTATCAAAAGGTTTTTCAACGAAATCAAATGCTCCTTGCTTAATTGAATTGACTGCAGTTTCAATATTTCCATGTCCACTTATCATAATTACTGGAATTAGATTATTAAATTCTTTAATTTTTTCGAGAGTTTTAAAACCATCAAGTTTTGAATTATTGAGCCAAATATCAAGTATAACAAGACTAATTTTTTTACTTTTAATATATTTTAAAGCATCATCGCTTGTATGTGCTATAATTGATTTAAACAAGTAATCATCCAACAATCCAGATATTTGATCACAAATATCTTTTTCATCATCAACAATTAATATAGAAGAGTTTTCTGTCATAAATTATAATGGTAAAATTACTTTAACACCGCCGCCGCCTAACTTCTTACTTGAGAAAAGAGCGATTTCTCCTGCATGTTCTTCGATAATCTTTTTACATATTGACAAACCTAGTCCAGTCCCTCCAGCCTTATTTGTCATGTATGGCTCAAAAAGTTTATCACTTTCTTTTGGAAAACCTATTCCATTATCTTCAATAGTAAACTCAATATATTTTTTTGTCTTAAAAATTTGAATTAATATAGACTTTCTTTTTTTTATAACTGAACAAGCTTCAATAGAATTTTTAAAAAGATTTATCAGTACTCTACTAATTTGACTTTTATCACATCTAATAGATAAATTATTATACTTACAATTAAATATAAAATTAATATTTTTATGAGTTAGCTTAAGGGTATCAATTTGTTGGGTAATAATTTTTTTAAAATCAACTTTAGAAAATTTACTTGAAGGCATTCTTGCAAAATCTGAAAATTCAGTAACGAGTTTTTCTATGTCATTCACTTGTCTAACAATAGTTTGAGTGCAATTATCAAAGACTTTATTATCTAGGGAATTCTTTTTAAAATTAATCTGTAGTCTTTGAGCAGAAATTTTAATTGGTGTTAAAGGGTTTTTTATTTCATGGGCCAAATATCTAGCTACATTACTCCAAGCAGCTTTTTTTTGAGCCGAAACTAATTCTGTAACGTCGTCAAATGTTAATATATAACCTTTAATATTATTTTTTTGTATTTGAGGACTAATTTTTAAATTAATAATCTTCTGATTTTCATTCGTTGAAAATCTTATTTGTTCTTCATACGTTTTATTTTTTCCACTTTCAAAACTAACTAAATTATTCTCAATTTCTGGGAAAAAATAAAATATATTTTGTTTGTTAATATTTCTATTTAATATTTCTTCAGATTTTTTATTATGTAATATGATATTATATTTTTTATCTAAGTAAATTATTCCAGCACTTACACCTTCAAGAATAGTTTCTGTAAACTTTCTTCTTGAATTAATTGTTTCTTTAGCTTTAAGTAATTTATTTTTTTGCTGAAGAAGTTTTTCAACCATACTATTAAAAGAATCACTTAAAGTATTTAAATCTTTAAATCTAGAAAAGCTTTGTATTCTAGTCTTCAAATCACCTGAACTAATCTTTTCTGAAGCAGAAATAATTAGTTTTATTGGAAAAACAACTTTGTTTGCAAAAAGTAATCCAAACCAAACAGATAATAAAATTACCAAAAAGTTTATTGCAATAAATAATTGATAAAATTGGTTTTGAAATTTTTCAATATTTTTCTCTAAATCCATATATTGATTTGCAGCTTCATTTACAGAATTTACTCTACTAATAACAAGACTATCAACATTTTTTCCAGCATATAAATACGTTGGTATAACTCTATCTAATTTAATTAAACCTCTCACTTTATTATTTTCATCATTTGTAAAAATGGAAATTTCACCATCATCAGCTCTAAATATAGTCCATAATGGTGGGGGTGGCTCCTTATCAATTACAAAACTATTACCAATCTTAGCAAGTAATTGGCCACTTCTTTCAAAGATTATTATCTCATCAAGTAATTTTATCGCTGTCAGAGATTCTAATAAACTAGTTAGCCTTACTTTATCAGTAAAAAAAGCAACCTTTTCATTGTTAATTTCCTGGCTTAAAAAAACTAAATCATTTTTTAAATTACTACTATGTTCTTTAAAATAAGATTCAGATATTAACTTTGATCCAGAAATTGCCGTATAAACTTTTTTGGCAAACCATGTCTTAACCCCTTGATCAAAAAATAAAATTGAAAAAATCGTAACTAGTATGGATGGTATTAAAGTGATCACTCCAAAAAGTGTACTTAATTGAATATGTAAATTAGAACCAGATTGATTTTCTTTTCTTGAATTCCAAATATTTTTTACTTTGAAAAAAATTAAAACACTAATTATTACAACTACAAATAAATCAATTTTTAATAATATTGAGACTGTATAAAATTGGTTAAGATTTTCAACATAACCAGATATTAATAGAAAAATATAGAAACTTAAGAAAAATGAAATCAAAAAAAGAAAAAAAATAAAAAAATTTTCTTGTTTCTTTAGTTTTAATTGTTCAAATAAGTTTTTAAAAAAAATCATATTTTACTTTTTAAAAAAAATTTTAAGTTCTTTAATTTTTTTTCTAAGAGTATTTCTATTTATTCCAAGTAATTTTGATGTTTTAATCTGATTACCTTTACAATGTTCTAGTGCTTTCCTAATAAGTGGCTTTTCAAACTCTGATAATAATTTGTTATAAAGATCTAAAGATGAAGAATCTGAATCATCTTTATTGATTACACTAAAAAAGTTTTCCAAATGCAATGATATACTATCTGAAATAGAAAGTTCGGAGTTTACATTTATACTAGGTTTTTGATCACTTATAGCTATTTCACTTTTTATTATATTTGAGCTAATAATATTTTCAGAATATAGTACAGATATTTTATTAAAAAAATTTTCTAATTCCCTCACATTACCTGGCCATGAGTAATTTTCTAGTACATTATAGGCATCTACTTCAATTTTTTTCTTCCCTTTAGTTAATTGATTTAAAAAATAATTTGATAAAAGACTAATATCACTTTTTCTTTCTCTTAATGGAGGAACCTTAATATTTACAACATTTAACCTATAAAAAAGATCTTCCCTAAAAATACCAACCTCCACAGCTTCTTTTAAATTTTTATTTGTAGCAGACAAAATACGAACATCACATTTTATAATTTCCCTTCCTCCAACTCTTGAAAATTCACCAAATTGCAGTATTCTCAACAATCTTGCTTGAACATCATATGGCATATCACCAATTTCATCTAAGAATATAGTGCCTTTTTGGGCCTTTTCAAAAAAACCTATTGTTCTTTTTTCTGCTCCAGTAAAAGCACCTTTTTCATATCCAAATAATTCACTTTCAATTAAATCTTTTGGAATAGCTGCCATATTCAATACAACAAAGTCATTTTCTTTTCTCTTACTAAAATCATGAATAGCTCTAGCAACTAATTCTTTTCCAGTTCCTGACTCACCAGTTATAAGAACAGTCAGATCAGTTTTCATTAATTTAGCAATAGTTTTGTATACATCCTGCATAACAACAGAATTACCAATTAAAGGAAGCTTTTCTTCATCAATTAAAGATTCAACAGAAAAAGTATTATCATCTTGTAATGCTCTACTCACAACTATCGTGAGGTCATTTAAATCAATTGGTTTAGGAATATATTCAAATACTTCTAGTTCATTAGCTTTCACAGCCGTGAGTAAATTGTTCTTTGCACTTACAACAATAATTTTTGTAACAAGGTTTTTACTTTTAATCATCTCAACCATTTCAAGTCCATCGCCATCAGGAAGTTGAACGTCAGTAATGATTAAATCATACCTATTTTTATTAATTTCTACCCAGGCCTCTGAGACGGTTGATACAGATTTAATTATAGTCTTTGCATTACTTAAAGCCTTAGTTAGTATTTTTTTTAATGACAAATCGTCATCAATTATTAAAACATTTTTTTCCATTTTATATTGGCAAGCTTATCATAAATTTAGTTGTATTCCCTTGAGATTTAAAACTAATTTCACCAGAATGTTCATTAATAATTCTTTTACTGACATACAATCCAAATCCCTTTGATTTATTTTTAGTAGTAAAAAAAGGAAAAAATATATTATTAAAGATTTCATCTTTAATACCTTGTCCGTTATCCTCAATTATAATTTCTAAATAATTATTATTTTCTTTCTTATTAATATTTGGGAGATTTCTTACATTTCCAATTGAAAACTTGGTAGTAATTTTTATTTTTCCATCATTAGAATTAATAGATTCTTGTGAATTTTTTATAATATTTTCTATTGATAGCTTAATTTGCTCCCTGTTAATCAAAATCAATGGTAAAGATGGATCAAAATCTTCAATATAACTAATATTTTTATTTTTATTCTTTAATATTATTTCACGAATAATTTTGTGGATATTTTCATTAGATCTAGAAGTTTGAAGGTTTAAATTATTATTTTCTAATAATTGAATGGTATTAATTACTTTATTACACTCAAATAAAATTAAAGATATAATTTCATCATCAAAATTTTGAATATTTTTTTCTACCAATTGCATTGCACCTTTAATAGAAGACAATGGATTTTTTAAAATTTTTATTATATTAAAAACAACATTATTAATTAGATCTTCATTAGATTGTAATTCTAATCTTTTTTTAATCTCATCTTTATTGTTTTTAAGAATAACAATCAAATATTCCAGATCTAGATTATTGATGACTTCTAAATTGAAGAATCTCCTTTTTTTTTTAATATTTAGGATCACTTCGTTATAAATAAAATTCCCAGTTTTAGCTAATGAATTTAATATAAAACTATAAACTAAAGAACTCTCACCAATTATAGATTGAATTTTTTTTCCTTCTAAATTCTTTTTACTTTTTTCAAAAGTTATTTCACCTTCATAATTTATAAATATTATTTCATGAGAAGTTTTATCAATAATAATTATAGGATCTGATAATGATTCAATAACCTGAAATGAATCAATAATTTTATTTTCTTTTAAATAATTCATACATGATAGTTTTCTGCAATAAAAAATTGATTTACTGATTTTTCAATCATTTTATAATCTAATGATGTATTTATATGTTTTCTAAAACTATTCGAATTTTTTAAAGATTTCGAATACCAACCAAGATGCTTCCTAAAATTTCTTATGCCTGAATCAATTCCATAATGTTCAAGAGAAAGATTAAAGTGTTCTAAAATTATAGATTTAAAAAAGTCAATATTTTTATTTTTAAAAATTTTATTTTTAAAATTACATTCAATTTCTTCAAATATCCATGGCCTGCCATATGTTCCTCTGCCAATCATTAATCCATCTGCACCAGAAATTTTTAAAACACTTTTCACATCTTTAAAGCTTTGAATATCTCCATTAGCAATCACTGGAATTTGAACAGAATCTTTAACTTTTTTAATAAATGCCCAATCAGACTTTCCTTTATACATTTGACATCTTGTTCTACCATGAATAGTAATCATCGCTATACCCAATGACTCAGCCATTTGAGCTAAAAATGGTGCATTTCTTGAAGACTGATCCCAACCTGTTCTCATCTTAAGAGTGACAGGAATTTTAACTGCTTTAATTACACTATCAATAATTCTAAATGCTAACTTTTCCTTTTTCATTAATGCTGAACCTGCATATCCATTTACAACTTTTTTTACCGGACATCCCATATTTATATCGATAATATCTGCTCCAATATCTTCACAAATTTTAGCTGCTTCAAACATTATCAAAGGATCACAACCTGCAATTTGAATCGCAAGAATTTCATTTTTATTTTTTTTTGCCATATTCATAGTTTTATCATTAAAATGAATCAATGCCCTGCTAGCGATCATTTCAGAAAACACTAAACCAGGTTTAAATTTTTTTACAATATTTCTAAAAGGTAAATCACTTACTCCAGACATTGGAGCAAGTAAAATATTATTATCAAGTTTTATATTTCTTATTTTCATTTTTTTAAACCACTATAATATTTTATACCCAAAATATGCTAAATTTATAAATAAATATGATAATAAAACAAAATTAAATACTTTTTTACCTGTTATTCCAAATATAAATCTCACAAGAAGTAAAATACATATCAAAAAAAAAGTAATTATACTTAAAATTGATTTTTCATTATATATAAACCCATAAAAACCAGCCACCTCTTTACTATAAAAGTAGCCTGTTAATAATGATATTAATAGAAAGAATTGAGTTACGTAAAGAACTTTGATCGTAATTTTTTCACTTTCATACATTGAAGGTAATATATCCAAAAATTTATTAGTTCTATTGAACGAGCTTTTCAAACTTCTTTCCTGAGCAAAAACAGCTATTGAAGATATTGCTGATATTGTAAGGAAAGAATATGACAACAAAGAAAGAACTATATGAAGACTTAATAGTTTGTTATCAAATAAATAAGAATTAAAGTATCCAAATTTTTGACTATAAAATATTGAAAGATTTAAGATAAGAATAAAAATAAAAAAATAAGGAATAAATAAAAGTCTTAACCTAATAAAACTATAGTCAATAAGACAAAAAAGCATATAAGTCCATAGAATAATACTAAAAGACAAGAATAAAATAATACTAATTTGATTTGAATTGAATTGATTTATTAACGTAACTGTTATTATCGAATATGAAATATTAGTTAAAAGTAATGATAATAAAAAAAGCTTTTTATTTAGATTAAATTTTCTATTGATATTTAAAAAAGATATAAATAAAAATAATAAAAATATAAAGAAAGATATAATATTTAAGTGCAGATCGTAATTCATAATATTTTATTGTACAACATAATTTAATTATAAGATTTAAAAAAAATGTCAAAGAAAATTTCTGTTATCATATTATGTGGAGGTAAAGGAAAAAGGTTTGACAAAAATTTACCAAAACAATTCTTTAAAATAAATAATAAAACTATTTTAGAGATAAATATAAGAAAGTTTTTAAATTGTAAGTTTGTAAATAATATAATTATAGTTTCTGCCAAAAAACTGATAAATAAAACAAAAGAAATCATCAAAAATCAAAAAATTTTAGTTGTTGAAGGTGGAAAAACCAGACAAGAATCAGTAAAGAATGGTTTAAAAAAAATGGAAGATTTTAATCCTGAATTTGTCATGATTCATGATTGTGCCAGGCCATTTGTCGATGAAGAACTAATTAATAATATTTATAAAAAAACCACAAAAAAAAATGGCTGTATACCGGTTTTAAAAATAAATGATTCAGTTAAGAAAATTGTAGATTCTAAAAATATAATTAATGTTGATCGAAACAATCTATTTTTGGTACAAACACCTCAATCATTTCCATTTAAAATAATTTCGGAGGCACATAAAAAAACTAAAAATTTTGAACATACAGACGATTCATCTCTGGCAGCTGAGATAAATTTACCAATAAAAAGTATTTTAGGTTCTAAAAATAACATCAAAATAACAACAAAAGATGACATTAAAATGATCGAAAGTTTATATAGAAATAAAAAAGAAATTGAACAAACAAATGTAGGTATGGGATTTGATGTTCACAAATTTGTTCCAGGAAATCAAATAATACTCTGTGGAGTCAAAATACCATTTGACAAAAAACTGAGCGGACATTCTGATGCAGATGTAGTATATCATGCTATTGTTGATGCTATTTTAGGTTCTATTGGTGAAGGTGATATTGGAGAACATTTTCCTCCTTCTGAAAAAAAATGGAAAAATGCTGCTTCAATAATCTTTCTTGAATATGCAAAAAAATTATTAAATACCAAAAAAGCTTCAATACAAAATATTGATATAACAATTATATGTGAGAAACCTAAAATAATTAAATACAAAGATAAAATGAAAAAAAACTTGAAAGATGTTTTAAAAATTTCAATTAAAAATATTAATTTAAAAGGTACTACAACAGAAAAGCTAGGTTTCTTGGGAAGAGAAGAAGGAATTGCTGCTCAAGTTATAGTCTCCGTTAAGATAAAAAATGCAAAAAAGTAATATTCCACTATATTTTTGTACATCATTTGGAATAGGTTACTTATCAAGATTTCCAGGAACATTATCATCCTTTTTAATTTTACCAATTATATGGATAATAAAATCTTATTTAGGTCTTAAAATATTTTTATGTTTTGAAATTTTCTTTGTAATTTTTAGTTTTATTTTAGTACATGAAGCTATAAAAAAATTATCAAACAAAGATCCTAAATTTATAGTCATTGACGAGTATGTTGGGCAAAGTATAGCATTAATATTTTGCGATGAAAAAATAATTGAATATATTTTAGCATTCATTTTCTTTAGATTTTTTGATATTTTAAAACCCTTTCCGATAAATTATTTTGACAAACAAAAAAATTCATTTGGTGTTGTTATGGATGATATTTCTGCAGGAATTATTTCAGGATTAATTATATACTTTATTTTTAAATGAATTTAATTGATAAATTAAAAATAATAATTAATGCTAAGGTATTTTTAAAAATACTTAATAAAGAAAAAATAAATCTTTGTGTTATTGAATCCTGCACAGGAGGATATTTATCATCAATTTTAACTTCATTTTCTGGATCATCTAAAGTTTTAGATTTTGGTTTAGTCACTTATTCAAATGAATCTAAAAATAAAATAGCCAAAATTTCAAAAATAAAATTGAAAAAATATGGTTCAGTTAGTAAAGAGATATCATTGGAAATGGCAAAAAATATTTTAAAATTTTCAAAAAAAAAAAATTCTATGTCAATTTCATGTACTGGAATTGCTGGACCATCTGGAGGCACAAAAAAAAAACCAGTAGGAACAGTCATTATAACTATATGTTATAAACAAAAAAATTTTACATTTCACAAAAAATTTTTCAATTTAAAAAGAAGCTCATTCATTTTAAAGACAGTTAACTTTATGATCCTTGAAGGAACAAAAATTATTAAAAATGTTCATCAATAATTATAATTTTCTCATCTAAATCTTTATAATATAATTCTTTTTTAATAAGTGTTTTTATAAGATCATTATTACCTTTTTTAAACTCATTATGTAAAAGATTAAAATTATCGTTTTCAGACTTTAAAATATTTAAATCTTTTACTGATTCATTAATTAAGTATTTATTTTCTTGAAGACTAAACAAATTATACTTCCCAAAAAAAATATTTATAATAATTAGTATAGAGAACATAAGAATTATAAAATTCAATATTTTTAATTTTCTTATCACAAAAACCTTTTAAAAGGTTCAAAACTAGAATAATTTATTTTAGGTTCATTTTCCTCTTCTATTCTTATTAATTGATTATATTTTGCAATCCTTTCACTACGCGATAAAGAACCAGTTTTTATTTGACCAGCACAACACCCTATAGATAAATCAGCTATAAAAGTGTCCTCAGTTTCACCAGATCTATGAGAAATTATAGTATTAAAGTTATTTTGTTTAGCAATAGAAATAGTTTCAAGAGTTTCAGTTAATGTACCAATTTGGTTTAATTTAATTAAGATAGAATTTCCACAATTTTTTTTTATTCCATTTCTAAACCTTTCGGGATTAGTCACAAATAAATCATCACCAACTAATTGACATTTGTTTCCTAAATGATCTGTCAAATTTGACCATCCATTCCAATCATTCTCTGATAGACCATCTTCAATTGATAAAATTGGGTAATTTTTTAGCAAATCCTCATAATATCTTATTAATTCTTCGGATGATAAAGAGAGATTTTCTCCTTTTAGGATATACTTATTATTTTCATAAAATTCAGTAGAAGCAACATCCAATCCTAGGAATATATCTTTTCCTATCTTATAATTAGATTCATCAACAGATTTTATAATCATATCCAGACACTCTCTATTATTAGAAATCTCTGGGGAAAAACCACCTTCATCTCCAACAGATATTGATAAATTTTTTTTATCCAGGTTTTTTTTCAGTAAATGAAAGATTTCTGATCCAGCTTGAATTGCACTTTTTATAGATTTAAAATTAACTGGAATTATCATAAATTCCTGAAAATCTAAGTTATTATTTGAATGACAACCTCCATTAATAATATTCATCATAGGAGTTGGTAAAGAACTTTGAACACCACCTAAATACTTATATAATGGAATTTTTGAATGAATAGAAGCTGCTTTAGCAACAGCCAAAGAAACAGCAAGTATCGAATTCGCACCAAGTCTTGATTTATTTTCAGTGCCATCAAGGTCAACCAATGTATTATCAATTAATTTTTGATTTAATGCAGAAAATCCTGATATTGTTTGGCTTATTTCAGTATTAATTAATTCAACAGCTCTTATTACACCTTTTCCATCAAACCTATTTAAATCATTATCTCTTAATTCATGTGCTTCAAAACTTCCTGTTGAGGCACCAGAGGGAACAGAGGCTCTACCAAAAGCTCCACTATTAAGAGTTATATCAACTTCTACTGTCGGAAAACCTCTACTATCTATAATTTCTCTTGATTTAATTAATTTAATCTCTGACATTTTTATATTTTTATCTTTGATGAATAGACTTTGTTAAATTATCATATAATTTAATTTGTTGTAAGAGTTTCGATAGATCTTTTAAAGCAATCATATTAGGTCCATCCGATGGAGCTATAGATGGATTCGGATGAGTTTCAATAAAAATTGAAGCTATACCAGTCGTAACTGCAGCTTTTGATAATACGTCAACAAATTCACGTTGACCACCAGATGACATTCCTTTTCCACCTGGCAGCTGAACAGAATGAGTAGCATCAAAAACTACAGGAAAACCATTTTGCTTTAAAATTGGTAGTGATCTAATATCGGTGACTAAATTATTATAACCAAACATAGTTCCACGTTCAGTTAATAAAATATTCTTATTTCCTGTTGATAATACTTTTGATACAACATTTTTCATATCCCATGGAGATAGAAACTGACCTTTTTTTATATTAACAACACAATTTGTTTTAGCAGCTGCAATCAATAAATCGGTTTGTCTGCACAAAAAAGCTGGGATTTGAATTATATCAACATACTTTCCAACTAAAGAACAATGTTGTGATTCATGAACATCTGTTAATACCGGACATGAGAATTTTTCTTTAATTTCAGACAAAATATCTAAACCTTTTTTAATACCCACACCTCTCGCGCTTTCATGACTTGATCTATTAGCTTTATCAAAAGAACTTTTGTATACAAATTCAAAATCCAGTTTTTTAGTAATTTCCTTAATCTCAGAACAAGTATCTAGAGCATGATCTCTACTTTCAATTTGACATGGACCTGCAATTAATTTGATTGGAAGATCATTTGAAAAATTAATATTGTTAACTTTTACTTCAAAACATTTTGTATTATTTAATGACATTGTTCTTTTTTTCTATAAGAGCTGCTTTAGTAAAGGAATTAAAAATTACATGAGGATTAAAAGGAGTAGACTTTAACTCTGGATGATACTGAACTCCAACAAACCAAGGATGATCATCTCTTTCCAATACCTCAGCAAGTTTTCCATCAGGAGACATGCCCGAAAATTTAATTCCAGAAGATTCAAGAATCTTTTTATAATTAATATTTACTTCATACCTATGTCTATGTCTTTCAGTTATTTTTTGTTTTTTATAAATTTTAAAAATTTTAGAATTTTTCAGCAAAACTGATTCATATGAACCTAACCTCATACTACCTCCAAAATTATCAATGTCTCTTAAATGAACTTTAGAATTTTTTATCCATTCACTCATTAAAGAAATTACAGGTAGTTTACTTTTACCAAACTCTGTGGATGAAGCCTTTTCATAACCTTTAATATTTCTTATTGACTCTATGACTGCTAATTGCATTCCAAAACAGATTCCTAAAAAAGGTTTAAGATTAATCTTTGCATATTTAATAGCATTAATTTTGCCTTCAATACCTCTTTTCCCAAATCCTCCAGGGACAAGAATAGCATTGAATTTGTAAAGAATTTTTTTACATAAATTTATATTTTTTAACTTTTCTGTATCGATCCAGGAAGTTTCTACTTTTATTTTATTAAAAACTCCACTATGAAATAAAGCTTCGTTAAGAGATTTATATGACTCTGTTAAGTTTCCATATTTTCCAACTATGGCAATTTTTACTGATTCCTTATATTTGCAAATTCTTTTATTAAAATTTGACCAAATATCTAAATTTATATTTTTTTTTGCTTTTATATTAAAGTGTTCTAAAATTCTTTTATCAATTTTTTCAGCATACAAAGACTCTGGAACTTGATAAATATAATCAACATCATTTGCAGTTATTACTGATTTAAGTGGAATATTACAAAAAAGAGAAATTTTTTTCTTTGAATTAATACCTATTTTTTTGTGAGTTCTACATAATAAAATATCTGGTTGAATACCAACTCCTAACAGTTCTTTAACAGAATGTTGAGTCGGCTTAGTTTTGAATTCGTTAGACGACTTGATATACGGAATTAAAGTCAAGTGAGCAAAAAATGTTTTAGATTTACCTAATTCATTTCTTAACTGTCTTATTGCTTCCAAAAATGGTAGACTTTCAATATCACCTACAGTTCCACCAATTTCACAAATAACAAAATCTTCATCAGTTAGGTCTGCTTTGATAAATCTTTTTATTTCATCGGTTACATGAGGAATTACCTGTACTGTTGAACCTAAATAATCTCCTTTTCTTTCTTTTCTTAAAACTTCCGAATATACTTTTCCGGTAGTAATATTGTCACTTTTTTTGGAGATCACTCCTGTAAATCTCTCATAATGTCCAAGGTCCATATCAGTTTCAGCTCCATCTTCTGTAACAAAAACTTCACCATGCTGGGAAGGACTCATAGTTCCAGGGTCAATATTTAAATATGGATCCAACTTTCGGATTCTTACTTTAAAATTACATAATTGAAGTAAAGAAGCTATAGACGAAGAAGCAATTCCTTTACCTAGAGAAGAAACAACACCTCCAGTTATAAATATGAATTTAGTCATAAACTAAAGCATTAATAATATTTTTCAAATTATTAAATTTTGTCACTCAATTGGAACATCTAATTTTTTATTTTTTTCTGTCTCTTCATTCTCAACATCAAATTCTTCAGGTATTAAATCCAATCTATCTATAATAGAATCTTCCGATGAATCAATAATTGATTTTTTATTGAAGTTTTTATTTGCAATCAAAGCTAATCCAAGACTACTGAGAAAAAAACAGACAGCCAAAACTGTTGTAGATTTTGTAAGAAAATTTGCCGTTCCTCTACTACTCATAAAATCCCCTATCCCACCTGATTGACCAATACCTAAGCCACCGCCTTCAGACCTTTGAAGAAGGACAACAAAAACAAGAAACGCACATATCACTAAATGAAATGATAATAAAATAGTAAACATAATATTTTCTAATTAAAACTTACAATATTCAAAAAAAAACAAAAATTCAATCTAAATAAAAGTTACTTAATATTTTAATAAATTGTTCTTTTTTAACACTTGCACCACCTATAAGTCCACCATTAATATTCTCAAGTTTAAAAATTTCATTATAATTTTCTGAGTTAAGTGAACCACCATACAAAATATTAAAGTTTTGAATATTATTATGAATAAAAAAATTATTTATATGCGCAGCCACTTCTTCAATTTGATTATTATTAGGTGTTAAACCTGTGCCTATTGACCATATTGGTTCATAAGCAACAATAATTGATTTTAAATCACTTGGAATAGAGTTTTTTAATTGTGAATAAATAACATCTAAGTAATTTTTATTTTTTCTATCCTCAAATGATTCTCCAACACACAGAATTGGTATTAAAGAATATTTAATAGCTAATATGATTTTTTTTTTTATAATTGAATCATCTTCAAAATGATTTTTTCTTCTCTCTGAATGTCCTATAATCGAATATTTGCAACCAAATTCTTTCACTAACTCAACACTAGAATCCCCAGTAAAAGCTCCAGAAGTTTCATGATGAATATCTTGAGAACCCAAAAAAAAATTTAAATTCTCATTTTCAAAATAATCACTTATTTGAGGAATTAATAAAAATTGAGGGCAAATAATTGTAATAATATTTGTTTTTCTTTTATTAATTTTATCTTTAAATGATTTGATTAAATCATTAGCTGAATTAAAATTTAAATTCATTTTCCAGTTTGCAACAATAAAAGTGTTTTGTTTCATATAATTCTTTGGTATCTATTATTCTTAATATTAAATAATTTTTGATAAGAATAACAATGTTAAATAAATTAAGAAATAGTTCAAAAAATTCTTTTATAAAAATAACACTGGGAAGCTTACTTACAATATTAATTTTAAGTTTTGCTATGTGGGGTACAGAAGATTTAGTTGGAGTCACTAATAAACAAAATACAGTAGCAACTGTTGGTAAAATAGATATATCATCCACAGAATTTTCTTCCTTGTATTCTAGACAAACTGAAGAAATAAGAAAACTTCTGGGTTCAGGTTTAGACATTGAGAAAGGAAGACAATTTGGTTATGTTGACAGAGCTCTAAGTTCATTAATTAACAGAGCATTGTTTAACAATCAAGCCAAAGAACTTGGTTTATCTGTAAGTGATATAAATGTTAGGGATAAGTTTTTTAAAGATCCAGCTTTTAAGGATGATCTTGGACAATTTAGTGAATTAATATTTCGTCAATTAATTTCAGAGTCAGGTTACACAGAAGATACTTATATTAAAGGTACAAGGCAGGATCTTGCAAGAGAACAAATGGTAAGCACGATTAGATCAAGTTTAAAAATTCCAGAAATTATAACAAAAAATCTTGGAAAATATAATATGGAAGAGAGATCAGTAAATTATTTAACGGTTAATAAAACAAATCAAAAATATGCCAAACCCACAAACACAGAAATAAAAGAATCCTACGAAGAAAATAAAGAGTTATTTATGACTCCTGAATATAGAGATGTTCAAACATTAATCTTGGATGCAAAGCAATATGCTAAAAATATAATTGTCACTGAAGAAGAAATTAAATTGATTTTTGAGGAAAGACAAGAAAGTTTAGTTAAGCCAGAAAGAAGATACTTAAATCAGATTCTTGTAAATGACGAAAATTTAGCAAAAAATATAATGAAAGAATTTAAAAATAATAAAGATTTTTTAAAAATAGCTTTAAAATTTACTGATAAAGAAAAAGAAGATATTGATTTAGGATGGAATACAAAAAATGAATTACCTGAAGGCATAGTTGATGAAGTATTTAAACTCAAAAAAAATCAAATATCCGAACCACTTAAAACCTCTTTTGGATGGCATATTGTCAAAGTTATTGATATAGAAAAAAGAGAAGAATTAACATACGATAATGTTAAAAATGCCATAAAAAATGAATTATTACTAGAAAAAGGAAAGGATGCAGTTTATGATCTTCAAGATGATATAGAAGATTTTCTTGCCTCTGGTGATTCACTTTCTGAAATATCTGAAAAACTGGATGTAAAATTAATTAAGGCTTCTGCAATTGATATAGAGGGAAGTAATCTAGATGGTTCTAAAAATAATGATTTTCAAGACGAAAGAATTTTAAGAACAGTATTTAATCAAAAAGAAAATGAAGAAGGTAATCTGATTGATATTGATAAAGATGAAGGGCTAGCAATTAGTATTGTTAATAAAATTATTCCATCTAGACTAATGACATTTAATGAAGCAAAAGAAAAAGTAAAAATCAATGTCATAAATAAAAAAAAATTTAAAAATGCTGTTGTAAAAGCTAATGAAATTAAAAGAGAAATAGAAATTACTGATAAAATAGAATCAGTATCAGCAAAATATAATCTTGAATTAAAAGGAGTACCTCCATTTAAAAGGACAACTTCTGATGATAGTGAATTACCGTTTCCATTAATTAGTAAAATATTTAGGGGAAAAGTTAATGACGTGATAATACATGAGAAAAATGAGGAAGAAGTAATTATTGTTCAAATAGCAGATATTTTAGATACTTATGGTTCTGACAAATCTGAATTAAAACAGTTCAAAACAAAAGTTGCTGATGATATGAGCATAGATCTTTTAGCACAATTTTCAGAAATTTTAAGACAAAAATTTAAGATTTCTATCAATGACGATGTAATAGATCAGCTAAACTAAAAGAATGGAAATCTTTAAGCCAAATCTCAATGATTTTAAAAAAAAATACAATAAAGGCAAACCCCAATTAATATATACTACTCTTTCTGCCGATTTATATACACCCGTATCAACCATTCTAAAATTTGAAAAAGAGAAATATTCTTTTCTTTTTGAATCTGTAGAGAACGGAAATAATCGTAGCAGATATTCAGTTATTGGAATCAAGCCTGATCTTATATGGGAATGTAAAAAAAATAAATGTTTTATTAAGAAAAACTTTCCTAAAAAAATAAAAATTGAAGAAAATAATATAACTCCAATTAGTAGTTTAAAAAAACTATTCTTAGAAAATAAATTTGATATTCCAAAACATTTACCTCCTATGTCTGCAGGATTATTTGGATATATGGGTTATGACATGATTAAATATTTTGAAAAAATTAATCTTCAAAATTTTGATCAACTTAAACTTCCAGATTCAATATTTATCCGTCCTTCGTTAATGTTAATTTTTGATAATGTAAGTGACAAACTTTTTATAATAAAGACAGTGTGGCCAGGAACTCAAAATTCCAAAAAGATATTTCTAGATTCGTGCAATGATATTTTAGATATTCTAAAAATTATAGAAAAACCTATAAAGACAAAAAAAAATATAAGTCTTAAAAACTTAAGTAATAATGAGAAAACTATGAAAAAAGTTAATTCTAACATTACTTACAAACAATTTGAAAAAATGGTTAATTCTGCAAAGGAATATATATTTTCTGGTGAAGTTTTTCAGGTAGTTTTATCTAGGTGTTTTAAAAAAAAAATTAAATCTTCGTCAATTTCAGTATATCGAGCTTTAAGATTTCTCAATCCTTCACCATATCTTTTTTATATTAATTTTAATGAATTTTCAATTGTTGGATCCAGCCCCGAGATTTTAGTAAAACTTACCGATGATGTGGTAACTATTAGACCTATAGCTGGAACTAGAGCAAGAGGTAAAAATAGAGCTGAAGATGAAAAGTTGGAAAAAGATTTACTAAATGATCCAAAAGAAATATCAGAACATCTAATGCTTCTTGACCTTGGAAGAAATGATATAAGTAGAGTTACTAAATTTGGTACTGTAAAAGTCACAGATAAAATGTATATAGAACACTTTTCACATGTAATGCATATTGTATCTAATATTAACGGTAAAATTAAAAAAAATTATAATAATATTGATGCCTTGTTTGGAGGTTTCCCTGCTGGAACAGTCTCTGGAGCACCAAAAATAAGAGCAATGGAAATTATAGAAGAACTTGAAAATAGTAAAAGAAATATATACGCAGGCGCTATTGGTTATTTGTCAGCTAACGGTAATCTAGATAGTTGTATTGCTCTAAGAACAGCAATTATTAAAGATGATTATATATATGTTCAAGCAGGTGCTGGAATAGTAGCTGATAGCAATCCAAAAAATGAATTTATAGAAACTCAAAATAAAGCAATGGCTCTATTACAAGCTGCTCTATATGCTGAAAATTTTAATGGTTAGTAAAAATGTTAATTTTAATAGATAACTATGATAGCTTCACATATAATTTAGTTCATTACTTTGAAGAACTAGGTCAAAAAGTTATTGTTTATAGAAATGATGAAATTACTCCAGAAGAAGTAATAAATAAAAATCCAAGTTTTATAGTAATTTCACCCGGTCCAAGCGAACCAAAAAATGCTGGAATTTGTTTGGATTTAATTAAAAAAAATAAAAAAAGTAAAATTCCACTTTTAGGAGTATGTCTTGGTCATCAAGCAATTGCTGAAGCTTTTGATGCAAAAATAGTCAAAAGTGGAAATCCTGTTCATGGAAAGGTAAGTCAAATTAAACATAATAACTCAAAACTTTTTAAAAACATAAAAAACCCTTTTAAGGCTACAAGATATCATTCACTGATAATTGAAAAAAATTCTTTGCCAAAATGCTTCAATATTATCTCTGAAACAAAATCAGGAACTATAATGGGAATTGAACATAAGCATTATCCATTTTTTGGGTTTCAATTTCATCCTGAAAGTATTGCAACTGAATTTGGTCATTCACTTCTTAATAATTTTTTAAAAATTTAAAATGTATCAAATAAAAGAAATATTTAAAAAACTAATTCACAAAGAAAATTTAACAATAAATCAATCATCAGAGATTTTTGAAAAAATAATTAATAAAAATATAGATCCAATTCAAATCTCAAGTATTCTTACTTTTTTATTTCTAAAAGGTGAATCTTTTGAAGAGATAATTGGGGCTGTAAATGTTCTTAAAAAAAAAGCTAAAAAAATTAATTTAAATAATGACCTAATTGATACATGTGGAACAGGTGGAGATAACAAAGGTAGCTTTAACTTTTCTACTGCAACAGCAATTCTTTTATCTGCTTGCGGTGTTAAAGTTGCCAAACATGGAAATCGTTCTATTACATCTAAATCAGGTAGTTCAGATGTTCTAAGTTCTTTGGGTATAAATATAAATTTAGAAGAAAAAGATCAAAAAAAATTTTTTAAAAGAAATGGGATTTGTTTTTTATTTGCACCCAACTATCACCCATCACTGAAGAATGTTATGGAACTTAGAAAATCATTACCTTTTAAAACTATTTTTAATTTAATCGGACCTTTATTAAATCCTGCATCAATAGATTATCAATTATTAGGTGTTGGAGAATATAGAAATTTAAAAACTCATTCAAAATGTATTAGCGCACTAGGAATCAAATCAGCTTGGGTTGTTCATAATATGGATGGATATGATGAACTTACAACATTGTCACCAAATTATGTATATAAGATTAAAAATAATAAAGTTTCGAAATTAACTAGAATTACTCCAGAACAAGCAGGTTTAGAATATTCTAAAGAAGCTGATTTAAAAGGGGGTACTCCGGAAGAAAATGCTTATTTAATGCATAGATTATTTGAAGGTGAAACTGGAGCAATAAGAGATAATGTTTTATTGAATGCTGGAGCTTGTTTAAATATAGTAAATAAAGTTAGTAGTATAAAAGATGGAGTAATTTTAGCTGCAAAGCATATTGATAACTTTTCTGGAAAGAATAAACTAAATGAGTTGATAAACTTTTCAAAAAAATAAATTTAATTGTTTATCTTTTTAAAAAAAGAATACAATCATCGCAGATTTTATTAGAAAAGTTAAAAAGACTGATTTCTTTTGGTGAAATTGGTAAAGGAGCATCACACTTTATGCAAACTTCTAACTCATAGTTATCTATATTAATCATAATAAAAAATAACATAATTTAATTATTTTTTCATATTAATTAAAAAAAAGGTTTATAACAAATAAAATTCTAGTAATATAAATTTAGCCATCCACATGGTTTAAAAGTGGCGCATAGTACATGCGTCAAAAGTACATGCCTACTAACTTTAATAATTAAGGAGTGAAAAGTATGTTATTAACAAAAAATATAGTTAAATTCAAAAATTTTTTAATAAAAATTCCAAATGAAACAAAAAGAGTTTGGGACTTATCTGAAAATAGATGGGGATATAAATTATTAAAAAAAAAATCTTAATAATTGCTTTGTAAATTAGATAACTAATAATTCTCACTACCCATTAGAATGTTTCTCTAATGGGTAGTAAATGATTTATTTATTAGAAATAATCTAATTTTTCAAGAAAAAATAACTATTTATTTTTGTTTTTTCTATCTCTTACTTCAATTATTAGCTTTTCACAAGGATAACCAATACTAGTATCAACTCTAACTATTTCTTTATTTGAACATTTATAGTAACATTCTCTTTCAGTATCAATGTTATCTCGATTAATAATCTCATTATCAATCCTACATTCAATATTTACTTTTTTTATTTTTCCATATTGATTTACTTTTGAATTAATTTTTAATTCTTTTTGATTATCAAAATTAAAATAATTCATTAACTTACTATTTCCTATGAAAGCAAATAAAATTGACACAAATAATATAATAATTAAAAAATTGATTCTAAATTTCATATTCTGATTTTATATAAAAGTAGTTAATCAAGTTTAAAAATTAAAAAAAAAATTTAAATACATTTTTTATATACTTTTACAAATTTGATTCCACAAAACATAATCTTTTCCAACTGGAGGCTTTAATCTAATGGCAGGGTTTAAAATTTCCGTATCTATACCAACATACACCCATTCACAAGGACCATAATTGACTTCCATCTCCTTTTTATGAGAAAAGAACTCAAGAAAATTAGTTGAACAAGATTGTAAAAATATTGTTAATAAAAGTACTAATAACTTAATCACAAGAGCATATTAAAGTTTAATGAATTCAAAATAATTAAAAATTAGACAAAAAAAAACCTGACAAATTAGTCAGGCTTCTTAATAAACTATTAAAAGTTTAAATTACTTCTCAGCGCAAGCGTAAGAATTAATTTCTAAACCTACTGAAATTTCAGCAATTTTTGGTGTATTCCAAGCCATTTTATGCTCCTTTGAATAAATATTAATATTAATTGTTAATAATATATATAATCAAACTTAATACAATCTGAGTTAATCATTCATATTCTGTTAATAATTAAATAAATGATAATTTTAATTAATCTCTCACTCTTAAGCTTAGAGAGTGTAAATATTTTATTTTTCTAAATAGTTTTAACATAACTGAATTGAAAAATTTGTATTTCTTCTAGATAAAAACTTTATACCGTTAAAAAATGCATTCTTTTGTCCTACAAGAATAACATTTTTTTTACCTCTAGTAATTGCTGTATAAATCAAATTCCTTTTTAACATAAAAGAATGAGAGTTACTACATTGTATAATCACAGCTTCATATTCAGATCCTTGACTTTTATGAACTGTAATTGCATAAGCTAATTCAATACTTTGAATATCTTCAAAAGAATATTCTATTTCCTCACCTTCAAATTCAAAAAAATATTTATCTTTATATTTTCTTAATACAGTTCCAATATCACCATTCATTACACCAATTTTATTTTTGTTAGAAGTTTCAATGATCTTATCACCTGGAAAAAATTCAAAATTTTTATTACTAAAAATTGACTTTTTTTTACTATGTAAAATATTTTGAATATATGTATTTAGATTAATTGTACCTAGTTCTTTTGTTTTTTGAGGAGAGAGAATTTGAATCTGCTCATGATTTTTAATACTAAGCAATTTGGGAAGTTCATTTAAAAATAAATTAGTTATTATATCAAACTCTTGATTTTCTTGAACTTCAAAAAAAGTAAATTTCTTTACTATTTCATTATATAAAGTTGGCTCTTCTCCTTTAATAATTTTTTTTGCTGATTCTATGATACTGCTTAAATTTTCTTGTCTAAAGTTACCTGTTAATTTATATGTTGGTATACTGGTTGAAAATATCATATCTTTAAATGGTTGCCCAGGAGCTACTGGTGGTAATTGATCAACATCACCAATGAAAATTAATGAAGAATCAATGGGATGATATGTAAGTAATTTTTTTAAAAGATTAATATCAATCATTGATGATTCATCAATAATCATAACATCAAAATTAGCTTTATTTTTTTTTTGTAATTCTAAATACATATGTATAGTTGAAGCATCTTGACAATCTAATTCCGGCATTTGTGTTAATCTTTTTTTTGCTCTACCAGTAGGCGTGCATATTTTAATTGTTTTTTTAAATTTCTTCAAAGCATTCACAATACCAATTATAGTTGTAGATTTTCCAGAACCTGGTCCACCTGTAATAATTGAAATCTTTGAGTTAATTACACCATTAATAGCTCTTAACTGTTCATCTGATAGTTCAATTTGATTAGAAATTTTCTTTTCATTGAATGAAAGTCTTTTGTCTTTAGATTTTTTATTAAGAATTTTTTTAATTAAATCATTTACTTGTTTATCTCTTTGCTGTGAATCTAATGTTTCAATAAAATTTTTTTCATCCTTTTTAAATAAATGAAACATATGATTGTTTTGATATAAATATTCTCTTATTTTGGTCCAATTTAACATACACATTTTTGCTACTTGATTCAGAACATAAAATTCATTTAAACAAGTATGCCCTCCGATTGTCTCTTGTGAAATTATAAAATCTTCAATTGACATCAAAACAAGTTTTTCTTCAGAAATTGAAATTTGAAAACGATTCAATATTTTTTTTAAATCTTTAATATTAATTCTTGAAATATCAGTTTCTTCTCCATTAATATCAATTGATTTTCTTATCAAGGATTCAGGTTCATTAATTAAATTGAAGATAAAGTCAGAACCCATATTATCTCGAATTGAGTCTATTTGATTATACCTCAAACCTAAATCTCTTAAAAGAATATCTAAAAAAGCTCGGTCAAAATCTTTAGAATAAACTTTATCAATATTTTTAATTTGCGATGAAGTTAGGTTTAATTTATCTTTATAATTTACAAGACCTT
>MDTB01091992.1_pt1 | contig 41875 bp, 41 predicted proteins | sample 811161 | NCBI WGS metagenome assembly MDTB01 (sample SAMN05326650, study PRJNA326480) | marine metagenome | isolation source: seawater | place: Mediterranean Sea | collected 2009 | reverse complement strand
CGGAAAGTAATTTGGGATGTAACCAATACCCCAATATATCCTATTATATCTGTCAATCAGACATTTATAATATAATGAATACCCTTACTTATCCCAAAATATAGTGAACAATTAGTGAACAATAATTTCTGTTCACATTTTTGTTCACATTAATGTAAATTAGTGTAGAAATTTACAGAACTATAAATGAACATTAGGTGGGTAAAATCAAGGTCTAAAAACAATAACATAACTCAAGCATAGAACTAAGTACAGAGACAAGTAAGATAAATGAAGAAGATATGCCTATGGTTTAGTTGTATTCTCTAATTAAAGCGGGGGTCTTCCCCTATCAATTTATTTCCGTATTCTTTGGTATTTTAAAATTTATTGCTTGACTAAAAGGTACCCGAACAGGTCTTCCTCTATGCTTTCCAGGTGTCATTTTTGGAAGCTTTTGTATAACTCTATTTGCTTCCATTTCAAGTGTTTTATTGGGTCCTCTAGTTCTGATTCCAGTTACTGAACCATCCGTATCAATTATAAACTGAACATAAACCCTCCCCTCAATACCAATTCTTTGAGCAAATTCAGGGTACCTAAGATTAATTGAAATATGCCTTGCCATTTTTTCCTGAAAACATTTTCTCCTTTTTGATTTCTTAACTCTTTCGCATCCAGGAAAAATGGGAACTTCTTTTATTTTAGCAAAAGGAACCTCAAGAACTCCTTTTTCAATTACTCCAGTTTTACTATTCAAATATCCTAACGAATCTTGTTGCCCATAACAAACTGACGATGAAAGAATTAAAAGTAGAAATAGATTTTTCATTTAAATAAATTTATTATTAGTACTTATAAATAATATAACTCACGTAAATTATAACAAAGGGCACTTGTTGTAATGCACTCAAAATTAATTTTTCTCTTAAAGTTGCATCCTTTTTATAACTCAGATACCATTTTTTATATGGAAATCTAATCTTATTACTTCTATAATATGCTTTGATTACGAAGTACATCAATACATTACCAATCAGTAATAATGAAATGAATACTGATATTAGGATTAGCTTTTTCATACTCTAATTTTAAATTTTAAAAGCATTAAATTAATTAGGGGCAGCAATATTCGCTCCAAAAAAAATAGCATTTAAAAAAAGTTTATTTGTTCCATACCAAGTTCCCCTAAAATTTGGATTGTCAGCAAAAAGTACAACTCTTCCAGATCCTGAACCGGAAACAATCAATGATGCAGAGCCTTTTAAATTATTTTCCATATTATTTTTAGATACATACCCATCTATGTGAGGATTTTTGGAGTACATGGCAACTGAAGAGTAATGACTCTTTGATTTGTCCAAAAAAACATTGTTATTTTTGTAAACAGGAATTGATTTGTCCCGATAACCAAATGTTAGCGGATGGGTTAGGTCTAAGTCTGCTTTCAAAATCGACCCACCTATTCTGTCTCTGCCAGAGTATTCTCTTGCATCAATATATCTTTTTCTAGAGAAGATTGTGTCTTTTTTTGTCTCAACCAACGATTCCTCTACAATCTCTTTTTTAATAGCCCAGCTAGAAGCTGTTCCAATCGTAATTAAAGTATTCCCTTTATCAACCCAATCCTTTATTTTTTTTATGCCTAACTCAGCAATCTGATTATATGTTCCAGAAACCATCACTAGTGTGGTATACTTATCCAATGAGGTTCTGTTAAATTGATTAAGTCTAATTTTAGTCAATGGAATGTGCACCCTTGTATCCAACAAATGCCATACCTCTCCAGCCTCATATGAATTAACACCGTCACCTATTAGCATCGCAACTTTTACTTTTTTATTAATCTTGAAATAATTACTTCCCAAATCAATTCCTGCGGAGCTATACCCTGTCTCAGTACTAAAAACAGGAATATTGAATTTTTCTTGAGCTGATTTAACAATCTCAAAAAGTTTTTCTGAATCAACTTTTTGTTTACTCACTGGAACCATCACAGTACCACGATTAAAACCTTTTACAGCGTTATTTTTATTTATTTTAATTGAAAATGGTTTATAAGCTGAATAACTAATTACTCCATTTTTATGAAGATGATTTAGCGCTGCAGGGGTGTTGTAATCGTCCCAATCCAAAATGTATGCATAGTTTGATTTAGAAACTTTCGGATTATTGACGCTCATGTCTTTAACCCTGACTAATTTCTTTATATCAATCGATTTCAGCGCTTTGTGTTTCATGTTATAAAAATTAGAAACGGACCATGCAGATGCATCATAAAAAACACTATCTAAATATTTGTCATGCGTTTCAAAAAAATTCTTGACCATTCTAGACTGCACTTGGTTTATAGGAACTAAGAACTTGTCATCCTTTTCATAAACTTTGATTTTATGAATTAGCAACTTATCAATAAAAGCATTTGTTCTGTTTTTATCATGAATATCACCAAATTCATAGGCTTTTATCTTTTCATTTTTAAACTCCGAAAGTGATGATTCAAAGAACCTTTTTTGATAATCCCTCAAGAGTATTTTATTATCAACAGCAGCTTCTACAGTTGCTATTCCATTTAAAAATTGATTTCTAATTGTAAAACCAAATGTCATTTTTCCATAATTAGTTTCTTGAACATGTCCTCTAGAGCTTGCTTGCTCAAAAAGTAAAGCTAGTCCTCCCTGCAGGTCTGAGTAAGTAGATCCATAACCAGGATAAGTTTCGTCAAAAGATTCTTTGCTATAATAGAATGAACCTATGCTGTTCATATATTTTATATAATATTCAGCAAAAATTGGGTATAAATCAACATTTTCTTGAGGTATCAATGGTTTTACAGATGCACTTGGTTTCATGGGGTCGAAGAAATAATTACTATTTGTACCCATTTCATGAACATCTACCACAACATTAGGATACCACTCATGTAGCCAATTAAGTTTCCCTCTTATTTCGGGGTGTATTGCCAACAGCCAATCTCTATTTAAATCAAACCAATAGTGATTGGTGCGTCCTCTAGGCCATGATTCGTTATGCTCCGCATCATTGGAGTCTGCAACTAAATTTATTGACTTGTATTGATTTGCCCATTGCGAATGTCTGTCTCTTCCATCAGGATTTAAAGTTGGATCAATAAATACAACAGAGTCAGTTGTAAGCCGATTAATTTTTTTATTTTTTGATGCAATCAAAGTATATGCAGTTAACATTGCTGCCTCGCTACCTGATGGCTCATTTCCATGGATTCCGTATCCCAAGTTGATTATTACAGGCAAGTTTTCGTTAATTTTTTTTATAGACCCAGGAATAGTAGACTTTAAGTGTTCTGTTTTTATCTCTTCTAAGTTTTTTAAATTTTCTTCAGACGAGATGCTCAGAAGAGTAAGTGTTCTTCCCTCATACGATTTACCATATATAATTAAGTCTGCTCTCTCAGAAACGGCGGATAAATATTTAAAGTATGATAAAATTAAATCATGCCTAGTATGCTGATCTCCGATTTCATATCCTAAAAAATCTTCAGGACTTTGGATGCTCTCATTGTAAGGACCAAAATTATCTAAAAAATAATCCTGAGTATATGAGTAATTAAAAGAAATAATAATAATTGAGTAATAAATAAGTTTTTTCATCTAATAAAAATAATGGAAAAAACAATACTCAAACTATGATTGGTTATTCAAGAAATGTGCAGAGATTTACTAAATTAGTTTTATTAAATATTATATATGAACTTAATGCTAACAGCTAGTTGTAATGATGCTGATGATTTTAAAAAAAATGGTTACGAAAAAATGAAATCTGAATTTTCAGATTGGTGTGATGCTTCAAAATGTGTTTTTTGTAAAATTGATAATAAAAATGTATTAGAACTTTTTTTTGATGTAAATCCTTTGAAACTTAAAGAATGGCTAGGCAAACCGTCTACTCAGAAAATCTTTAAGGAACATAATTTTGTTCCAACAAGATATGCTTTTGAACCACTATCAATGTAGTCTTATGAATCCATGGAAACCTTAGATTATGTTTTTATAATTTGCAGTACAATAGTTCTTTTTACATTACTGGTATTAATAATTCGTCCGTTAATTCCAAAATCTCTGATGTTTAAGAGCAAAAATAAAAGTATTCAAAGAGGAAAAATAATTGGTTCTTTAATTGGAACTATAACCGGAATTTTTATTAGTTATTACATTGTAGTCAAAGGATATGTTGATATACTTTTCGACTCATTATTAGGTCTGTTTTAATTTTAAATATTGAAAAAAAAATTTATGCCTAATAATCAATTAAATGTATTTGGAAAAAAATTAGAATTGTGTTGTATTAACCCTATTACTGGAGCGTATAGGGATGGTTATTGTAATACTGGGACCAATGATGTTGGCACACATACGGTGTGTGCTATTTTAACAGATAAATTTTTAAAATTTTCAAAAAGCAAAGGAAATGATTTGACAACGCCTAACCCATTTTACAATTTTAAAGGATTAAAGCAAGGTGATAAATGGTGCTTATGTGTATCAAGATGGGTGGAAGCTTTTGAAGCAGGATGCGCTCCAAAAGTACTGTTAGAAGCCACGAACATTAAGACCCTAGACTATGTAAATTTCGAAAATTTGTTAGAGCACAAAGCTTAGTCAAAATAAAAATTATGCTTGTAATTTAATTCTATCGTATCGTACCTTTCGTAATCTGTAGATTGTATTAACGGGATCGTTGTATTTGAGAATTTTGTCATATTTTTCTTTGTAATTATTTGCTTCAGAAATGATTGAATTTAATTCTGTTTTGTTTTTTGCAACAATGCGAAAAAATAAAATATCGTCAAAACCAATAAACCATATGGAATCTTCATTATGGACTGCGTGTGACCCCGTCCATTCTTCATTTACTTGTGCAAAACATTTAATTTTATTCCAATCAATCTTACGAATTGTAAAACCAAAAAAATAATTTGTTCTCTTTACACCATTTTTGTTAATTGAATTATTAGTTACCCCAAAAAAAAGAAAATTTAAACTTACAAAAACACATAACACAATAATTTCAGTTGTAGGTGGCCACATCCAAAACTTCAAAAATATTAAAGGAATGACCAATAATGTCCCTACACAAAACCAGTTTATCCTCAAGAATTTATTTTCTTTCATATTTCAATGAATTTAGTAAATTTAAAAAACTATAAATCTTTATTTGGGTATTTTACTTTGGAAAATCCATTTCTGATTGCAATTGGATTTTCAACGTTTAGGGTTATCCCTTGTTTTTTTGAAAAATTAGTAGTAATGTCAAATATTTTATCTGTGTTATGTTGATAATTATCAATTAATCTAAAAAGAAGCCCATCCTTTGAGTCAATTATCCAAAATGCTTTTTTTGTTTTTTTTAAACCTCTTGGATTATAAATCTCCAATACTTTTGCATGCCACTTTATTTTCTTCCATTGATATGATTTTTTTACAAACGGAAATATGTAAGATCTCCATGTTATTCCTCTCTCATTTATAACTACAATATTATATGAAATTGCAAATACTAATAATAACACAGGAGCTAAATAAAAAAGATTATTTTTAAAAAATTCTATAATATTTATTTCTTCACCATCTAAGAACAAAAAAGCATATATTATAAATAAGAAATTTAAAATTGTAAATGAAGGTATAAGCTTAGAACTAAATTTAAAAAACCTTAATTCAAGCATTCAATTTTTATTTTTGAAGTATATTCTCAGTGAAACTGGTAAAAAGACTATTAATATAATTACTACATCTGCAAATAAATTAAACCAGAAATTTGTAAAATCTAGTAAAAAAATATTTCTTATATCGGTAAAAAAAATCAAAGCAAGTGTTAATGTTAGCCAGTCACCGTTTTTAATAAGAAATTTACCCATATTATAATTTTAAAAATTTTTGTTCTATGAAAATTATTAATTAATTATATATTAAAAAAATATTTTTAAGTTCAAATTAAGTTGAAAAATAATATAAAAAATATGTTTGATTCTATTTGTAATGAATATGATTTTATTAATGACATTATTACATTTCGCATGCATAGAATTTGGAAAAATGAAATAAAAAAATTAGTTCATGTTTTAAAGCCAAAGAAAATATTAGATATTGCTACAGGAACTGCAGATATTGCAATCGCACTCAACGATGTTATTGATTGTAAAATAATTGGCATTGATATTTCATCTAAAATGTTAGAGGTGGGTAACAAAAAATTAAAAAATCTAAATAGTAATCATAACACAACATTAGAGTTAGGAAATGCAGAAAAATTAAAATATGTTGATAATTTTTTTGATGTAATCACAATTGGTTATGGAGTTAGAAATTTTATTAACTTAAAAAAATCATTAGATGAGATATATAGAGTATTAAAGTTCGATGGAAGCTTAATAATACTAGAAACATCTACCCCATCTAATTATATCTTTAAGTCAATATATTTAATTTATACAAAAGTTTATGTACGATTAATTGGATGGATTTTTTCAAAAAACTTTTTTGCATACTCCTACTTACAGCATTCAGCATCTAAATTTCCGTGTGGGGTTGATTTTATAAATATTTTGAAAAGTTCTGGATTTAAAGCTATTTCTAGTAATGTCAAGTTTTTTGGCGCATCGACTATTTACATTGCAAAAAAATAATTAAAAAATTAATTTGTTTTTTCAGGTGGAAATTCTTTTTCCCATCTAACTAATGTAGGTCTAATTAAAATAAATACAATCAATGGTACAGACATGAAAATCCATTGTTTTAATGTTATTAGGCCTAAAACCCAGCCAATAAAGCCTAAATCTACAACTGCAATACAATATGAAACTTGATGTCCAAGTTGTCTAATAATTTTTTTCATGGTTTTTTATTTGTTGTTAGTTTATTAAAAATATTTTTTATTCCATTTCTCCATCTATAGACATAGATAATAAAAATTATAACAAAATTTGAAACGAAAATATAAGGATTTGACCAAGGGATTCCATCAAATCTGTAGTCAGAAACTGGCCAAAGTATTGGTGTTGGAAAGAATTCTATGCTATGTGTAAAAAAATCAACAATTATATGCATTGGCCATGCCAACATTGGCCAAGCAAATTCTTTTTTAATGAAATAAGCTATTGTAATAAAAAATGAGGCTGTAATCATACTATGTGAGATGTTATACAATTCGTACACCCAAACAGGTAGTTCCGCTTTGGTAGGTTTTCCAAAATCACTTTCGCTGAAAAATATTAGAAATAAAAAATATATACCAAAGGAAAATATGTCTGGAACAACCCCAAAAAAAAATGAAGACCACCTATATTTTCTGTAACCAAACAAACCTTTTCCATATAGAGCATGGCTAAGAGTATCCATAATATTTTAATTTAAGCTGTTATTATAATTGATTGAATCTAATTTAAGATTTAATTTTTTTTTTGTTCATTCGTATAATTAAAAAATTAATTTTTTATACAAATGATAAATAAAATAGTTAAGATTGTCTTTATTTTTAGCATGTTATCATCAAACGGACAGACCTTAGACATCGTATTTCCAGAAAAAGAAATCGGAGTTGATAATTGGAATATTGTAAATGATGGAGTTATGGGTGGAATCTCTACCTCTAGTCTGTCGATAAATAGTAATAGTATTTTAATATTTAAAGGATATCTGTCCCTAGAAAACAATGGCGGATTTGCTTCGACCAGAATGGGTATTAAAAAAAATGGTCTTGACAATGTCAAATCATTTAAAATTAAATTTAAAGGGGATGGTAACAAATATAAATTAAGACTTAGACAGGATAACAAACGAGTTTCCTACTCATGTGATTTTATAACCATCAAAAACAAATGGACTGAGGTTGACATACCAATAAAAGATTTTAAAGCAACTTGGCGAGGATATTCATACCCGAACTACTCATCAATTGAAACTGATAAAATCAATTCAATAGGCTTGCAGATTTCTGATAAGCAAGAAGGAAATTTTACACTTGAAATTAAGTATATTAAAGCTAGCTTTTGATTTTAAAGTTCCTCAAAAATTTCCTTTTAAACACCTAGAGAAAAACGGAAATTCGTCTGTAACCATATAATAATATATTCCATTTGGAAATTCTGGCGTTACTCCTACCCTTCCATTGCACTCGTCAAGATCACCATATCCTTCGATATATTCATAGTCTTGTGTAAAAGCTCCCATAGGTATTGGTATGTTTAAATTTGAAGTGCCTTGACCAGGCCCCCCAACCAATGTAGTTAGTGTTGATGGTCGATTTTCATCTGGGGTATCTTTTAGCTTATAGCTTGGTTTTACAGCAACTATAGAACTGTTTGTGTTGTTGGGATTGCTATAGGCATATCGGGCATAAACAGGAAAACCATCTGAAGCCCATCCTACCAAAGTCATTCCTTTGTTATCACCCAAAAAATCCATCAATAGCTCTGGCATGCCATGATAATGATAAGCACCGTTTGGTTGGACATGAGCATGATTCATATCGTCTCCGAAGTCAAATGTATCATGACCTAAAGCTTCAATATTCCAGTTACCTTGTCCTTGAGCCAAACTACACCTTCCATTATCATTACATCTACCAGCAGTGGCTGGATCAAATTTTACACTATTGATAGCATAGGCTATGGCACCGGCAGGTCCCCCAACAGAAGTACCCGACTCTGACACTATTTCAGGGCATAAAGTGAAAGTTTTGTTTACATTTTGGGCAGTAATAGTATTCGGGTTGTTTGCATTAGGAAAGGTTCCAACCTCATGATTAGGAATTCCATTTCCAATTAAAATTCTGTTGGTTTCATTTGAGCTCCAAGAATAAATGCTATATGCATTTACTGATTCATCATCATTATAAATCTCTTCATCAATATTTGTAAGAACATCTGCTGTTGAATAATCGGTTTCACATAAAAGTTCTTGGGGCGTAGTTTCATCTTCTATATTTGAATCTGACTTTGAACAAGAAAGGATTGATATTATTATAAAAATTATAAATAAGTTTATTTTGTTCATTACAGATAGATTTTGGTTAGTGATACTACTATTTAGTTAAAGATATGTTATTTAATTTTTTTTTTTAATAATCAAAAAAAGAAATTTTGTAAATTGTTACTTGGTATGGACTCACTATCACTTATTTTTCAAGTCATTGTAGCTGTATCTGTATTATACATATGGATATTTAGGTATGATAATATTGTCATAGAATTTAAGCATTATGGATATTCAGATGTAATTAGAAATTTTGTCGGAGCATCAAAAATTTCAATCTCTGTAATTTTAATTTTGGGTATTTGGTATCAAGAATTTGTTATTTACGCCTCTCTTTTGATGGCTTTTTTTATGTTTTGTGCTCAAGTATCGCATATTAAGGTAAAAAACCCCTTTTTAAAATTTGTACCATCGTTTGTTTTTTTATTAATGTCATTATTTATCGCCTCGAATAAGTATGGTTTAATATAGGGTGGAAACTAAATTCATAATTATAATTTTTTCAGCAATTTCATTTTTTGTTTATGGTCTAAATTCTTTTTTTTCAAAAAGAATGATAAATGAATATGAGCGTTGGGGATTTTCAAAATTTAGAAAGCTAATTTCTTTTCTTCAAATTTTAGGTGCTTGTGGACTTTTGTTGGGTTTATATGTAAATTTTGTTCTTATAATTTCTTCATTGGGTTTAAGTTTAATGATGTTTTCAGCTATAATTGTAAGAATTTATATTAATGATAATATTTCCAGAATCCTGCCTGCTATAACATACTTTATGTTAAGTGTATTAATTTTAATTGATGCAATAACAGGTTATAACCTTATGTAACGGTTTTTTATCTAAAAAAATGTTTCTTGTGCAATCCTAAAAGTATTCGAATGAGCGTCTATTATCTCTTTAAGTTCACTAGAGTATCCACCACCCATACTAATCTGTAAGGGAATTTGATTTTTATGACAATATTTAATAACGAATTCATCTCTTTTCTTACACCCATTAACTGTAACAGATAATCTTCCAAGTTTATCATTTTCGATTATATCAACCCCAGATAAATAAAAAATAAAATCTGGCTCAAATTGATTGATTAACCTTGGAATTTCATATTCAATTTTATTTAAGTATTCCTTATCAAGTGTACCATCCTCAAATCCGTAATCAAAATCACTTTTTTCTTTTCTAAAAGGATAATTTTTTTTTCCATGAAACGATAGAGTAAATACTTGATTGTCGTTCCTAAAAATTTCCGCAGTTCCGTTGCCTTGATGTACATCCAAATCGAGAATCATTATTTTGTTGCAGTAATTATTATTTATCAAATGTTTTGCAGCAATGGCCTGATCGTTCAAAATACAAAATGCCTCTGCTCTATCGCTAAAAGCGTGATGGGTACCACCAGCAATATTCATGCCTACTCCATGTTTTAATGCACTTAAAGCTCCTTCAATAGTACCTTGTGCAATCAGTTTTTCTCTTTCTATAAGTCTTGGTGACATTGGAAATCCAATAGCTCTCACTTCTTTTTTGCTGAACTCTTGATTGTCTAACTTATATAAGTAAGATTTTTTGTGTGCTGCTAATATATCGTTACTATTAATGGTACCTGGTACAAAAAAATTTTCTGATGTACATGTATTTTCCCTTAGAAGTTGCTCAGGAATAAGTTCATATTTAACCATGGGAAATCTATGACTTTTATCCAGAGGGTGTTTATATATTTCATGGAAAGCTACTTTTAACATAATTATATATTATATTTAGGTAAAAGAAAAAATGGGCACCCTCAAAATTATAATTTTTTCCATTTGTGTTCTTGTTGTTTCTTATGCAATTGCAAAAAAAAATAGGATTTTTTTCAATTATGGATATTTGATAGTTGCTATTATGATAATTATAAATGAATTATTATTATTTTCTAGTGGGCATGAGCTAATTAATTTAGCCTTGGCCGGATTGTTTTTAATTCAAGCGATTCTTGTTATTCCAAATAAATTACCTCCTCTAACTAAAAAAGGAAGTGTAATAGCAAGAACTGCAGTACCTAAAATTATGTTTAGTTTAACTATTATTAATTTTTTTTCAGCTTACTACGTGACTCAAGTGGATTATATTCCACATGCTGCCATGTATGGTCATTTGATTATGGGAGTTTTTCCAATTTTTCCAGCTTATTTCCTTCTTACCGGTAAAATTGAAATTGTTGATTAGGAATTGTTTAATATTAATCTTGATTTTAAATTTTTCATGTATCCAAAGTGAAAAGAAAAGTTTATATCCTTCAAATAAACTTGAAATTAAATACCATAGTAGCTGGACAAAACCACATTATAAACATAGAATTGTTGATTTTCAAGCGGCACCACTTGAATATGGCGATATAGTTTTTATAGGGAACAGCATTACTGAAGAGGGCAATGATTGGTCGCAAAGATTAAATAGAAATGGAGTTAAAAATCGTGGGATTAGTGGAGATGTTACAGACGGAGTTTTGGCAAGATTAGATGAGATTATTCATTATAAACCAAAGGCAGTTTTTTTAATGATTGGTATTAATGATTTGTATAATCTTCATTTTCAAAAAGAAATACCATCTGCAAAGTATGTTGCGAATAATATTTTGAAAATATCATCACAATTGTCCAGTGCTTTACCAAATTCTAAAATTTATTTACAAACACTTTTACCTACAAATCAAGATTTTATGAAGGAAAATATTGGAATTGTTAATTCTATTATCTTTAATAACAAATTAAAATATAATTACGAGGTAATCGACTTACATAGTATTTTCATAAATAAAAATGGTTATTTAATAGATGAATTAACTTACGATGGACTTCACTTAAATGATGCAGGATATAGTCTGTGGGCTTCTACAATAAAACCAATAATTGATAATATTTAATAATGAAAAAAATTGTTTTATTCCTCTTTGTACTTTTAACACATAATTATACTTACGCACAGGACACTTTTTCGATTGTAGCTGTAGATAAAGAAACTGGAGAAATAGGAGCTGCAGGTGCAACATGCATTAAAGGAATTGAGCAAGGAATAATTAAAGTTATTTCTTCTATTGTTCCAGGAAAAGGAGGGATTATTTCTCAAGCTTATGTTTGCATTCCAAATAAAAACCTTCAAAATGCAACAACAAAAATGAAAGAAGGAATGTCTCCTTCCTTAATTATTGATTGGTTAATTGAAAATGATGATTGTCAATATGGAACTGAGCTTTCAAGACAATATGGTATTGTTGATTTTGATGACAATGGAAATGTGCGAACCGCGGGTTTTACTGGAAGTGAAGCAAATGATTATAAAGAAGACAGACAAGGTGCTAATTACAGTATACAGGGAAATATTCTTTTAAATAAAAGTGTAATTGACAAAATGGAACAAAACTTTTTAAATACAAATGGAAGCCTTGCTGAGAAGTTAATGGCTGCGATGCAGGGTGCTAATTTTCCTGGTGCTGATAACAGATGCCTTGATGATGGTACGTCCTCAACTACTGGTTTTTTGGTACTTTATAAAAAAGATGATGCAATTGATAATCCATCAATTAAAATTAATATTGGTGCACAACCATCTGGTGTTGAGCCAATTGATATTATTCAGAATAAATTTAATAGTTTAAAAAAATGAATATGAGATTTAATATTTTTCTCTTGTTGGTAATATTATTTATTTATTCATGTGGGAAAGATGATTCTCCTTCAGGCACCAGTGTAAATGGTGATGTTGATTATTTTTTTGAAGTTGAATTCGCTGGAAAAATGCACAAGATTCAAGGAAATACTTCTTCAGTAATCCCCCTTAATTCTACTGGCTTTGGAAATATTGATTTTGCTAATACTGGCTATGTAAATACGGGTCAATCTTGGCTAATATATCTTGGTATTCAAGACAAAAGCTCATCTAATTATGTTTCTGGTGACAATTTTTCCTTAACTCTAATTATAGATAACGCGTCGCTTGGCAGCAATTCAGGAAGAATTTCATTGGGTGGTTTTCAAGAATATTATGATTCACTAGATATTTATGGTAGTTCTTGGTTTTGGGAAATAGGTTCATCATCATCGAATTTAAGTGAAATTTCGAATATTAATTTGACAGATTTGGGAACTGAGACAAAAATGAATCAGTTGAGTGAGTGTGGTTTAATCACAGAGCATCCATATTGTTTTGGAAATACAGTAAAAGGAAGTTATGAAGGAATATTAATTTTTAGACATAAAGACGATTTTATAAATATTGCAGACTCTATACCAGTTCCAATTAAAATTAGATTTAGTGTTCCAAGGCTCAATTAAATATTTTCTCATATTATTATCTTTTAATATTTTATTTTCTCAAAAAATTTATGAGGTTGATTATAAATCTCAGGCTGATGTTAAGATTTATGAGGTTGACTATAAATCTCAAGCCGATTTACTGGTATATTACGTAGATTATAAGTCTCAAGCCAAAAATAATAATGGATTGTGGTTCAAAGTTGATTATAAATCTCAAGCTGATTTAAAGATTTATTATACTAAATATAAGAGTCAAGCTGATATTAATATATATCTTGTAGAATATAAATCACAGGCCGGGTGGACAGATGATTCAAAAAAAGAATTACTTAAAAAGAAATGAAGAATAAATACAAAAAAATATTTATTGCTTTGGTTATTGTACTATTGATAGTTGATGCCTTTGTAATAAACATTGTTGGAGGAAGAGGATCACTTATTGTTTCAATTTCTTTCATAGCCTACATAATCATATTTGAAATTTTTAAACCAAAAAAAAAGGACTGAGTATTTCAGTCCTTAATTAATTCAGTTTATTTAAAGTAGTTTTTATCCTTCCGAATCTGGTTGAACAGCCATTACTACGCCCGTAGCGTCACCATAATCACCACCTTGGATTACCAATCCGTTCTCGTCAAAATTGAAATAATGGTAAAATTTAACTTCGAAAGGTTTTCCTGAAGCAGTATTTTTACCTGTCCATGTTCCATATGTCCTTACACTGCCATTAACCTGATTTGTTTCAGGATCTACACCTGGAAGAAAGTATTCCGCTTCGTAATTTATGTCCTCCATTGCATCAAGCCATCCTGAAATATATCCAACCAAGCCTGATTTTTCTGTTATGTAGTCTTTTTGAGAATAAAATGCACCCTGCCACTCTAAAGTTTCGCTTATCATAGCGGTAAGACCTTCAATGTCCTCTTTTTCCCATTTTTCAAACCATGCCTTTGTCAATTCAAGGTTGGTATCAAATTTTGGGTTAGTATTTTGTGTACACGATGTTATAAACACCAATGCAGATAATAAAAGTAGTTTTTTCATTTTTAAATATTATGATTTGATTAAATATAAAGTATATAACAACAAAACACTTTAAATTATTGTTATGGATTAATAATTTATTAATTATTTAAATATTGGTTCATTACATATGTGATTTGATATAAATTATAGTTTATATTTGATAAAATACTAATGCTGATACCTATCAAATTCCAACTTATGACCAAAAAAAACATACTTTCGGCTATATTATTATGCTTTTTACCATTAATACTCTTTTCTCAGAAAACTATTTCAGGAGAAGTAATAGATGAAAACAATTTACCACTTTTAGGAGCAAATGTTATAGTAAAGGACTCAAACAAAGGAACAGTAACAGATTTTGATGGAAAATTTAATCTTCTTTTAGATGAAAACGAATCAGAACTCATAATTTCATATACCGGTTTTGAAACACTCAATATTAATATTGAAAATCAATCATTTGTTTCTGTAGTTCTTAAAGAGAGTTCCACTGGACTGGATGAAGTTGTTATTACCGCCCTAGGTTTTGAAGCCAAGAATGATGAGTTAGGATATGCCAATTCAACTATAAAATCAGATATAGTCGAAAGTGCAGCTGAAACAACTTTGATAAATTCTCTTTCTGGCAAAGCTTCGGGAGTCAGAATTTCCAGAAGTTCAGGTGATCCAGGTGCAGGAGCATACATTCAAATTAGAGGAATATCTACCATAGATAGAAATGCTCAACCGTTAATTGTTATTGATGGTATTCCAGTAAGCAATGGTTCAAGAGGTTCAAATACTGATCAAATATATTTTGCTGCACAGTCGAGATTAAACGATTTAAATCCAAGCGACATTGAAAGTGTAAATGTGCTAAAGGGAGCATCTGCAGCTGCACTTTGGGGAACTAGGGCATTAGGAGGTGTTATAGTTATTAAAACCAAAAGCGGCAAGTACAATCAAAAACTTCAAATTAAAGTAAAATCTAGCTACTCTTACGATGAAATAGTTAGAAAATATCCATTACAAACTACGTTTGGTCAGGGGGATAATGGCGTTTTTAATCAAAGAGCACGTGATTCTTGGGGGGATAAAATATCATCAAGAATTGGTGGAATTGATGATTATGATACATCTAGTCAGTATTTTTTAGATCAAAATGGAGCCACCTACTACCCCATACTTAATAAGAATTCTACTCAAATATTTGATGACAGTAATTTTGATAAAGTATTTAGTAATGGAGAGTTTTTTGAAAACAATATAAGTTTATCAGCAGGAAACAACAATAGTACAATATTTGCTAGTATTAGTGATTTTGATCAAAAAGGAATTATAATCAATAATTCTGATTACAGAAGAACCACAGCAAGAATTAATGTCAATCACAATTTAACATCAAAAATTAAAATTTCAACCAATACTTCATATTCAAAGACTAAGAGTAATAGAATATTAAGAGGTAGGAACTCGTCGGGTTTATACCTTGGTTTATTGAGAACTCCAGCCGACTTTGATATTTCAGGATATAAAGGAGATTATTATGAATCCTCAATTTCCTCACCTATTTCAAACAGACATAGGTCTTACAGAGAACCTTTAGGCGCTGACGATACTCCTGTGTACAACAATCCATTGTGGACAATTAATGAGCAAGAAAACCTTGTTGATGTGGATAGATTTATTTCTTCATTAGAATTAAAAGCAACACCTTTGACATGGTTAGAATTAATTGGTCGTGTTGGTTTAGACACATATGCTGAACACCAACAAGCCTTTTTTACTCCTGGTTCTGCATCTGGTTTGTATAGTACAGGTTATTTTGAGAAAGAGTTGGCAAGAAATTCCATTTTTAACATGGACTATATTGCAAAAGCATTTGCAAAAATAAACGACAAAATTCAAGGTGATTTCCTTGTTGGTTTTAATTACAATGACAGGAAATTAATTACCGATGGCAGCCAAATTTCTAATTTCACCCAATTTAATGATGTTGTTTCAGGGATTCGTGATATTGATAATGCACTTGCTGAAAACAGAACAGTTGGCAGTACATTTGGCCAGGAAAGAACAGTAGGTGTTTATGGCTCAGCATCAATTAATATTGATGAATTTTTATTTCTAAATGGTACTCTTAGAGCAGAGTCTGCGTCAACTTTTGGGGATGGTAATAAAACTTTTTATTTCCCTTCTGCATCTGTAGCGTGGCAATTTTCTAAGTTGAATCTATTTGATGATACTGTTTTATCTTTTGGAAAACTGCGTGCATCATACGGAGAAGTTGGTGTTCAGCCAAGTAGATATCAAACCTCAAGTTACTTTTTAACAGCTGATTTCAGCGATAATTTGGGAGGTTCACTATCTGGCGATTTATACAACGGTAGTCTTGTTCCTTCTAGATCTAGAGGAAGTAGTAGTTTAAAACCTGAGCGAAAAAAAGAGTTAGAAATTGGTTTTGATGTTAGGTTATTTGATGACAATTTATCGATAAGTGCCACCAGATTTGATAATAAGACTTTAGACATCCTACTTGATTTTCCAACTGCAAATTCTCGTGGTGTAACGTCATTGTATACAAATGGAGCTGAAATTGAAAATGAAGGATATGAGATTGATTTAAATGTTAAAATTATTAATAAAAGAGATTTTTCGTTTGATTTAGGGGCTGTTTATTCTAAGGTTGACAATATGGTTTCTAAACTTGATGAGAACCTCAGTATTGTTCTTGGAGACGTTGGAGCAGTAAATTCAAGAGCAATTCAAGGATATCCACTCGGTGTTATCTCGGGGAGTAGAAATTTAAGAGATTCATCTGGAAATATTCAATTTGACTTAAATGGTTTTCCTCTTCAAGACAACGTTAATGGAATTATTGCAGACCCTAACCCTGATTGGCAGGGGTCTATATTTCCTACAATTAGATATAAAGATTTTACATTATCTGCATTATTTGAGACTTTCCAAGGAGCTGATATTATAGCTGGAACTAAAAGTGTGTTATTGGATCTTGGTAGATGGCACTCAACAGGGATAGAATCAGTTGCATCACAAAACCTGCTTGATTATAACGGCAGTGTTATTCCAGCTGGCACGACATTTAGAGGACAAATTTTTAATTTCGGTGCTGGTCCTGTAGCATTAACTGAGTCTTGGTATAATGGTATTGGTGGTTGGTTTGGTGGAGGAACACGTGAACTTGCTGTAGAAGACGGTTCATGGACTCGTCTAAGAGAACTTTCATTGACATATGATTATCAATCCGATTGGTTAATAAATAATTTGGGTATTGAATCTCTAAAAGCTTCATTAACAGGAAGAAATTTAATTATTTGGACTGATTTTGAGGGGAATGACCCCGACACCAGTCTTCAAGGGGTTAGTGTAGCAAGAGGAATTGATTATTTCAATAACCCTAGTACTAAATCATATGTATTCACTTTAGAACTTAATTTTTAGAATTATGAAAATCAAACTTAAAAACATATTATTTATATCAATATTATCTTTTTTTATCTTCAGTTGTGAGAGTCTTGTAGAAGATTTAAATGATAATCCAAATCGACAAACATCATCAACTTATGACTTAGTTTTAAGTGGTACACAACTTGGAAATATGGTTTTACAAACTGGTGAAATGACGAGAAAAACTGGTATTTTTTCAGGTCAATATACTGGAATTGATAGAAGTCATCTTCTATATAACAACTACAATGTAACAGCATCTACATTTAATGCAGAATGGAACAATGTTTATGCAGATGTAATTGTAAACTCTAGAGTAGCCGAACAAATTGCAATTGATAACAACATAGGAGGAATTACTTTAGGTATTGTAAAAGTAGTGAGGGCATCCGCTTTTGGTACTGCCGCATCACTCTGGGGTGATATTCCCTATGATGAATCTGGAGTACCTGAAATAGAAAATCCTGCTTTTGAAAATCAAATCGATGTTTATAACAAAATACAATTACTGTTAGATGAAGCAATAAGTGATTTATCATCAGGAATTGGAAGGCCATCTCAGGGAGCTGATTTACATTTTGATGGTAATCCTGTTTCTTGGATTGAGGTAGCCAACTCGCTTAAAGCTAGGTATTATCTACATCAAAAAGATTATGTAAATGCGCTTAGTTACGCTGAAGCAGGAATATCATCTAATGAAAATAGTTTTGTTTCAATCCATGGTAATGCTGATGCTAGTGCAAACTTAACTTATCAATTTTTTGAGCAGTCTACAAGAGGGTCTGATGTCGTAGTCTCAGATTTTCTTGTTTCAATGTTAGATGATTCTTCATCATCTCCTATTGTTGGAAATTATACTGGCAACAGTAAGTCTAACGAGTCTCACAGATTTAATTATTTTTTCAGAAGTTCAGGAGCTTCTTATATACCCCAAACAATAAATGGATTTGCACAAATTGACGCATCCTCCCCGATACTAACATATGCTGAAAATCTTTTAATAATTGCTGAGTCACAATTGAGATTAAATGGATTTGACAATGGTTTGTCTGAGCTTAACAACTATAGAAGTTTTTTAAATTCTCTCTTTCCAAATTCTTATCAATCTTTGAATGAAACAGATTTTCAAACTGGAGGCATAGAAAATAATGATAATCTTGATCCAACAGATGCTTTATTGAAAGAAATACTTGAAGAAAAGTACATAATGCTTTTTGGAACATCCGAAGTTTTTTCGGATATAAGAAGAACATTAAGTGATGTTAACTCAAAAGTTAATTTAACACCAAATACTGGTAGCGAATTGCCTCAAAGATTTCTGTATCCTCAAAGTGAAATTGACAGAAATAGCAATGCACCTAACCCGATTCCTGGATTTTTTGAACCAACTCAAATTAACAAGTAAACCGATGTCATCTAAGTGCTTTTTTATTGCTTTAACGTTGATAATTAACCAAAACTTTAGTTTTGCAAATAGCCAAATTAAGGACACGTTAAATATTCTTTTTGTTGGAAATAGTTACACTTATTTTTACAACTTACCAATTGTTGTAAATGAAATGTCTAAATATAGTAATTCAACGTACATAAAAACAACTCATTCTCTTGTTGGGGGATCTACTCTTGAAAATCATGTGAATCAAGAGAGAAACACAAAAACAGTAGATTACTTAAAAAACAATAAATATGATTTCGTTATTTTAAATCATCATAGTCTTGCAACAATAGACAGAGGTAAATTTTTTGAAACAAGTAAAAAAATCATTGAATTGGTTAAAAAATATAACTCAATTCCAATTTTTATGATTACTTGGGCATATAAACCTAGTCCAAAAATGCAAAAGCCAATAAATAAGATGTTTTTAGATATGTCAAAAAAATTTAATATCAAATTTATTCCAAGTGGACCCCTATTTAGTGAATCTTTGAAATGGAGGCCTGACTTGCCATTAGCTGATCACGGGGATATAAAACATCCATCTAAATACGCTGTTTATTTAAATGGTCTTTTGTTCTACAGATATTTCACTGGAGAAAAAACCTACAAAAAAATTCCAAAAAGAATTACAACAACAGATAAAAATGGACAGAAAATGTATTTACTTTTTTTGAATGAAGATGATGCTAAATCATTACAACAAATTGTAGATAATTTTAAATATCCAGAGCTTTTAAAACTTTAAAATGATGAAAAATAAAAAGTATTTAATTTTTAAAACATTTCTAATTACGATATTACTGTTAATTTCATGTGATAATGATAAAGGGATTGAAAGTTACCCAATAACTAATGATTTCAGGGTAATTCAAGTTAATTACAACCAGCGTTCTATAGGAAATGATGTTTCTGATTTTGATTTAGAACCGCAATTACAACTTGTTCTTTCGCATTCGGTAAATAAAGAAGTTTTCGAGTCATCCATCTCAATAACACCAAACGTAGATTTTTCTTTTGAATATGATGAAACAAACTCTTTTGTGAATATAAATTTTAATGAGGTTTTAGAATATGAAACGAATTATGTCTTATTGATACCTGAGGGAATTTATGGGGCAAATGGTGAATCATCGAAAGAGGATTATAATTTTAATTTTACTACAAAAACCTTCTTAGCACCAACACTCAGTATTGGTTATGAAACTCTTGAAGTTTATGAAACAGAAAATTTAAATTTAAATTTTTCATTGTCTGAGGTAGTTTATGTTGATGTTACTTTTGATGTTCTTTTAGAAGGAACAGCAACCTTAAATGATGATTACGCAATAGAAAAAACAAATTTAATTATTCCATCTGGGGAATCCTCTGTTAATACATCTATAACTGCTTTATTTGATGGTGTTGTTGAATCAGTGGAAACAATAAAATTATCAATTGTCAATTTAGTTAACGCAAATGATGGTTTAAGCGGTGAACCTATTACTATAAATGTAAATGATGATAGACCTGTGATTGAATTAAAGGGAGTAATGGAATTGGATAATTATATTGATGGTACTTTGGGAAAAGTTAGAGCAATTCATTTAAATGTTCTTGAGAATATTGAAGATTTAGGAATTTTTGGAGTTGAAATAGCTACCAATGGAGCCAATCCAAATCCAAATGACATTGACTTTCAATTTCCTTCGGGAGCTACAGCTGCAAAAGGGGAACAAATATTTATTGTAAGAGATTCAGATTTTTCAAATGCCCAAGATTATTTTCAAAATTGCTTTACTGATTTTACAGTTTATCAAAGTGGAAGAATAACTCAAAACGGAAATGATGCTGTTCTTCTTTATAAAAATAATATTTCGATTGAATCTTTTGGTCAACCCGGAGTAGATGGAACAGGAACTTACTGGGACTATACAGATTCATGGTCATACAAGCTTGACGATGAGTGGATTTATCCTGGTCCGGAAGCTGTTTTGGTTACATCTGGAACTGGAACAAATTCTTCATCTGATGCTAGATATCCTTATTGTTTTCCGCTTCAAATTCAAGGAGTAACAGCTCTTTTGTGGGAAGGTTCAGGAACTAATGGTGGAAAAACCATTCATGTTATGGCCAATCGTGACATTGCTGATATGAGTCTTTATTCGTTGAATACTTCCAATAATGGTGGTGGCTCAGATGGAAAAGAGTTTACATTTGAATCATTTTCTGTAAGTGAAGGAGATCACATACTTTTGGCAAGAGAACCATCAACTATAGCTATCTACTATGGAAATTGTTACAATAATTTTGATTATGTTATTCAATCAAGTATTGTTAATCAAAATGGAGATGATGCGATTGAATTGTTTAGTGGAGATGTTGTGGTAGAGACATACGGAGATGTAAATGTCGATGGAGATGACACCCCATGGGAATATAGAGCTTCTTGGGGTTACAAACTTCCATCTGGATTGATAACTGGTGAGAGAGATTGTTCTAGAACATCAACCAATACACAATCATCTACATGTCCATACCCATTTTGTAACTAATTCATGATAAGAAAATTATCATTTTTTGTAGTTTTTGCAATTATAATTTCTTGTTCTAGTGACTCAGGGGGTTCTGATGAACCTACAACGATTCAATTGGTGCAAATAACTGCAGATAATAACAACCTTATTTCAGGTGCAAAAGATATTTCATTAAATCCAATACTAAGATTTACTTTTTCATCAAATATAAATATCAATTCATTTGAAAATGCTTTAAATATAACACCTTCAAACCTTGTAGAAATTATTTCTGTTGTAGGAAATAATTCACAAGTAAATGTTCAGCTCAGACTTCAAAGAAATACAAATTACACCATAAATCTTCAAGGCTCAATTGGTCTTAGTGGTGAAAACTTAAATATGTCATTGAATATTTTGTTCACAACAATTGACGGATGTAATTACATTACTCCATCATACGGGACTAGCTCGAGCAGAAGAGTGGTCAACTTAGAAACAAATAATGGAAATGGCAATTTTGTTTATTATTCAAATTATCCAATTTATAGTACAGAAGATGATTGGCAATGTGATTTAGAAAAAGCAATAGTAGTTGTTCATGGAAATAGTTTTAACCCTGATGATTATTATTCGTATATGTCAACTACAGTACAGGCCTTAAGTCTTTCTGAAAGCACTATTTTAATATCGCCAGATTTTAAAAATTCAAGTCAAAATTATTTATCATGGGGTTCAGATTACAGAAAAGGTGGTGATTCGTCAGGTTCAGCTAATATTAGTTCATTTGAGGCATTAGACATAATTATTGATAGACTTGCAAACAAATCTTTTTTTCCATCATTAAATGAGATTGTAATAACAGGACAATCTTCTGGAGGATTGTTTACTCATTTATTTTCTGCAGCAAATAAATCTGAAAACAAATACCCTGAAATAAATTTTGAATACATTGTTAGTGAAAGTCAATTCTACTACTACCCTACCAATGAAAGAATAAGTGAATCAAATAATCAACTTTATGTGGTTCAAAATTGCAATGGAATTTATAATTGGCCTTACGGATATAATAATGATATACCCAGATACTTGTTAAATACTTCAAAACAAATTTTTGATGATAATTTTATTAATAGAAAAATCACTTACTTACTTGGAAATGGTGTTTCTGGCAGTGATGGTCAATTTAATAATTCAACTTGTTATCTTTCTGTTTTGGGGAGTTCTAGATATAAAAGAGGTGAAAATATGTTCCAATACATTAATATAAAGTTTCCATCAAATAATCATAATAAAATTGTTGCTCAGGGTATAAAACATGATGGTCAAGCTATTTATAATTCTCCCGAGTTTAGAAACCTACTTAACACATTATTAAACAACTAATAATATATGTCATTAAAAAAAAGGGATATAGGGCTATGGTTAGGACCTTTGGTTTTTTTCTTGGTTAGACTATTTTTTAATCCTGACAATTTATCTGATGAAGGGAATGCAGTTTTAGCTTCTACTCTTTGGATTGGAATATGGTGGGTAACAGAAGCTATTCCAATTGCTGCAACATCATTGCTTCCATTAGTTTTATTTCCATTAAGTGGTGCATTGAGTTTAGAAGACGTTGGTTCATCCTATGGCCATAAATATATTTTTCTATACATAGGTGGATTTATTTTAGCACTTGGAATTGAAAAATGGAATCTTCACAAAAGGATAGCACTTAATATAGTTAACATTATAGGAACTGATGTTAAAAAAGTTATACTTGGATTTATGATTGCAACTGCATTTTTATCAATGTGGATTTCAAATACTGCAACAGCTGTAATGATGTTACCAATAGGTATTGCTATTATAAAAAAAATGAAGGATTTAAAAAGTACTCCTGAAAATGAAAATAAAATTTTTGGAAAAGCATTAATGTTATCAATTGCTTTTAGTGCATCTATTGGAGGTATAGCAACTCCAATAGGTACACCCCCAAATTTAGTCTTTGCTGGAGTAATTATGGAACTATATGAAGTTAAAATCCCTTTTTGGAAATGGATATTTTTCGCACTACCAATTTCTATTTTTCTTTTATCAATTTCTTGGTATTATTTGACAAATATTGCATTTAAGTTTAGTAAAACTAACTTCAAAAGAGGACAAAATGAATTATCAATGCAATTGGAAAAACTTGGCAAAATTAGCTTTGAAGAAAAATTGGTTGGTGTAATTTTTGGAACAACTGCCCTTGCATGGATTTTAAGAGGATTTGTTCAAAAGTTATTTCCTGAAAATAATTTTTTATCAAAAATTGATGATACAATAATTGCTTTGGTTTCGGGTTTAAGTTTGTTTTTGTTTAATTCTACAATAAAAACTAAAGAAAACGTAAGAGAGAAGATTATGAATTGGGATTACGCTGTAAAATTACCTTGGGGAATTTTATTGCTTTTTGGTGCTGGTTTTGCAATTGCAAAAGGATTTAAAGCATCTGGTCTGGCATTATGGATTGCAGATGGTATGACACAACTAGAAGGACTTTCTTTAATTTTAATATTACTTATTATAATTGCCTCAGTGAACTTCTTAACCGAAATCACATCAAACGTAGCTACGATATCAATGTTATTACCAATTTTAGCCCCTGCGGCCCTTGTTTTAGATGTACACCCCTATGTTATTATGATAGGTGCAACGCTTGCTGCTTCATGTGCATTCATGCTTCCAGTTGCTACACCACCTAATGCTGTAGTTTTTGGATCAAATTATTTGAAAATTTCAGATATGGCAAGGGTTGGTGTTTGGATGAATATTATTTCAATAATTATAGTATTTATTGCTGTATACTATTTATTACCCATTATTTGGAATTTTGAGGCAGTTGGCTATCCGTTCTAAAAAAAAAGACTACAATATGTAGTCTTTAAGATATTTGTTTTGAATATTAACCTATGAAATACCTTCATCAAGATTAAATGATTCACAAGTATTAGATGCACTTACAACTAAGTTGTGTATTGTACAGCTATTTTCATTGGTTACATTTTTACAATTGATGCAACTGTTACTTATTTTAATTGGTTCCATACTTTTATTAATTTTACAGCAAATTTATTTTAAATAATAATGAGAATTATTCTAAATAACTTAAATTCAGTTATTTATATTTAGAATAAATAAAAATTGCTAATAAATTGAAGAGATTTAAATCAATAATAAACATAAAAAAAGAAAGTTTTAAGGAAAATCTTTCTGAAATGCAACATTTGATTGCAGAGCTTAACAAGAATCTGGAGTTAGCTAAAGTTGAAGGAACTGAAGAATCAATAAAAAAAGCCAGAAACAATAAAAAATTTCTTTCGAGAGAAAGAATTAAATTATTGTTAGATATAGATAGCCCTTTTATAGAACTAATGCCACTTGCTGGTCTAATGCATACAGATGGTTTTGGTCCCGGTGGTACCACAGTCGCAGGTCTTGGATACGTAAATGAAAGATTATGCATCATTAATTCAAATATTGGGACTAGAAAAGCAGGAACTGTAGATTACGCAACTAGTTTAAAAATTAAACGATTAGGAGATATTGCTCTTGAAAATGAATTACCAACAATTAATCTTGTGGAAAGTGGTGGTGCTAATTTACCAGACCAAGACAGAGTATTTAATAACTATGGTGAAATTTTTAATAATATGTCCACACGATCAAAACTAGGAATACCCACAATTTCAGTAGTTTTTGGAAATGCAACAGCAGGAGGGGCATATGTCCCAGGAATGTCTGATTATACAGTGTTTCAAAAAAATACCGCAAAAGTATTCTTAGCTGGTCCTCCCCTAGTTAAAATGGCAACAAATGAAAACACAAATGATGAGGAACTTGGTGGAGCATTAATGCATAGTAGAATTTCTGGTGTTGCCGATTTTCTTGCTGAAGACGAGAATGAAGCCATCACAATTGCAAGAGATATTGTTAAAAATTTAAAAATAAATGAAAATAAGAATGAAACTGGAAAAGTCTTACCACCAAAATATAAAATCGATGAATTGCTTGGTATAATTCCCGTAAATCTTAAAAAATCCTTTGATGTAAGAGAAGTTATAGTTAGAATAGTTGATAATTCTGATTTTTTTGAATTCAAAGAAAACTATGGAATTTCTATTGTTTGTTGTTGGGCTAATATTGATGGTTATCCATTAGGAATAATTGCAAACAATGGAGTAATTTTTGAAGAGGCAGCACAAAAATCTACTCAATTTATTCAACTTGCGAATAAATTAAACAAACCAATTTTATTTATTCACAATACTACTGGTTTTATGGTCGGTAAGAAATTTGAACAAAATGGAATGATTAACTGTGGTTCTCAAATGATTCATGCTGTTGCAGGAAGTTCAGTTCCACACATAAGTTTGTTAATTGGTAATTCATATGGAGCTGGTAACTATGCTATGTGTGGTAGATCATTTAAACCTAGGTTTTTATTTTCATATCCAAATTCAAAATGTGGTGTCATGGGAGCTGAGCAATTATCAGGAGTTATGGATATAATCAGACGACAATCTGCATTAAAAAGGAATATTAAAGTTGATGAAAAGACCTTCAAAAAACAAAAAGAAGCAATAAAAAAAGACGCACAAATGAAGGCTAGTGTTTGGCATGCTACAACTGAGGTTTGGGATGATGGTGTTATTAATCCAATAGATACTAGAAAATATTTAGGGATGGCACTAGCAGCTGTAAATAATTCATCTTACAATGGCTCAGATAAATTTGGTGTTTTTAGGATGTAGACATTTCTAGTGCTCTTAGGTATGTTTCTTCATATAAAGGAGTAACTAAATTTATGTCATATTTAATAGAGTGTAAATATGCTTCTTTTTTCATTTTAAATAGAGCTTTTTTATCACTTAAAATCTTTACAGAATATTTTGAAATTGCATCTATATCACCAATTTCTACTAAAAATCCAGTTTTCCCATGAATGTTGAGTTCAGGAAGCCCTCCTGAATTAGTAGATATAACAGGAGTTGATGAAATCATAGCTTCTAATGCGGCAAGTCCAAAACTTTCTGTTTGTGATGGGAGAATCATTAAATCCGAAAAGCATAAAATTTTAGATACTTCTTGTGTCTTTCCTAAAAATTTCACTTTATCTAGTAAACCGTATTCGTAAGCAAGCTTTTCAGCTTTTGTTTTATCTGGTCCATCTCCAATCATCATGAGTTTAGAGGGAATAATTTTTGAAATTTTATTAAATGATTCAATTACATCTAATACTCTTTTTACAGGTCTAAAGTTACTAACATGTGAAATTATCACTTCTCCATCTGATGCGTAATCATTTCTATTACAATCAATTTTAATAGAGTTATAATAGGAAACATTAATGAAATTTGGTATTATTCGAATTTCTTTGTGAATATTAAAAAAATTAAAAGTATCTTTTTGTAAACTTTTTGAAACAGTTGTAATTAAATCAGAATTATTTATGCTGTAAGTAACTGCTGGTTTATAAAATGGGTGACTCCCAACAAGTGTTATATCAGAACCATGAAGTGTTGTAACAAGTGGAATTTTAATTCCTTGTTCTAATAACATATGTTTTGCCATGCAGGCTGCATATGCATGTGGAATTGCGTAGTGTACGTGTAATAAATCAATTTGATAAAGTTTTACCAACTCTACCAGCATACTTGAAAGAGCTAGTTCATATGGCTGATAATGAAACAGTGGATATTTTGGCACATGGACTTCATGGAAATAAATATTTTCATCATCTAAATCTAACCTAACGGGTCTTTTGTAACTAATAAAGTGAATGACATGTCCTTTCTTTGCAAGACTCATTCCCAACTCTGTAGCTATTACACCACTACCTCCAAATGTTGGATAACAAACAATTGCTATTTTCATATTAATTATTGCATTAAAAATATCTATTTAGCCAACTATCTTTAGCAGGAATTTTCCATTTAGATTTGAATTCTCCAAAATTGTTAACGATGTTATTAAACACTAATGTTTCATGATTAATAACATTTTTTTTAATTAAATCTTTAAAAGTGTTTACATCAACACTAATTATTTGTTTATTTTGAAAAAATTTGACATTTAACTTATCCATCAACTCAATATTTAATTTTTCCTCAATTTTGATTATTTCTTTAACTAATAAATCAATTGAACAGCCTGATGGTTTAAATAAATTTTCATCAACTAGTACAATGATAAAGTAGTTATAAAGAATCATAAAATCAGAATTCAGTTTTTTTCCATGAGATGTCCAATTTTTAAAAAAATTATTCAGCCTTGATGAAATAATTTCTATTTGATTGGAATTAAGTGGCTTGTTTGATGAAAAAATCCAAATTTTTGAATTGTTAGGATAATTAATTTCAGTAGGATTTTTCATCTAAAAGCAGGTATTCCTGTTATGCTCTTTCCAGTAATTAAAGTATGAATTTCCTCAGTTCCTTGATATGTTTTCAGAACTTCTAAATTTAAGATGTGACGCATTACTGGATACTCAGATGTAATTCCCATTCCACCTAAAATTGAGCGTGCTGATCTTGCTACATCACTCGCCATATTAACACTTGTTCTCTTTGCCATTGAAATTTGTTCATATGAGGCTTGCTGTGCATTCATTAATTTACCAAGTCTCCAGACCATTATTTGAACTTTTGTTATTTCAGTTATCATATCGACTAATTTTTTTTGAATTAATTGGAATGAGGATATTTTTTTTCCAAATTGAGTTCTTTCATTAGAATAATTTAATGCTACATTGTAGCAATCCATAGCAATTCCTAATGCACCCCACGAAACAGCATATCTGTCAAGATTTAAACACTTTAAAACATCAACCATATTTGAAGTTTTGAAAAGTAACATATTTTCATTTACAATTAAATTTTCAAAAATTAATTCACCTGTCTCGGAAGCTCTGAATCCCCATTTATTTTGAATTTTTTGAGTTTTAAAATATTCATTATTTCTTTCCAATAAAAACAAACCAAATTCTGATTCTTTATTTTTAGCCCAAATCAATGCTAAATCACAAATTGGAGCTTGTCCAATCCAAAGTTTTGTTCCGTTAATAACATACGTATTTTTTACTTTTTTAAATTTCGTTTGCATTGAGCTTGGGTCTGAGCCATGGCTGGGTTCAGTCATACCAAAGCATCCAATCAATTCTCCATTAGCCAATTGATTTAAATATTTTGATTTTACACCCTCCTTTCCATAGTCATAAATTAATTTCATTACTAAGCTAGATTGAACTGAACTCAAAACACGTAAAGATGAGTCACATCTCTCAAGTTCCTGCATCATTAAGCCATAAGAGATAAAATCTATATTAGAACCACCATATTTTTCTGGTAAAAATGCCCCATATCCACCAATCTCAGAAATACCTTTTAAAAATATCTTTGGAAATATATCATCTAGAGCAGCTTTTTCAATAATTGGGGATGCATTATTTCTTACCCATTCTCTTACAGAGTCTCTAACCAAAATATTTTCATCACTAAACAAACTATCAATGGAATAGTAATCAGGTGATTTGAAATTATCTTGTTTCATTATTAATTTTTACCATCATCAAAAACTTCGATTTTAGCATCTTTTTCAATTAAATCTGTAAATTTCCCATTATATCTAGTAGCTCTTACCAAATGGTTATCAACCCAATGATAGTTTCCCCCACGAGGTTTTCCCATTAGTAAACTGTGATATTTGAAGCCATGTTTTTTTAGCCATTTTTCAGTTACTGACCTATGATCTTCAGTTCTTGACGTAAAAAAACAAATAATGTGTCCTTGTTCATACCACTTATTTAAAGTTTTAAGTGCATCAGGGAATAATTTTGCATCAGTCATTCTTTCTGGTTGTTCATTTGGAATATCATCACATATAGTACCGTCAATATCAATTAAATAATTTTTTACACCATTAGGGAGAACAGGACTTACACTTATGCCTTTTTCTAATTTTTCATTTAATATTCCTTCAAATTTTTTTTTCATAAGCAATTTTACTTTTTCCCAAACAATGAAAAATGAACATATTTTTTTGGATTTTTTCTTAAGTCTTCCATTAAAAGCTGAATTTCATTATTTGTTTTGTTTAGATTATTAATTAATGTATCACTGTATATCAACCTATTTACGCTTCCATTTCCATTAATAATTTCCTCAGATATTTTGGAAATATTGATAGAAGCAGACTCAAGCGCTTCAAATGTGTTTTTTAAAGGAACTGATATCAATGTATCTGTGATGTTTTTTATATTTTCAGACGCTAATGAAAATGATTCTAGTGATTTAAATATTTTACCATTTTTCGAATTAATAGCTTCATCAATAGTTAGTGTAATTGAATTCAAATTTTTTAAAATTATATTAATATCATCAATCGAGCTTTTAATTTTATCAATTCTATCATAATCCAGTATGTCATTAAAGCTTATTAATAATGAGTCTGCGTGCACAATCATACTTTCAATTTTTTCTTGTAAAGGAGATAATTTTTCGTTAACCAAATCTGTTAACCCCGGTGCTACTGATGTTTTCAATGTATCACCTTTTTTTGCATTTTCAACATTGTCATTTGCAGGTATAATTCCAAGTAATTTTCCACCTATTAACCCAGACTCGTATATCTGAGCAGTACTATTCCTTGAAAAGTTAAATTTATTTTCAATTCTAAAAGTCACAAGTATTTTTGCAGATGGATTTAATAATTCAATTGATTCAACTGAACCAACTTGAAAACCATTTATTGTTACTGGAGTTCCAGGAACTACTCCCTCAGTGTTGTCGTATATTCCAAAAAACTTTCTATCAGCACTAAAAACATCATTGGACTTCAAATAACTAAATCCAATGATAAAAAGCATTATTCCGAAAATAAATAAAAGTCCAGTTTTTATTTCATTTGACAAATTCATGTATTAAGTCTTAAATATTCAAAAATAGGGATTATTTCTCGAGAATTTTTTAGTCTTTTTTCATTTTACTGGTAATATTTATTTCAATACCATTTCTAAAACCTTTAATGTAAGCTCCTTTATAGCCCTTTTTCTTAACAAATGATAGAAATGATTTGGCTTCCGAATATGCATTAAACTCACCATAATAATATCGATACAGAGAATTTGAGTAAGTTCTTGTTAATTTATTTAGTCCTTTAAAATTATATGATTTTAATTCAATTTTCCTAGTACTAGCTGAAATTTGAATCTTGTAAATTATTGGTAAATCATTATTTAATTCAATTTTATTTAATTTATTAGATGAATTATTTATTAAATTACCAGAGAGAGATTTTTTATAATTAATAATTGCTTTAGCAATTGCATTACTCATATCATTTTGACCCCTCTTTGAATTTAAATATGCCCCTTCTTTTTTATTTGTTAAAAAACCTAACTCAACTAAAACACTTGGCATGTATGTATTTCTTAATACAAGAAAACCTGCTTGTTTTACAGTTCTATTTTTTCTTTTAAGGTTTGAAACAAAACTATTTTGAATAAAACTTGCAGCTTCTATACTCTGATTTAAATAATCCTCTTGCATTAAAACTAAACTTATTATGGATTCAGAACTGTTTGGGTCAAACCCCTCATATTTTGACTCATAATTGTCCTCTAAGAAAATAACCGAGTTTTCTTTTTTTGCAATTTGAAAATTTCTATTATTCGCATGAAGTCCTAATACAAAAGTCTCAGCACCGAATGCATCAGAATTATGAGCATTGCAATGTATCGATACAAATAAATTAGCTTTTGATTTGTTAGCAATATCAGCTCTTTTTGAAAGTGTTAGATAAACATCTTTTTTTCTGGTGTATATTACATCAATATCCTTTTCTTTACTTAATAGACTACCTACTTTTAATGTGACATTTAATGCAATTTTCTTTTCAAAATAGTTATTACCAGTATTTCCAGGATCTTTACCACCATGACCAGCATCTAAAACAACTTTGAAATTTGAATTTTTTTGGGCATATGTTTTATTTTTTTTGTTAAAATTTGTTAAAATCAACAGTATCAAGATTGTAATAATCTTTTTTCTGGTTAAAATATATGTACTTTTGACTATCATCAAATTGAAGCGCTTGTCAAAAATAAGACAATATTCCTGTATATTTTTTCGAATTAATTTAATAATTCTTTTTACTGTTACTAATAACTTGATTTTTGGACAAAATGAGTTTTCAAAGTTAGATACATTAAATAACGTTGAATTAGACACTCTAAAAAAAGAACCTCTTCTTTTAGATAAAGTTAGAAGACATGCTAATGGATATATTAAAATCAACCAAAAAGAAAAAAAAATTTACATGTATGATGGAGCAGAACTATATTATCAGGATGTAGAGCTGAAATCGGGAATCATTGTTTTAGATTACAAAAAAAATGAGGTTTCAGCTGGCAGAATTATAGATTCTTTGGGTAATTTAAGTCAAGCACCTTTTTTCAAACAAGGATCTGACGAAGTATACCCAGATTCATTGCGTTTTAATTTTAAAACTAAAAAGGCTATAATATGGAACTCAAGGAGTGATCAGGAAGGTATGAATGTCAAAGCTTCGGCTACAAAAAAACAAAACGACTCAGTTTATTATTTGAAAAATGCAAAAATTACTACTGCATTAGATGTTGACAATCCAGAGTATTACATAAGAGTAAGAACTGCTAAATTTGTTCCACAAAAAAAAATGATTGCAGGTCTTAGTAATTTATACATTGCAGATGTACCTACCCCAATTTTTCTTCCTTTTGCATATTTTCCAATGTCAAAAAAAAGAGAAACCGGGTTTATTTTTCCAACAATTGGTGAAAATTTTAATAGAGGTTACTTTATCCAAAATGGGGGTTATTACTTCGTTATTAATGATAATTTAGACTTAGCTATATTGGGTGATTACTACACCAATGGCAGCTATGGATTTAGGCTAGAAAATAATTATAATAAAAGATACAAGTTTAGAGGAAACTTTAGTTTTAGATATGAAAACCTTATTAATGGTGAGAGGGGTTTACCGGGTTATAATAAATCCACAATTTTTAATTTAAGATGGTCTCATAGTAAAGACAGTAAGTCTAATCCAAATAGCAGATTTTCTTCTTCAGTTAATTTAGGGACTAGCTCATATTTTCGTGAATCTTTAAATCAAATTAATACATCAAATTTTTTAAACAACACTTTAAGCTCATCAATTTCATACTCAAGAACATTTCCAAAATACCCATCAGTAAATTTATCATTGTCAGCTACACACAGTCAAAATACTAGAACAAAATCTGTTAACATGACATTGCCTTCGTTAACTGCAAGCATGGAAAGAATATATCCTTTTGTTAAAAGAAATGCTCTTAAAAAAGGAATATTTAAAAATATTAATTTTCAATATTCAATGCGCGGAGACAATAGAATTAATTCTGATGACGATACAATATCCCAAAAGGGATTATTTTATGGAGCGAAATCCGGTATTCAACACAGTATTCCTATTTCAACAAATTTTAAAATTGCTAAACATTTTAATTTTAGTTTGGGAGGAAATTATAGTGAGGTTTGGACTAATCAAACAATTCGGAAATTTGATTACGATTTGTTATCTGAATCTGTTCCTACTCAAGATACAATAAACGGCTTTGATAGGTTTTCAAAATATAACTACAGTGCCTCAGTAGGAACAACATTATACGGAGTATTTAATTTTAATAAACAAAACAGACTACAGAGCATAAGACATGTTCTAAATGCAAACGTAAGTTATAGCAATCAACCTGGATTTGAAAAATATTATGATGAATATATAATTGATGCTTTTGGCAACACTCGTACATATTCTAGATTTGATGGTGGGTTGTATGGAACTCCTGGCAATAGAAAATCAAGTTCTATTGGAATTACATTAAGAAATACTGTTGAAGCAAAAGTTAAAGATGAAGAAATAAATGATGATGAAGATTTTAAAAAAATTAAAATTTTAAATAATTTAAACTTTACAACTAATTATAATATTGTTGCTGATTCATTGAATTGGAGTCCAGTAAGAATGAGTACTGTGGTTCCATTATTTGATAATAAATTATCGCTAAATATTGGAGCTACTTTTGACCCATACGCTTTAAATAAAGAGAAAAATAGAAAAATAAATAAATTTAGTATTAGTAACAATGGTCCATTATTTAGAATGACAAGTGCAAACATGAACTGGGGATATAATTTTTCAAGCAAGAACAATAAAAATAAAGAGCGTAATCAACAATCAAACATTCCTGGAATGAATATTGAAAAAGGGTTAGATGAAGATAGAAACAGTTTGATAAAACCACCTGAACTTGAAGATAAGAAAGAAGAAAAAAGTACTAAAAGCGATTTATATACTACTGAAATACCTTGGACGTTAAATTTAAGACATTCATTGACCTATTTAAACAATTTTAAGCAAAGAGAAATAAGCAATAACTCTATTATGGCTTCTGCTAATGTTGGTTTAACCCCTAAATGGAACATTAATATTTCTTCAGGTTATGATTTTAAAAATAAGGGCATAACATATACTAACTTAGGAATTAATAGGGATTTAGATAGCTGGGAAATGAACATATCATGGACACCTTTTGGTTACAGAGAATCTTGGTATTTCTTTATAGGCGTTAAATCTGGTCTATTGAGAGATTTAAAATATGACAAGAGAAGAGAACCTGATAAAAGACTTTAATTTTATAATATGAAAAAAATTATTAAAACAAAAAATGCACCCAGTCCCGTAGGGCCATACAATCAAGCAATATTATTTAATAATACATTATATGCTAGTGGTCAGATTGCCATTAATCCATTAAATAATCAAATTATTAATGAAGATATTGAAGCTGAAACAAAACAAGTAATGGAAAATTTAAATGAAGTTTTAAAAGAGGCGAAAATGGATTTTTCAAATGTTGTGAAATGCTCAATTTTTTTAAAAGATATGAACGATTTTGAATCTGTTAATCAAATTTATTCTACATTTTTTAATGAAAAGGATGCACCTGCACGAGAAACGGTAGAAGTTTCTATGCTACCAAAAAATGTTAATGTTGAAATTTCTTTAATTGCTATTGTTTAATTTGTGATAATTAACCAAACCATCTATTGGTTTTCTTAAAACATTACCAATTGAAAGATTGTATAACTTTAAACAATCTACTAATTCATCTTTTAAATAATAAGAAATTGAGCCAACAAAGTGAATCGGAATTTTGTTGGCATTATCAAACTGAAGTATTTGGTTTTTAATAAATAAGCAAAGCCCTTTTTTTATTAAATCTTTGCAATACTGATTGGACTTATTTTCAATTAAAAACTTTGCAAATGTGGCTAAATATGTATTAGGATTGGATTTTTTATAAATATTAGTCTTTATAACTTCTGAACTCAAATTATATTTTTGATTTAATATCTTTTTTAAATCAATTGGCATCGAATTAAAGTAGAAATCTCTCAAGATTTGTTTTCCGAAATAATTACCGCTACCATCATCCATAATTATAAATCCTAACGAATCAATTTTTTGTTCAAGATTAAAACCATTGAAATAACTGCAATTTGATCCTGTTCCAAGTATACATACAATACTTTTTACTCCTGGTGTAGTGACAGAGTAAGTAGCGGCGTATGTGTCTTCTTTGACTGTTATTTTTGCATTTATAAAAATGATTTTTAAAACTTTCTGTAATAAATCTCTAGGGGGCTTTGTGCCACATCCTGCCCCATAAAAATAAATGCTATCTACTTTTTTTCTATTTCTATACAAATCATAGTTATTAATAATTCTTTCCTCTAATATTTGATCTGATAAAACCTGTGGGTTTAATCCAAGAGTATGTGTGCTAAATTGGATAATATTATTTGGATTAAGTGCAATCCAATCGGTTTTTGTTGAACCACTGTCTACTATAAGTTTCATTTAAATTAGACTTACTTTCTTTGCTAAGTCTAATAATTTATATGAGTATCCTGCTTCATTATCATACCATGATATAATTTTAAAAAACTTATCATTGAGTTCTATTCCAGCTCCTTTATCTACAATTGAGGTTCTTGAATCTCCAATAAAGTCTTGAGAAACAATTGGTTCTTCAGAATATCCTAATATACCTTTAAGATATGTATTAGCTGCTTTTTGGTATGTATCCATAATTTCATTGTAAGATGTGCTGGATTTTAACTTGACTGTTAAGTCAACTACTGAAACATCTGCTGTTGGTACTCTAAAAGCCATACCTGTAATTTTTCCAACTAGCTCAGGGATAACTTTAGTAACAGCTTTTGCAGCACCAGTTGATGCAGGTATAATATTGAGCATTGATGAACGACCGCCTCTGTAATCTTTTTTTGAAGGCCCATCAACTGTCATTTGGGTGGCGGTTACAGCATGAACGGTTGTCATAAGGGCTTCCTCAACACCATAATTATCATTTAATACTTTCACAAGTGGAGCTAAACAATTTGTAGTACAGGATGCATTTGAAACAATACTATCAGTTGATTTGATTAAATCACAATTTACACCAATAACGAACATAGGTGCGTCTTTTGATGGAGCTGAAATTACTACTTTCTTAGCTCCACCAGAAATATGTAATTGAGCTGTTTCAAGTGTAGTGAATATGCCAGTACATTCTGCAACAATATTAGCGTTTACTTTATCCCATTGAATATTTTCAGGATTTTTTTCAGATGTTATTCTAATTTTATTTCCATTAACAAACAAATCATTACCCACTACTTTCACATCAGCATTAATTTTACCATGAACAGAGTCATATTTTAATAAATATTCCATATGTTCAATATCAAGTAAATCATTAATTGCTACTATTTCTACATCATCTCTTTGCAGTGATGCACGAAGAACCATTCTTCCAATTCTTCCAAAGCCGTTAATTCCAATTTTAATTTTTTTCATATCAATATATTATAGTCTAAGTATGTTAGAAAGACGATACATTTCAGGGTTAATTGATGTTTCACCTTTGATTGCTTTTCTTAATGGAGTTAGTGCCATTTTTCCGTTGATAATTCCAACCATTTGAGAAGAAACTCCTGAAGCTATAGTTTCAACAGCTTTTAATCCTAACCTTGAGGCTAGTACTCTATCAAAACATGTTGGTGCCCCCCCCCTTTGCATGTGACCTAAAACCGAAACTCTAACCTCATAATCAGGAAGATTTTCTTCAACGTATTGCGCAAGCTCAAACACATTTTTTCCAATTTTATCTCCCTCAGCAACAACAACGATGCTAGAAAGCCTCCCAGATTTTTTCGATCTTTTTAGTGATTTTAAAAGTTTATCTAATCCTTTATCTTTTTCAGGAATTAATATCTCACTTGCACCAATCCCAATCCCAGTATTTAAAGCAATATGGCCAGCATCCTTACCCATTACCTCAACAAAAAATAATCTGTTATGAGATATCGCAGTGTCTCTAATTTTGTCAATTGCCTCAACAACAGTGTTTAATGCTGTGTCATAACCCACAGTTGAATCAGTTCCAAAAATATCATTATCAATTGTTCCTGGTATCCCTACTACCGAAACACCATATTCCTTTTCAAAAATATAGCCACCAGTAAAACTTCCATCTCCACCAATTACAACTAAATTATTTATTTCTTGGTTTTTTAATGATTCATATGCTTTTAATCTACCTTCCTTTGTCATGAATTCTTTAGAACGTGCTGATTTTAAAATTGTTCCTCCTTTATTTAAAATATTTTTTACTGATCTTGTACCAAGCGGTTTTATTTTACCTTCAATCAGCCCTTGATATCCTCTGCTCACTCCAAAACATTGAATACCGTAATGAGAACAAGAACGCGCAACAGATCTTATTGCTGCATTCATCCCTGGAGCGTCACCTCCGGATGTTAAAACAGCAAGTTTTGAAATTTTAATGTTTATATCTTTGTTTTCTGTTACCATAAAATAGCTTTAACAAATTAACGAAAAACAAACTTTAAATAAAATTTAGTTGTTGTTAAATATTTTATCAACTAAATTTTTAAAACTGTTAAAAGCAACTTGATATGTAAAACCTATACCTTGAGTATATCCTAATTCATCGCCAAAATACTGGAATTCGTTTTCACGATTAAAAATACGTGCTTTGAAATCTCCTGAACTATTTAATAAAAATTCAATTTTTACATCACCAATAATAACAGTTTCATCTTCGCTTCCAACTGGTACACCAAGCTTTCCATCAATCAAAACCCTTTCATTAATGTTCGTGGAAAGTGTTAAACCGAGTCTATCTCTATTTTTTAAAGAAACCCCTGCATTTCTATCACCTTGAAGATAATTGAGTCCAAAATTAACCCTATCATTTTCACTTTTAAAAATATTTTCAAATATACTTGAGGCTTTTTGAAAAAGATTGTTCGATATTGCTTGATTTGAAATTGCATCAACAGAAACATCATTAATAAATGCACCTTGTGATAAAAGTGATATCGCCTGTAATTGTCTTCTTTCCTGATCATTAAGTTTATAATTAAGCTCATTTTTAACAACAGCTGAAGTATTAGGAAAGTTGATTTCAAATGTCGGAGTTTCTGGGTTAATTAAATTACCAAATAAACTTATCGTTACTTCGGTTGGAATTTTGTCATTTGCATTATTACCATCAATTAAAATTGATGGATTTGCACCGCCAGGAACTTTATAAACAGCTTGCATATTTATTTGAGCATTTTTCGGATTTCCATTCCATATTATTGTTCCACCAGGAATTAATTGAAATTTTTTATCAATTAAACCTAAATTTTTAAAGTTATATGTACCCTTTTCGGCAACAAAATCTCCCCAAATTTCAAATGATCCAGAAGTATCAATTTCAAATAATATAGAGCCATTTCCAACTCCATTAATAAAACTATTTGTTTCAGAATCTAAAACAATTTCAATTTCAGCATTAGGATTAATATCAAGATTAAAATTCATTTCTAATCCTTTTACTTTTTCTATTTGATTTGAGGTATTGTTTGAAATAGAATTTTTATTTTGAAAATTTATAAATGAAACATCTCCAATATTTTTACTATAGTTTATAGGAATGTAAATTTTTGTATTTTTTGATGTTTTGCCATCAAAATCAATTTTTAAATCTGATAATTGGCCAAATAATTTAATATCTCCATCAAAAAATGCATTCCCATAATATGAATCATTCTGAGTTTTATTTGTACTTAAAATATTTAAATTTTTAGATTCAACGAAAATGTTCATTGACCAATCTTTAAATGAAGTATGATTTAGTTCTCCTTTTATTTTTCCATACCCCAAATACTTAGATGATGACATAAGTGTTTCAGAAAATTTAATTTCAGAATTATTAAAAATGAAGGAAATATTATCCTCTAATAAATAATCAGTATTTAAATATTTTACACCAATGTTAAGATCATCAACAATCAACTCACCATCAGCAATTAAATTATTTTTTTGGTTTGAAAAATTAATCATCCCAGTGGCATTACCATAAAATGGATTAAAAATATTGTTTGTAAATCCATTTAAAATCGATAGATCATAATTATTAAAATATGAATCAACACTAAAATTGTAACCTTTTTTATCAAAACCAAAATCTCCTATTCCATATAAAACATCTTTATTGTCTTTTTTTAACTCAAAATTAATTTTGTAATTATTTAAACCGTCATCGGATTTTAAAAAAATTAAAGCATTTCCTAGTTTAATTTCGTTTAAACTGAGATTTGAAATTTCTAGACTTGAATTTCCTCTAAAATTATCATTTGACTGGTTTAGGGTTACATTTCCGTCAATTAATGCTTCCCACTTATTTTTATCATTCTGTGTAAAGTCTTTCAAAAAAATATTTTCAAAATCAATATCAAGTTTTATTAACTCAGATTCTCTTAAGAATTTATTAATATGCAGAAATGATTTTTTGTTGTTAATTGAAAAATTTGAAATGTCAAAATTTTGATTTTTAGACATTATTATTTTTGGATTACTACTTATCAGTTCCCATTTTTTGTTGTTAATGAATATTTCACTTTTTTCAAACTGTACTTCATAATTATGGTTTTCATTAATTAAAAAAATATTATTTAACAAATTTAGATTATCTGCTTCGTCATAGAAAGTTAAACCGCCTTTAAACATTCTATTAATGAAACCACCAGTGTAATTAATCTTATTGAAATTATATTTATTAGATTTTAATGATTCTAGTTTTAATTCTGCCTCATTTTCATTATTTGAATCGTACTCAAAACTTAAATCATGGAAATAAAAATCATTAACTTTTATAATTGGTGATTCTATTTTCAATTTTAGTTCATTTATTTTAGAGTCAATATTACCGCTTATGAATGTATTGTTGTCAATAGAAAATTTCATTTTAGACAATGCTGAGGTGATTTTATTTTTTAAATTGAAATTAAAAGATAAACTTTGGTTATTTGATATTTCTTCATTTTTATAATTTTTAAAGTTTTTTCCAACAATATTTTTGATTGTTTTTATGAAATTACTTGGTTCAAATTTTCCTACTAACAATCCACTAATTACATCCTCAGAATTTATATTTATGATTCTTTCATTTTTTAACAACCTAGATTGAGCACTAAATGATGAAAAATTAAATGTGTTATTATTTGTTACAAGTTTTCCATTTTTAATGTATAAATCCCCAATAATGTCATCTAAATTTCTGCCTTTCATTGCTATTTCAATCTCACCTGAAAAATCCCCCTGTAAATTATTTGAAATCCAATCTAATTTTTCTAAACTAATTTTTTTAATATCACTTGAAATTGAAAAGTCCCTAATTTTATCACTGTAATTAATCATACCTGTTAAATCAAGTTTTACAGATTTATCAATTACAGACATGAAGCCATTAAATACTTTATTATTAATATTACCTGACAATTCTATTTTTTCATAAAAATTATTTCGATAATTTGTATTAAGAAGTTTACCTGAAACCTCTAACTCTTTATTAAACTTAATTGAAGGTGAATTAAAGTTAATTTCTAATCCTGTAAACCCCAAATTGTTTGAAAGAATCAGATTTCCTAAATCAAATTTTTCAGAACTAACTTTAATATCAAAACCATTTTTCTTTTTGCTGTAAAAAACTGCCTTAGTAGATAAATTTCCTAGTGAAGAAATAAGATTTCCTCGTGTTACCAAACTCCCATTATTATACTTTAAATGCGTGTCAAAATTTATTTTATGTAGATTTTCAAAATATTTATTAATGTTTTCATCTGCAAAGAAATTTATTTTTTTTCCTGAAGTTTCAATCTTAACACCTAAGTCAACATCTATTATATTTTTATCTAATACATTTTTTACGAGTCCATAGGATGACAAAGAAATTTCATCAGATTTTATTAATAATTCATTGATTTCTAATTTTTTCAAATCTCCATTAATACTGAATTTTAGCCTATTGTCATCATACGGCCATTTAGGAATTATGTATTTGAGAGCATTTTTTGATATTTTCGATTCAATTAAATTAATATCAAAATAATTTTTATTAAATTCTGTACTTGGGTTTAATAAACCAATATCTAATATCAAATCACCACCTAAGAATTTAAATTGTGTTTGAGAGAGTTTAAGCAAATTGTCTGCATATGATATATTTGAATTAATGCTAAATCTTTTGATTTTGAAAAAATCGTTATTAATTGTCGAACTAATTTTAAAATCAAAATTGCCATTATGAATTTTTAAGTCTTCAAAAACAAGATCATCAATTGAGATATTTTTATTTTGATTTAAAGAAATTTTAAAATCTTTAAATTTAATGTTGTTCGATTTTAATTTTACTGATTTTTCATCACCGCTATTGGCTACTTGGTTAAAAAATAAATCAAAATCCGAGTAATTATTTTTTAATAAACCATAATTAATTATAAAATCTTTTACAACAACGTTGTTAAATGTGTTATTGTCTAATAAATAATCAAGTGTTTTAAATTTTACTAACCCAAGGTACAATAGTGTATCATTATCATTGTTTGAAATTATGATATCATTTATAATTGAATTTCCAAAGGGTTGTATTCTAATTTTATTTAGATAAATATTACTACCAAACCTGTCACTAAAACCATTAATAACTTTTTTAGTTACAAGAGTTT